>Ga0160475_100084_pt1 | contig 108381 bp, 95 predicted proteins | sample HID1975M_E11MG_FD_108254 | JGI IMG/M metagenome (GOLD analysis project Ga0160475, IMG submission 108254) | Enriched soil microbial communities from UW Madison campus, WI, USA - HID1975M_E11 MG | ecosystem: Environmental > Terrestrial > Soil > Unclassified | place: USA: Madison, Wisconsin... | reverse complement strand
TAAATCCTTCACCACCCTCCAGGTAGGCCTGGACGGCGGTGAGCTTAAATTGATCTGAGTACTTGCTCATGTGAACACCCCAAGAAATTGGATTGGTGTCCAACTTCCTGGGGGCAGTCCAGGGACCGCACAGATTTTGAACGCTGTGGCGTACCTGTGGGAGCGGGTTTACCCGCGAAGAGGCCGGCACAGGTACCCCATCACCCCGCAGGCAAGCGAATCCTGAACTGCGCCCCGCCCAGCGCCGACTGCGCCACAGTCAGGGTCCCGCCCTGCCCTTCGATCGCCCTCCGGCTGATCGCCAGCCCCAGGCCAAAACCGCCGGTGTTGCGGTCGCGGCTGCGGTCCAGCCGGTAGAACGGCTGGAAAATCCGCTCCCGCTCCTCCACCGGAATACCAATCCCGTCATCCTCCACCGTCAGCAGGCAAGCGCCATCGTCCTCCAGACGCAAGCGAAGCAACAGGCTTTGGTCGCAGTAGCGCATGGCATTGCGCACCAGGTTCTGCACCGCCCGCGCTGTCAGCCGTGGGTCCAGCACAAACCGGGGCAAATTGCCCTCGGCCCGGACTTCCCACTGGATACCCCGGCCATCCAGCTCTTCGGCAAAACCGCCGAGTACGCTGTCGACCAGTTCCAGCAACGACACCTCGACACGCTCGCGGGCCTGGTCGGCGTTGTACAGGCGGCTGTAGGACAACAGTTCAAGCACCAGCTCATCCAGCTCGCGCACATGCCCCACCAGCTCCAGCAGCCGCTTGCGGCTAGCCTGCGGCACTTCGTCGAACAGCAGCACAAGGCCGAAGTCCAGGCGGGTCAGCGGCGTGCGCAGCTCATGGGACACCGCATTGAGCAGCTCGCGCTGCTGGTTGACGTGGCGCTCCAGGTCACTGGCCATGGTGTCGAACACCCCGGCCAACTCACCAATGTTGGAATGCGGCGAAATGTGAGTGCGCTCGGCCATCTGCCCCTGGCCCAGGCGCCGGGCGGTTTCCTTCAGGCGCTCAAGGTCGCGCCAGTGCGGCCATACCCATAACAGCAGGCAGCCCAGCATGGCCGCACCGATCAGCACGGTCACGCCCCACGACAGCACATTGATGTCCAGCGGGTCTGGCGGTGCATGCAGGCGCACCAGCCACTCCTTGTCCAGCGGTGCCAGCACCGTTTCGTAGTAGCCCCACTCGGCAATTCTCACCGCGTACTGGCCGTGCTGCAGCCGCGCTTGCTCATCCGCGCTGAGCTCGGCCTGGCCCATGCGCAGCAGCTTCACTTCCAGCGGGGCGAACGCATTGGCCAGGTCTTTCTCCACGGCCGGCCACTGCTCGCGCGGGGCTTGGTGGAACTGGCGCACGATCAACGATTGCACACCTTTGGCCTGGTCCAGGTTGTAGGCCATGAAGCGTTCCTGGAACAGGCCAACGATGGTATCGGGAATGAACAGCAACGCACCGGCGTAGGCGACGATGATCACCAGATACAACCGCACCAGGATTTTGAGCATGGCCGGTCAGCACTCCCACTCGACGCGGCTAAACAGGTAGCCCTTGCCCCACACGGTCTTGATCTTGCGCGCTTCGCCGGCGTTATCGTCGAACTTGCGCCGCAGCTTGGAGATGGCCACGTCCACCGAACGGTCGGTGCCGTTGAACTCGATGCCGCGCAGCTGCTGCAAAATGCGGTCGCGGTTCAGCACTTCGCCGGCATTGCGCGCCAATACCACCAGCAGGTTGTACTCACCGCTGGACAGCTCCACCTCTTCGCCGCGCCAGCTGACCGTGCGCTCGGCCAGGTCGATGCGCAGGCCTCCTATCAGGATCAGGTCGTTATCCAGCCGCGGCTCGTTGACGCTGCTGCGGCGCAGCAGGGTACGCACGCGGGCCAGCAACACGCGGGGCTCGCAGGGCTTGGTCACGTAGTCGTCGGCGCCCATTTCCAGGCCCAATACCTGGTCATGGCTGTCGTCGCGGGCGGTCAGCATCAGGATAGGCAGGGTCTGTGACTCCTGGCGCAGCAGGCGGCACAGTTGCAGGCCATCGATACCCGGCAGCATCAGGTCGAGGATGACCAGGTCGGGCTTTTGCCGACGATATTCGTCCAGCACATGATCGCCCCGGGCGATCACCTGGACATGGAAGTCGTTGCGTTGCAGGTAGCTGGCGATCAGCTCGGACAGGGCGCTGTCGTCTTCGACCAGGAAAATATTCGGCATAGGTGCTTGGGAATCTGGGTTGAGGTAGGCCTGTACGCGATCCCTGTGGGAGCGGGTTTACCCGCGAAGAGGCCGGCACAGGCATACGCAGAATATAGAACCCAGCCGCACGAAAGGATTGTTCTTCACACTTTTTCACACTCGCCCTACAGGTGTTAACAGCCGCATGGGCAGTACCTGCCGTACCATAGGCGCGGTCATCATCGGAAGATCCGCATGCCTACTACCCTCCCCCCTCGCCTGCGCCCATTGGCGCTCATGGCGTTTCTGAGCCTGTCCCTGGCCGGCTGTGGCGACAGCGCCGAGCAAGACGAAAAAGCCCCCACACCGCAAGTGCGGGTAGAAACCCTGCAACTGCAGCCACTGGCCATCAGCAGCGAACTCAGCGGCCGTATCCTGGCGCCGCGCACCGCCGAAGTGCGCGCGCGGGTAGAGGGCGTGGTGCTCAAGCGGGTGTACCGCGAAGGCAGTGACGTCAAACAGGGCGATGTACTGTTCCTGATCGACCCAGCGCCATTCAAGGCTGACCATGACAGCGCCCGCGCCACCCTGGCAAAGGCCGAGGCCACCTTGTACCAGGCGCGTTTGCAGGAGCAGCGCTACCGCGAACTGGTCGACGACAAGGCTGTCAGCCGTCAGGAATACGACAACGCCAAGGCCAGCTTCCTGCAGGCCGATGCCGAAGTGGCCGCCGCCAAGGCTGCCCTGGAACGCACCCGCCTGAACCTCGGCTACGCCACCGTAACGGCACCGATTTCCGGCCGTATCGGCCGTGCCCTGGTCACTGAAGGCGCACTGGTCGGCCAGAACGAGACCACCCCGCTGGCGACCATCCAGCAGCTGGACCCGATCCATGCCGACGTTACCCAGTCTACCCGCGAGCTCAACGCCCTGCGCCGCGCCTTGCGCGCAGGCGAACTGCAGCAGGTGGGCGACGGCCAGGCCCGCGCCACGCTGATCCAGGACGACGGCAGCGCCTACCCGCTGCCCGGCAAGCTGCTGTTCTCCGACATCAGCGTCGACCCCACCACCAACCAGATCACCCTGCGCAGCGAGTTCCCCAACCCGGACCTCGACCTGCTGCCCGGCAGCTACGTGCGCGTACGCCTGGAGCAGGCCGTGCAACCCAAGGGCCTGAGCGTGCCCCAGCGCGCCATCCTGCGCGACAGTGCCGGCGTGCCCAAGGTGCTGGTGGTGGACCAGCAGGCCCGGGTCAGCGATCGCCAGGTGGTACTGGGCAGCGCCCAAGGCGACCGCTGGGTCGTCAGCGAAGGCCTGGCCCCCGGCGAGCGGGTGGTGGTCGAGGGGCTGCAACACGTCAAGGCCGGTGACCAGGTGCAGGTCGACAACGCATCCGGGGCACCGCCCATCGCACAGCACACCGGCCAGTGAGGGCCTGATTCATGCCGCAATTCTTCATCGACCGCCCGGTGTTCGCCTGGGTGGTCGCGCTGTTCATCCTGCTGGCCGGTGCGCTGGCCATCCCGCAGCTGCCGGTGGCCCAGTACCCCAACGTGGCACCGCCGCAGGTGGAAATCTACGCCGTATACCCGGGCGCCTCGGCGGCGACCATGGACGAAAGCGTGGTGAGCCTGATCGAGCAGGAGCTCAACGGCGCCGACAACCTGTTGTACTTCGAGTCGCAGAGCAGCCTGGGCAGCGCCACCATCACCGCCACCTTTGCCCCGGGGACCAACCCGGACCTGGCCCAGGTCGACGTGCAGAACCGCCTGAAGGTGGTCGAGTCGCGCCTGCCGCGCCCGGTCACCCAGCAGGGCCTGCAAGTGGAAAAGGTGTCCACCGGCTTCCTGCTGCTGGGCACCCTCACCTCTGAAGACGGCAAGCTCGACGAAACCGCACTGTCGGACATTCTCGCGCGCAACGTGATGAACGAAATCCGCCGCCTCAAGGGCGTCGGCAAGGCCCAGCTCTATGGTTCGGAACGCGCCATGCGCATCTGGATCGACCCGGGCAAGCTGATCGGTTTCAACCTGACGCCCAACGACGTGGCCGAGGCCATTGCCGCGCAGAACGCCCAGGTCGCGCCTGGCAGCATCGGCGACCTGCCCAGCCGCGACACCCAGGAAATCACCGCCAACGTGGTGGTCAAGGGCCAGCTGAGCACCCCCGAAGAATTTGCCGCCATTGTCCTGCGCGCCAACCTGGATGGCTCCACGGTCACCGTCGGTGATGTCGCCCGGGTCGAGATCGGCGCCCAGGAATACCAGTACGGCACGCGCCTGAACGGCAAGCCGGCCACCGCGTTCAGCGTGCAGCTGTCGCCGGGTGCCAATGCCATGGAAACCGCCACGCTGGTGCGGGCGAAAATGCAGGAACTGGCGCGTTACTTCCCGGAAGGCGTCAAGTACGACATCCCCTACGACACCTCGCCGTTCGTCAAGGTGTCCATCGAGCAGGTCATTACCACCCTGTTCGAAGCCATGTTGCTGGTGTTCGCGGTGATGTTCCTGTTCCTGCAGAACCTGCGCTACACCCTGATCCCCACACTGGTGGTGCCGGTGGCGCTGATGGGCACCTTTGCGGTCATGCTGGCCATGGGCTTCTCGGTCAACGTGCTGACCCTGTTCGGCATGGTGCTGGCCATCGGCATCCTGGTCGACGATGCCATCGTGGTGGTGGAAAACGTCGAGCGCATCATGGCCGAGGAAGGCCTGCCGCCCAAGGAAGCAACGCGCAAGGCCATGGGCCAGATCAGCGGTGCAATCGTCGGCATCACCCTGGTGCTGGTGGCGGTGTTCCTGCCCATGGCCTTCATGCAGGGCTCGGTGGGGGTGATCTACCAGCAGTTCTCGCTGTCGATGGCAGTGTCGATCCTGTTCTCGGCATTCCTGGCCCTCAGCCTCACCCCGGCGCTGTGCGCCACCTTGCTCAAACCGGTGGCCAAGGGCGAGCACCATGAACGCAAAGGCTTCTTCGGCTGGTTCAACCGGCGCTTTGAAAGCATGAGCAACGGCTATCAGCGCTGGGTGGTGCAGGCGCTCAAGCGCAGCGGCCGCTACCTGCTGGTGTACGCGGTGCTGCTGGCGGTGCTGGGCTATGGCTTCAGCCAGTTGCCCACGGCATTCCTGCCCACCGAAGACCAGGGCTACACCATCACCGACACCCAGCTGCCACCAGGGGCCAGCCGCATGCGCACCGAGCAGGTGGCCGCGCAAATCGAGGCACACAACGCCGAAGAACCCGGCGTGGGCAACACCACCGTGATCCTCGGCTTCAGCTTCTCTGGTAGCGGGCAAAATGCGGCGCTGACGTTCACCACCCTCAAGGACTGGTCCGAGCGTGGTGCCGACGACAGCGCCCAATCGATTGCCGACCGCGCCAGCGCGGCCTTCTCCCAGTTGAAGGACGCCGTGGCGTTTTCGGTGCTGCCGCCACCTATCGACGGCCTGGGTGAGTCGACCGGCTTCGAGTTCCGCCTGCAGGACCGCGGTGGTATGGGCCACGCCGAGCTGATGGCCGCCCGCGACACGCTGCTGGCCAATGCCGGCAAAAGCAAGGTACTGACCAACGTGCGCGAAGCCTCGCTGGCCGAAAGCCCGCAGGTGCAACTGGAGATCGACCGCCGCCAGGCCAATGCCCTGGGCGTGTCGTTCGCCGACATTGGCTCGGTACTGGATGTGGCGGTGGGCTCCAGCTACGTCAACGACTTCCCCAACCAGGGCCGCATGCAGCGGGTGGTGGTGCAGGCCGAAGGCGACCAGCGCAGCCAGGTCGAAGACCTGCTGAAAATCCACGTACGCAACAACAGCGGCAAGATGGTGCCACTGGGGGCATTCGTCCAGGCCAAGTGGGTCAGCGGCCCGGTGCAGTTGACCCGCTACAATGGCTACCCGGCGGTGTCGATTTCCGGTGAGCCGGCTGCCGGCCACAGTTCGGGCGAAGCCATGGCCGAAATCGAACGCCTGGTGGCGCAGCTGCCGCCCGGCGCCGGCCTGGAGTGGACCGGCCTGTCGCTGCAGGAGCGTTTGTCCGGCAGCCAGGCGCCGATGCTGATGGCATTGTCGTTGCTGATCGTGTTCCTGTGCCTGGCAGCGCTGTACGAAAGCTGGTCGATCCCGACCGCCGTGCTGCTGGTGGTACCGCTCGGTATCCTGGGCGCGGTGCTGGCCGTGACCCTGCGCGGCATGCCCAACGACGTGTTCTTCAAGGTTGGCCTGATTACCCTGATCGGCCTGTCGGCGAAGAACGCCATCCTCATCATCGAGTTCGCCAAGCACCTGGTCGACCAGGGCGTGGACGCCGCAGACGCCGCCGTACAGGCCGCCCGCCTGCGCCTGCGGCCCATCGTGATGACCTCGCTGGCGTTCATCCTCGGGGTGGTACCCCTGGCCATTGCCAGCGGCGCCAGCTCGGCCAGCCAGCAGGCCATCGGCACCGGGGTGATCGGCGGCATGCTCAGCGCCACGTTGGCGGTGGTGTTTGTGCCGGTGTTCTTCGTGGTGGTGATGCGCCTTGCGGGACGGCGTCAGGCGCGTGAAGCCAACGCACAAGGCGGGATCAGCGAAAGCTGACTGGACAAGCCCCGTGTGAAATGGGAGGGTTCCCGGCAATGAATGCCCGGAGCCCTTTTTCATGCCTGATGCACTGCCCCCCTGCTCCATCCTCATTCTCGCCGGCGGCCGTGGCCAACGCATGGGCGGCCGTGACAAAGGCCTGGTCGCGTGGCAGGGCGAACCGCTTGTTGCGCATGTACAGCGGGTGGTGCGACCGCTAAGCGATGACCTGGTGATTTCCTGCAACCGTAACCAGGAGGCTTACCGTACGTACGCTGACCAGCTGGTGGGCGATGCCGAAGCGGACTTCCCCGGGCCGTTGGCGGGGGTGATTGCCGGGCTCAAGGTGGCACGCCATGAGTGGATGGTGGTACTGGCCTGCGATGCACCACTGGTTGACCGCGATTTGATCGAGGCGCTGTCAAGGCTGGCGGTGGCCAGTGACAGTGCGGCGATGGTACGTCAAGGTGGGTTTTGGCAGCCGATGTTCAGTGTGCTGCCACGGCGGTTACTGCCAATGCTGGAGCAGGCCTGGGCGACGGGAGAGCGAAGCTTGCAAAAGGCCTTGCTGCGCGAGGCGGTGCAGGGGTTGGAGTGTGCCGATGATGATCGCCGGTTGAGCAACTTCAACAGCCCGGAACTGCTGCAAGGCTGAGATTCTCTGCTGCCTGTACCGGCCGCTTCGCGGGTAAACCCGCTCCCACAGGGACCGCACGGAATTCGAACACGGTAATGAACCTGTGGGAGCGGGTTTACCCGCGAAGAGGCCGGTACAGGTAATGCATCATCCAGCAGACAACTCCGCGACACTGATCTCGCGCATCCTGAACTTCTGCACCTTGCCGGTCACCGTCATCGGGAACTCGTCGACAAAGCGGAAGTACCGGGGCACCTTGAAGTGCGCAATCCGCGCCCTCGCCCACTCACGCAGCGCTTCTTCACTGGCGGTATGCCCCGGGTGCAGCCGCACCCAGGCCACGATTTCTTCGCCGTACTTGCTGCACGGCACGCCAATCACTTGCACATCCGCCACCGCCGGGTGGGTGAAGAAGAACTCTTCCAGCTCTCGCGGGTAGATGTTCTCGCCGCCGCGAATGATCATGTCCTTGCTGCGCCCGACGATGCGCACATACCCCTGCTCGTCCATTACCGCCAGGTCGCCGGTGTGCATCCAGCCCTCGGCATCGATGCTGTCGGCCGTGGCCTTGAGGTTGTTCCAGTAACCGAGCATAACGCTGTAGCCGCGGGTGCACAGTTCGCCGATCTCGCCACGCGGCACGGTATTGCCGTCGGCGTCCACCACCTTGTTCTCCAGCCGTGGCTGGGTACGGCCAACACTGGTCACGCGGCGCTCCAGGTCATCATCGGGCCCGGTCTGCAGCGACACCGGGCTGGTTTCGGTCATGCCATAGGCAATCTGCACCTCGGCCATGTGCATTTCGCCGATCACCCGGCGCATCACCTCGATCGGGCAGGTGGCGCCGGCCATGATCCCGGTGCGCAGGCTCGACAGGTCGAACTCGCCGCGTTGCGGGTGGTCCAGTTCGGCGATGAACATGGTCGGCACACCGTACAGCGCGGTAGCTTTTTCCTCCGCCACCGCACGCAGTGTGGCCAACGGGTCGAACGCATCGTTGGGGTAGATCAGGGTGCTGCCGTGGGTCATGCAGCCAAGGTTGGCCATGACCATGCCGAAACAGTGATAGAGCGGCACCGGCACCACCAGCCGGTCGTGCTCGGTAAGGCCCAGGCTTTCGCCGACCATGTAGCCGTTGTTGAGGATGTTGCTGTGGCTGAGGGTGGCGCCCTTGGGGAACCCGGTTGTGCCGGAGGTGTACTGGATGTTGATCGGGTCATCGCAGCGCAATTGCGCCTGGCGCTCGGCCAGGGCCTCGCGGCTGACAGCGTCGGCGCGGGCTTGCAACGCGGGCCAGGCCAGGAAGCCTGGGGGTGGCGAGACGGCCAGGCTGACCACGCCGCGCAGTTCGGGAAAGCGCTCGCAGATCAGCGCGCCGGGTTGGCCGCTGGCCAGGCCTGGGATCAGCCCCTGCAGCATGGCGTGGTAATCGGAGGTCTTGAACGCGTCGGCACAGATCACCCAACGGCAGCCAGACTGCCCGAGGGCGTAATCCAGCTCGCTGGAGCGATAGGCCGGGTTGATGTTGACCAGGATCGCGCCCACCTTGGCGCTGGCGAACTGGGTGATGCACCACTCGGCGCAGTTGGGTGCCCAGATACCCAGCCGGTCACCGGGTTGCACGCCCAGTGCCATCAGCGCGCGGGCGTGCTGGTCGACGGCCTCGGCCAGTTGCTGCCAGGTGTAGCGCAGGGCCTGGTGGCGCACCACCAGCGCCTCGCGGTCGGGGAAGCGGGCGACAGTGGTATCGAAGGCGTCGCCGATGCATTGGGTAAGCAGGGCTTTGTCTGGATTGCCCTGGGAGTAGCTTGGCTGGGGCATGGGCACTCTCTTGTTGTTTTTGTGGTGTCTGGGCCGGCCTCTTCGCGGGCTTGCCCGCTCCCACAAAGACTTCCACAGGATTGGACTACGGCGCAAATCCCTGTGGGAGCGGGCGAGCCCGCGAAGAAGGCAACGCCGATCTAGCGGATAAACACCTGCGGCGTAGTGGTAGACATGTCACCACCCGGCAACTTGATGTTCTTCACCTTCTCCAGCGTATCCGGGTTGAACACTGCCAGGTCGTTGAAGGTGCCGCCCAGGTACAGCTTCTCGCCCTTCTTGTCGAAGGTGACGCAGTAGTAAGTGTGCTCAAGGTTAGCCGCCTTGATCAGCTTGCGCTGCTTGATGTCGTACTTGGCCAGGCGGTTGAGCACGCCGTAGATCTGGTTCGGGTCTTTAGGCGAGCGCAGGCCGGTGAAGTACAGCTCGGTCAGGTCGGCGAATTCCTGGGTGTGGGTCTTGCCGGTCTTGAGGTCGACGCTCAGGTAGCCATACAGTGGCTCGGCGGTGGCCGGGTCCTGCTTGTCGTCCTTGAACCTGGCAATCGTGTACAGCATGGTGAACTCGTGCCGCGGGCTCTGGTGCGGCCAGAAGTACAGCACGTCCGGGGCGCTGTAGCCTTTGCGGTTCCAGTTGCGCAGCGGCAAGGCCACCGTGTACTTGCCGGTTTTCACATCCATCTTGTAGATGTCCGGCCCTGCGACAAACAGGCTGCCATCGTCGGCAGCACGCATCAGGTACACCTGGCGCGGCATCGGGAAGGTGCGCACCGGCTTGGCCTGCAGGCCATCGTCGGTGCTGAACACCTCCAGCCGTGGCGGCTTGACCACGTAATGGTCGTTCAGCATCTGGGTCGGGTTGACCGTGGCGTACACTTCCTTGCCATCCGGGCTGATGGCGAACGAGTACATCGACCGGCCCACTTCACCCGCCACGCTCGACAGGTTGGCCCGGAAGGTGTTCTTGCAGGTATCCAGGTCGATGCCGTAAATGTCGCCGTAGTGATTGTTGAGCACGTAGGCGGTACGGTTGTCCGGCGCCATCATCGCAGTGCCAGGGCCGAACTTGTCGGGCATCTGGCAGCTTTTGTACACCGTGTCGGTGGCCACATCGACCACATGCAGGTTGTTCGGGTAGTTGGTCACGATCATGTATTCGTGGCCAGCCTTCAGCGCAGGCCCGGTGTCGTCAGCCTGAACCAGCCCGGCGCAGGCCGTGGCGGCGATGGTGAGCGCGAGTTGCGCGCAGCGTCCAGCTTTCATGCGGTTTCCCCTTGTCATTCTTGTTGGGCCGGTCACTTGTCTTTCGGGAACACAGTGCCCAGGTTGCGCCAGTCATCCGCCGAGTTGGTCGCCTGGGCGTTCCAGTCCTGATAGGTGCTCATCATGTCCGGCACCTGGGCCGGCCACCAGCAAGGGTCGGAGCAGCCATACAGGTCGGCCTCCATCGGTTGGCACAGCGAGCTAACGCCACCAAAGGCATCCACTTCCCAACCCGGGTCCGTGGTGGCCGTGCAGCCGGCCACCGCACTCATGGCCATGACTTCTTCGATGCGGTCTTCGGCAGCGGCCTGCTCAAGGATGCGCGCCTTGTTGTTCAGGGGCTTCAAGTGCTTCATGTCAGTGCGCCTTCCGCGGGGTGATGTAGCGGTCGATGAAGGCCGGGTTGGCGGCCATGATGCGGCTGTAGACTTCGATGCCGAAGTCGACCCAGTCGCGCATCAATTCGCAGTAGTGGTAAGTCGGGTGCTGCGGGTCGCCGTAGCGGGCGTAGCTTTCGTGGTAGCAGCCGCCAGAGCACAGGTTGCGAATGCGGCAGCTCTCGCAGCCGGTGTTGCTGCGGTCCAGGCGCTGCGACAGGAAGTCGTTGAGCTCCACCTGCTTCACCCCCTGATGCACGTTGCCGAAGGTCGGCAGGCTAGAGCCGGTGAAACGGTGGCACAGGTTCAGCTCGCCTTCATGGTCCACCGCCAGCATTTTCAGCCCGGCACCGCATGGCAGGGCCTTCTTGTGGCCCTCGTGAATGTCGGTGATCAGCTGGTGCAGGTTGGAGAAACCGATGTTGCGGTGTTCCAGCGCTGCGTCCAGGTAACGGCGGCCCAGCGCCTTCATGTTGGCGAAGACCTCAAGCAGTTCTTCGCCGGTGAGGTTGAAGGCCGCCATGTCGCCGGAGGTGACCGGGGCAAAGCCGACTTCGGCAAAGCCCATTTCGTTGAACAGGTGGTTCCAGATGGTCTCGATATCGGTGATGCCGCGGGTCAAGGTTACCCGCGCCCCCACCGGGCGACTGTTGTAACGCGACAGCAGCATGTCGGCCTTGCGCCGCACCACGTCGTAGGTACCCTGCCCGCCCACGGTGATGCGGTTGCGGTCATGCACGGTCTTGGGGCCGTCGATACTGATCGACAGGCCGAAACGGTGGGCATTGAGCCAGTCGACAATTTCTTCGGTCAGCAACGTGGCATTGGTGGTCATGATGAACTCCACCTGCTTGCCCGCCTCGGCGAAACGCCGCTCGCAGTAAGCCACCATGTGCTCGATCAGCGGCCGGTTGGACAACGGCTCGCCACCGAAGAACACCACGCTGTAGCGCTCCTCGTCGGGCGACTCTTTGAGCAGCATTTCCACCGAGGCTTCGGCGGTGGCGGTGCTCATCTTCTTGCCGGCAGAAGGCTTGTCCAGGTCTTCCTTGTAGCAATAGGTGCAACTGAGGTTGCAACCGGTGTTGACGTTGAGCACCACGGTATTCAGCGCGGTGCGCTCGACCCGCTTGACGCCGATTTCCGGGGTCAGCGGCGAGCCGTCACTGACCAGTTCCAGCGCGATCAGCTCGCGCAGGGTGTCCTGGATATCATTGCCGGCAAACTGCTGGCCCAGGCGCTGCATCAGCTCCTCGGCCGAACAGCCTTGCTGGCGCAACATGTCGATGATGCCCCCGGTCACCGCGTCGGCGGTGAACAGCGAACTGCTGGGGATATGGAACAGCATGCGGTCGGCATCAACCTGCACTTCATGCAGGTTGCGTTCGACCAGGTTCAGTAGTGCGCCCATGGCGACCTCCCGGTAATCGATCCGATGGAAAACCGTTGCACCCTGCCGTTACGGCAGCGGCGGGTTGTTCCAGCGCTGAACGGTGACGATCATGTGCCCTTCGCCGGTCTGGCCACCGTCGGCCAGCGTGGCGATAACCTTCAGGTTGCCCGCGTTGTTGGTCATCATCTTGCGTTCAGGGTTAGGGCCGGCACCGCCTGGAACGAACACGCCATCGGCCTGCATTTGCCCGGCGAACTTGACGTCCTCGTCCTCGACCGCACGCTCGTTGAACGGCTCGACCTTCCAGGTGGCCGGCAGGTAGCCGATGCGCAGCGGCTGGCCACTGGCATCCTTGCCCCAGGCTTCGGCCTCGAAGCGGCCTTGCACCTTCGGCACCGAAGCGCCGTTTTCGCCGATGCGGGCAATGGAGAACGCCGGCACGACTTTCACTTCCTCGACCTTGTCGTACACCGCCAGGCTCACGCCTTTGAGCGCGCCCACTGCAACTTCGCGCTGCCCTGGCTTGGCGTCGGCTGCCGCGCGGACCTTGACCCGTACCAGCGTCGGGGTCTGCTCCAGTACCTGGGTCACCTCTACCCCGGCACCCAGGTCGGGCTTGCCGTCCAGGCCGCTGCCCACCAAGGTGATCTCGCTCTCGCCACCGGCCTTGATGAATGCCGGTTGCACCGCCAGCAGGCGCGCCTTGCCTTCCTTGGCTGCCATGAAGTCCAGGCCACGCTCGTCGTGTTCGGCCTCGAACATGCGGCCTTTCATTTCGCCATCCAGCGCCGCGAATACCTGGCGCAGATTGGTGTCGCCAACCTTGACGTTGCCGCGCCATTCATAGCCGTTGTACAGGATCGCAGTGCCGCTGCCGTTGAAAGGAGTACCGTCGGCATAGGCGCCCTTGACCTCGACCTTGAAGGTGTCGCCCTCTCCGGCCGAAACGCTCATCACACCGCGCACATCGCCCTTGGCCAGCATGTGGCCGCTGAACGCCCACTGCCCCGGCAGCACATCGGCCTTCGGTTTTGCCTGCTGCCATTCAGCCCAGGCCGGGTTGTCCAGCGGGTAGCGCCTGGCAAGTTCCGGCACCACCTGTTGCAGGGCAATCGGCAACCAGTCGCGGTCCCGCGCCTGGGCCTGGTATTCGAGGGACGGCCACTGGCCGAGGTGGAAGTTGACCAGGTGCTCCCACTCCTTGGCGGGACGGCGCTGCAAGGCGACGCGAGCACCAGAGTGGCAGCGGCCACAGGTTTCGCTGAGCTGGGTGTCGAAATGCTCGACCGTGTTCAGCCGGCGCTCCATGGCGTAGCGCACGCCATCGGTTTCGCTCGGCGCCAGGCCCTGCTTGTCGGCCAGGTACTTGACCAGCGTGCGACGGTCGTCGTCGCTGATCTGCAGGCCGTGCATCACCTGCATGCGAGCGATGCTCATCAGCCAGCCTTCCGGCGTTTTACGCTGATGGCTGATGCGGCTGTAGGTATCGTTGCCTTCGGGGATATGGCACCCCATGCACTTGTTCTGCAACAGGCTCGGGCCCTGCTCGGCCGCCATGGCCTGGGTGCTCAGCAGCGCGGCGGCGACCAGCGCCAGTTTGCCCGCATGCCGCCGGAGTCGAGTCGTCTTCAAGGTCAGACCTCCACGGTTGTTGTTCTTATCGTTTTTCGCACGCTTTGGTACAGCAGGTGTGCACGTGGCAGATGTGATACAGGAACTGTGCCAGTTGCTGTAAAAGCGTTGCCTTTCAACCTTTTAGGCAGTTTCCGTGGCCTGGCCAGCAGCCAAGATGGCCACTTGCAGCGTGCCATTTCGCGACTAGGTGTTTCATCCTGAGACAAGGGCCTGCCACGCAGGCCTTCGCGGGCATGCCCGCTCCCACAGGGATGGCACAACGCCTGGGGTCAACGCTGTACCTGTGGGAGCGGGCAAGCCCGCGAAGAGGCCGGGACATCCACTGTTGCACCACCGTCTCACACCGTCTCAATGTGCAACAGCGCACGCCTGCAATCAAAACCTTGCGCCCAGGCAAAACCCAACGCCTTCAACGCCTTGCGGCCATCTGCCCACCTTGGCACGCCCATTGCGCCTGTGCCATTTACACCCAATGACAAGAGGCACAGCCCCATGCTTTGTGAACTGCCCATCCTGCCCGCCACCCGCGCCTTTCTCGAACGCAAGCTGAAAATGCGCATCGGCGCCGACTGGCAGGACGCCGCCAGCGGTCGCACCCTGTCGTTCCGCAACCCGGCCACCGGCGAAGTGCTGGGCGAAGTGCCCGCCGCCGACGCCGAGGATGTCGACCGCGCCGTGCGCGCAGCACGCCAGGCCTTCGACGACTCGCCGTGGAGCCGCCTGCGCCCGCGGGAACGCCAAAACCTGCTGTGGCGCCTGGCCGACCTGATGGAGCGCGACGCTCGCCAGCTGGCCGAGCTGGAATGCCTGAACAACGGCAAGAGCGCCGCCGTGGCTCAGGTGATGGACGTGCAGCTGGCCATCGACTTCCTGCGCTACATGGCGGGCTGGGCCACCAAGATCGAGGGTAGCACCGTCGAAGCCTCCATGCCGTTGATGCCCAACGACCAGTTCCACGGCTTTGTGCGCCGTGAGGCCATCGGCGTGGTCGGCGCCATCGTCGCCTGGAACTTCCCGCTGCTGTTGGCCTGCTGGAAGCTCGGCCCGGCCCTGGCTACCGGCTGCACCATCGTGCTCAAGCCCGCCGATGAAACCCCACTGAGCGTGCTGAAGCTGGCTGAACTGGTAGACGAAGCTGGCTACCCGGCAGGCGTGTTCAACGTGGTGACCGGCACCGGCCTGAATGCCGGCGCCGCGCTCAGCCGCCACCCCGGCATCGACAAGCTGACCTTCACCGGTTCCACCGAAGTGGGCAAGCTGATCGGCAAGGCGGCCATGGACAACATGACCCGCGTCACCCTGGAGCTGGGCGGCAAGTCGCCGACCATCGTCATGCCCGACGCCAACCTGCAGGAAGCTGCTGCCGGCGCCGCCACGGCGATCTTCTTCAACCAGGGCCAGGTCTGCTGCGCTGGCTCGCGGCTGTACGTGCACCGCAAGCACTTCGACAATGTGGTGGCCGACATCGCCGGCATCGCCAACGGCATGAAGCTGGGTAACGGGCTGGACCCGGCCGTGCAGATGGGCCCGTTGATCTCGGCCAAGCAGCAGGACCGCGTCACGGGCTATATCGAGCTTGGTCGCGAACTGGGTGCGACCATCGCCTGCGGCGGCGAAGGCTTTGGCCCGGGTTACTTCGTCAAGCCGACGGTGATCGTGGATGTCGACCAGCGCCACCGCCTGGTGCAGGAAGAAATCTTCGGGCCGGTGCTGGTGGCGATGCCGTTCGATGACCTGGACGAAGTAATCGGCATGGCCAACGACAACCCCTATGGCCTGGGTGCGAGCATCTGGTCCAACGACCTGGCGGCGGTGCATCGGATGATCCCGCGCATCAAGTCCGGCTCGGTGTGGGTCAACTGCCACAGCGCGCTTGACCCGGCGCTGCCGTTTGGTGGCTACAAGATGTCTGGCGTGGGTCGTGAGATGGGCGCAGCGGCCATTGAGCACTACACCGAGCTCAAGTCGGTGCTGATCAAGCTCTGATCCTCTGCCTGTACCGCCCTCTTCGCCGCACACAAGCGCAAGCGGTTCCTGTAGGAGCAGCCTTGTGCTGCGAAGAGGCCGGCCCAGGCAACCCAAAAACAACAATAAAAAACCATGGAGCCCCCCATGAGGCACACACTCGCCTGCACATTGGCCCTGCTGCTCGCCGCGCCCGCTAGCCAGGCCTACGAGCTGTACAACCAGAACGGCACCACCCTCAACGCCGACCTCGAAGCCCTGTTCGGCACGTTCCATAGCGACGAAAGCTTCAACCAAGCCGGCAACCGCCAACCCGGCAGCACCGCCTGGCAGGAAGGCTACGTAAAATACGGCCTCAGCGGCAGCCAGGCCCTGGCCGATAGCGGGGCCGCGTACGGCGCCTTCAACCTGCTCAGTTCCGCCACCTGGGGCGACGGCGATGCTGCCGGCCTGACCCTGGGCGATGAGCGCCGTACTGCCATCGAAGATTTGTACCTGGGCTGGCGCTCGGCCAACCTGTTCCCGGCGCTGGGCGAAGACGGCGTGGACATTTCTGGCGGCCGCCAGGTGGTGACGCTGGGTGACGGCTTCCTGATCCAGGGCGACCCGGTGAACCTGGGCAAGGTCGACCTGGGCGCCAACTTCGACCGTGGCGGTGCCTACTACCTGGCTGCCCGCAAGGCCTTCGACCGCACCGCCGTGCTGCGCCTGGGCGGCAAACAGGGCTGGCGCGGCGACCTGATGTGGCTGAAGTCCGACAACCACTACCAGGCCGACACCTCGATGGCGGTGGCCAACCTGGAGCATGTCGCCGACGCCGGTACCCTTGGCCTCAGCTGGATCCGCGGCCTGGACGTGGACCAGCGCTACGCGCAGATCATGGGCCTGGAGCACCGCGACGGCATGAACACCGCCAGCCTGCGCGGGCGCGGCAACCTGGGCGTGAAAGACCTCGAGCTGGCTGCCGAGTACGTGACCCAGGACAAGACCGGCGGGCGCGAGAATGCCTGGTACCTGGAGGGCAACTGGACTTTCTCCGAACTGCCCTGGTCACCCACCGCCACCTACCGCTACAGCCGCTTCTCCGAAGGTTTCGACCCACTGTTCTACGGCCTGAGCCGAGGCTATGGCACCTGGTTCCAGGGTGAAGTGGCAGCCAACTATGCCGGGCCGTTCAACAAGAACAGCCAGGTGCACCACATGGCGCTCAAAGGCAAGCCACGGGACAACCTCACCGTCGGGGCGCTGTACTTTGACTTCGATACGCTGGACACCGACCAGGGCAACCTCGGCGGTCGGGAGCTGGACCTGTATGTGGAGTGGATGGTCAACGACCACTTGCTGATCAGCCCGTTGGTGGGGTTCTACCAGCCTGAGCGCAGTGCGGCGAATGGTGGTACGCAGCTGGGTAGCCGTGACACCGGCACCTATATGCAGTTGGTGGTCGGGACCTTTTTCTGACCTGCAACAGCGGGGCGCGGCGCGCCCCTTCTGCACCACCGGGCTTGATCAAATTTGATCATCAAGCCTGTCAACCTGCATGAATTCCCACCACCTTAACCCGCCAAAACTCCCGTAAGTCAGGCCTCTCAGGGCTTGGCACAGGCTGTGCAACAGCACGCTCGCGAGCCAACGCTCGACCATAAAAACAAAACAACGAGGCCTGTTCATGAACGCCACCCTGAAACCAAGCATTGTCCAACTGCCGCCTGAGCCCCATGCCGCCATCGTCGACCGCTATGCCCTGCATGGCGGGCACATCGGCACCGGCGAAGATGAATCGCCCTGGGTACCGTTCGGCGATTGCGCCGCCATACGCCACCTCAGCTTCGATGTACGAACCGGCAGTGTGTGCAACATCCTCTGGGTCAAGGGCGGCGGGCGCATCGGTACCCACCGCCACCGCGCGGCGGTGTCGGCAGTGACGCTGGAAGGCAGCTGGGGGTATTACGAGTACGACTGGGTATCGCGGCCCGGCAGCTTTGTCTACGAAACCCCAGGCACCGCCCACACCCTGTATTCCGATGACCCGCAAGGCATGAAGGCACTGTTCTGGATTCACGGGCCTATCGAGTTTTTTGACGAGCACGGCCAGCACACCGAAACCACCGACGTGTTCTGGTTCATCAACCATTACGTGAGCCATTGCGAAAAACACGGGCTGCCGATCAATCAGGCGTTGTTCCTGTGAGCGGGTGCAGCAGTCAAAGGACAGGGAGGTGCTGATGAAATACTGGGAACGATTTGCCGTCGAAGGCTTGACCTGTGTAGTCACCGGCGCCGCCAGCGGCATTGGCCTGGCCTATGCCGAAGTAATGGCCGAAGCCGGGGCTCAGGTCACCCTGCTGGACCTGCACGCCGAACGCCTGCAGGAACAGGTAACGCGCTTGACCAGTCTGGGTTTCGCTGTGCACGGCGAAGTGGTGGACGCCACCGATCGCCAGGCGATGTATGCCTGTTTCGAACGCATCGGCGAGCGCCATGGCCGGCTGGATGTGGTGTTCGCCAACGCCGGCATCGACGCCGGCCCCGGCTTTCTGGACAGCGAGGGCCAACGCTGCGCTGAAGGCGCACTGGAGACGCTGGACGAAGCGCACTGGGACAAGGTGCTGGCAACCAACCTCACCTCGGTGTTCACCACCCTGCGCGCTGCGGTGCGCTTGATGAAGCCCCGTGGCCAGGGCCGCATCATTGTCACCACCTCCAATGCCGCGATCATCAATGAAGCCATCGTCGGCACCCCCTACATGCCAGCCAAGGCGGGCGCTGCATCACTGGTGCGGCAGGCCGCGATGGAACTGGCCCGCTATGGCATCAACGTCAACGCGATTGCGCCTGGCCCGTTCGTGACCAACATCGCCGGGGGCCGCTTGCGCAACCCAGCCGACCGCGCGGCGTTCGCCCAACGGGTGCCGCAACACCGGATCGCCTCCACCGAAGAAATCAAAGGCCTGGCCTTGTTCCTGGCCTCGCCGGCCTCGGATTACGTCACGGGCGCGCAGATCGTCATCGATGGCGGGCAGATGCTCGGCCGGGTGGACTGAGGAGGCGATGATGCAAGCGATTCTGTTTAAGGGCCTGAACCAGCCCTTGCAACTAGGCACAGTTGCGATGCCGGTGCCCGCTGCCGACGAAGTCCTGATAGAGGTGTGCCGCTGCGGCATCTGCGGCAGTGACCTGCACATGACCCAGGACCCTGCTTTCGATATTGCCCCAGGTAGCGTGCTGGGCCATGAATACAGCGGACGCGTCGTTGAATGTGGCAAGCAGGTAAGCACCCTGAAAGTCGGCGATGCCGTGGCCGTGGCGCCTTTGCGCGGTTGTGGGCATTGCAGCAGTTGCCTGCGCGGTGAGCCCGCCTGGTGCCCTGCATTCAGCTTGCAGGGGGGAGGTTTCGCGCAGTGGGCGACTGCCAAGGGCCACCAGTGCCGGGTCATTCCGAGCAGTGTCGGGCTCAAGGACAGCGCCCTGGCCGAGCCTCTTGCAGTGGCTTTGCACGGGGTAATGCGCGCAGGGCTGAAACCTGGCGCGAAGGTCCTGGTTCTGGGCGCAGGGGCCATCGGCCTGGCGGTGGCCTACTGGGCCAGGCGCCTGGGTGCCGCCGCCGTCGCCATCACCGACCTGGGCGACTGGCAGCGCGAACGCGCCTTGCACCTTGGGGCGACGCACTTTCTGGTGGACGACGGCACACTGCCTGCACGCATTGCGCAAAGCCTGGGCGGCGCAGCTGATATCGTGTTCGAGTGCGTCGGCCGCCCAGGGCTGATTGCCCAGGCCATCGACCATGTACGCCCACGGGGTACGGTTGTCGTGCTTGGTCTGTGCACCGTCGCGGACAGGTTCATGCCGTTCCAGGCAATGTCCAAGGAGGTGAGCCTGATCATGTCGGCGTTTTTCAACATGAACGAGTTCTGCACCGCTGTAGATGTGCTGGACGGTCCGGATGCCACCCCGCTGACGATGGTCAGCGAAACGGTGTCGCTGGCCGAAATGCCCCTGGCTTTCGAAGCCCTGCGCCAACGCCAGCATCAATGCAAGGTCATGGTTGCCCCGCAGCAGGCCTGATCCCTTCAGCCGTCATCGGTAAAAACCTCTCGCTTCGGCGGGAGGTTTGCGTTCAGGGCCTACAAACCGAGCGCGGAACCGAGGTTGTACATGACCTCCAGGGCTATTACCGCACCGTCGCCACTCACTGGCGCGCTGGGGTTGTAGAAGTTGTCCGGGTTGAAGATGTACTGCACGCTGGGCTCCAGTGCGAGGTTGCGGGTGACTTGCCAGTGCGTGTTCAGCTCGATGCGTGATACACCACGACGCGTACGCTCATCGCGGCCGGTGGCAAGCAGCCGCGCGTGCTCTTGCCAGGCTGCCTGTCGCGCCCCCAGGCGCAGGTAGCTGGCCTTGAGATTCAGCGTATCCTGCGGCCGACCGAACGGGCCAAGGCGGGTCATACCAACTTCGGCGAAATGGGAAAAAGGCTGCATGTCATCGGCGCTCCAGGACCAGGCGCCAAACACCTGCCAACCCCGCTCGGGCACGGTGGCCCCGCCTTCCCTGGCCAATGTCTGGCGGAACTTGAACAGCAGCCCATCGCTCCCCCTGCGCAAGCGGCCGTCCATGGGGTCGATCTGTTCGCCGGTGTTATGAAAACCGTTCAGTTCGTAATGGTACGCATAAGGGTCCTGGGTAAAATCCGCTTTCGCCCCTACCCCGGCCAGCCAGGTGACACCGCTGGCGTCACCCGGGTCCCAGTCAAACCCCTTGGTACGTTTGAAGTAGTGCTGGGGGTTGGATTCGAACACCCCGCTGTGCAGGTAGTAACCTGAATCGAAACGGTATCGGCCGTAGCCACCCCAACTGCCGTAGGGGTACGGCAGGATACCGGTGGAGTTATCGATGACCGGGTCGTTGCAGGTGATCACGTTTTCACAGTTGGCCATGTAGAAGTGCTGACGGGCATTGCTGCGGCCCACTGCCAGTTCCAGGCGGTCCTGCAACAGGCGCTGGTTCCAGGTAAAGCGCGCCAGGTAGCCGGTATCGATGTCGTTGTGCATCGGTGCCCCGGCAAAGAAACTCCCGGCCTTGCCCTGCCAACTGACCTGGGCGGGCTGCCCCTCGCCACGCATGAACGGGAAGAACACGTACTGCAGGCTGAACGATGCCCCGGCGATGTTGGCCAATGTATCAAGGTCGCCCTCGACTCCGGCAAACACGTTGCCGCTGTTGGCATAGTGGTAAGGGTCAGGGCCGGTATCCAGGTTTTTCACCGACAGGTTCCACACTTGCAGGTCCAGCCTGATCGCCTCCTGTGCGTGGGCAGCACACGCAAAGGCGGTGAATGCAATGGACAAGGCGGTAACGCGAACGCCAGGCACCCAGGTGCCGCTCGGTTGAGCATTCATGATGCACTCTCTGTTTTTGTTGTTATGAAGTGCGACCTGAAACTACCGCTTCAGGAAGTCGCGTCAGGTGCATCGCAAGGGCTGTGCCAGCCCCCTGGACGCGGCGAAACTCCCTGTGCCATGGGGTTTGTGCAACGGTACGCGTGACCTGGCTTGATCAATTTGAACCGCTTTGATCAAGCTCGATGATCAACTCAGCCCTGCCCGTGCGCCTTCAGGCGGTAGGCCAGTTGCGGGCGGCTGATGCCCAGTTGCCGTGCGGCTGCGGACAAGTTGCCGTTACAGGCCTGCAACACCAGCCGGTATTGTTCAAGCTGCTGGTTATGGATGGCGTGCTTGAGCTCGGCCATGGGCGAGCCATGCGGGTCAGGCTCGCTGGCCGCTTTGCACAGGCTGCCGTCACCGCCCACACCCAGCCCGGTGCGAGGCGCCTGCTCACCGGACGGAAACAGGTGCTGGGTGCGGATGGCCGCTTGGCCGGGTGCCGCGATCACCCCCCGCTCCACCAGGTTTTGCAGCTCTCGCACGTTGCCGGGGTAGCTGTAGTTGAGCAGCGCTTCCACGGCCCGGGCACTGAACCCGGTAACCTGCTTACCGTGCAGTTGGGTGAAGTGTTTGAAGAAGTGCTCCATCAGCAGCGGGATGTCATCCCGGCGCTCGCGCAACGGTGGCAGGTGGATGGGGAACACGTTCAGCCTGAAGAACAGCTCTTCGCGGAAGGTGCCACGGGCAATCGCCTCGCGCAGGTTGGCGTTGGTCGCAGCAATCACCCGCAGGTCAACCTTGATCGGCTTGTTGCCCCCCACCCGCTCGACTTCCCCCTCTTGCAAGGCGCGCAGCAGCTTGGTTTGGGCGCTCATGCTCAACGCCTGGATTTCATCCAGGAACAGCGTGCCGCCAGAGGCCCGCTCGAAGCGACCGGCGCGCGCCTGCGTTGCACCGGTATAGGCACCTTTCTCGGCACCGAACAGCTCAGCTTCCAGCAGGCTTTCCGGCAAAGCCGCACAGTTGACGGCCACCAACGGCTGTTGAGCGCGCGGGCTGAGCCGATGCAGCGCCTTGGCGAACACTTCTTTGCCCACCCCCGACTCACCGCTGAACAGCACCGTGGCACGGGTGGGTGCCACTTGCGCAATTTGATGACGGGCAACGCTGAACGCCGCAGAAATACCGACCATGTCGTCCTGCAGCGGCAAGCTGCTGACCGTACAGGCAGGCTGTACCGCCTCGCCCTCGGGTGGCGACCAGATCGAGTTCATCTGAATGAAGTGCGAAGGGTCCCAGTAGCGCTGCTCGGCGCCGAGTTCATGATCGGGCAAGCGATCTGCCGTATCGCCGACAATCCGGCAGCAGCGGCCGCCTGCGGCCACGCATTCGACCTCGCGGTACACTACCAGCTTGCCGATAAAAGCACTGGCGTAACCCGCTGCATAGCCCAGCGTCATCCAGCACACAGCCTCGTCGCCAACCCCGTAGTGGGCGATGTGCTCATGGGCTTCACGTGAATCGTGCCACAGGTATTCGCCGTGGAAGTGGCCGCGCTCAATGTCCAGGTCAAGATCGACCGTTTCCACCCGCACCACACCCTGCAACGCATGCAGCCGGCCGCCGGCGATGAACGAGCTGCGCTCGTCCGAGGCCGGCCAGCGCTTGCGTACCAGCGCGGCATCCTGGCTACCCGCCGAATAACCGATGCGCATCAGGATGCGCCGCGCGCCTTCGCCCCCCACGCTTTCGATCAGCTCACGGCGCAAAGCACCCAGCGCGCTGGCGTGCAGCATGACCATGCTCTGGTCATCCAGCCAGATACGCGCATCCTCATCCGAAAACCGCAGGTAGCGACGCAGGTCGGCCGGGGTCGGGCTGCTGGTTTCATAGGCTTGAGGGGCCCGCGACACAGTTTCGCGGGGTGCGGCGGTGGATGAACGACTCATACCTTCTCCTGTTGTTCTTGTTCTGCGCAGGCGCGGTGCTACGCGATGGCGAGGCCGTCATTTGATCATCAACTTTTGCCAGCTTGATCAACAAAGATCAAGGCTTGCGCCACCCCAGCCCCTGCTCAAGGCCTTGTATTCAAGGGCATGGTGCTGCCCGGCGCGATTGGCCTGGCGTTTGCTATCACTTGCTGGCGGACGCCTTTGAACGTCGCGTAATCCAATAACAATAATCATGCAGGAGATACACCATGCGCCGCTGGTTCTCTTCCTACGAAAACCGCTTGTTGTTCGTGCTCAGCCTCAGTTTCGGTTTTGTTTTCTTCGACCGTAATGCCATGAGTTTCCTGGCACCCTTCGTGGCCGCCGACCTGTCCTTGAGCAACACCCAGATCGGCCTGCTGGTATCGGCCTTGTCATTGACCTGGGCAGTGTCCGGGTACCTGCTGGGCGCCCGCTCCGACCGCAGCGGGCGCCGCAAGCCTTACCTGCTGGTGGCCGTAATCGTGTTTTCGGTGTGCTCGTTCTTCTCCGGGCTGGCCAGCACCTTCTTCATGCTGCTGGCTGCCCGCCTGCTGATGGGGGTAGCCGAGGGCCCGATCCTGCCCATCTCGCAAACCCTGATGGCGATGAACTCCACGGCAAGCCGCCGTGGCCACAACATGGGCATCATGCAGAACTTTGGCAGCAACCTGCTGGGCTCCTGCATCGCGCCCTTGCTGCTGGTGGCGATTGCCAGCCACTACCACTGGCGCCTTGCGTTTATCGTTGCGGGCATCCCCGGGTTGATCGCCGCGTGCATGATCTGGAAGTACGTACGCGAGCCCAAGGAGGTCGTCATTGCACAGCCAACTCCATCGTCCGCCTCGCAGCCCGTCGCAGCGGGTTCGCTGTTGGAACTGCTGCGTTATCGCAACGTCTGGTTGAGCATGCTGATCGCGTGCTTCTACGTGGCCTGGATGGTGCTGGGCTGGGCTTTCATGCCGGTGTACTACATGAACGAGCGGCAGTTCAGCTCTACCGACATGGGCATCCTGATGAGCGTGCTGGGGGCCAGCGCCACACTCTGCAGTTTCATCGTGCCTGCGCTTTCCGACCGCTTGGGCCGGCGCACTGTGGTGGTGGTGTTCTCCCTGATCGGGGCGCTCACCCCGCTGGCTGCGCTGTACTTTCAAGGGCCGTTCTGGATGCTTTGCGCGGTGTTGTTCATCACCTGGTCGGCCAGCGGTGTGGCGCCGATCTTCATGGCCACCATTCCATCGGAAACCGTGCCTGTTCATCGCATTGCCGCCTGCGTCGGGCTGGTGATGGGCATGGGTGAAGTGGTCGGCGGCGTGCTCAGCCCGGTGCTCGGTGGCTGGCTGGCGGACCTTCATGGCCTCGGCGCCCCGTTGCTGCTACAGGCGGGGTGCGCAATCGTGGTTGGGGTGTTGGGGTTGGGCCTGATAGAAACCGCCCCGCTGCGCACAGTTGGGCGCAGTCACCTGACGGCGGTGAGCGAATAGCGGTTAAACGGCTCTGATCCGGGCCCTCAGGGTTGCCTTGCAGCCCTGAGGGCTCAGGTATAGCCCTGTTCAGTGAGCCAACGTCGCAGCATTATCTGATGCTCGACCCGTTGCCCCTCAAGCACGGCACTGAGCGCCTGGCCGGCCTGCAGCCCGCGAACTATCGGCGCCAACTCCACACCTTGCAGATGCCACACCCCCAGCGGCTGGTCTGCGGTCACCACGACCTCGGCTTCATCGACCAGCCCGTTACGCAGCACCGGCTGCCGCGCCACTCGCACCGACCGCCAGTCCGCGCTCAGGTGCAGCGGCTGCGCATCCGGCCAACCCTGGCGCCGAGCCCAGAACGGTTGCCCCGCCCGGTTTTGCTCCTGCGCATGGAAATCCCGGCCAATGCGGGCAAAACGCAGGAACAACTGCTCGATCCGCTGCTGGTGAAACTGCCGCGCCAACTCGGCCCGTTCGGGCCTGCGCAGCAACGTATTGATCACCACCGGTGCCTGTAACGCCGAAGATAGCGACTGGAAGATACCGTTGCCCGACAGCGGATCAACGGCCATCGCGGCATCTCCCACCCGTATCCAGTCCTGCCCGACACATTCGCCCGCCACAATCGCCGTACTGCTGCGGGCATGCACCTGTGCTGGCACCCGCGCCCTCTCATCGAACAGCTCGGCTACAAGTGCACTCTGACATCGGCGTTCTGCGCAGTAGGCCGCCAGCTCGGACTTACCCGGCAACCCGGCGGCGTCCAGCGTGACTTGCCAATAACAGCGGCCATCCTCCAGCCGCGCCATCCACGCCCAGCCATCCTCCAGGCTTTCCACTGCCGACGCAGGCGCCGTGGGGCTACCTTGCCAGGTATTGAGCAGGCTGACGGTTTCCGGCCCGCGCAGGCGGTCTGCGGCCAGCGGTGCCTGACGGCCTCGGGCCTCAACGAGGAAATCAGCGAGCAGTACCTGGCCATCGTCCAGACGAACACGATGACCGCCCTCGTGCACGACCTCGCGCACCCGCCCCTCGACCACACTCACGCCCGCACGCTGAAGGTCGTCGCGCAGCGCCCGGTCAAATCGTTGCCTATCCAGCAGGAATTCCTGGTTCATGTGCAGGTGCTGGCCATTCCAGTGCACCTGCCGGGTAGCCGGCATGGCCGCCTGGCCCAACGCCCCGCCAAGGCCTGCATGCCGCAAGCCCTCCAGTACCCGTTGCGAAACCCCTTCCACTGCCGCGAAACGGCGCCATTGCGACACCACCGTCACGGTGTAGCCAAGCCGCCGCAAGCCGATGGCGGTGGCAGCACCTGCAGGGCCGGCGCCCAGTACCACAATGCGCGGTTCAGGCATGGCTGGCACCCCGTCGCTCAGGGCCGGTAAACGCTGCATTGCGGCGCAACCAGTCATAAACCTGCTGGCGGTCCATCCCCGGCTCCTCACGCATCAGCGCCGCGATCCTGCCGCTCAAGGCTGCGCAACCCAAACTCGCGCCCGCCCTGCCGCCTGCCCCGACATAACCGCCAAAATCTGCCTGCCGGGTGCCCAGCCAGGACCACTGGCCGGGCGCGCAACGGGCATCCCCGGTAACCCGGAGCACCCCGGGGTAGCTGGCCGGGTACACCGGCTCACCCTGCGCCGGGCTGGATGCACACAACAGCACGCCAGCCGCCAGCGCTTCGGTGCAGGCCTGGTGCAGCACAGGCCGGTCCTGCTGCAACCCCAGGCTGAGGTTGACCAGCGTGGCCCCTGCCTCCACCAGCCACAACAGCCCGGCCGCCACCTGCAAGGCGCTGGTGCTGGCCTGGCCACCAAACACCTGGGCCACCAGCAACGGTACCGGGCCGGCCTCGCGTTGCAAGCCGGCAAGCACCGCACTGCCATGTCCAAGCTGGTCCGGCCGTATTTCTCCTTCACGCAACTGGCCGTCTTCCAGCCAGAATCGGCGGGCACCCAGCAAACCGTTGGCCTGCTCCGGCGAGCAGCCACTGTCGATGATGCCCACGCGCACGTCAGTGCCCATGCTTGATCACCTCCTGCGGCAGCACCAGCAACTGGCCGTCATGCAGCTGCAAGTGCAGGTCGGCGTCGGCCAGGGTCGAAGCCCGATGGCTGATCAGGATGCGCGTGCGGCCAGCGAACAGTTGGTCGATGGCCGCAATCACTTCGCGCTCAGTGGCTTCATCCACTGCCGAGGTAGCCTCGTCCAGCACCAGAATGGCCGGGGCCTGCAGCACCGCACGAGCGATGGCAATGCGTTGCTTCTGGCCGCCGGACAACTGCTGGCCACGTTCGCCCAAAAGGCCGTCCAGGCCCAACGGCAGGCTGTCGACCAGGCTGTCCAGCCGCGCCAGGCGCACCACCCGCTCCAGCTCCGCGCGGCTGGCTTCCGGCACACCGTAGGCAAGGTTTTGCGCAAGGGTGCCACGGAACAGCACGATGTCCTGGCTGACAACGGCTATGCGACGGCGCAGCGCGGCCAGGTCCAGTTCGCGCAGGTCGGTGCCATCCAGCAGGATGCGCCCGGCGTCCGGGTCATAGAAACGTTGCAGCAGGTCGATGAGGGTCGACTTGCCCACCCCCGAGGCACCGCTGATGGCCACCTTCAGGCCACCCGGCACGCACACCTGCACGTTGTCCAGCACGGCGCCTTGCCGCCCTTCATGGGCGAAGCTCAGCGCCTCAAGGCGCAATTCGCCCGGCCCGTCGGGCATGGGCAGCGGGTTGGCTGCCGGGCGCACGGCCACGGCCTCGCGCTTGAGCTCCATTACCCGCCCCAGGCTCACCGCCATGCGCTGTACCGCCACGTACAGGCCCAGCAGGCTCTGCACCGGGCCTACCGCCATGCCCATATAGGTGGAAAAGGCGATCAGCGCACCCAACTGCCACGTTCCCTGGATCACCCACCAGCCGCCCACCAGAAACGCGCAAGCGCGGCACCAGGAAGTGAGCGTGCCGGGGATGGCCTGGGTGAAGAACTCTGTCACCTGTACCTTCAGCAACTGGCGCATGTAACCCTGGCCAAGCTGATCCAGCCTACCTGCCTCGCGGCCTTGCTGGCCGGCTGCCTGGATGAACTTCATCGCCAGCAAGGTCTCCACCAGGAACGAAGACACATCCGCCGAACGCTCGCGCAGGCTGCGCACCTCGCGCTCCACCTTGCGCCGCATCCAGCGCAGCCACAGCACCTCGATCGGCACAAGCAACGCCAGCAACAGCGACAGCTGCCATGACAGCATCAGCATCAACGCCACCGCGCCCACCAGGCCAATGACGGCAGATACAGCCGAGAACAACGAATCCACGGCAAACCGCTGGATCTCCGCCACATCGCCATCCAGGCGCGAAAGAATGTCGCCCATGCGCCGCCGCCCATAGAATGTCGGCGACAACTGCTGCAGGTGACGGTACAGGTCATCACGCAGGGCAAACAGGATGCGCCCCGACAACCGCGTATGCAGGTAGCGGTTGACCCCGGCCAGCACCGTGCCCAACAGGCCCGCGCCGATCATGATCGCCGCCATGTGCCAGAGGGTCTGGTAGTCCTTGGCCAACAGCCCCTCGTCAATCAGTGTCTTGACCAGCCAAGGCTGTGCCAGCGCCAGCAGCGAGGCGCCCAGTGACAAGCCGAGCAACAGGCCGATGGCACGCCGATGCGGGCGTACGAAACCATACAGCCAGGCCAACGCCTGGCGCATGAGCGCAGGGTCGCTGGAGTCCACCAGCCTTGCGAACAATGGGCCCATGGTTAGCCGCGCAACTGTTTGAGCTTGCGGTACAGCGTCGCCCGGCTGATCCCCAGAGCCTCGGCCGCGGCGGAAACGTTGCCCTGGTGGCGCGCCAAGGCGCCGCGGATCAACTCCAGTTCGTTGTCCTTGAGGCTGCCGGAGGGCGCGGTGCCGCTGGCCAGTTCTTCCAGCAGGCAATCGGTGAGGTGGTCCAGGGTCAACACCTGCTCGCCGTCCTCGCGCATGGCCAGCGCCGTGCGCACCACCATTTCCAGCTGGCGGATGTTGCCCGGCCAGTCGAAGCCTTCGAGCAATGTGGCCAGAGCCGGGTCCAGGGTTACACCACGGGCATCGGACTTTTCCAGCAGGCTTTGGATGATCTGCGCCAAGTCGTCACGCTCGCGCAGCGCCGGCAAGCGCAGTGATACGCCATTGACCCGGTAGTACAGGTCTTCGCGGAAATGCTGTTCCTGCACCAGGCGTTTGAGGTCGCGGTGGGTGGCGCAGATCAGCGCCACATCAATGTCCTGCTCGTCGCCGGCACCCAGCGGCGCCACCCGGCGTTCCTGCAATACCCGCAACAGGCGCGCTTGCAGGGCCAGCGGCATGTCGCCGATTTCGTCGAGGAACAGCGTGCCACCATGGGCCTGCATCAACCGCCCGACCATGCCGCCCCGGCGCGACCCTGTGAACGCGCCCTCGCGGTAGCCGAACAACTCGGATTCGATCAGCCCTTCGGGGATGGCCGCGCAGTTGACTGCCACAAAGGGTTTGTCGGCACGTGGGCTGGCCTGATGCAAAGCACGCGCGACGACCTCCTTGCCCGTACCGGTTTCGCCCAGCAAAAGCACTGGCAGGCCATTGCCCAGCCCCTGACGGGCCATGCGTAAATTACGCGCCAGCCGTGCGTCACCGCCGGCCAGGACGTCTAGTGCGGGTGACTGCTTGCCCAGCGCCGGTTTGCTGACCGGTGTGCTGCCGTTGACCCGGCCGTGGCGTGGCAGTTGCAAGGCGCGGAAGTAGAACTCTCCCTTGGCCGTTTGCACGCTGCTTACCCCACCCTGCCACAGGCGCGCAATGAAGGCTGGCGAGCGTTCGCCCAACAGGTCGCTGCTGTGCCGGCCGATCAGTTCATGGCGCGGCACCTGCAATAGCTGGCAGGCGCTGTCGTTGGCCGCCAGCACCTCACCGTCCAGGCTCAACGCCAACAGGCCATGCCAGGCACTGTTGAGGTATTGCGGGCGGCTGTGGAAGGCCAGCACCAATTGCTCTGGGTGGCACAGGCCAAACATACGGCTCTCGATGTTGCCGGCGGCCAGCATCAGCGTCGACAGGCTGTCCTGCGGCTGTGCCATCACCCCTTCGCGAGTGATGTCGAGCACGCCGATCACCTCCCCACGCGGGTCGCGCAGGGGCACGGAAGTGCAGGAGAACGGGCTGAGGCGGTCAAGGTAATGTTCGCCGCAGTTGATCAGCGTCGGCCGGCCTTCCACCACGGCGGTGCCGATGGCATTGGTGCCGCGCAGCGACTCGCTCCAGCAACTGCCCGGATGCAGGTCGCGCAGGCCCTCGCGCTGCAACACATGCTTCTGCCCTTCGATGGCCAGCACGTTGGCCTGGGCGTCGCCGAGGATGACAATACCGGCCTTGCCCTGACGTGCTACCAGGTAGTCCAGTTCCGGGGTGACGGCGTCGACCAACAGTCGGTTGCGCTCCAGCAGCATGCGCAGGTCGTGGCCCTGCTCCAGCCCCAGGCCGACCTGTTCGCCCTGCAGGCAATCCAGGCCATGGCCCAGGCTGCGGCGCCAGGACGCGTCGATCTCGTCGCGCAGCATGCCCAGCGGTAATTCGCCTTCGCTGGCCAGCTTCAGGCGGGCCTGGCGGGATTCGTGCAGCGGGTCGTGGGCGTTTGTTATTAGTTGTCGCGCCATTTTCTACTCCGGCTGTGCCCCGCAATGTGACGGGGTACGGGCTTGGGAATTTTCCGCAGTGTGCGGGAGAAATGGCTGGCCGTCATCTGGTAGTGGATGGATTGGGGTGCAGCTGGCCGGGTTACTTGAAGCTGGCGCAATCCCTGTGGGTGCTGGCTTGCCGGCGATCACCGGCGTCGCCTGCTTCGCGGGCTTGCCCGCTCCCACAGGGTTCGCAGCAAGCCTGAGGACTGCACTGTACCTGTGGGAGCGGGCGAGCCCGCGAAGAGGCCCTCGAGGTCAATCAGGGATATCGCTCCTTGATTCACTGGAGCCGCCACAAATCGCTGGCCAGCAGACGCATGCATTTAGAGGCAACCAAGAATGGGATGCGTAGCGCCCCCAGCAATGAGGGATATGCAATTTTTAAAATGGCGCTTCTTTAGACCGAGGAAGCACTATCCGACCTGACCTCACTTGTCGGACGGCCATCAAATAGTATGTCTCCGTCCGGAAGACTATCTCCATTTGGTTACGTTGAGTGGGCATGTCAAGGAACTGAGAAAAATCATAATCCCTACCCAGTTTAAGACGTGCCATGCTTTTTGTGTATACCGAGAAAATCGTAGCTTCTTTATTGTCATACAGTTGAATGCTGCCAGCAATCTTGGTGGGCACATCAATTTCTGGCGCTGCGTAGAAGCCCGGACCCAAAAACTCACGACCACGAGTGCCTTGAAATATTGGATCAAGGTTAGCCTGCAGACTTTTCAGATTTTCAGACGCACTCGCGTGCAAACCAACCATGTCCCACTCTTTTACAATTTCATCACCCGAAGGCCTGTCAAGAAGTGCCGGCATCGACGCCCGCCTTACCCTTGACCGGCCGGCCTCGTATAAAAGCCCCTTAACAATTCTGAAATACCTCGCTTTTCTGAAATTCCTTGGAAATACAGGCCACCCTTGATGCCCGCTCGGATCTTGCCGATTCACTGGATCTCCTGCACAGTAACAATATGCATTTATCCCACCTCTTCCGAACGGACTTAGATTGTCAGGAGAACTGAAGCGCATTAAAGTCGGATAAAAATTCCGATAACCATTCCCCAGCAAGTAACCTTCAGTCACCGGCTCTTGCCGCTCACCATTGAAGCCCAATACGCATGACACGCCCACCTCACGATCACAGTAGCCATCGGGTGAATACGTCACCTCCTGCCTCTCAGGGGCTAATCGAGGTGTACCAGAGAAAGGCTGCCGAGATTGGCATTCACGTGCATTCATACCACCTGCATTGTCGCCCGCCATTAGTCTGTACCGAAAGCCATCTTTAGCGTAACAGTCGCATATGAAACTTGAAGTGCGCTACTGGCAGAAGCATCAGTTTTCATTCCAGTAAACTCATGCTAACCGGTCGCCGCCTTCCGCACGAACGAACGGCAAACAACAATGTACGCAGGTTGCGTAGACCGCGAATGAATGATTGCGTCGCCTGCACCGGCCTCTTCGCGAGTAAACCCGCTCCTACCAGGGACCGCGTCAAGCCTGAGGCCAGCGCTGTACTTGTGGGAGCGGGCGAGCCCGCGAAGAGGCCCTCCAGACCAATCACGGCTGCTGATTCTGGCTCAGGTACTTGTCCACCGTAGCCTTGCCCTCCCCCGCATCCCCCGCCACCTGCCACAGCCGCCGTTCAATCCCCTGCGCCAGCAAATGCCCCACCGCCGATTCAATCGCCGACAGCACGCACAGCTGCGCCGGTTCGTTGGTGGTGTACCCGACCTCGGCTTCCAGCAGCTTCTTGAACTCGATGAACTTGAACACGCCGGCACTGCGCCCTACCGAGTAGATCGTCTTGCTGGTCATCACGTTGGCCAGCACCTGCCCGGTGCGCACGTCCACGGCGCGCAGGTTGACGGTTACCTGATCCACCCGGTACTCGCGGGAGATGTCGATGCCCAGGTAGCGGGCACCCTCGCCGCCGCTGCGCACGTTGGTGTCGTAGGCGATGATGCCGCCTTCAAGCATCAGGTTGGCGGCCTGCAGCGGTGGCAGTTCGCCCATGATGTTTTCGGCTACATCCGGCTTTTTCTGCGAAGCACGGATGATCTTGCGCTCGGTCAGCAGGTTCTGCAGGCCTTCACGCTCCAGCACCACGAACCAGCCGCTGGCACTGAGGGCGTCCATCAGCATGCTGGCCGCGCCCTGAGTGACGCTGGTGGAGAACGAGCTGGCCGGAGTGGGCTTGTACTGCCCGGTCTGGTCGCGGAAGCCGTACACCACGGCCATCAGCCGGCCTTTGGGCCGTGGCATGTTGATCAGGTCGTAGTAGGTCGAGGCCCGAGGTGTCAGGGTCGGGGTTTCCGAGTCCTGTTCGGCCGACATGGGTTCGCGCAGGCTGCAACCAGTTTGCAGGCCCAGGGCGGTGAGGATCAGCAGCGTGCTCAGCAGACGTTTCATGGTGTTCTCTCCCCAACATAAAAGCCTTTCCCTCTCAGGGGTTCAGGCCGCTGACCTCAATGATCGAAATTTCTCCTGTGGCACGATCGGTGACCTTGATGCTCAAGGCCCCGGAATCGTCGATGACGTCGATGAGAAACGCATCGGTCGCCATGCTGCCGGTGCTGCCGTTGCTGATGTTGTCCAGCAACTGCGACAACATCCGCGACTCCAGCTGGTTGCTGAAGCGCTCCAGGGCCGTGGTGCCGGTAAAGGCCGAGGCACGGTCCTTGAGGTCGGGGTCGTCGTAATCGTTTTGCGCCTGGGCGTTGTTCAGCAGCCAGGTGCCGTTCAACGGGTTGCCGCCAAAGGCCGGGTTGACCGGGGTGTACACCAGCTCGGTGGCCTGGGCAGCGCAAGCGCTGGCCAGCAGGCAGGCGGCGATGCAACGTGGAATGCGGTGGTTCATAGCTCGTCCCTCTCCAAGTCGGTGGTGTCCTGTAGCAGGCGTTGCAGCTTGCGTTGAATGATTTGCTGCTTGACCAGGTCGGCGGCTGCCACGGCCTCGTCTTTGAGCTCGGTGGTGTTTGGTGGCAGGAAGCGGCGGTACATCACCTCACGCTCGAACTCCACGGTGACCAGGCTGCCCCAGCGGGCATCCGGGCGTTCGCGTACCACCAGGTTGAAGTCCAGGCGGCTGGTGGCGCGCAGGCGGTCGGCGAAGTAGTAGTAAAAGTCGTGGCCGATGTGCGAAATGGTGTTATCGACGATAAAACCCTGCATCTCGTCCTCAACACCCGCCTTGGCCGAAGTGGCCACCCCCGCCATCAGCAGCAGGCACAGGTACAACGCAGCCAGGCGGCTCATGGCGTATCTCCCGGGCCTGCATGCGTCTGCACGCCGCCTGCACTTTCGGTAAACGCCTGCTCGGCAACAAACTGCCAGTCGCTGTAGTGTTCCAGCCCTTCGAAACCGCTCCATTCGGCGCTGAAGCCACTGCGCTTGAACGGGGTGGCGTCCGAGCGGCTGTACACGCCGGTGATGCGGCCGTCGATTGCACGCAGCAGGCCCCACTCGTCGCTGTTGGTGATGGGGTCTGGGTACAGCCGACGAATGTGCCGCTGGGCCTGCGGGAAGCGGTTGTCCTGCAGCAGGTCGGCCAGCGCCTGCGGGTATTGGGCCAGGCCCGGCGAGGCACGGTAGTAGCTGCGCAAGGCTTGGGCGTACTGGCTGCCCACCCACAGCAACTGGCGCTCGCGATCACGCTGGGCGGCGCTGGCCCAGATCGTGCCAGTGGCGGCCAGGGCCACACTGCTGACCGCAATCAGCAGCAGCACACCCAGGTAGGTAAAGCCACGCTCGGCCTTACCACTCAGCGAAGAGGCTGCCATCACGCGCCCTCCCTGTGGCACCGCTCTTGATATCCGCCACGCCGCCGGCCACGCCTTCGGGCGGTGGCACCAGCTGCCAGGCATCGCTGCGCTCGGTGATCGGGTCGACCGGGGTGTTGCGCAGGTAACGTTGCTCCACCAACTGCTCCAGCGAGTCCGGGTAGTGACCTGTGTCGCCGTAGTAGTGGTCCAGCGACTCGCGCAGCACCGCCAGGCTTTGGCGCAGCGTGGCTTCACGGGAGCTTTCCAGGCTGTTGAAGTAGCGCGGCATGGCGATGGTCATCAGCGTGGCGATGATCGCCATGACCACCAGCAGTTCGATCAGGGTGAAGCCTTTGCTGCGTTTCATGGCTGTCACCATTGCCCGTAGGGGATGCTGTTGAGGCCTTTGCCACGGGCCCTGGAATACACGTCGAACACGTCTTCGCCTTCGCGCGGGTTGTCGGGGCTGCTGTCATAGGCGCGCAGGCCCCAGCCGCCTTCGTCTTCATCCTTGGCCGCCACCAGCGGGTCACGCGGGATGCGCCGCAGGAAGTAGAACTTGGCGCCCTTGGCGCTGCGCACATCGCGCACACCGTCCACCAGCACCTGCAGGTTCGGTGGATAGCCGCTGGCGTCCAGGCGCTTCTCGATGTAGCCAGCGTCGAAGGCCCGCTTGTAGGCGTCGATGGCATCACGAATCTGGTACAGCGCCTCGCGCAGTTGCTGCTCCTTGCCGCGGCGCACCACGGTTTCGGTCAGTGGCGCGGCCATGCTGGCCAGCAACCCGAGCAGTGCCAGGGTCAGCACCACTTCGATCAGGCTGAAGCCCTGCATGCGGCGCCGGGCTTTCATGGCCGTGGGCTCCCGTTGGCCGGGGCCACTGCCATCTGGCTGTCCACGACCGGTGCGTCGGTAGCCGGCGCGTTGCCGGGCACGTCCATTGGCGGTAGCGGGGCCATCTGACGTACCTGCATGGCCGACTCGGTGCCGGTGGAGAACTCCATGTCCGACGGGCTCTGGTACGGCAGGTTGCGCACGATGCGCGGGGTAATCGCCAGCACCAGCTCGGACTTGCTCATGTCGTCCTTGTTGCTGCCGAACAGCCGGCCCAGGCCGGGGATGTCACCCAGCCCCGGGATCTTGTTGCCGCTGGCGTTGTGGTCGTTGCGCACCAGGCCGGCCAGTACCTGGGTTTCGCCATCGTGCAGGCGCAGGGTGGTCTGGGCATTGCGGGTGTCGACCTGGACCGGGATGGTGCCCTGGCGGGTAGCCTCCAGCGGGGTGGCGTTACTGACTTCCAGGGCCACCTTGATCGCCACTTCGTTGTTCAGGTGCACGGTGGGTTGCACTTCAAGCTTGAGACCCACGTCCAGGTAGGTGACGCTTTCAGTGATTACCGGGCCCTGGGTGGACGGCACCGAAGTGGCGCTGATGATCGGCACTCGCTGGCCGATGTGAATACGTGCCTGCTCGCGGTTGCTGACGCGGATCACCGGGCTGGCCAAGGTGTTGATGTCTTTGTCCGAGGCATTGATCTTGGCCTGCGGTGCCGGCCCGATGCTGATGCGGCTGGAGTCGATGCCCCTCAGCTGGTCGAGCACGCTGACCGGTTTGCCGTCGGAAGTCAGCACGCCGAACGTGTTGGGCCATTGCAGGCCAAGGTCGAGGATGCGTGAGGTTGCCACTTCCATCACCTCCACTTCCAGCACCACTTCGGGGTTGGACTGGTCCTGCGATTGCAGCAGCTTTTCGGCCATGCGCACGGCATCGGGGGTGTCGCGCATGGTCAGGGTGTTGAGGCGCTCGTCGACGAACACGTCGCGGGTCTTGAGCATGGTCTTGACCATGTTCAGCGCGGTGTTGGCGTCGATGCTGGTCAGGTAGAAGGTGCGCATGACCAGTTCCTGGTAGTCCTTGGTCTTCTGCGGCGAGTCGGGGTACACCATCAGGGTGTTGTCGTTGACGATCTTCTGGCGCAGCTGGTTCTGCTCCAGCAGCAGCGCCACGGCGTCTTCGATGCGCACTTCACGCACGAAGATGGTGGCCTTCATGTCCGGGCGAAGGTCTTTGTCGAAGATGAAATTGATACCGGCGACCTGGGACAGCACTTCGAAAATGGTCTTCAGGTTGGCATCACGAAACTCCAGGGTGACCGGCCGGTCCAGCTTGCTGCGCAGCTGCGGGAAGGGTTGCGCGGTGCGCGCCTGGACATTCTCGATGTCGCTGCGCAGGGCCATGCCCTTCTGGTTTTGCGGGTCCAGGCGCAGCACTTCGCGCATGTAGCGCTCGGCGCCGAACAGGTCGCCCTGGCGCAACGCTGCCTGGCCCAGGGCCACGCGCTCGTCGAGGGTACGAATCAGTTCCAGCTGGCGCGTACCTTCTTGGGCGCGGCGGTTGTTCGGCTCCAGGGTAAGCACCCGGCCATAGCCCATGCGGGCGTTGGCAAAGTCGTGGCGGATGCGGTCGGCATCGGCCTGGGTGATCAGCGCCTCGACTGCTGCCTGACGGCTGTGGGCCAGGGCGATGTTCAGCTCGGTATCACGCGGGTCATCGCGCAGGGCTTCTTCCAGCCGGGCGATACCGGCTTCGTACTGGCCCTCCTTCATCAACTGGTCGCTGTCCTTGCGTACCGCACTGGAGCCGCAGCCGGCAATGGCCACGCACAACGCCAACAGCAGGAACGGAGCAGGCTTGCACAGCTTTGACGACTTCATGGTGCGCTCCCGACAGACAAGGTCTGCGACTGATGCAAAGGCAGGTAGACCAGGCTCAGCTCGCTGGCCGATACCCGATCGAGGCGATACATGTCTTCGATGACGTCGCCCTGGCGCACGACGTAGAGTTTTTCGCCGCTCTGCAGGAAGATCTGCAGGTCGTTGTCGTTGCCCATGCGGCCGATGAACTGGAACGGCAGTTCCGGGGCGGTCGGCGCTGCGGCCACGATGGGCGCTACAGCCACGTGTTGTTCGGTGACCGTGGCCAGGGCTTGGGGTTTGGTCCATTGCTGGGTTGGGAACAGATCTCTGGAGGCCTGTTCCGGCCCTTTCGCGGCTAAAGCCGCTCCCACAGGTTCGGCGTTGCCCACAACGCCTGTGGGAGCGGGCGAGCCCGCGAAGGCCGCGACGCTGTCTTCCTTGTCAAACCAGTGCCCTGGTGCCCAGGCGAGGACTGCGCTCACGCCGAGGAAGCTGGCCCAGATGACTGCACGTTGTGTGTTCATCATGACCTCGACAGGTAAAGGGTCATGCGCAGGCGGGCATTCAGCTCGCTGTCGCCGATGCGTTTGCGTTGCAGCTCGAGGTCTTCCAGCACCAAGGTCGGCAGCTGCTTGAGCAGGCCTTTGATAAAGGCGCGAATCTGCGGGTAGCTGCCGCGCACCGGCAGCACGATCTGGTAGCGCGCCAGCTGGGTCTTGGGATCGACGCCCAAGGCGTACTCACCGCGCGCCAGGCTGATGTGCTCGGCGCTGGCCAGGTGGTACAGGCGCTCGATCAGCTCGCTGGCCTGGGGCTGCCCCGGCAATTGCTGGCGCAGGCTGTCGAGGGCCTGCTGCTCGGGCTTGACGGCGATCTTCACCTCGCCACGCTTGACCCGCCCGACCTGAACGCTGGCGTCCGCTTCGGTGGCGCGCAGTTCACGCACGCTCTGCCACTGCGGCAGCAACCCGGCGCACACCACGCCCAGCGCCAGCACGCCCACGACGACGGCGGCCAGGCCAACCGGGCCGACGCGGCGCAGGCGTTCCTGGAGGATCAGGCTGTTCAGCGATTCAAGGGCGCGCATGGCCAGTCTCCCAGGTGGCGGTGAGCGTGAAGCGCACCGGGTGCTCGGGCTGCGCGGCCAACACCTCATGGTTGAGCAGCGATACATCGCTGAGCTCATCGCTGGCTTCCAGGCGCTGGTGGTACTGCAGCATCGCTTCCAGGTTGCGTGCTTCCGCGGCGATACGGACCTGGCCTTTGCGCGCGTCCGGGGTCAGGCCGAGCAGCGCCACATCGTCCTGCGGCAAGGCTTCGAGCATGGCGAACAGCTGCTGCCAGGGGCGTTGCAGTTGTTGCGACACGCTGCGCATCTGGGCCAGCCGCTCGGCCTGCTCACGGCTGGCAGCAGTACTTTGCGGGGCCACGGTGGCCGGGCGGCGGCCCAGTTGCAGCTCCAGGCTGTGCACGCTGGCCTCAAGGTCTACCTGCTCGGTCTGCAAATGCTGTTGCAGCAATACGAGGCCGGCGACCACGGCGCAGCCCAGGGCCAGCAGCGACCAGGCCAGTGGGCCGCTGCGCCGGGGTTGGAATTCCAGTTCGAGGCGGCGCATGTCAAGCCACCGCCCGCCACATGGCGCACAGCGGGTCGGCTTCGCTGGCCGGCTGGCACAGCTGCACCGCCGCCAGTTGCGGCACGTCGCCCCGGCCCGGGGCATGCAGGTACACCCGTGGCAGGTGCTCGCCATACAGCTCGCAGGTGCGCTCGATCAACGCTTGCAGGGCCTGGTCGCTGTCGGCGCAGCCTTGCGTCAGCACTTGCTGCCAGGCGCCGCCAGCGGCCAGCAGCAGCACGCTGCGGCGCGGCTCGGCCAGCACGAACAGGAAGTCGCCCTGCTCCAGCTGCGGCGAGCAGCGGTTATAGGCAGCCATCAGGTACGGCTGCACCGAGCGCAGGCTCAGGCGGGTTTCCCGGCCCAGCCCCTGCAACCGTTGCAGCAGGGCTTCGGGCAGCGCCGTGGCGATGCGGGCGGCACCGGCAGGCTCAGGCGACAGCACGATACGCCAGTCGTCCAACGGCTGCCCGTAGAGGTTTTCGAAGCAGGCCCGGGCATAGGCGTCCAGCTCGCGCGGGTGGCCGATGGCATCACTCCAGGGCACCAGGCAGAAACGGCTGTAGCGGGCCGACAACAGCACCCGCAACTGGGCGCCCCGTACAGCATGCTCGGCCAACAGCCCGGCCAGCGCGTCGACGGCGGCGTCCCAGGCAGGCTGGGCGGCGTCGCAACTGAACTCGCGGCTGCCCAGCCACTGGTGTTGGTGTTTGTGCCAGCAACCCAAGCCGACACCCTCGGCGCCGACCACGGCACAGAAACGATCAGATGAATGTGACACGGTTGATCTCCTCAAGGGTGGTGCGGCCATCGCGGACCAGGTCCAGGGCCGAAGCCCGCAGCAGGCGCAGGCCACGCTGGCAGGCGAGGGTCTTGATTTGCGAGAGGGGGCGGCGCTCGACAATCATCTGCCGCAGGTCGTCGTCCAGGTGCAGCAGTTCGGCGATGGCGCTGCGGCCGCGAAAGCCGCTGCCCCGGCACTGGCCGCAGCCCTGCACGCGGACGAACTTCCAGCCGGCCACGCCCTCACGAGTCAGGCCCGAGCCATACAGGGTGTCGTCATCCACCTCGCAGGGGCTGGAGCAATGGGTGCAGGCCAGGCGGATCAGGCGCTGGGCCAGCACCGCGTTCAGCGCGGAAACAAAGCTGTAGGGGTCGACCTGCATCTGGCTGAAGCGGCCGATCACGTCGAATACGTTGTTGGCGTGGATGGTGGTGAACACCAGGTGGCCGGTGAGCGCCGACTGCACGGCAATTTGCGCGGTGTCCGGGTCGCGGATCTCACCCACCAGGATCTTGTCCGGATCGTGGCGCAAGATGGAGCGCAGGCCGCGGGCGAAGGTCAGGCCCTTCTTCTCGTTGACCGGGATCTGCAACACGCCGGGCAGTTGGTACTCGACCGGATCTTCGATGGTGATGATCTTGTCCACGCCGTGGTTGATCTCGCTGATCATGGCGTACAGGGTGGTGGTCTTGCCGCTGCCGGTGGGGCCGGTAACCAGGATCATGCCGTAGGGTTCGGCAGCCAGCCGGCGCAGCGCGCGCAGGGTTTCGTCGGCAAAGCCCAGGGCCTGCAGTTGCACGCCGCTGACCCGGTCGGACAAGTCCTGCTTGTCGAGCACCCGCAGCACGGCGTCTTCGCCAAAGATGCTGGGCATGATCGATACCCTGAAATCGATTTGCCGGTCACCCACGGCAACCTTGAAGCGGCCGTCCTGGGGCACGCGTTTTTCGCCAATGTCCAGTTCAGCCATGACCTTGATGCGCGAGATCACCTGGTCGGCGAAGGCGCTGCCACTGGCCTTGCCGGCGCCGTTGAGCACGCCGTCGATGCGGTACTTGATGGTCAGGCCCTGGCCGGTCATGCCCAGGTGGATGTCGCTGGCGTGCAGCTTGAGGGCGTCGTACAGGGTGGAGTTGACCAGCTTGACCACGCGGCTCTGGTCTTCGCTGATGCTGGCCAGCGAAAGGCGTTGCAGCGGGTCGCCTTCGCTGCTGGCCTCGGCGTCATGGTCAAGGGCATCGACGGCGTGGAAGCTTTCTTCGTGGCGGGCAAGGAAGGTGGCCAGTTCGGCGGCGTGGGCCAGGTACAGCGGCGCGCCTTGCAGTACATCATCGATCCAGGCCAGGCGGGCGGGGTCGAAGGGGTCGGCGAACACGCCCAACAGCTGGCCGCCCTGCTCGATCACCACGAATTCGCGCTTCAGGCACGCGGCTAGGCTGACCTTGTCAAAGCGTGGGCTGCTGGCCAGCAGGGTGTGGCTGTCCAGCACCGGGTAATGCAGGGTCAGGCCCAGGCGACGGGTGAAGGTAGCGGGGTTGTCGCAAGCAAGGCGTTCGAGGCAGTTGAGCAGGCGCTCGTCGCTGGCTTGCAGACGGGCCTGGGCCAGCAGGTCGCGGGGGTAGGCCGAGAATGGTGCCGGATTCCTCGCGGGCATGCCCGCTCCCACAGGTTCACTGCAAACCTGAAGATCGCGCGATTCCTGTGGGAGCGGGTTTACCCGCGAAGAAGCCGGTGCAGGCTGTTGCAAATCCCGGGTTGCATCGAATGCTTCTGGCATGGCCTGCGACTCCGCTCAGGGGGCGCGTCGCAGGCTGGCTCAGCCAGGGGTGCGGGCGCCGCTATTCCCCTGTGAGCAGTTGATCGTCGTCGGGCCCTGGTGGCTTGGCGCCATTGCGGCGGCGGTCAGCCAACACCCAGCTTCCATCGTACAACTGCAGGGGGAACGATTCGTTCCTGTTCTGGCGTCGTTCGACGAACCCTTCAGCCGGGTTGTCCGTGGCCCTGCGCCGGCGCTCGATGCCCATCAGGTCGAAGATTGCACGGGCCAGTTCCACCAAGGGGAACGGCTTGAACAGGACATGGCTCACACCCAGCTCCGCGGCCCGCTCACGCACCTCGACGGTGGGGTGGGCGGTGATCAGCATGAAGTGGCACTGCCTGTTCTTGCGTACAGCCTCCAGAACCTGAAAACCTTCCATGTCGGGCAAGCGGTAATCCAGCACGATCACTTGTGGCGCCAGGCGCTCAGCCTGTTCGATACCACTAGCACCGTCGTGGGCAACATGAACTTCCAGGCCTTGCGCCTGCAAGTACGCTTGCAGGTTCTGCGCAAGGGTCTGTTCGTCATCGACTACCAATACTCTGTTCACCAAGGTCGACTCCCAAGAACTGCCCGGTTTCCCGGTCTGCGAAGTGCGCCCTTGTACAGGCTTGAGCAGGCTTCGTGCCAGGCGTGAATAGTCATGTTGCACCGCTGTAAGTCATTGATTTGCAGAAGGTGCCAGCCAGCACCCAGCTCACGGCGGGCAGGCACACCCGCCCGCTTCCCCACAACCGGGGAAACTGATGGCACATTGCCAAACCCTAATTCCCCAGCATTGGGGGGAACGCCACCAGGGGCTTCAGTCAGCGATCTCCACTTTAGCGGAATTGCGCAAACGTTGGCGCACAGACTTGCGCGCTTGCGCCTCGCGCTCACCGATGAGCGCGGCCCTGGCCAGGACCAGGCCCTGTTCGTGTATGACCGAAGGGTTAACACTTTGGTTCTGCGCTCCTTGCAGTGTTTCTCGGTTGGCATCATAGAATGCTTGCACTTCGGCCGGGCTCGGCGCGTCGACTGCGCTGAGCTGGGCATACACCTGCTGGGCCGCCATGTCTTGCCGGGTGTACTCAGTGTACTGTGCCCTGTCAAAGCCCGCCTCTGCCAGACGCCGTTCAAAAATTGCCGGGCTGCCGAACGCAGCTTCTACCTCGCCGACATGCGCCGACACCTGCGCGTCGCTGATGGCAATGCCTTGTCGCCGGGCCTCCTGCCACAGCAGCTCCTTGTCGATCAGCTCATCCAGCGCCTGATCGCGCAGGCGCTTGTAAAGCCCCGGGTTGCGGATGCTGGTCACCGCGCGGCCCTGGGCGGCCAGGTATTCGCTGAAATAGCGCTCCAGGCGCGTCAGCCCAATCTCCACGCCATTGACCCGTGCAGCAGGTACATCGGCCCAGCTCGCCTTGGCCATTACCAGCAACAGGCACAGCAACACAATACGCATGGCAACCTCCACTCAAAGGCTGTCCGGCACCGGCCGGTAAGGGGTAACTGCGGTGAAACGCGGCCCGGGCAGGGCCACCGCCACTACATGGGCACCGGCCATGCCCTGACGGCGACCGGGGCCAAAGCCCAGCGCCGGGGTCAGGCCGGTAGACACATCGTGCAAGCCTTCCAGTGCGCCAATCAGTTGTTCACGGCTGGCATCACGGCCAATCTGTTTCAGCGCTTCGCTTAGCAGGCGCAGGGCGCACAAGGTATTGACCTGCAACGACGCCTGGCGTGGGTCCAGGCCCTGGCGCTGCTGCAGCCCGGCGAGAGTGGCCAGGCCCTGCTCGGTCCAGTCTTCGGGGACATAGGGGTAGGCCAGAAACACCCGTTGCGACCATTGCTCGGGCAACCGCGCCACGGCGCCGGCCACCTGGCCGGACGCAGCGAACAGGTAGGGCTGGCGGCCTGCGGCCTGCAACGCCGTCGCCAGCTCGACAAATGCCTGGGCGCGGCCAAGGAAGACGATGCCCTGCCCGTCCACGGCCTGGCCCTCGAAGGCCTCGATGGCGGGCGGCGCCCAGCCTTCCTGCAACAGGCGCTCACGTACCTGCTCGGCCGCCTCCGCCTGGTCGCTGCCGGCGTACACCACGCGCAAGTCGCCCGGTGCCAGGCCCAACCCTGCACGGGCGTGGCCCGCCAGGCTCAGCAATTGCGCAGGTAAGCCGGGCAGCGGGTCGAAGATCTGCGGGCTGCCGCCGTTGCGCGGGGTACTGCCAATCAGGGGTACATTCTGTGGTGCCAGCAAGGTTGTCAGGCGCGGGTCGAGCATCGGTGCCAAAGGCGAAATCAGCGCGAACACCCGCTCTTGCTCCAGCAACTGCTGCAAGGCCTGCTCGGCGCTGGCCGGGTCGAACCCAGGGTCCAGCACAACCAGCTCCAGGTGCCGCCCATGAATGCCGCCTTGCAGGTTGAGTTGCGCCACCCCGTCTTCCAGCACCGCACGTACCACCTGCCCGGCTTCGGCCAGCGGGCCGGACACCGGCAGCAAGGTGCCCAGGCGCAGTACGCCCTCCTCTATGCCGGGGTCGCGTTCCTCGGCCAGGCGTTTCAGGTAGGCGGTAAGGTTGCGCTGGTCGGCCATGGTCAGTTCGAAGCGTGGCATGGCCGGGTCCAGCCGATTGCCCGCCGGGTCTACGCCATGCTGGATAGCCCGGGCCAGGCTGCGCTCGGTATACGCCGGGTAGCTGCGGCCATTGGCTTCGCGTGCGCCCTGGCCTTGTGCCAGGCGTTGCCAGTCCAGGTTGGGTGGGCGCACGCCGCCTTCGGCGCGGCCACGGCCGTCGTTGCCGTGGCAGCTGGCGCAGGGCAGCACGCTGGCGGGCACACTGATGTCGCTGGCACCGACCCGGGCCTGCAATTGTACATCGCTGCTGGAGACGCCCTCGCGGTAGAGGCGTTTGCCGGCTTGTTCGTGTTCGGTCAGGTCAAGGGCTGAGGCAAAAGGTGCCATGCCCAGCAAGCATGCCAAGCAGATCGAAAGCCCGGTGCGAATACCTGTGGGAGCGGCCTTGCGTCGCGAAAGGAGCGCGCAGCGCTCCCCGCTTTCTGGGTTGAGGCTGCCATTGCCGGGGCTGCTGCGCAGCCCTTTCGCGACGCAAGGCCGCTCCCACAAAGGCTGCCCTCTAAGTCGTTGACTCCACGGGGATCGCACCATGGCAATCACCGGCCTGCCAAGGGCTGGGTCAGCAGTTGCATGCGCTGGGCTATGGCCGCCGGTGGGGCATCCGGGCGGATCTTGCTCCAGCGTTTGCCCGCCACATCGCCGGCAATCAGCTGCGTGGAGTGCTGCTCGGGGCTGGGCAGGAACTGGCCAATACGGCCAAGCACCAGGTCGACATTGGCCTTGTCACCGGTCAGGAACAGCCAGTTCGGCCCATCAACCCCCTGCTTCGCGGCAAACGCCTTGAGTACTTGCGGGGTATCGTTGAGCGGGTCGCTGCTGATCGACACAAAGGTCACCTGGCTGGCCAGTTGCTGGCCCATGGCCTCGCGCACTTCGCGCAGCTTGCGGGTGATCAGCGGGCAGGCGTCGGTGCAGTGGGTGAAGATCACGTTCAGCATCACCACCTTGTCCTTGAGTACATCACTGTAAAAACGCAGCTCGCGGCCGTTCTGGTCCTTCAGCACGGTATCGGTGAACCAGGTCTGGGCATCGCGGGTGCCGCCGCCACTGGTCATCGCCTGGGGGGCGGGCTGTGGCTCGGGGGCCTGCTCCAGGTGGCCTTCATGGGCGAACGCCACAGAAGCGAGAATCCACAGGCAGCCGCCCAGCACCAGCCAGTCGAAAGCGCGCATGCCGCCGCGGCGGGAGGTTACAGAGCTCATGGTTGCACCTCATGGTGGTCGGCAATGGCCGTACTTTTGGCATGCACCCGGCGGGCGCTGAGACGGTTGATTTCTTCAATCAGTACGGTGGGGTCGGTGAAGCCGTAGTAGCGGGTCCAGTGCCCGCTGCGCCCGTCACCCACCAGGATCAGCGGCGGGTGCTGGCTGAGGTCGGCGCTGAAGCTGCCCAAGCCCTTGAGGGTTTCGGTGACAGCGTACGGGGTGCCGGTCAGCCAGCTCCAGCCTGGCCCCTTCTGGAAGGCCTTGGCGTAGTCTTGCAGGCGCTTGGCGTCGTCACGCTGCGGGTCGACGCTGATCGACACCATGTGGATTTCTTCGCCTACCCGGCCACCCAGCTGTTGCTGGACCTTGCCCATGATCGACGACACCACCGGGCACACCGTGGTGCAGCTGGTGTAGATGAAGCCCATGACCACCAGGTGGTCACCGACCAGGTCCTTCTCCAGGCGCACCGGCATGCCGTCCTGGTTCAGCAGGGAAACGTCGGCAAAACGTACACTGGTCTTTTCCTGGCGCGCCGCCGGTGGCTGTTCGGCGCCCTTGTGATCGTGGCCGGCGTGGGCCTGGGCCAGGTTGCTGGCCAGTGCCAGGCTCAGGGCCAGCAGTTGGAAAGAATGCTTGGCGTTCATCGCACACTCCTCATTTCAGTCTGGGAAGCGTTGGTTGCTGCGGCCGGCAGGATGCGCAGGCTGGTGTAGTTTTCTTCGGCAAACTTGCGCCCCAGCGATGGCGACTGCACATGCAGGTACCAGGCGCCGGCTTCAGGCAGTGTCAGGGCTGCCTGATAGACGCCCTCACCCACTTCCTGCAACTGCAGGTTGCGCGGCATCGACGACGGCGCCAGGAAGTAGCGCAGGCTCAGGTCGTTCAGGCCCAGGCGTGGCTGGCCGTCGTCACCGACGATACGCACCCGTGCGGTAATGGCGCTGTGCTGCGGCATTGGTTGGTCCAGGCCGATGAACTCGGCATGCGCGGCCTTGCGCTTGCCGGCATTGGGCGCTTCGGCGACATCGGCGCTGAAGCAGTGGATGATCTGCGGCTGGTTGAGCAGGAAGGCCACGTCGAACTTGCCGGCAGCGGGCAGTTTCACCGTCGAGCCGTACACCCCGGGCGCCACCTCGCGCAGGCTGCGGTCAACGACCAGGGCAGCGCGGGCCTGGTGACCACGGTTGTTGTAGCCGGACATCGGCGCGTTCATGCCCTCGGCGTAGAAGTAGGTGGTGTTGTCCACCGGGTTGACCACGAACACCGAATTGTCATCACGCGACACCGACAACCCCTGGGCCAGTGGCAGGTCACCGGCCTGCCGCGGCGCTGCCGGGCCAGCCTCGAAGCCCTGCACGATCGGCGAGCGCCCTTCGCCCAGGCTGGACAGGTTGATCATGGTCACTTTCGGCGAGGCCAGACCACGCACATAGGCATAGCCCTTGGTAAAGGTCAGCTGGTAGGGTTCGGCCGCTACCGGGATGTGGTGGATCAGCTTGTCGGTACTGGCATCGATCACCAGTGCCTGGCTCTCAAGGGTGTTGAGCACCACGCCGTAGCGGCCATCGCTGCTGAAGCGCATCGGCCCCAGGCCCTGCTCGGCCTTGACCATATGGCGCAGCTCGTGGCTGCGGGCATCGAACACCCGCACGCTGCCTTCCTCGCCATCGACCACGTAAACGGCCTGGGACAGCGCCGAGTAGCTGACCGACAGCGGGTGCGGGCCGACCTTGATGGTTTTGGCAAGGCGCATTTGCGGGATATCAATGACGCTCAGGGTGCCGCTGTCGCGGTTGCTGACGTAGGCAAAACGCGAGTCGGCGCTGAAGGCAATTTCGTGGTGCCCGGTGCCGGTGTTGAAGCTTTTCAGGGTGGTACGCCCTGGCACGTCGATCACCGTCACCCCACCCTTGGCCGGGTCACTGCTGTTGTTGCCCACCCACAACCGGTGCTGGTCGGGTTGCAAAGCCACGCGCAGCGGCTGGTCACCGGCGTCCAGGTCGGCCACGCGGGTGAAGGTTTCGGTATCGATCACCGCCACCTTGCCGCGCTCGGGGATCGACACGAACACCTGCTTGTCGTCGCTGGTGGCCACCCAGTCCATGGGCCGCCCGGGCAGGTCGATGCGGGCCATGGTGCTGGTCACGCCGCCCACCGAAACGGTCGGGTCGATCACCGTCAGGCTGGCGTCGTTGTTGAGCATCAACAGGAAGTAGCTGTTCAGGTCGAGCAGCGGCCGGGCGCCGATGCTGCTCTTGAGAAACAGCGCAACCCGCGCCTTGCAGCTTTGGTTGCGGTCGCCTACCGGCGCCGACTGCGCCGGGTCGATCCACGCCCCCGGGGCCATGCCCGACAGCGGCTGGCCACTGGTCTGGTCGCTGACCTTGAAGCGGACATTGGCGAAGGCGCCTTCCTTCAACTCGCCCCCGGCCAGCGGCCGGGCCTCGAACTCCACGGTCACGCCGTCCCGGCTGAGCCGGTGCAGGGCCTGCGGGTCGGCAGGTTCCTGCAACAGCTCGCGGGGATCGCACCAGAGCTTTTCATACGCCACGCCCAGGCCGATCAGCGCTACCCCCAGCAATACCCCCAAGTAAGCAGGGCGAGTCTTTTTGTTCATGCTCGCGCTCCCCTTCCGTCACTGCGCCGGGGCCGTTGCCGGCGGCGCTTCGTTGGTCACCCGCAGAATCCCCCACAGCCCCGAGAGGTTGCCGTATGCGGCGTAGTCGCGGAACAGGTAGTCACCTGCCACCGCGTTTGCACCACCGGCACTCGGCAGCATGAAGCTGAAGTGCGCCGCAGGCAGTACGCTCTCCTGGGCACCGATGTACATGGCCATCGGGTTGTAGCCAAAGCGCACCGAACCGATGCCAGGCAGGCTCATCGGGTAGCCATCCGCGTCATTTTTCTCGGCCTGGTAGTTGTGCAATGGCCACAGGTGCCCGTCCAGCTGGTAGGTGATGCCACGGCTGCCACCGCTGGGCATCAGCACATGGCTGCGCACCGGCTGGCCAGGCTTGGCGTACAGCACCGGGGTTTGCGGGTCACCGCCAACCAGGGCGTTGCTGTAGGCCATGTGCGCGTTGGGCACATCGGCGAAGCCGAAGCCGTCGGCATGGCCGAACGGTGCATCCGGCGCCAGGGCAAAGCGCAGCCACAGCGGTTCGGTCTTGTAGTTCATGGCCATGTTGCCGTTGTCTTTCGGGTCCCCCGGCACGCCATTGCCTTCGGTGGCAATGCCTTCGACCGGGCGGCCGTCAGCCCAGCGCATGTTCATCGAGCGCTGCCACACCGTTACCAGGTCGCGGTAGTCGGGTTGCCCAGTGACCTTGACCGTGGCCTGGGCCCGGCTAGCCGTGTCCTCGGTCCAGGTTGCGGTCTGCGGCAAGATGCTCATGCCACCCACCAGGCCTTTTTGTGGCTGCTTGATGAAGTCCGACGGCATCAGGTTCAGGCCACCAAACTCGATTGCCGTGGTGTTGATGTTGTCCACCGTGCGGCCCAGTTGCAGCACCGGTTTGCCCTCGCGCTCCAGGTGGCCGGCGTAGTACTGGTACACCCGGCTTGGGTAGGCACCGCTGTTGCCCGCCCGGGGTGGCACGGTCTGCACCGGGTTGGCACCCACGTTGGCACCGTCGGACTTGGTGATGTCGTAGGCCAGCAACTGGGCATGCAGGCCCACATGGCTGGACGGCCGCATCAGGTTGTTGTTGAAGGCGGTGGAGCCTTCGCTGTCGAAGCGGTCACGCTTGACCACGTTCTGCATCACGGCCGTGCTTGGCAGGTCTGGCATGACCTGTGGCAGGCGGTTCTCCAGGGTGATGCTGATGCAGTCCCCGGCGTTGGCACGCAGCACCAGCGGCTCCACCGGCACGCCGGCCTTGAGCTTGCCGGTGGTGGCGTCCAGGTCGGCCTTGCGCACATACAGCACGGCGGTCGGGTCATGCAGCGGCGCACTGTGGCCCCCCACGGTAAAGGTGGTGCCGTCCTCCTCATCGACAACCGTCACCTGCGGGATGCTGGTCTTGCGGCTGTTGAACACCAGGGTGCCGCCATTGGCCTTCAGCGGGCCGCCGACATGCTGGCCCACACCGGCCGGGTCGTTGATGCTGACGCCGTTGCGGTTCTCGAGGATGTCGTTGGCCAGCGCCGCGACAATCTCGTAGCTGCGCTTGACGGTGGTACGGGTACCGATGCCGTTGGGGTTGGCCGTGGTTTTCGGGCAGATGCCGTCAAAGTTCACGGTGTTGCGCATGGCCACGGGTTGCGTGTTGTTCGGCAGCGGGAACAGGTCGGCGCGTTGCGCGGTGTAGTTGCGCATCACCCCCCAGATGCCGTTCCAGTAGCCTTCCAGGGCTGCGTCCATGGCGTACAGGTAATCGCCGTTGGTGGCAGCAGAACTGGAAATCATCGACACCGGCGCCATGAAGCCCATCTGTTCGGAAATCCCGATCATCTGCGAGGCCTTCCAGCCCGAGTTGGAACTGTTACCGAAGCCCGAACCGTTCTGCAGCCACTTGACGCCGTGCAGGGTCACGTTGTGCTCCTCCTCGTGGCCACCGGCGTGCAGGCGCAGGCGTACGTTGTCCCCGGAGTAGGTGCGCAGCATGGGCGTGAACGGGTCACCCGGCTCGCTGCCGGCCTTGTTGATGTGGGGTGGGAACAGTGTGGTACCACCGGTCGGGCCAACCGCCGAAGTGATCGCCGAAGGCGCCAGGTTCATGGCCGGGATCGCACGGTCGGTACGGCTCTGCAAGGCATAGCTCAGGTCGCCGGCCAGGCCGTCTGCCTGCATGCCGCGCTTGCCATCGGGGCCGACCTTGTTCGGGTCGAAAACCCGCAAGGCCAGCGGCTCGTTGCGGTAGTTGACGACGAACATGCCCGGGTCATCGACAGAAATCGCCTGCGGGCAAGGCCGGCTTGGGCAGCCGGGGGCCAGGCCACCGCGCGACTCGACCACCGATTCAAGCAGGTTGGATGCCTTCTGCCGTACCGGCGGGTTGATGGCGTAGCGGAAGCTGTCGGCTGTGGCCGGGTAAGACTGACCATTGGGGATGCCGTCCGGGCCTGCGCCCACGTACACACCCGCTTCATAGGCATGCTGGAAGTCGCTGTATTCCAGGAAGAACTCACGGTAGCTGTCGTTCTTGCCATCACCATCGTGGTCGCCAGTCTTGATCACCGCTTGCCACGAGGTCGGCCCGCCATCCTGGCGTGTGGCCGGGTTGTACAGTTGCTCGCCGGTTTCGGCGTGGTACCAGGTAGAGCCGGCCGGTTCGGCCAGCACGGTTGCATACAGCCCCAGCTGCTGGTGGGTGGATGGGCCGAGGTGGTCGTGGGTAAAGATGGTGCCCAGGCCACGGTCGACGTTGTTCACGTTCACCAGCGGGTCGGCAAACCAGCGTTGCATGGCCGTGCGCGCACCCAGCCAGTCGGCCCGGCCAAAGCGGCCGAAGTACGGGTGCTGCCTGGCTTTCGGGCACGCGGCGGTGCCATCGCGGCTGTCGCCCTCGATGCAGCCGTTGTAGGCGCGGATGGCATGCACACGCTCGACCACGCTGCCGGGCGAGAGCACCCCGTCTTCATAGTTCCAGCCATTGGCCGAGCCGTCGGCGGCAGTCAGGTCCCACTTGGGCAGGTGGATGTGCTGGCCGATCACGTCGGTCGGGGTGCGCACCTGGTAGTCGTCCATTTCGTAGTACGACGGGATCAGGTTGGTGTGGGTATACATGGTGCAGTCGAAGGTGTTCATGCGCATCACCAGTGGCTCTGGCGGGCGCTGCTTGGTGATCACCGGCCAGGCGTCTTCCCACAGCGCCAGGATACGCGCCTGCGGGAAGTGGTAGCCGACCTTGTTGTACACCGCGTCGAACTGGATGTTGGCACCTTTGTAGATGCGCGGGCGGTCGGCGGTAAAGGTGGACGAACCACGGAAGCTCATGCCAGTCAGGCTCTCACCACTCGCAAACTCGCCTACCCCCGAGGTTTGGGTCAGGCGCTTGCCGCGGTCATCCATGCAAGGCTCGTAGAACGGCGCGCCGGCAGTGGGCAAGGCGCCGTTGGTGCGGAAGGCCTTTGCCACCGGCTGGCTGCCGGGGATCAGGGCGAAGCTGGGGTGCTCGGCCTTGGCGTGGAACTGCATGGCGGCCTGCTCGACATCGGTTCCTTCTTCGGGCAGGTAGATGGGCTTGGCCTTGTGCACCACCTTGGAGAAGTCCAGCTTGGTGGTGGTGGTCACAGCCTCGCCACCGGCGGATACACCGTCCAGCGCATGACGGCCCAGGCCGCCATCCCAGCCGTCTACCTGGTTGGCGTCGAGGTTGGCCCACAGGGCCTTGCCGCTGTCTTTCAGCTGCCGGGCCAGGGCCGGGTCGAGCATGTCCAGCGGCGGGGTTGGCGGGCGGTTGCCGACGCTGCTTTCCATGCCACCGATCCAGAACGGGTAGCCTGGGTTTTTCAGGGTGCCATCAGCGTTGCGGTTGGCATCAGTGCGGTCGACCAGCGCCAGTGAGCCGACGGCTTTGCGCACCGGCGCCTGGTTGGCGTGGTCGTCATCGCCTTCGTCCTCGTTTTCGCCATCATCGTCGTTGGCGGCGACCAGTTGCTCAGACAGTTTGGGTACCACCACCACCTTGCCAGGCATTGGCGCCATGGCTTTGCCAGGCAGCGGCACGATAGCCGGGATAGGCGTACCGGCAATGATTTCGCCATCCGGCAATGCCCGGGCGCCAGCAGCCGGCTTGCCGCTGCGCAGGGCAAACGGGGTGCTGTGGAAACCATTCTCGCCCTGCCCGCTTACTTCCAGCCGGGTGCCCTCTTCGAACACATCGTGTACCCGCCACATGGCCCACATGCCTTGGGCAAAGTGCGGGTAGAAGTGGCAGTGGTAGATGGCATCGCCCGCCACGCGGTTGCGGTTGCCCGAACCACCGTTGGCAATCTCGTAGGTGTAACCGATACCCGGGCCAATGCCCTGGGCGTCGATGTAGTCGGAGTTGTCGTCGTTGGGGTTGAACAGCCACTGGTGGCCATGCAGGTGGAAGATGTGCTGCTCATGGCCATTGTGGGTGTTGCGGAACTTGGTGAAATCGCCAATGTAGCTGTGGTGCACGTTGGCAGGCTCGGCCGGGTACAGCGCCATACTGGCCTTTACCCCCACGGCGCTGGCGGGCGGCGTCTGGCCTGGCCGAATGTTCTCCAGGCCGACGTTGGCCGGCACGTCCACCAGGGTACCGATATCGCCCACGGTGTGTGCGCTGAGGAAGAACTCTTCGTAGGCGCACGATAGGCAGTCATGCATCGGCCCCACACCCAGGCGGTTGGCGACCACTTCAGCGCCCATGCCGCCGGAGCCGTAGTTGATCATGAACGAATCGCGCGTTGGCTCCAGCACATGCCCCATCACCGGGTCCGCCCAGTAGCCGGGGAAGGCCTGGGTGGCGGCCACTTCATCGGCGAACTGCGAGGCAAAGTCGCGGAATGCTTCCAGACGGTTGGGCAATGCGGGGTTGCGCTTGTTGACGCTTTCCAGCGGGTAGGTCGAACGCGGGAAGCTGCCGTCCGGGTTTGGCCCCATGACAATGGCGTCGGTCTCGCTGTTGAGAATTTCATTGCCGTCGACCATGGCAATGATCGGCTTGCCGGCCTTGCCCTCGCTGATCCACGGTTGAGTCTGCGGGTATCGGGCCTGGTAATCGATGACCGGTTGGCCGGTGGCGGTACGGCCGGTGGTGGCCAGGCGCATTTCTTCTTCGGTCAAGGTGTTGCGGAAGGTTCGCCCACCTTTGGGGACGACCACCACCTGGCCAAACAGGCCATTGGCGACGTTACCTGCCCCACCCTGGCCGCCAAAAGTAGCACCCTGGCTGGTGGCAGCAAAGGCCCCCTCGCGCTCGGCGTACAGGGTGTAGCTGCGGGTGTTGCCAGGCGACACCAGGAAGTTGCCATTGCGGCCGGTGTTGGCGGCGATATCGCCAATGCTGTTGACCGCCTGCATGCCGTTCACCTGGAAGCCGACATGCCGGTCATTCACCTGCTCATCAGCGACGAAATCCTCACCGCCTTCGTTCTCGACCTCGTTCTCCGGGCCTTCCTCTTCGCCTTCGGCTTCGTTTTCCTCTGGGTCGATGCCGTGCTTGTTGGGGTTGGCCTGGTAGGCCAGCAGGTTGGTCAGGTTGACCGTGAGGCAGTCACCGGCGGCTACCCGCAGCACAATCGGCCGTGGGCGCTTGTCCGGGCGCAGGGTGACCTTGCCCGGTACCGCGGCCCCGCCTTTGCTGAGGGGGACTTGCTTGTCGTCCACCACATCTTCACGAAGCGCGAACATCATGCCATTGGCGTTCTGCGCGCCAAGGCGGTTGAACATCAGTGGCTGGTCCAGTGCCACCACATTGGCGACCAAGGTGCGCTGGCACTGCACGGCCGCCTCGCTGGTCGATTCAAAGCCTAACAGGGCCAGAACGAGTGATGACAGAAGGGGGCCTTTGCGTGGCGTAGACATGCTGCACCTCCAAGACACGGGAACTCTGCGGAGGGGTGGAGCAAGGTGTGTGCCAGAAGAAAATACCTAATATTTCCAAATGGTTGCGTAGGTAACCGAATCGGATTGGGGAGGATTACCCGGCGGTTTTCCCCGATTTGGGGGCAACGGGTTGCATGATTTGAAGGCGACGCAATCGCTGTGGGAGCGGCCGTGGCCGCGAACACCGGCGAAGCCGGTGCCATGTACCGAGTCGCCTGCTTCGCGGGCACGCCCGCTCCCACAGAGTGAAGGCTACGACGTCAGCCGACCAGGCCGCGTACGCAGAAGTACAGAATCGACGGCCCCATCAGGCACCCCAGCCCGGTATGGAAGGTGGCGGTCAACGCGCCATACGGCACCAGCCGCCGATCCGTCGCCGCCAGCCCGGCCGTCACCCCCGACACCGTCCCTGCCAACCCGCCGAACACCATCGCCGAACGCGGGTTGTCCAGCGCCAGCAGGCGCGCCGACACCGGGGTGAACACCATCACCAGGATCGCCTTGATCAGGCCGGTGGCGATCGACAGGGCCATCACGTCCGAACTTGCACCCAGTGCCGCCCCGGTCACCGGGCCGACGATATAGGTCACCGCCCCCGCGCCGATGGTGGTCATGCTCACCGCATCGCGGTAGCCGAAGGCATAGGCCACTGCCGCACCCACAATGAATGGCAGCACCGTGCCCAGCAACAGCGCCACCAAGCCAATCATCCCGGCCTTGCGCGCTTCGGTGGCCTGCACCTCGAAGGCCGTGGCAACAATGGCGAAGTCCCGCAGCATGGCCCCGCCCATCAGGCCGATACCGGAGAACAGCGCCATGTCGGCCAGGCCTTTCTGCCCGCCCGTCACGGTGCCGCCTACCCAGGCCAGCACCAGGCCGATGACAATGGCGATGGCCGAGCCGTGCACCCGGCCGAAGGTGAGGTACTTCGACATCACAACCGACAACCACATGATTGCGCCTACCACTGCAAAGGCAGTGATCAGGCCGTTGTGCTCCAGGGCATTTTCGATGATCGGCCACATGTTCAACGACCTCCTGCAGGGGCAACCTGCGCGCGGGTTTCGGGGGTGGGTTCAAGGGCCGGCAAAGGCTCGCCACGGTGGCTGCGGCTGATCAGGGCGATGGTCGCGCCGCACACCAGCACCGCGCCCACTGCCGCCAGCAGCGCTACCGGCCCGCCGTGCAGGGCGGTGACCACGTTCTGCTGGGCGGCCATGGCCACCACTACCGGGATATACATGGCGCCCCAGAAGCCCACGCCAAACTCGCACTCCTTGCTCATGCCACCGTTGCGATGCATGTACAGCCGCGCGCAGATCAGCAGGATCATGGCGATGCCGACCCCGCCCACATTGGATTTGACGCCCAGCAACACGCCCAGGAAGTCGCCGACGATAACGCCGGCAAGCGTGCAGACCGCCAGCAGTGCCACACCATAGATGATCATTATTGTTGTCCTCAGGTAGTGTCGAAGTTGCTTGTTGTTGTTCTTCGTAAACACACACTTGCCCGGCTCACGCGGTCAATGTGGGAGCGGCCTTGTGTCGCGATAGGGGTGCGCAGCGCCCCCAAGGATCTTCGCTTCACTTCAGAATTGCCGGGGCCGCTCTGCGGCCCTATCGCGACACAAGGCCGCTCCCACAGGAATTGCGTTGCCTGCCATCATCGGTTCTGGGCCACCTCCTGGCGCAGCAGCGCGTCCAGGGTGTCCCACCGTGTACCCTCCACGGCCACCACCCTGCCCTGTTCGAACACTGCCCGGGCCAGCCCGCTGAGCACGCTGCCGGGCGGTATTTCCAGATGCAGGCGCACGCCACGCTCAAAGGCGTTGCGCAACGTGGCGCGCCAGTCGACCACCCTGGCCATGTTGCCCGCCAGGTCGTCGCGCAGACGCTCCGGGTCGAACACCGGGCGCGCGCTGCTGGCGCTGAGGTAGGTAATGCGTGGGCGGTGTAACTCAACCGTGGCGAAGGCACTGGCCAGTTCCGCTGCCGGGCCATCCAGCAACGGGCAATGCGACGGCACGCTGACTGCCAGGCGTCGGGCCACGCCCTGGCCTTGACGGCGAGCCCTGGCGGCGACCGCAGCCATCGCCGTATCGCTACCGGCGATGACGATCTGGTTTTCGCTGTTGAGGTTGGCGACGAACACCTCGCCCTCCACCTCGCTCAGCAAACGCTCGACACTTGCCAGGTCCAGGCCGCTGAGTGCGGTCATGCCGTAGCCTTGCGGGTAGGCGCACTGCATCAGCTCGCCACGCAGGGCGACCAGGCGCACGGCATCGGCAAACCCCAGGGCGCCAGCCGTAACCGCCGCGGGATAGGCGCCAATCGACAACCCCGCCACGTAATCCGGCGCTGGGCTGCGCTGCATCAGCCAGCGTGCCCAGGCCACACCGCTCAGCAGCAGGCACAGCTGAACAGCGCGGGTAGACTGCAGCGCTTGCCGGCTGTCCAGTGCCAGCGCGGCTTGGCCGAGGGTATCGCTGGCCTCCTCCAGCAGCTGCCCGGCGCCCTCAGGCAAGCGCTGTAGCATGCCCACCTGCTGGGCGCCCTGGCCGGGAAAGGCGAACAGGCTGCTCATGCGGCACGCTCCATCATTGCCCAAGGGTCGCTGACCAGGCGCGGGCCATGGGGCGACTTGAGCAGCACACGGCGGGCAAAACCGGCCCATTCGCGTAAGGCAATGGCACCTGCCGGGGTTTCCAGCTGCGCATCGATACGGCACGGCGCGCAGTCGAGGATATCCAGCAGCTCTCGCGCCTGGGCGCGTGCAAGCGGTTGCGGTGTGCGCAGCAGCAGGTCCAGGTCACTGTCGGCATGTACCACTTCAATGCCGGTCGCAATCTGGTACCCCACCCCGCCCGTCGGCCCCCAGGCCAGGTCGCTGGCCTGCAATACCGGGGTGACCGAGGCCAGTGCCTGTAGCGCAGGCCATGGGCTTTGTACGTGCACCCGCAGCACTTCGGGGCCTTGCTGGCGCTGGACATCGGCCAGGCGCATCAACGCACCCAAGCGCTGCGCCCGGCCCTGACCACGTACCCCAACCGCTACCCAGCCATCCTCACAAGAGGCACGGCGCACCACCACCGGTCGACCGCTTGCCAGTACGTCCTGTGCCCACTGCGGCGCATCGGCGGGCAAGCCCGACACGGGCATCCCCCACAGCAGGTCGTGCGGCCTTGGCGAGTTCATCTCAGGCGCCCTGCCACTGGCGGCGCAGCTGTTCGCGTACCTGGCGCGAGGCACTGCGGTTTTCCCCCGCCAGCCGCGACGACAGGTCGGTGGTGCTACCAATATCGCGCACCGCTTCTGCCAGGCAGGCACGCACCTGGGCAATGTCGGCGGCGCTCGGTGCCTGGGCGTTGTCTACAGTCAGGCGGCGCCACAGCAGGCCCAGCGAGGCGTAGCTGGCCAGGTCGTAGGCCATGGGCGGCACTTCGGCGGCCAACGCCTCCAGTTGCTCGACGCTGCGCAGGGTAATCCGCGCCGCAGCCGCCTTGCCCATGGCGTGCACCATGACCCCCGTGTCGTCCAGGGCAATCAGCCGCTGGGCCTGGTAGCCGTGGGCCAGGAAGGCGCCGGACATGGCCTTGCCAACCAGCAGACCGATCACCGGGTGCCCGGCCAATCGCGCCTCGGCGTAGGCCTGCACGGCACCGGCCAATGCCTGGTAAATGCCCAACGCTTCCTCGCGACGGCCATAGGCCTGGCTGGGCACATCGATAACCGCGACAATGGCACGCTTCTGGCCGTTACGGTCAGCCTCCACCGCCTCGCTCACCGCCTTGGCCAGGCCCCAGCCTTCAAGCAGGCCGACTTCACCCGAGCGGGCACGGGGGAATGGGTTGTCGGCATCGGGCACCACGGCGATGAAGCGCGCCAGGCGGTTGTCCAGTTCGCCGTCAATCACCCGCAGCGACGCGGGGTAGCCTGGCAAGGTTCGCCCGCCGGCCAGGCCCGGCAGCCAGTTCAAGGCACGGTTCATTGGGCTTCTCCTTGGTAAAGGGCGCGCACGGCGGCGGCATCCAGTTGCGGGCAGTCATCGCCCAGCCGGGCCAGGCGGTCGAGGAACCAGGCGTGCTGGCTGGCGCGGTCTTTGGAGGGTGCGTCCAGCAGTTGCAGCAAGCGTTCGCGCAGCGCATCGATGTCATCGGCCACGTAGCCGTCCACCAACCCGCTGGCGTGGCGTTGTTCGCCACCGGTCAGGCTCCAGATGAAGGGGCGGTCCTTGGCGTCGTATTCGCCTATACCGGCCTCCTGCTCGATCACCTGCGGGCCGTTCAGGCCCAGGCGCGCTTCGCGGGTAACCAGCAGGTGGCTGCACAGGCCCGCAGCAATGGACATGCCGCCAAAGCAGCCCACCGAACCTGCGATCAGGCCGATCACCGGCTGCAAGGCCCGCAGCTCGACAATGGCCGCCTGGATTTCGGCAATCGCCGCCAGGCCCAGGTTGGCTTCCTGCAGCCGCACACCACCGGTTTCCAGCAGCAACACGGCGCAAGTGGGGATGCCATTGCGGTTATCTTCAATGGCCAGTTCCAGGGCACCCGCGATTTTGGCCCCACCCACCTCGCCCATGCTGCCCCCCTGAAAGCCGCCTTCGATGGCGGCGACTACGGCATGGCGCCCGTTCAGCCGGCCCTTGGCGATAACCACACCATCATCGGCCTGCGGCACGATGCCCTGGCGCGGCAACCACGGCGACATCAGCCGGTCGAACGGGCCCAGCAGTTCACGGAAGCTGCCCGGGTCAAGCACGGCGCGGGCGCGCTGGCGGGCGCCCAGTTCGACAAAGCTGCGGCTGCGCAGCAAGCGTTCGGTGTCAGTCATGGGCAATCTCCTCGAAGCCTTGCTCCAGGCGCAGACGCACCACGCCTGGGGTGGCGCCGAAATCATGGATGTCGATGTTCACGGCCGGCCACGCACGGCCCTCGAACAGGCGCTGCAACAGTTGCGCCCAACGGGCGCCGCTGCCGTTGACCGAAGTCACTACCTGGATGTGCAGGTTGCCGGCAGTGCCGGGCTCGATCAGCACTTCGAGGTCGCCGGAACTGACGCAGCCCACCAGCGTCCGGCCGCGGCCCGGTTCGGCGGCGGGGAATTGAAAATTCAGGGTTTCCATGTCACAAACTCCCGGCTTTGTCGAGGAACAGGCAGGCGGCCAGCAAGTCGGCGGCGCCGCCCGGTGAGGCGTTCAGGTGCAGCAGTTGCCGGTCCAGCTGGCGCAGTTGGCGGCGCCCCGCCAGTGTGGCGCTGCCGCCTTCGGCAAGTACGGCATGGGCACCTTGCTGGACGACAGCCAGCCCGGCCGGGCCGCTGCGCCAGAGCACGCAGGTGTCGCTGAGCACGCCCATGATCGCCAGTAACGCGTCGAGCCGGGCGTGCTGCTCGCTGGCACCGGCGGCGCGGCTGCGCTGCAGTTGTGGCAGGCCATGGCCGATGACGGCGGGGAAGCCTTGCTGTGCCTGTTCGCGGGCGCCGCTGGTGCCGTAGCGGTGGCGGACCTGCAAGCCATGGCTGTGCTGGTGCGGCATGGCCGGGTCGTCGAACAGGGCTATACGCCCGGCGCGGGCGGCCAGGGTACAGGCGTCTGCCTGGGTATCGAGGGCCGTGGACGCGACCAGCAGGCCCAGTGCCCAAATGGCGCCGCGGTGGGTATTGACCCCGTGGGTGGCGGCAAGCATCGCGGCCTCGCCTTCGCGACCGAGCTGGCCCAGTGTGGCGCGCAGGGGCTGGCCAACCTGACCGATGGACCGGGCGGCTTCGGCCATGTTGCGCAGGCATGGCCACAGGGCCAGGGCCGACGCGTGCATCAGGGCCAGGGTCATGTCGTGGTGGGCGCCGTTGCTGCGGCGGTCGACCAGGCCGGGTTTGGGGGACAGGTCGGCTTCGTCGATCAGGGCTTCAACGGCCAAGTCGGCGAGGTGGTCGGCCAGGGGAATTTCGGTTGCCTGGGCTGGCCTCTTCGCGGGTGAACCCGCTCCCACAGGAACCTGGGGGAGTTCGAGAAAGAGTGCTTTCATCACCAGCTCCTGAACCGGGCAGGCGGGTTGTAGAGGCCGCCGGACCACTCGACCAGGTCGGCAATGCTGCGCGCGGCCAGCAGCTCGCGGCTGGCGTCGGTGCGGCGGATGCCGAGGTCCTCAGGCAACGCGATCAGGCCTTGCTGGCGCATGCGCAGGGTGTCTTTCGGGTCGTGGCGCAGGCCGATGGCGGTAACCCCGGCCACGGCGGCAATCATCTGCTGGCGTTCTTCCAGGCTGCGGGCCTTGTACAGGTAGGCAATGCCCTCCTCGGTCAGCAGGTGGGTGACGTCATCGCCGTAAATCATCACCGGCGCCAGCGGCATCCCGGCCTTCCTGGCCACTTCCACGGCATCGAGGGTTTCCACGAAAGTGGGCTTGCCGCCTTCCTGGTAGGTCTCGACCATTTGCACCACCAGCTTGCGCCCGCGCTCCAGCAGGGTTTCCGGCACGGTCATGTCGAGCCAGGCCGGGGTAGCGTGGCGCCGGCCACGCGGGTCGTGGCCCATGTTCGGCGCACCGCCAAAGCCGGCCAGGCGGCCGCGGGTCACGGTCGAGGAATGGCCATCGCCATCCACTTGCAAGGTCGCGCCGATGAACAGGTCGACGGCGTATTGCCCCGCCAGTTGGCACATCATGCGGTTGGAACGCAGCGAGCCATCGCGGCCAGTGAAGAACACGTCGGGGCGCTGGGCGATGTAGTCCTCCATGCCCAGCTCGGTGCCGAAGCAATGCACGCTTTGCACCCAGCCAGTCTCGATGGCCGGGATCAAGGTCGGGTGCGGGTTGAGCGTCCAGTTGCGGCAAATCTTGCCCTTCAGGCCCAACGACTCGCCGTAGGTGGGCAAGATCAGCTCGATGGCGGCGGTATTGAAGCCGATACCATGGTTCAGCGACTGCACCTGGTGTTTTTCGTAGATGCCGCGAATGGCCATCATCGCCATCAGCACATGCACCGGCTTGATGTGGCGCGGGTCCCGGGTGAACAGCGGTTCTATATAGAAGGGCTGGTCGGCGACCACCACGAAATCGACCCAGGACGCTGGGATGTCGACCCGTGGCAGGTCGTCCACGCGGTCCACCAGCTGGTTGACCTGGGCGATGACGATACCGTCGCTGAACGCGGCCGGCTCCACCAGTGCCGGAGTGTCCTCGGTGCTGGGGCCGGTGTACAGATTACCGTCACGGTCGGCCATGAAGCCGGCCACCAGAGTGACGTTGGGGATCAGGTCGACCAGCAGCCGCGAGTAAAGCTCGATATAGGTGTGGATGGCACCGACTTCGAGCAGGCCATCTTCCAGCAACTGGCTGATGCGCAGGCTCTGCGGGCCGGCGAAGGAGAAGTCAAGCTTGCGCGCGATGCCACGCTCGAACAGGTCCAGGTGCTCGGCGCGGCTGACGCTGGGCATGATCATGTGCAGGTCGTGCAGGCGCCCGGGGTCGACCTTGGCCAGCGAGCGTGAAAGGAAGTCGGCCTGCTTTTGGTTGTTGCCCTCCAGCACCACCCGGTCGCCCGGGGCCAGCAGCAGTTCGAGGGCTTCGACGATACGCTCGGTGGGCAGCACCACGCCGTCGGCGAGGTGACGTACCCGATCAAGGCGGCGCTGCTTTTCGGCGCGCCGCCGCGACCATTGCGGCGGTGGATTCTGAGTTATTGTCATGGTGGCTCCACGGGTTCGCTGTCGTGGAGGTCACCTTAGGGCTGCGCTGCCTGGCGGATCAATCAAGCTGCTGGCGTGTTTGTTACGCTCAGGTTAATGAATTGCCCAGCCGGATCAGTGGCCTAAAGCAAAAATGCACGATGCCCCTGCATAATTGTCGATTGTGCAAGGCAAATTCGCATGACAGGATCCTGCGATCCTCCAGCGAACTCCAGACTTCACTTGGAAAATCAATAACAAAGCAGGGAGAACGCAATGACTGCGCAAGCTAATACCTCGGCAACCGATCATGTACTGGCCGAGGTCCGCAACCAGGTCGGCCACCTGACCCTGAACCGCCCCGCCGGCCTCAACGCCCTGACCCTGGACATGGTCCGTAGCCTGCGCCAGCACCTCGACCAGTGGGCCGAGGACCCGCAAGTGCGCGCTGTGGTGCTGCGCGGCGAAGGCCCCAAGGGCTTTTGTGCCGGGGGCGATATCCGGTCGCTGCACGACAGTTTCAAAGCTGGCGACACGCTGCATGAAACCTTCTTCGTCGAGGAATACGCCCTCGACCTGCTCATCCACCGCTACCGCAAACCCGTGCTGGTGCTGATGGACGGCTTCACCCTTGGCGGCGGCATGGGCCTGGCCCAGGGCTGTGATCTGCGCGTGGTCACCGAGCGCAGCCGGCTGGGCATGCCCGAAGTCGGTATCGGCTACTTCCCCGATGTAGGCGGTAGCTACTTCCTGTCACGTATCCCCGGCGAACTGGGCATCTACCTGGGCGTCAGCGGTACCCAGATCCAGGCGGCCGACGCCCTGTACTGCGGCCTGGCCGACTGGTACCTGGCCAGTGACCAGCTCACCGCCCTTGACCAGGGCCTGAACCAACTGAACTTTGGCGACAACCCGCTGAAGGACCTGCAGAACCTGCTGGCCACGCTCGGTACCCAGGCGCTGGCAGATGCACCACTGGAAAAGCTGCGCCCGGTCATCGACCACTTCTTCGCCCTGCCCAACCTGCAAGCCATCGTCGAGCAATTGCGTGCGGTCAGTATCGGTGACAGCCATGCCTGGGCCGTGGCCGCCGCCGACCAGCTGGAAAGCCGCTCACCGCTGGCCATGGCGGTTACCCTGGAGATGTTGCGCCGCGGTCGCCACCTTGGGCTGGAAGACTGCTTTGCCATGGAGCTGCACCTGGACCGCCAGTGGTTCCGGCACGGCGACATCATCGAAGGCGTGCGCGCCCTGATCATCGACAAGGACAAACAGCCTCGCTGGAACCCGCCGACCCTGGCCGCGCTGCAACCGCAGCGGGTTGACCAATTCTTCGAAGGCCTGTGAGCCCGGGAGTACACAGATGCAAGACCTGGAACTGAGCGAAGAGCAGATCATGATCCGCGACATGGCCCGGGACTTTGCCCGTGGCGAGATCGCCCCGCACGCCCAGGCCTGGGAAAAGGCCGGCTGGATCGATGACGGCGTGGTGCGCAAGATGGGCGAACTGGGCCTGCTGGGCATGGTGGTGCCGGAGGACTTCGGCGGCAGCTATACCGACTACGTTGCCTACGCCCTGGCCGTGGAAGAAATCGCCGCAGGCTGCGGCGCCACCGGGGCGATGATGAGCATTCACAACTCGGTAGGCTGCGGCCCGCTGCTGGCCTACGGTACTGCCGAGCAACAACAGCAATGGCTACCGCGCCTGGCCAGCGGCGAGGTCATCGGCTGCTTCTGCCTCACCGAGCCGCAGGCCGGCTCCGAGGCGCACAACCTGCGCACCCGTGCCGAGCTGGTCAACGGCGAGTGGGTAATCAATGGCGCCAAGCAGTTCGTCAGCAACGCCCGCCGCGCCGGCCTGGCCATCGTCTTCGCGGTGACCGACCCAGAGCTGGGCAAGAAGGGCCTCTCGGCGTTTCTGGTGCCCACCGACAACCCGGGCTTCAAGGTAGACCGCAGCGAGCACAAGATGGGCATCCGCGCCTCCGACACCTGCGCGGTCACCTTCGACAACTGCCGCATCCCCGCTGCCAACCTCCTTGGCGAGCGTGGCAAGGGCTTGGCCATCGCCCTGTCCAACCTTGAAGGCGGGCGTATCGGCATCGCCGCCCAGGCGTTGGGCATTGCCCGCGCGGCGTTCGAGGCGGCGCTGGTCTACTCGCGCGACAGGGTGCAATTCGGCAAGCCGATCAACGAGCACCAGAGCATCGCCAACCTGCTGGCCGACATGCAGGTACAGGTAAACGCCGCACGTTTGCTGATCCTGCATGCCGCCCGCCTGCGCAGCGCTGGCAAGCCGTGCCTCTCGGAGGCGTCGCAGGCCAAATTATTCGCTTCGGAAATGGCCGAGCGGGTGTGCTCGATGGCGATCCAGGTGCATGGCGGGTATGGCTACCTGGAGGATTACCCGGTGGAGCGCTACTACCGGGATGCGCGGATCACGCAGATATATGAGGGGTCGAGCGAGATCCAGCGCATGCTGATTGCACGCGAGCTGAAGCACTATCCCCTGTAGTACGGCGGTCCCCGTCTGTGGGAGCGGCCTTGTGTCGCGATTGGGCCGCAACGCGGCCCCACGATCTGCTCCACACTCCGAAATCGCTGGGGCCGCTTTGCGGCCCAATCGCGACACAAGGCCGCTCCCACAAGGAAGCCGATCTGCGATTCAGCGCCAGTACCGCGAATCATCCACCACCTGCGCATGCCCCTCGAACACCGCTGGCAACTGCTCCTTGAGGTAATCGATCCACGTCCGCACCTTGGCGTCCAGATAATGCCGTGACGGGTACATCGCATACAGCGCACTCTCGCGCAAACGGTACGGCGCCAGCAGCCTGCACAAACGCCCTTGCTCGATCGACTGGCTGGCCGTATAGAACGGTAGCAGGCCGATGCCCATGCCCAATTCACTGGCCACCAGCATGGCGTCGGCAACGTTGGTGGAGAAGTTGTCACTGGGTGCGATCACGCACTGGTCCACCCCCTGGGGGAATACCCAGTCGCCTTCATACATGGGATACGCCATTCGCAGGCAGCGGTGCGCATGCAGGTCCTCGGGGCGCTCAGGCACGCCATGCCGCTCCAGATAGCTGGGCGCCGCGCACGGGATACTGAAGATATTGCCAAGCGGGACGGCAATCAGCTGGGAGTCCGGCAGCGCACCGTCCACGGTGATCACCACGTCATGCCCTTCGGCCAGCGGGTCAGGATTGCGCTGGGACAGCGTCAACTCGATCACCACCTCCGGGCACAGCGCGTTGTAGCCGGCCACCAGCGGCATCAGCAGCAGACCCAGACCGTGCGGGCAATGCAAGCGCAGATGGCCGCGAGGGGTGAGGTGCGCACCGCGGGCTTCACCCACCGCCTCTTCGGTCAGCAGCATGATCTGCCGCGCACGCTCCAGAAACCGCTCACCCGCCTCGCTCATGCGCAGGCGCCGGGTGGTGCGGTGCAGCAGGCGGGTCTGCAGCTGGTTCTCCAGCTCGGCAACAATACGCGAAACCTGTGCCGCGGAAATATCCAACGCATTGGCGGCCGCAGCGAAGCTGCCACACTCCACCACACGGGCGAAGGTACGCATGGCATGCAGCATGTCCATGAGGGTGTGCTCCTTGTTCAGTCTTATTCTTGCGTTACAGGCAGGAATCTATCACGGACTGGCCCATTTATCGTGGATGACCAATGAATACATCATTAGTCATACATTCAAGAAATGGAGCCTGTCATGAAACGTTCGATCGCTGTCCTTGCTGCGGCCGCCACCCTCGCCTCGTTCGGTGCCTTTGCCGATGCGGGCAGTACGCAGCCAACCAGCAGCAATTATGAGTACGGCATGCCGCTGGATGTGGCCAAAGTGATCTCCATCACCCCGGCCAGCAACGCTGCCGACTGCCAGGTTGGCACTGCGCACATGGTGTACGTCGACCACCAGGGCCAGAAACGCGAAATAGACTACCGCGAAATGGGCAACTGCTCGCAGCAGTGAGTCAGGCGAGTACCTGGGTGATCCAGCCCACCTGCTGATTGAAATCGTCGATTTTCGCCTGAGGCACCGCATCGCGGGCCCGTTGGAAATTGGCCAGGGTCTGCTGCTTCTGGCGCAGCATGCGCCGCCACTTGACCAGAAATGCCTCGCTTTTCTCCTGCATCAACACCGGGCCGAAGTACAGCTGTTCAGCGCTATACATTACGCTGCCCGGCTCGGCGACGATGATTTCGTAGTCGAAGCGGTTTTCCCGCAGCAGCTCTTCGCTGACGATCTGGTAGCCATTGCCCGCCAGCCATTGGCGCAGCTCGCGCTCACCGCCATTGGGCTGCAGTACCAGGCGCGTGACGCCGCCAAGGCGCTGCTTGCCGGCCTCGAGGATGTCGCACATGGTGTCGCCACCCATGCCGCAGATGCTGACCACCGAGATGCGGTCTTGCGGTTCGACCGCCGCCAGGCCATCGGCCAGGCGCACGGTTAACCGGTCTTGCAGGCCGTTTCTGCGCACATTGCGCTGCGCCGAGGCAAACGGCGTCTGCGCCACCTCGCCCGCCACCCCGGCCTCGATCACCCCCCGCAGCATCAACGCCACCGGCAGATAACCATGGTCCGAGCCGATGTCGGCCAAGCGGGCGCCCTGCGGCACATGTGCAGCCACGCGCTCCAGGCGCCTGGACAAAGTCTGTTCGTTCAAAATGTGCCCCTGGCTTTGCAATGGGGCGCGATTCTGACGGCGAACGCCGCGCATTTCAAACACCTGGGCGCCCTCGACCCAACCCGCCTGCTCGCGTAGGCTTGCCGTTTTCCTTCCGTCGCAAGGCAAAACACACCATGGCACATGCAGACATCATCTACACCCCGGACCCGGACGCCGAGTCGATTTCGTCCGACGTCGCCGAGTTCAACGGCGTGCTGGTCACCACCCAGATTCCGACCCACGCCGATGGCAGCCTGGAGCTGGGCGGCATCGTCGAGCAAAGCGAATGCACCCTGCAGGCGCTGAAAGTAGCGCTGGAAAAGGCCGGCAGCGGCATGGACCGTGTGCTGCACCTGACCATCTACCTGACCGACATGGCCGACCGCGCCGCGTTCAACGAGGTGTACCAACGCTTCTTCAGCAAGCCATGGCCGGTGCGGGCGGCCGTGGGTGTGGCTTCGTTGGCATTTGAAGGCATGCGCGTAGAAGTCACGGCGATGGCTGCCAAGCGCTGAGCTACCTGCAAGGGCCCTATCGCTGGCAAGCCAGCTCCCACCTCGACCGCATCGGCCTCAAGCCCTATGCAATTTCTGTGGGAGCTGGCTTGCCGGCGATAGGGCCGGTAAAAGCAATACACCTCCCGGCACCCCGATGGTGCCGCCAGCCCGTTTCGCCGCTACAATGCCCGCCTAAACCGTGGCAGCCCGAAAATATAACGATATGTCCCTTCCAAAGAATCACCTGGAACTGCTCAGCCCTGCCCGTGACGTGGCCATCGCCCGTGAAGCGATCCTGCACGGCGCTGACGCCATCTACATCGGCGGCCCAAGCTTTGGCGCACGCCATAACGCCTGCAACGAAGTGGGCGAGATCGCCGAACTGGTCGAGTTCGCCCGCCGCTACCATGCGCGCGTGTTCACCACCATCAACACCATCCTGCACGACAACGAGCTGGAACCCGCGCGCAAGCTGATCCATCAGCTGTACGATGCCGGCGTCGACGCGCTGATCGTGCAAGACCTGGGGGTGATGGAGCTGGACATCCCGCCGATCGAGCTGCACGCCAGCACCCAGACCGACATCCGCACCCTGGAACGGGCCAAGTTCCTCGACCAGGCCGGTTTCTCCCAGCTGGTACTGGCCCGTGAGCTGAACCTGCAGCAAATCCGCGCCATCGCCGCCGAAACCGACGCTGCCATCGAGTTCTTCATCCACGGTGCGCTGTGCGTGGCATTCTCCGGCCAGTGCAACATCTCCCACGCGCAGACTGGCCGAAGCGCCAACCGTGGCGACTGTTCGCAAGCCTGCCGCCTGCCCTACACCCTGAAGGATGACCAGGGTCGCGTGGTAGCGTTCGAGAAGCACCTGCTGTCGATGAAGGACAACAACCAGACCGCCAACCTGGCCGACCTGGTGGATGCTGGCGTGCGCTCGTTCAAGATCGAGGGCCGCTACAAGGACATGGGCTATGTGAAGAACATCACCGCCCACTACCGCAAAGAGCTCGACGCCATCCTCGAAGGCCGCCCGGAATATGCCCGTGCGTCCAGCGGCCGGACCGAACACTTCTTCTTGCCCGACCCGGACAAGACCTTCCACCGCGGCAGCACCGACTATTTCGTGACCGACCGCAAGGTCGACATCGGTGCCTTCGACTCGCCAACCTTCACCGGCCTGCCGGTGGGTGTGGTGGAAAAGGTCGGCAAGCGTGACATGCAAGTGGTTACCGAGGTGCCACTGACCAACGGTGACGGCCTGAATGTGCTGGTCAAACGCGAAGTGGTGGGTTTCCGCGCCAACATCGCCGAACCACGTGGCGAATTCGAGGAAGACGGCCAGAAGCGCTACCGCTACCGCGTCGAGCCCAACGAAATGCCCGAAGGCCTGCACAAGCTGCGGCCCAACCACCCGCTGTCGCGCAACCTCGACCACAACTGGCAGCAGGCCCTGCAACGCACCTCTTCCGAGCGCCGGGTTGGTGTGGAATGGCATGCTGTACTGCGCGAGCAGCGCTTGATGCTTACCCTCAGCAGCGAGGAAGGCGTCAGCGTGCAGGTGGCCCTGGACGGCCCGTTCGGCGAGGCCAACAAGCCGCAGCAGGCCCTGGACCAGTTGCATGACCTGCTCGGCCAGCTGGGTACCACGATGTACCACGCCAGCAGCATCGAACTGGACGCGCCGCAGGCGTACTTCATCCCCAACTCGCAGCTCAAGGCCCTGCGCCGCGAAGCCATCGAGGCGCTGACCGAGGCGCGTATCAAGGCGCACCCGCGTGGCGGGCGCAAGGCCGAAACCACGCCGCCGCCGGTGTACCCCGAGTCGCACCTTTCCTTCCTGGCCAACGTGTACAACCAGAAGGCCCGCGACTTCTACCATCGCCATGGCGTGCAGCTGATAGACGCGGCCTACGAGGCCCATGAAGAACACGGTGAGGTGCCGGTGATGATCACCAAGCACTGCCTGCGCTTCTCCTTCAACCTGTGCCCCAAGCAGGCCAAGGGCGTGACCGGCGTGCGCACCAAGGTGGCACCGATGCAGCTGATTCAGGGTGATGAAGTGCTGACCCTGAAGTTCGACTGCAAACCGTGCGAAATGCATGTGGTCGGCAAGATGAAAAGCCACATCATCGACCTGCCAACCCCAGGCAGCGCGGTGGCCCAGGTGGTGGGGCACATCAGCCCGGAAGACCTGCTGAAAACCATCGTGCGCGCGCCACACTGACCCTCGGACAGTTCAGTCAGCGTATCTGATGCTTGTGCAGCAAGCGGTAGAAGGTGGGCCGGGAGATCCCCAGCACCTTCGCCGCTACGCTCATGTTATCGCTATGCCGGTTAAGCACATCGCACAAGGCCTGGCGCTCGGCCCGCTGCTTGTATTCCTCTAGTGTGCCCAGCGGCTGCTGCCCTGGGTCCAACGTCTGCAGGCCCAGGTCCTGCGCCTCGATCTGCCGGCCTTCGGCGAGTACCAGGCCGCGGCGCACCCGGTTGGCCAGCTCGCGTACATTGCCCGGCCAGTCATGCCGGCCCATGGCCGCCAGAGCATGGTCGCTGAATGAACGCGGCCGGCGCCCGGTTTCCAGGCTGTAGAAATGTGCAAAATGGCTGGCCAGCATCGACAAGTCACCATGTCGGTCCCGCAGGGGCGCGGTCACTACCTGCAACACGTTCAAGCGGTAATACAGGTCTTCGCGAAAACGCCCCTGTTCGATGGCTCTTTCCAGGTCCACGTGGGTGGCGGCCAGAACCCGCGCATCCACCGGAATCGGCTGGCTGCCGCCCACCCGCTCGATGTGCTTTTCTTGTAGAAAACGCAGCAGATTGGCCTGCAATTCCAGCGGCAAGTCACCAATTTCATCCAGAAACAACGTGCCACCGTGGGCGGCTTCAATGCGCCCGGTCTTGCGCTGATGGGCACCAGTGAAAGCGCCCTTCTCATGGCCGAACAGTTCGGACTGGATCAGGTGCTCGGGGATTGCCCCGCAGTTGATGGCGACGAACGGCTGGTCACTGCGTTGCGACTGCCGGTGCAGGGTGCGAGCCACCAGTTCCTTGCCCGTGCCGCTTTCACCACGGATCAGCACAGGCGACTCGGTGGGTGCCAACTTGCCCAGCAACTTGCGCAACTCGCGGATCGGCCGGCTTTCGCCAAGCAGTTCGTGGGTGGCGTCGTCCACCTTGGCGGCCCCTTTGCCACGCAGGCGCGCCATGCCGAACGCCCGGCCAAGGGTGACCTGCACGCGGGAGACATCGAATGGCAGGGTGTGGAAGTCGAAGAACCATTCGCAGACAAAATCGCCGACGGCCGGCATGCGCAACTGTTCGGCGCTTAACACCGCGATCCATTCGGTGTTACTGCGCTTGATCATGTCCTTGACCGCGTCCGGGTGCCTGAGGTGCGAAGCCTGCAAGCGCAACAAGCCGACATCACAAGGGTGATCGAGCGCGGCACCGAGCACGCAACTGTCCACATCCCAGCCTGCGCTACTCAGGCCTGGCAACAATTGGTGGCAGTCGTCGCAGGGGTCGACGATGAGCAAACGACGTTGGGCGGCAGGCTGCAGCATGACCGTTCCTTGGCGCCAGTTTTAGGTTTTATGAAGTAAAACAGCAAGTTGTGGCGCCCGTTTAACAGTAGCAACGAAGTTGACGGTGCCCACTACCGTCTGTCTGCTGACGCATTTTTTTACAAAGTGCCACGGGAATTTTCGCACTTTATCGACATCACATGGCGGCGCAGGGAAGAACGGATTCAAGCCTGACAAAAAATTTTACACCTAATGTGTGACTTGCCCACGGACAACGAGCATCAGTACACATAACCCCGCGCTGCACTTCGCGACCATTGAGGCGACTTTAAAGCAACGCGGAATCACTTCGATGTTTGGGACCATAGAGAGACCGAACCATGAATGCCCCGCTCCGTGTCAACGAAGCACTGCTGATTGCCGACCACGCCTTCGAACCTTTCCAGTGCGTAGCCTGGGATGCACCCAACGGTACTGGTGAGCTGAGCCTGGCAGTGATCGACCGGACCAACACCCGCATCGGCAGCAAGCGAGTGTCTTCGAGCACCTACTCCGACCCTGCCCAGTGGGCCAGCCTGATCGAAGAAGTGCGCGCCGAACTGTGCGAAAAAGGTTACGACCTGCAACCGTGGTCAATGCCAAAGTAACATCGCCTGGCAAACCAAGTGCGTGCAATGCCACGCACTTGTTCAAATGCAAAGTTGCTGTTCTGGCAACTTCCACTATTGCGACACAGTGTCGCATCCATGCTGTTCAGTCCACCGCCTTGAACTGCTGCAAGTGCTGGTAATCAGCCTGCAATTGTTCGGCCAGGCGTTGCGCGCGCCCAATACGCACCGGCGCCAACTCCATATCCACCACCAATGTTGTACAGGGCATGGGTTGTAAGGCGTTCCAGTGCTGAAGGCGACCATCGGTAAACACCAGGCAGCGTACCGCTTCATCCGGATGGGCGCGCTGGCGCGCCTGTAGCCAATTCCGGGCCTGTTCCAGTGCCGCGATCAGCGGCGTACCGCCACCGGCGCCCAATGCCTGCAGCCACGGCTGCAAGGCCGCCGAAGCCTTCAGGCCATGGCGCTGCCACTGCGGTGTGCGTCCGCTGGCGGTCAGCAAGGCCAGGCGGGCGCGCTGGCGGTAGGCCTGGTCGAACAGTGCCGCCAGCAGCCCTTTGGTGTGTGCCAACGCCTGATGGCGGCGGGTCGAGGCCGAAGCGTCGACGATCACCAGCCACAACTCTGCCGGTTTGGCCTGGCGTTGTTGCCAGCACAGGTCCTGGCGTAGCCGTGGCCGCCCTTTGAGCAAGGTCGGCAGCCAGGCCACCCGGCCGCTTGCTGCACTGCACGCGCGGCCACGGCTGGCGCCGTTCTGCTTGCCTGCGCCCGCTTTGGCATCCGCCCCTTTTGCAGGTGACTGGGGGATGCTCAGGGCTTTTTTGCCCAGTTCGGTACCTCGCGGCGTGCGCCGCTAGCCACAGGTTGCGCCGGCAATGCCCCCCAGTCGCCCTGCCCGCCCTGTTCACCCGCGTTGCCAGCGCTTTGCTGGCCGGGCTGCTGGTCAGGCGGCTGCGGCGCCGACGGCGGGTTGGCCTGGGGCGCAACGCGGCGGCGATGGCGCAAGGCAAACTCGGCCACCGCTTCGACATCCACTTCTTCGATGGCCGCCGCACCGCGCCAGGCGCAGTGGGCGCGCGCAGCACGCAACCACACCAGATCGGCACGCAAGCCGTCGACACCGGCGGCGTAGCAACGCTCGGTAATCCAGGCCAGCGCCTGGTCATCCAGGGCAATACCGGCCAGGGCATGGCGCGCCGCCTGGCAGCGCTCGCGCAACTGCGCCTGGGCCGCAGCCCATTGCGTGCAGAAAGCCTGCGGGTCACTGTCGAAGGCCAGGCGCCGGCGAATGATCTGCTGACGGGCCTCAGGCTCAGGCAGGCCCTCAAGGGCCACGTTCAGGCCAAAACGATCGAGCAACTGCGGGCGCAGCTCGCCCTCTTCCGGGTTCATGGTGCCAATCAGCACGAAGCGGGCGCTGTGCCGATGCGAGATGCCGTCGCGCTCGATGCGGTTGGTGCCACTGGCAGCCACATCGAGCAACAGGTCGACCAGCGTGTCGGGCAGCAGGTTGACCTCATCGACATACAGCACGCCACCGTCGGCCTGGGCCAGCACGCCCGGGGAAAACTGCGCCTTGCCCTGCCCCAGCGCGACATCCAGGTCGAGGGTGCCGACCAGCCGTTCTTCACTGGCACCCAGTGGCAAGGTGACAAACGGGCCTTCGCCAAGCAGGTCGGCCAGGCCACGGGCCAGGGTGCTCTTGGCCATGCCACGCGGCCCTTCGATCAGCACGCCGCCGATTTTCGGGTCGATGGCGGTCAGGCACAGTGCCAGCTTCAGGTCGTCGGCACCGACCACAGCGGCCAGCGGAAATTGCACGGGTTCACTCATTTCAAGCCTGTTCCTCGCCGTCGAGCAGTTGTTCCTCAAGGGCTTCGCGGTAGTCGCCTGGCGCCTGCCACAGCCCGCGCTGCTGGGCCTCCAGCAGGCGCTCGGTAAGGTCGCGCAGGGCCTCGGGGTTGTGCTCGCGCATGAAATCGCGGGTAGCCGGGTCGAGCACGTAGGCATCGGCCAGCCCTTGGTAATGATGGTCGTCGATCAGGTGGGTGGTGGCATCGAAGGCGAACAGGTTGTCGACCGTCGCCGCCATCTCGAAGGCGCCCTTGTAGCCGTGGCGCTTGACCCCGTCTATCCACTTGGGGTTGAGCGCGCGGGCGCGGATCACCCGGTTCAGCTCTTCCTTGAGGGTACGGATGCGGGGTCGGTCTGCCTGGCTGTGGTCGCCGTGGTAGCTGGCCACCGGCGCCCCGGACAAGGTTTCTGACGCCGCCAGCATGCCACCCTGGAACTGGTAGTAATCGTTCGAGTCGAGCAGGTCGTGTTCGTGGTTGTCCTGGTTCTGCAGCACCGCCTGCACTTTGGCCAGGCGTTGGGCGAACTGGGTGCGGGCCGGGGTGCCGTCGTCGCTGCCGCCGTAGGCGTAGCCACCATGGTTGAGGTAGACCTCGGCCAGATCGTCGCGGCTGTGCCACAGGCGCCCGTCGATAGCGTTCTGCACCCCCGCGCCATACGCGCCGGGTTTGGCGCCGAACACCCGCCAGCCTGCCTGGCGCGCGGCCTGCTCGGCGTCTACGCCTTGCGCTTGCAGCGTGGCACGCTCGCTGCGTACACGGGCGGCCAACGGGTTGAGATCATCGGGCTCGTCCAGCGCGGCCACCGCCTGCACGGCCGCATCGAACAGGCGGATAAGGTTGCCGAAGGCATCGCGGAAAAAGCCCGAAACGCGCAAGGTCACATCTACCCGCGGGCGGTCGAGCAGGCTCAGCGGCAGTATTTCAAAATCGTCAACGCGTTGGCTGCCGGTCGCCCACACCGGCCGCACGCCCATCAGCGCCATGGCTTGGGCGATGTCGTCGCCGCCGGTACGCATGGTCGCCGTGCCCCACACCGACAGGCCAAGCTGGCGCAGGTGATCGCCATGGTCCTGCAGGTGGCGCTCGAGGATCAGGCTGGCCGAGGCGAAGCCCAGGCGCCAGGCCGTGGTAGTGGGCAGGTTGCGCACATCCACGGTATAGAAGTTGCGGCCGGTGGGCAGCACGTCGAGGCGGCCACGGCTGGGCGCACCGCTGGGGCCGGCAGGCACGAATCGCCCGGCCAGCGCCGCCAGCAGGCCACTCATTTCAGCAGTGCCGCAGGCATCCAGGCTGGGCGCCACCGCTTCGCGCAAAGCCTGCACCACGTCGTGCACCGGCTGCCATTCGCTCGGTTCAGGCAACTGCAGGGTGCCGCCCAGCGCTTGCTCGATCACCTGCTGCGCCAAAAGCTCCAGGCGCTCGCGGGTATCGCCACAGGTGCGCCAGGGTTCACTGCTCATGGCCACAAGCTGCTCAGGGCGTTCGCCCTGCCAGGGCAGCCCAAGCTCACAATCGAGCGGGTCAAAGCCTGGCACCAAGGCCTTGGCCAAGGCCCGCAGCAGGCTGGCATTACCGCCACGACCGTCGCCACGCTCGACCCGCAACAGCGCCAGCAGCGTGTCCAGGCGCAGCCGCCCTTCTGGCGATTGGCCAAACACGTGCAGCCCATCGCGAATCTGCGATTCCTTCAGGTCGCACAGATAGGTGTCCAGGCGCGGCAGCCAGACGGCGGCATCGTCCAGTTGCCCTTCCAGTTGCAGCTCACGGTCGATGTGGTTGACCTTGACCAGCTCGAGGATGTCGCGCTGCAACTCGCGGGCACGCCGCGGGTCGAGTAGCTGCGCTTCGTAGAACTCGTCGGCCAGTTGCTCCAGGTGGCGCAACGGGCCGTAGGTTTCGGCACGGGTCAGCGGCGGCATCAAGTGGTCGATGATCACCGCCTGGGTACGGCGCTTGGCCTGGGCGCCCTCGCCCGGGTCGTTGACAATGAACGGGTAGATGTTCGGCAGCGGGCCAAGCAGCGCGTCCGGCCAGCACTGCGCCGACAAGCCGACGCCCTTGCCGGGCAGCCATTCGAGGTTGCCGTGCTTGCCGACGTGGATCACCGCGTCGGCGGCGAACGCGTGGCGCAGCCAGAAGTGGAACGCCAGGTAGCCGTGCGGCGGCACCAGGTCGGGGTCGTGATACACCGCGCTGGGGTCTACCTGGTAGCCCCGGGCGGGCTGGATGCCGACGAAGGTCAGGCCAAAGCGCAAGCCGGCCACCATCAGCCGGCCGCTGCGGTACATCGGGTCCTGCTCGGGCGGCCCCCAGCGCTCCAGCACTGCCTGGCGATTGGCCTCGGGCAACCGCTCGAAGGCGGCCTGGTAGTCGGCCAGGCTCAGGCTCTGGGCGCAAGGGCGCTGGTCGAGGTGGTCAAGGTCGTTGGTCACGCCGCCGAGCAGCTGGTGAATCAGTTGCGTGCCGCTGTCCGGCAAATCGCCCAGCGGATAGCCTTCGGTCTGCAGCGCCTTGAGAATGTTCAGTGCGGCAGCGGGCGTGTCCAGGCCAACGCCGTTGCCAATGCGGCCATCGCGGGTCGGGTAGTTGGCCATTACCAGGGCCACGCGTTTCTGGGCGTTGGGCAGGCGCGCCAGCTCGACCCAGCGGCGGGCCAGCTCGGCGACGAAGTCCATGCGCTCGGGGTGGGCGCGGTAGCACACCACGTCGGACTGGCTGCGCTCGCTGCGCCAGGCCATGTCCTTGAAACTGACCGGGCGGGTAATGATGCGCCCGTCCAGTTCGGGCAAGGCGATGTGCATGGCCAGGTCGCGCGCACCGAGCCCCTGTTCGCTGGCTTCCCAGCCGGGCTGGTTGTCCTGCGCGCAGATGGCCTGCAGCACCGGAATGTCACGGCGGAACGGGCGCAGGTTGGGCCGTTCGGGGCTGGACAGGGCAAAACCGGTGGTATTGACCAGCACTTCGGCACCGACTTCGTCCAGCCAGGCCTCGACCTGCTCCAGGCAGGCGCTTTCCTTTAGGCTGGCCACGGCAATCGGCAACGGGTTCAAGCCAGCGGCTTGCAGGCGCTGGCAGAACACGTCGATGAACGCGGTGTTGGCCGCCTGCAAGTGGGAGCGGTAGAACAGCAGCGGCGCCACCGGGTAATCCGGGTGCCAGTGCGGGTACCAGTCTTCCAGTGCCACACTGCCCTTGGCCGGGTGATACACAGCGGTGCGCGGCAAGGGTTGCGGCTCGTCCCAGGCATAATCGCGGCCCAGCCACTGGTTGGCCAGGCAGTTGTACAGGTTGATGGCATTGGCCTTGCCGCCCTGGCGCAAGTAGTGCCAGAGGCGCTCGGCCTGGTCGCCCGTGACGGTGCCCAGGCGGGTCAGCTCCGGGTCCGGTCGATCATCGCCCGGCACCAGTATCAGCTGCACGCCACGGGCGGCCAGCTCGACCAGTTGCTCAACACCATAGCGCCAGTAGCCGACACCGCCGTGCAGCGACACCAGGATGACCTTGGCATGGCGCAGCACCTGGTCGACATACAGGTCGACCGAAGCGTGGTTCTGCACCTGCATCGGGTTGGCCAGGCGCAGGCTGGGGAAGCCTTCAGGCAATTGCTCGGCGGTATCGGCGAGCAGCGCCAGGTGCGAATCGCCGCTGCAGAGAATCACCAGCTCGGCGGGTGTCTGGCCGAGATCGGCAATACTGTCGTCCGGCACGAAGCCGCCGGGCTGGGTCCGCAGCAGGTGCACGGGTCAGGCGCCCAAGGCCTGGCGCAGGCGCGCTTCCAGCTGGGCAGCGTCCAGTTCCTGGCCGATCAGCACCAGGCGGGTGATGCGCGGCTCGTCGGCACGCCAGGCGCGGTCGAAGTGCTTGTCGAAACGCGTACCCACGCCTTGTACCAGCAGGCGCATCGGTTTGCCCGGGATGGCCGCGAAACCTTTGGCGCGCAGGATGCCGAACTCCACCACCAGCTGGGTCAGGGCGTCGAGCAGCAGGCTTTCGTCAGCCTCTGGCAGGTCGATGGAGATGGAATCGAAGGCGTCGTGATCATGGTCGTCATGATCATCGCCGTCATGGTGCGAATCGTGGTGGGTGCGGCGGCCATCGATGTGTGCCTCGGACTCGGCGCCCACGCCCAGCAGCACCTCCAGTGGCAGCTTGCCGCTGCTGGCCTCGACCACCTTGACTGCCGGCGGCAGTTCTTCGGCCACTTCGGCGCGGACCTTGGCCAGGCCTTCGGCGTCGATCAGGTCGGCCTTGTTCAGTACCACCAGGTCGGCGCTGGCCAGCTGATCGGCGAACAACTCATGCAGTGGCGATTCGTGGTCCAGGTTAGGGTCGAGCTTGCGCTGGGCATCGACCTGGTCCGGGTAGGCGGCAAAAGTGCCGGCGGCCACGGCCGGGCTGTCGACCACGGTGATGACCGCGTCGACAGTGCAGGCGTTGCGGATTTCCGGCCACTGGAAGGCTTGCACCAGCGGCTTGGGCAGGGCCAGGCCACTGGTTTCGATCAGGATGTGGTCCAGGTCGCCGCGGCGAGCTACCAGCTCGCGCATGACCGGGAAGAACTCTTCCTGCACGGTGCAGCACAGGCAGCCGTTGGCCAGTTCATAGACACGGCCGCTGGCTTCTTCTTCGGTGCAACCGATGCTGCACTGCTTGAGGATTTCGCCGTCGATGCCCAGCTCGCCGAATTCGTTGACGATGACCGCAATGCGGCGGCCCTGGGCGTTGTCGAGCATGTGGCGCAGCAAGGTGGTCTTGCCCGAGCCGAGGAAGCCGGTAACGATGGTAACGGGGAGCTTGGCCAGTGTTTTCATGTCGCATTGCCCTTGGCAGAGTGGCGCGGGCATGCAGGACGACAGCCGCGGGCCAGGCCGGCCGGGCTTGTTCGCCACCGGATCACCCCGCCCGGTTGAAAGTCGAAAACGTTGCGAGGCAGGTCTCCTGGCTTGCACCGTTCCATCCCCCCGTTCAGTTGAACCGCGGGCTGGCGGGATGACGCCTTCCCGCGCGTTGGCGCAGTGGCTGTGTCGATCCGTTGTCGGTGCTTACAGTTGCGGGGGCAGCCGCGGCTTTTACCGCGTTCCCGTCTTAGCTTCGGCCTGGCCGAAGAACCTCGAAGTGGCAAGGCTACGCAGTGGCTGGCGGGTGGTCAACCATTGCTGCGGGGCGTGCCGACAACTCTTGGCGGCACTGCGGTACAGTGGCGACTTTGCCCACTGTCAAGGACGCCCCCATGCCCCTCGCCCCCGCCATACCGGTACTGCGCATCTTCTCGGTCGACAAGGCCAGGGAGTTCTACATGGATTTCCTCGGTTTCAGCCTGGACTGGGAGCACCGCTTCAGCCCGGACCTGCCGTTGTACATGCAGATTCACCGCGATGGCCTGATCCTGCACCTTACCGAGCACCATGGCGATGCCTGCCCCGGCTCTACAGTGTTTGCCCGCCTCGACGACCTGCGGGCGCTGGAGCATGAACTGCAAGGCAAACAGTACGGTTACGCCCGGCCCGAAGCCGAGCGCCTGGACTGGGGCCTGCAGATGCAGGTGTGCGACCCGTTCGGCAACCGCCTGCGCTTCTGCCAGCAGATCGATGAGGAGGCCAACCTGTGAAGGCGCTGGGCAAACGCGAAATGGCCCGCCTGGAGCGGGAGCTGGTAGCGTGCCTGACGGACGCCTGTGAAACCGCCAAGGCAGAAATCGTCGGGTTCACCTGGCTCACCCATCGCCTGGATCCTGAGAACTTCCCGGCCAGCCTGCGTATTACTTGGGTGTTTGACCAAGAGGCCGAGAAAGTCGCTGCTGTGGCGGGTGAAGCAAAGGCACGCATGCTTGCGCTGACCCGTCAGGCGTTGGACCACGCCGGCATACAACTGGATCACCCGGCCTGGCATGTACGGTTTGACAGCGAAGAGGCCTGCAAACAGAGCCACGGAGGCGACTGGGCCAAGCGCTTGACGGGGCACTGAGCTCAGGGCCAGTCAAGATCGGGCGCCGCTCACGCGGCGCATCGCCGGCAAGCCAGCTCCCACCTGACCGCACCGGCCTGAAGCCAGCGCAGTTCTCACCTTGACCGCGCCGGCCTGGAGGCAGCGCAGTTCCTGTGGGAGCTGGCTTGCCGGCGATGAGGCCCGTGCAGGAAACCCATACACGGCGGGCGGTACTTTACCCGCCCCCAGCGGGCCGTTAGGCTACGCACTCCCCCAGTATGAGGTATTCGTCCAATGCGCCATTAATGCCGCCGTCCATTCGACGGCCAGTCTTCAGCCTCCGGTTTGCTCCGGAGATGTCGCGGCATTTGTGGAGTTGTGCATGACGAACACGTCGATCCTGACGCTGGACAGCGTCTGTTTGGCCTTGCCTGATGGCCGGGTACTGTTTACCGACCTCAACGAAACCTTCGACCAACGGCGTACCGGCCTGGTCGGGCGCAATGGCGTGGGCAAGAGCCTGCTAGGGCAGATTCTTGCCGGCCAGCGTGCACCGAGCAGCGGCCAGTGCAGGCGCCGTGGGCCTGTCCATCTGCTGAACCAGCAGGTAATCGAGCGCAGCGCCACGCTTGCCGACCTGGCGCACGTGGGGGCGGTGGTTGCGGCGCTCGAGCGCATCGAGCAAGGCAGCATCAGCCCCCAGGATTTCGACACCGTTGGCGAGCGCTGGGATATCCGCGAGCAATTGCAGATGCACCTGCAGCGCAACGGCCTGGGTCACCTTGACTGGCGCCAGCCCGCACGCAGCCTGAGCGGCGGCCAGGCCATGCGCGTGGCGCTGGCAGGCGCATGGCTCAGCGGTGCCGACTACATGATCCTCGACGAACCAAGCAACCACCTGGACAGCGACGCCCGTGCCCAGCTGCTGAGCATGATCGAGGGCTGGGACCGAGGTTTGCTGGTAATCAGTCACGACCGCAGCCTGCTGGCGCACATGGCACGCATTGTCGAACTGTCCAGCCTGGGGTTGCAGGCCTATGGCGGCAACTACAGCTTCTATGCAGCACAAAAAGCCAGCCAGGTGGCGCAAGCCCAGCAGCAACTTGCCCGGCTGAAGCAGGAGCAACAACGCCAGGCCCGTGAACTGCAGCGCCAGCGCGAAGACCTGGAACGCCATCAGGCCCGGGCCGGGCGTCAAGCCAGGCATGCCAACCAGGCCAAGATCCTGGTCGACCGCCAGCAGGAACGCAGCCAGGCCACGGCGGGCAAGCAGCGGCGTGATCATCGTGATGCCCGGCAAGCACTGCTGGGCAAAGTGCATGACGCCGCCCGCGAGGTCGAGCAAGCCACTGCAATTACCTTGCATGCCCCCACGCCCCAGCGTCATGTCGGCCGCGAAGTGTTGGCCCTGCAGGCACTTCGCTTGCCCCATGGCACCCGCAAACCGCTTGACCTGCGCTTGTGCCTGGGCCAGCGGCTGGGCCTGGCCGGCGCCAATGGCAGTGGCAAGTCCACGCTGCTGAGGCTGCTGAACGGGGAATTACCGGCATCACCCGACAATTTGCGCCGCAGGGGCGAAACTGCCCTGCTCGACCAGCACTGCAGCACGCTGACAGGCCACAGCAGCGTGCTTGAACACCTGCGCCAAGCCAACCCGGTGCTGGCCCAGGGCGAATTGCGCAGCCGCCTGGCACAACTGGGCCTGGATGCGGCCCGTATCGAGCTGCCCAGCAGCCTGCTTAGCGGCGGCGAACGGATGAAGGCAGCGCTGGCCGCCGTCCTATACCGCGAGCGCCCCCTCGACCTGTTGCTGCTGGATGAGCCCGGCAACCACCTTGACCTGCCGTCACTGGCAGCCCTGGAGCGCATGCTCCGGCAGTTTCGCGGGGCGCTGATAGTGGCGTCCCATGATGCGGTTTTGCTGGAAAACCTTGAACTGGATGAGTACCTGCAATTGTAGGAACCGAAAAAAAAGCATCGCAGGCTATCAATTCGTGACTGGCCGTTCCCGATCCGCGACGGATGTATTATGGTGGCGTGGTGCGCATATAACAGCAGCCCGAGCGATCGGGCACTTGCAAGACAATGAGGGTGTCATGAGCAACGAAAGCATTAACTGGGACAAGCTGGGTTTCGACTACATCAAAACCGACAAACGCTACCTGTCCGTATGGCGCAATGGCGAGTGGGACAAGGGCACCCTGACCGACGACAACGTGCTGCACATCAGTGAAGGCTCCACGGCCCTGCACTACGGCCAGCAATGCTTCGAAGGCCTCAAGGCCTACCGTTGCAAGGACGGCTCGATCAACCTGTTCCGCCCCGACCAGAACGCCGCCCGCATGCAGCGCAGCTGCGCCCGCCTGCTGATGCCGCACGTGCCGACCGATGTGTTCATCGAAGCGTGCAAGCAAGTGGTCAAGGCCAACGAAAAGTTCGTGCCACCGCACGGCAAAGGCGCCCTGTACCTGCGCCCGTTCGTGATCGGCACCGGTGACAACATTGGCGTGCGCACCGCCCCCGAGTTCATCTTCTCGGTCTTCGCCATTCCGGTTGGCTCGTACTTCAAGGGCGGTATGAAGCCGCACAACTTCCAGATCTCCAGCTTCGACCGCGCCGCCCCACAAGGCACCGGCGCAGCCAAGGTCGGTGGCAACTACGCCGCCAGCCTGCAGCCAGGCGCTGAAGCCAAGAAGGCCAACTTCGCCGACGCCATCTACCTCGATCCGCTGACCCATACCAAGATCGAGGAAGTCGGTTCGGCCAACTTCTTCGGCATCACCGCCAACAACGAGTTCGTTACCCCGAAATCGGCCTCGGTGCTGCCGGGCATCACCCGTCTGTCGCTGATGGAACTGGCGCAATCGCGTCTGGGCCTGACCGTGATCGAAGGCGATGTCGAAATCAGCAAGCTGGACCGCTTCATCGAAGCCGGCGCGTGCGGTACTGCCGCGGTGATCACCCCGATCGGCGGTATCGAGTACAACGGCAAGCTGCACGTGTTCCACGACCTGGAAAAGGTTGGCCCGGTTACCCAGAAGCTCTACAACGAGCTGACCGGCATCCAGAGCGGTGATGTTGAAGCACCGGCAGGCTGGATCGTCAAGGTCGCCTGAGGCGCATCAGCTGTATGAAAACGGGGGCATGCCAGCGATGGCATGCCCCGTTTTTTTTGGGGATTCACGGTCCCTGTGGGAGCGGGTTTACCCGCGAAGCAGGCGCCGCGCTGGTTGGCACCGGCTATGCCGGTGTTCGCGGCTAAAGCCGCTCCTACAGGGAACGCGCGAGGCGACGCTGCATCAGCAGATGCCGGGCTTTGTCGAACGCCCAGTTGTACAGCACGGTGTAGGGCAAGATGATCACGAAGAAACCCAGCTCCACCATGAACGCCTGCAGCAGCGAAATATCCAGCATCCACGCCGCCACCGGCAGGCACCACACCACCAGCCCGGCCTCGAAGCCCAGGCCGTGCACAAAGCGTGCACTGGCCTTCCAGTGGATGCGTTCAGTCTGCACCCAGCGATCGACCAGCGCGTTGTAGACCATGTTCCACAACATGGCGATCACCGATAGGGTTATTGCCAACGCACCCGCCGTCGCCAGCGATTTGCCCATCACCCAGGACAACAGTGGTGCGCACAGCAGCACCGCGAATACTTCATAGCCTACGGCGTGTACCAGGCGTTCGGTGAAAGAGACCGTTTTCATTGCAAAATCCATCCATTGCGTGAGTCGTGCTTCCTATTTTCTTTGATAGAACTGATACTCGCGACATAGCTACCATCGGTTTTATCAATACCATGCGCTACTCACCCGAAGCTCTGGTCGCCTTTGTCGAAGCCGCATCGCTGGGTTCGTTTTCTGCGGCAGCACGCAAATTGCGCAAAAGCCAGTCCACGATCAGCATCGCCATCGCCAATTTCGAGGCCGATATCGGCTGCCCGCTGTTTGATCGCGGTGGCCGCCACCCCACGCTGAACGAAGCGGGCCGACAGGTGCTAAGCCATGTCGAAGCGATCCTGGACGCCAGCGCCCAGCTCGATGCCCTGGCGGTCAGGCTGGCGCAAAACGTCGAGGCGCTGGTCTCGGTGGTGATGTCGGACAGCTACAGCGTCACCTTCCAGGGCGCCGTGATGGCCCGCTTCGCCCAGCAGTACCCGCACACCGAATTGCGCTGCGGCCCGGCGGAAGACGCTGATGTGATCGATATGATCCAGCAGGGCCTGGCCCACGTCGGCATTCTGGCCACACAGCCCAGCTACCCCGCCGACGTTGCCGTGGCGCGCTTGCCCGAGCAGGCGGAGTTCGGTGTGTATGTGGCCAGCGGGCACCCGTTGGCGGGCCTGAAAACGGTGCAAACGCAACACCTTGAAAACGCGCGGCAGCTGTACATCAAGACCTATGCCCCCAGCCTGCACCGCGGCCGCGGCCAGGCCTGGTCGGCACCGGATTACCTCACCCTGCTGGAATTTGCCGTGCGCGGGTTTGGCTGGGCCGAACTGCCCAGGGCGCTGGTGGCGCGGTTTGGCAACGAGCTGGTGGAGTTGCAGATAGCGGGTTACCCGCGCCGGGTGGATATGGATGTGGCGTGGTCAAGCCGGCGGGCGCTTGGGCCGGCGGGGCAATGGCTGGTGCGGCAGATGCTGGGGCAGTAGGTCTTAACCTGCCAGAATCTGGGGCTGCCACGTAGCCCATCGCGGCACTAGGCCGCTCCTGCAGGGGGTCGCGTTCTCTTGCGGGAGCGACCCCGTAGTGCGCCAGAACACAACAACCAGTACACCCAGCGACAAGCCTTCCCCCCGCCCTGCCCCGTAGCCTGTCACCACGCGCCGCCCCGCCGCGGCACGCACCTAAAGCACAAGAACAAACGTTGGTGACCTATGCAGACAGTAGATCCGATCACCCTTGCGGTTGTCCGGGGTGCGCTGGAGACAGCGCAACGCGAAATGACCCTGACCCTGGAAAAGACCGGGCGCTCCAGTGTGTTCAACCTGGCCCACGATTACTCCAACTCGCTATTCGACCACCTGCCGGAAATGATCCTGCAAGGCCAGGACATCCCCATCCACCTGGGCTCGCTGATCCCGGCCATGAAATGCGTAGCCGGCTTCTTCGGCGACGACATCGCCGAAGGCGACGTGATCTACCACAACGACCCCGCCTACAAGGGCAGCCATATTCTCGACTGCTGCATGTACAAGCCGGTGTACTACCAGGGCGAACTGGTGTTCTGGACCGTGTGCAAAGGCCACCTGACCGACATCGGCGGCCCTGTACCCGCCGGTTACAACCCCGACGCCAAGGAAATCTACGCCGAAGGGCTGCGCATTCCACCGGTCAAGCTGTGGGAAAAGGGCAAGCGCCGCGAAGACGTGATCAATTTCATGCTCACCAACATGCGCGCCCGCCCCTATCAGGAAGGCGACCTTAATGCCCAGTACGGCGCCTGCAAGGTCGGCGAGCGGCACTTGCTGGAGCTGCTGGACAAGTACGGCGTGGCCCAAGTGCGTGCCTGCATTGCCGAGCTGAAGAACATGGCCGACCGGCACATGCGCGCGCTGTTGCGCGATGTGCCGGACGGTGACTACAGCGGCACCGCCGTTCTTGAAGATGCCGGCCACGGCCTTGGCGAACTGGCCATCACCGCCCATGTGCAGATACGTGGTGACCAGGCGCACGTGCGTATCGACAGCCCGCCGCAAGTGCCGTACTTCATCAACTCCTACGAGGGCAACTCGGTATCGGGCGTGTACCTGGGGCTGATGATGTTCGCCCAGGTCGCACCGCCCTACAACGAAGGCCTGTACCGCTGCGTCACGGTCGATGTCGGGCCCAGGGGTACACTGTGCAACGCCGAAGAACCGGCGCCCCATGTCAACTGCACCACCACGCCGATGGAAACACTGGCCGATGCCGTGCGCACCGCGCTGGAGCAAGCCTCACCACAGCGGGTAACGGCCTCCTGGGGGCACACCAGCGGCATCAACATCGCCGGCCACGACCCGCGCAACGGCAACAGCGAGTACGTGACGATGGTGCTGGCCTCGATCATTTCCGGTGCCGGTGCCAACCAGGTGATGGATGGCTGGCACGCCTGCGGCCCGCTGTGCTGCTTCGGCGCGCTGATGAGCGGCGACATCGAACTGCTCGAGCACGCCTATCCGGTGCTGATCCACCGTTACAGCCTGATGGCCGACAGTGGTGGCGCCGGGGAATTGCGCGGTGGTTCGGGCACCCGCCTGGAGATCGAACCGCTTGACCACGCCATGACTGTGGTCGGCTTCGGCGAGGGCCGCCAGCTGCCTACCGCCGGTGCCGCCGGGGCACGCAATGCCCTGCTCGAACCCAAGCTGGGCCGGCTGATCCACCGCCACGTCGACGGTAGCGAAGACCACTATACGCAAAACCCGATGCTCACCCTGCAGCCCGGTGAACGCATCATCAACATCAACCCGGGGGGCGGTGGCTACGGCGACCCGCTGCGCCGCCCGGTCACCTCCGTACTGGAGGATGTGCGCAACGGCCTGGTCTCGCCACAAGGGGCAGCCCTGGAGTATGGCGTGGTCCTGGATGACGATGGCCGCCTCGACGAAACCGCAACCCGCCTTGCCCGCGCCCCGCACTGCCCGGAGAACCATCATGCGTAATCAATATCGCCTGGGCATCGATGCCGGCGGCACCTTCACCGATTTCATCCTGGCCGACCGCGACGGCGGCGTGCAGCTGTTCAAGGCCCCGTCCACGCCGCAGGATGGCACCTTGGCCATTCGCGCCGGCCTGGCGCAGATCGCCGACGCCACCGGGCGCAGCCCGGCCGAGCTGATCGCCAACTGCGACCTGTGCATCAACGGCACCACGGTAGCCCTCAACGCGCTGATCGAGCGCACCGGGGTCAAAGTGGGCCTGCTGTGCACCGAGGGGCACGAGGACAGCCTGGAAATCCGCCTGGGTCACAAGGAGGAAGGCCACCGCTACGACGCTCATTATCCGCCGGCACACATGCTTGCCCCGCGCCATCTGCGCCGCCCGGTAGGTGGCCGCATCCTCGGAGATGGACGTGAGCACAGCCCGCTGGACGAGCGCGCCATTCATGACGCCATCGACTACTTCCGTGCCGAAGGCGTGCAGGCCGTGGCCATTTCCTTCCTGTGGTCGGTGCGCAACCCCAGCCACGAGCAGCGGGCCGCCGAGCTGGTACGGGCCGCCTTGCCCGGGGTGTTCGTCTGCACCGGCTGCGAGGTGTTCCCACAGATTCGCGAGTACACCCGCACCTCCACCACCGTGGTCAACGCCTACCTCAGCCCCGTGATGGCGCGCTATGTGGCGCGCATCGACAGCCTGTTCCAGGAGCTTGGCGCGCAGCAGCCAGTGCGCTATTTCCAGTCCAACGGTGGCCTGGCGCCCGGGCACCTGATGCGCGAGCGCGCCGTCAATGCGATCAACTCCGGCCCCGCCTCGGCGCCACAGGCGGGCCTGGCGGTGGCGAGACCGTTCGGTATCGATAACGTCATCACCGTGGACATGGGCGGCACCTCGTTCGACATCACCCTGACCAACGCCGGCCGTACCAACTTCAGCAAGGACGTCGACTTCCTGCGCCAGCGCATCGGCGTGCCGATGATCCAGGTGGAAACCCTGGGTGCTGGCGGCGGGTCTATCGCCCACCTGGACGAGTTCGGCATGCTTCAAGTCGGCCCACGCAGCGCCGGTGCCATGCCCGGCCCGGTGTGCTATGGCAAAGGCGGTAGCGAGCCCACGGTAACCGACGCCAACCTGGCCCTGGGCTACCTGCCCGACGGCGCACTACTGGGCGGCAGCATCCGCCTGAACCGCCAGGCCGCACTGGACGCCATCCGCAGCAAGATCGCCGAACCGTTAGGTATCAGCGTGGAACGCGCAGCATTCGGCATCACCACCCTGGTCAACCTGAACATGGTCAACGGCATTCGCCGCGTGTCCATCGAACGCGGCCACGACCCGCGCGACTTAGCCCTGATCGGCGCTGGTGGCGCAGCGGGCATGCACGTGGTGCGCCTGGCCGAGGAAATCGGCATGCAGACCGTGTTGATCCCCAAGGTGGCCTCAGGCCTGTGCGCGTTCGGCCAGATCCTGTCCGACGTGCGCTATGACCAGCTCACCAGCCTGTCGATGCGGCTGGACGCCGGGCACGTGAACCTGGCGCAGCTCAACCAGGCCCTTGCCGAGCTGCGTCAACAAGGCCTGGCAAACTTGCGCGAAGACGGTTTTGGCGACCAGGCCAGCAGCTGCCACTACACCCTGGAAATGCGCTATCTGGGGCAGATCCATGAATGCAGCGTGGAGCTGGAGCAGCATGTACTGGATGACGCTGGCCTGGCCGCACTGATCAGCCGCTTCCACAGCCGCCACCAGACCCTGTACTCGTACAGCGAGCCCGAGAGCCCCGTGGAGCTTGTGAACCTGGAGTGTTCGGTAATTGGTCACCTGCCGCGTCCGCCACAGCCCGAGTTGCAGGGCCCGGCCCAACCACCCGCGCCTGCCCCGGAAGGTGTCCGCCCGATGCTGTTCAGTGCCGAGGGCGAATGGCAGCCCACGCCGGTGTTCAACGGCAACCGCCTGCTGCCGGGGCAGACCGTGCATGGCCCGTGCGTCATCGAAGAAGACACCACCAACATCGTCCTGCCCCCCGGCTGGCAGGCGCGCCTGGAGCCTTCGGCCACCTACCGGGTGACACGCGGGGCTTGATCAAACGGTCGGCGTGCGCCGATCATGGGCCTGAAGCCGCCCGGCTGCCTTGCGCTGCCGGGCGGTTTGCACAATAACAAGAGCTGCTTGAGTAGCTTGCCTGCAGTTCCTTTTTTCAATGCTGCCCTCTTTGAAAAAGGACCCACCATGCCCACAGAAATCTCGACCCACGGCTGGGCACAGCCGGAACGCCAGGCGCGCTGGGTCGAAGCCATCAGTGAAACCTATTTCCCGCTGAGCCTGGAGTTTGCCAGCGAGCAGCCATTCGATGGCCACCTGCAGCGCTGGAGCACGCCCAGCACGCCACTCAGCCTTTCCCGCCTGCGCTCCAGCCCGCTGGGCTACTCGCGCAGCAAGGCGCACGTTGGCCAGGACCATGAGGCGTTCTACCTGGTGACCGTGCCGCGCAGCAGCGAAGTGCACTTCGAGCAGGAAGGCCACCCGCTCAGTTGCAGCCCGGGCGGGTTCATCGTCGAGCGCGGCGATGCGCCTTACCGCTTCCATTACGGCACGCAGAACGACCTGTGGGTGCTCAAGCTGCCCGAGGGGGCACTCAAGGCCAACCTGCTCGGGCACAAGCGCTATACCCGGCATTGCTTCGATGCCAGCCAGGGCCTGGGGCGCATCTTTGTAGAGCAACTGGACCTGTGTGCCCGCTATTTCGACGCCAGCCCGGCCGCTGCCCGGCATTTACTGCTGGAACAGGCTTCGGCCACGCTGCTGCTGGCCCTGCAGCAGGATGAGCGAGTACTGGGCAGTGAAGGCAATAACCTCAGCACCCTGCACCTGACACGGGTCGAGCAGTATGTGCAGCAACATCTGGGCGACCCCGAACTGTCGCCACAAACCATCGCCAGTGCCTGCGGGCTGTCGTTGCGCTACCTGCACAAGCTGTTCGCGATCACGCCCTACACCCTTGGCGAGTGGGTGCGCCAACAGCGGCTGGAAGCCGTGCACCGCCAACTGTGCGACCCGCATTGCCACCTGGCCATCGGCGAGTTGGCATTCCGTTGGGGTTTTACCGACCAGGCGCAATTCACCCGGGCGTTTCGCCAGCACTACGGGTGCACGGCGGGAGAAGTCAGGGCTGCGCGATTGCAGTGATTTGCGGGCTCAATCCCCCGCTGCCACCTCCACCACCTTCCAGCTGTCATCCGGGTCGAAGCGCTTCATCTCCTTGGCCAGCCTGTCGCCGTGCGGCCCGAGGTCTTTTTCGAACACCTGGCCGTCGTGGCTGATCATGAAGCTCATCACCCCGGTGTCGTCGTACCTGGCCGGCCAGGCGACCATGGCGAAGCCACGGCTCATCTGGTTGCCGATCAGGTAGCTGTAGGCGCCACCGGGGGCGGACGGGCCTTGTGCGTCGAGGATGCGGAAGTGGTAGCCATACCAGTCATCACCCACCACATCCTGGCCAAACAGCGGCCCCAGCGGGCTGACCTGGCCATCGCCGTCGTCATCCCAATACAGCCCGTCATGCTTGCCGGGTTCGCTGAAAATCTTCTGCGCGTACTCCAGCGCACCGTTGCCGTTGCGATCCTGGCTGGCATAGTCCATCTGCGCGTCGTGGTAAGCCAACAACGCCTGCATGGCACCCAGTTCGTTGCGGCCGATGCGCCGGGCGCGGATTTCGGTGCTACCGGCCTTGAGGTCGAAGCGCCAGCCCTGGCTGTTTCTGGTCAACGGTATGGGCAACGTCCAGTGATCACTGCCCACTGCCAGGATGGCCTTGCCCTCGCCTGCCATGTCGATACTGTGCTGCGCGCGATACTGCTCAAGAAAGGTGTCCACGTCGCTGCGCTGCACACCACCACGCGGTATGTAGGTGCGCCAGTCATCACCCAGCAACTGGGCCAGGCGGGCTTCATCGGCCTTTTCCGTGCCCAGCGCCGTAATGAAGGACTCCACGGCTTTCTCCGGCGTCGGGAATGCCTCCTGTGCAGCCGCCAGGGAAGCCCATGCCAAGCCTGTCGCAAGCAGCATTGCTGCAAATACTGGACGTTTCATCGACGGCCTCCTCCGCCACGACGCACTGGCGCACTGGGCCGGGAGATCTGGTGGCCGGCAGCACGGGATGCATTGGGCCGCTGGGCAAACGACTGGCTGGTACGACCGCGGTTGGCCTGCAGATTGGTGCGTGACGGCGAACGCACGCCATCAAAGGCATTGTTACGCGCCCGGCCGGCGCTGGTGGCCGGCCGGTTCTGTGCCACCTGCCGGCCTTGGCTATTGCGTGTTTCCTGGCGACGGTCGGTTGCTCTGGCAGTGTCGCCACGGGATTGCATGCGGTTGCCCACCGAATTACCCGCCTGCGCCTCGCGCATTTGCTGGCGTGCCTGGCGGTTGTCGGTGGCCGGCCGTTCCATCCCCGCGCGGTCCATCGAGGCCCGGGCCTTGTCCCGCGCCTGCGCCCGCTGCGCGTCGTCGCCGCGGAAAGCAGTGCGTTGGGTGGCGCCGTCCAGTTGGCGGCCATACTGCTGGCGGCTGCGGGCATCGCGGTAAGGCACGCCTTCACGGTTGACGGCATTGTGCTGCCATTTGTTCTGATTGTTGGTGATGCGGTTGTTGGCGTTGATGTTGTTGTAACGGTTGACGTCGATGTCGATGTCGTTGTGGCCCCAGTCGCAGTCGCCCCACAACGAGGCGACAACCGCCACGCCGGTACCAAAGGCCAGGCCCGCCACCAGCGCGAAACCGGGGTAGTACATGGGCGGCGGCGGGTAGTACACGGGCGGTGAAGCCGGGTAAGCCCAGGTACCATAGGTGGTGGTCGGGTTGTAGCTGGGCACGTACACCACTTGCGGGTCGGCCGGCTGGATGATGATGGTGGAGGGCGGGCTGCTGGCAGCCTGTGTCGCCGGTGCGGCTTGCACGGTCACGTTCTGGTACTGGTTGCTTTGCAGGTTGCCGGCCGCCTGTGCCTGGTGACGCAAGCGCTGCACCGCGCCCATGACATCGTCGGGCTGCGCCAGGAACGCATCACCCAGTCGCTGCACCCACACCGGGTCCTGGCCCAGGGTCGCCAGCAACTGCGGGAAGGCCACCAGCGCTTGCACGCTGGGGTCCCACGGCTGCTTCGCTACCTGTTTGACTGCAGCATCGCCCGACGCCTTGGGGTTGGCCTTGGACCAGGCCACCGCTTCGCTCACCTGCCCCGGGTAAGTGGCCGCCATCAATACCTGGGCCAGCAGCGGATCGGGGTATAACGCAACCGGCGCGAGCATCTGGTCCAGCTGCTCTTGCGTGAATACCGGGGTCTTGGCCGCGACCGTGTCGGCTTGCGGGGCTGGGTCGGGGGCTGGTACGTCTTGCGCCAGCGCCAGGCCGGGCGCCGCGTTCAGGCACATCAGCGCCGACAGCAAAGCAAACAATGGCATGCGCATCGCTTATCCCCAACAGGTCAGATTGCGTGGGTTAAGGGTAGCAATGGCGATGCGTTTGGCCAGATGCGGGGGCGCAAACTTTTAGCACTGATGCTTGCGTCAATAGTGACTATCGAACAAGGCAATTTCTACTGAGCGGCCCGGCTTAATAACCTAGCTCCATCGATTCGAACCTGGCGAATCCCCTGCATTCCGGAGCTGCTCGATGAACACCAAGGCCCGCCTCCTCCTCACTGCCCTGGCCGCTGCCAGCATTGCTGTACTGGCCGGTTGCGCCAGCCACCCTGAACTGCGTGCGTACAGCGCCGAAGAAACCCGCCAATTGCAACTGGAAGCGTTGCAGCGCCGCGGCCTGTCCCTGGACGACTACGAGCAGCAACGCCGGGTGATACAACGTGCCGGCAACCTGCCCGTGGTGACCGAAGCCGCCGACGCAGCCCCTTCGACCAAAGGCTGAGCGGGCCAGGCAAAGGTTCCCTCCTTTCATCTGCGCAGGTATCCTCTACCGCTCAACCGCAAGCCTTCCAGGACGGAGACCATGACCAGGCCCTTTCTGTTGCTGAGTGCTGCACTGCTGTTCAGCCCAGTGTTGATGGCCCAGCAGATAAAACGCGAACTGGGCGACTTCGACTTCACACTCGGCACCACACCCTCGCGCAGCATGGCCCAAGGCCTTATCTCACCCAGTGCCGTCGGCGCATTCCACGGTGGTCTCGACTTCAGCCACCCCAGTGGCTGGTACCTGGGCCAGTACGCCCCGAGCATGGGCGTCACCCCCAACTCGACCCTGCGACTGGACAGCTACCTGGGCTACAAGCACCAATTCGACAGCAGCCTGGGCTATGAAGTGGGGTTGATCCATTACAGCCAGCCGACTATCGCAGGCCCCGACAGCTATGCCCTGTACGGTGGCATCTCGCTCTTGGGCAATCGCTTCGGTGGCGCGCTGCGCGACAACCCGGATAACCGCACCGGCACCCTGTTCGCCGACTTCGGCCAACTGCCCCTGTTCGATGTCGACCTCACCGTCAAGCTGGCCCATCATCGCCTGGGCACGCCGTTCACCATTGGCGACGGCAGCCAGGTAAATGCCTTTTCCGACTGGTCGCTGGAGCTGTCGCGGCCCTGGCTGGGCATCGACCTTAACCTGATCTACAGCAACTCCAATCTCAGTGGCGGCGGTTGCGATGCCTATTCGGGCATCAACACCTATTGCGACAGTGTGGTCACGCTCAAGGCGCAGCGCAGTTTCTTCTAACGCCGTGGTGCCAGCGCCAGGGCTATACCGCCCAGCACCACCACACACGCGATCAGCAAGCGCAACGACAGCGGTTCGCCAATCAGGACAACACCGCCCAGTGCGGCAATCACAGGCACACTAAGCTGCATGGTCGCTGCTTGCTGCGCACTCACCTGCCTGACCACGCCGTACCACACGGCGTAGCCCGCACCTGAGGCCAGCACGCCGGAGCCCAAGGCATACAACAAACCCGGCGGCGTGAGGTGCGGGCCGCCCAGCAACAGCACCGGTAGCAGCAGCGCCAGGCAAGGCAGGCTGCGGGCAAAATTGCCTGCAGTATCGGCCAGCGGCCTGGGCGAGCCCCTGCCCAGCAACGTGTATACGCCCCAGGCCATACCAGACAGGGCCATCAGCAAGGCACTGGACAAGGGTGGCGCCGCTGCACCGGGCAACAACAGCACCAACAGGCCGGCAAAAGCAATCAACATGCCCAGCAGCATACGTGCGGTGATGCGCTCACCTTTGAACCAGGCAAAGCCGAACATGGTGATCTGCACTGCGCCGAACAGCAGCAATGCCCCCGCACCTGCACCCAGCTGCAGGTATGCCGCAGAAAAAAGGAAGGCGTAGAGGAACAGGGCCAAGCCACCGCGCCAGCTGCCGCCAATGCCCAGCGCAGGTTTACGCAGGCGGATCAACAGCAGCAGAAACAACGCCCCACTGGCCAGGCGCACCACGGTAAACAAAGCCGGGTCGATGGCCCCGTCCTTCAGCGCCAGCCGGCAGAACACCGAGTTGGCGGCGAAGGCCATGAGGCTGAAGAGCGCCGGCCAGAACCAGGCCTTGGCCTTGCGGTCGGTCAGTGTGGTGGTGCCGGTGCTCATGGTGTGGTCACCTCTGAGGGAACATTGTTGTTATAGCGGCCATGCGTGTACCGATATACAACAAAGTGTTTCCAAGGCGCCACCACCGCATCACTCAGCGCTAAAGCGCTGCCACCGCTTCGATTTCCACCAGCATGCCATCCAGCGCCAGCCGGGGTACCGGGATCAGCGTGCAGGCCGGTTTCATGTGCGGGCCCCAGGCCCTGTCGGCCTCAGCCACCCATTGGCGCAGGCGGGGTTCGGAGTGCTCGACAATCAGCAGTGTCAGCTTGAACACCTGGGCCAGGCTGGCGCCTTTGGACGCAAGGGCCAGTTCAAGGTTGGCCAGCGCCTGGCGGGCCTGTTCGGTGAACAGTGGGGGCAACTGGCCGTTGCTGTCTTCCCCGCCCTGGCCGGCGATGAACAGCAAGCGGCTGTCAGCGCGCACTTCGGCGACATGGGAATAGGCATTGCCACTGGGGTCGTACAGGCCTTCAGGGTTGCTCAACTGGAATGCGGTTGATTGGGTCACGACAAGCCCTCACTCGGTTGGAAGAGTGGCGCAGTATCGGACCTTAAGTTAACTCGAGGTCAAGCGCGGGGTAGGACATTTCGCACAATCCATTGCCATGCTTGAACCACGCGTATGTTTGCGCCGCGGCTGTCAGGCAGTAGATTGCAAGACCCGGCATGGAGGCCTGTACGTCACAAGGAAAAGCGCATGAGCAAATATGATTTTCAGCTGGCCTATACCCTCAAGCCGCACAACCCTGCCCACGATGAAGCCGATGCTGCGCAGGCACGCCTGCACCTGCGCGAGAAGCTCGGCCTGGACACCGTCGAGCAAATCGAAACCACCCTGCTCGGCATGATCACGCTTAAAAGCACCACCCTCGCAGACCGCAAGCGCGAAGCTGAAAAACTGCTGCACGATTACATCCACGAAGCGCTCAAACAGCTGCAGGTATTGTCGACCGTGAAGTTCTACGGCTGCCTGATGGTTGATGGGCTGGGCCCAGCCATTCGCTTCCAGATCCTGCCCAAGTGAACATCGACGGCATCAGGCGCCCCCACGCCTGATGCCGGAAGCCCTCATTTCTCCTGCAGGACCGCCCTGCCCTTCACCGCCCGCGGCCCGCGCCAGGCCCAGAACAACAGCCCCGGGAATGGTGCGTAGACGACAAACACAATCCACAGCATCTTGCGCTCGGCGCGCCGGTCACTGCCGATGATGTGCCAGATGGCCCAGATTTCCAGCAGGATGACCAAGGCTGCGATGATGATCCAGATCGTTCCTATTTCCATGAGCGCTCTCCCGTTTGGCATGTAATGCATTGGGTTACCGACAGCGTTGAGGGTTCAGATTGATTTGGCTACCAGTATGGCACTGCGAACAGTTGTAGGAGCGGCCTCAATGCTGCGGCGCGTTCTCCAGCGCCGCCTTCAACGCCGCGGCATCGGCAAAAGAATGCTGGCCCACCAGTACACCCTCCCGCAGTTGCAACCACTGCACCTGGCCATCCTGCCCGGAATAACGGCTGGCCACGCGCCCTTCCCGGTCGAGCAGCACCCGGTAGTTGTAATCGCGCATGGCCGGAATGGCGAATAGCTTGCTGATCAGCGCCGGCATGCGCTGGATGTCGGCAACGAACACCGCATCACGCGCTTCAAGGTAGCCCCGGGGCTGCTCGCCCAGCGCAGCTTTGACCAGCTTGGCACCGTCCATGTCGCGGGCTACCAGCAGGATGTGCGTGCGGGTATCGAGGCTGTAGGCCTGGTCGTGCTGGTCGAGCAGCGTCCACGGGGCCAGCTTCTCACCCGGTTCCAGGGCATTGGCCAGCAGCGGCAGCAGGCTGAACAAAAGGGCAATGGCGTACTTCATCAGGGGCGTCCTCAGTGACAGGGGGCAACATGGCGGCAATAGGCCAAGCCAGACAGGTTGCCTGAACACGACCTGAAATACGACACACCCACCCGGAACATTGTCTTTCCCCCGGCCACCCGCCACACTCTGCGAGCCAGCCAGGAAGCGGAGTCCAGAGTGCCCACGCCACGTCAGTTCAGCAAGAAGACCAGCACCAGCAACATGCTGCGGCTGAAATCCACCAGCGCCAATGCCCAGGCCCCCTATCGGGTTGATTTCGTCCTGCTCGAACATTTCTCGATGGCCAGCTTCACCGTGGCCATGGACGTGCTGGTCACGGCCAACCTGCTGCGCGCCGACAGTTTCCAGTTCACCCCGCTGTCGATGGATGGCGACCGGGTGACCAGCGACCTGGGTTTGGAACTGGTGGCCACCGAGCTGTCCGCCGGGGCGCTGAAAGAACTGGACCTGCTGGTGATCTGCGGCGGCTTGCGCACCCCACTGAAGTACCCTGAACTCGACCGCCTGCTGGACGACTGCGCCGCCCACGGCATGGCCTTGGGCGGCCTGTGGAACGGTGCCTGGTTCCTTGGCCGCGCCGGGGTGCTGGACGACTATGGCTGCAGTATCCACCCCGAGCAGCGCGCCAGCCTGTCCGAGCGCAGCCCGCAAACCCGCATCACCCCGGCCAGCTTCACCCTCGACCGCGACCGCCTCAGCGCCGCCAGCCCCAATGGTGCCATGGAGCTGATGCTGGGCCTGGTACGCCGGCTGTATGGCGACGGGCTGGCCGAAGGCGTGGAGGAAATCCTGTCGTTCTCCGGGGCCCGCTACCGCCAGGTTGGCCCAGGGGCGAAGAAGTCCATGAGCCTGCACCTGCGCACCATCGTCGAGCTGATGGAGAACAACCTGGAGGAAACCCTGAGCCTCGACCAGCTGGCCGCCTACAGCGGGCGCTCGCGCCGGCAGATCGACCGCCTGTTCCAGGCTCAGCTGGGCACCTCGCCACGGCGCTACTACATGGAGCTGCGCATCACCAAGAGCCGCCGGCTGCTGCAGTATTCGGACTTGTCTGTGATGGAAGTGGCAGTGGCCTGCGGGTTTGTTTCGGTGTCGCACTTCAGCAAGTGCTATGCGGCGTACTTCGGCTACCCGCCGTCACGCGAGCAACGGCTGGGCGAGTAAGCGGGGTTCAGGCGCAGATATAGCGCAATACGGCGTCACAGATCATGGCTTTGTGGCGCAGTTTGACCTGGTCATCAGACAGGTCGATCTGGAAGATCTCGCCAAAGGTGTGGCGGTTCGACACCCGGTAGAAGCAGAACGAGCTCATCAGCATGTGCAGGTCGATCACCTCGATGCCGGCGCGGAACACGCCTTCCTGCACGCCACGGCGCAGGGTGTTGCCCAGGGCTTCGAGCACCAGGCTGCTCATTTCGCGGATCGCCGGCGACTGCTTGACGTACTCGCCATAATGGATGTTTTCGGTACAGATGATCCGCACGAAATCGACGTTGCGGTCATGGTGATCGAAGGTGAACTCGACCAGCCGGCGGATCGCCTGCTCAGCCGGTAACGACTCCAGGTCCAGGCTTTGCTCGGTCTTGCGGATATCGCCGTACAACTTCACCAGGCATTCGCAGTACAGCTGCTCCTTGCTGCCGAAGTAGTAGTAGATCATGCGCTTGGAGGTAGCGGTGCGCTCGGCGATCGCGTCGACGCGCGCGCCGGCCAGCCCTTGCTGGACGAACTCGTTGATGGCTGCCTGGAGGATGTCCTCGCGTGTTTTCTCGGGGTTGTTCTTGCGCGTTTTGCGCCCCCCTTCAGTTTCAGGCTGGCCAAGGCTGACTACGGAATCACTCATACCCACTCACAGGCTATTTATTGGAATACGGGGGATTATCCGCGAGCGCAGCCATGCAGGGAAGCACGCTGTTGGTCGGGTAGCCATAATGCATTGCGGGTGGCCGGCCTTGATATCGCGCCGTGCAACCCGCTAGCCTGCCTGCCCCTGCCCTGGATGGACCCTGCCTCATGCAACCGCGCGACCTCGCCGCCTATATGTTCCTGGCCATCGCCTGGGGCTTTTCGTTCCTGGTGTTGCTCAAGGTGGTGCATGCCTTTGGCTGGGTGGGCGCGGTCAGCCTGCGGGCACTGATTGCCAGCGGCACCCTGGCGGCCCTCGCAGCCCTGCTGGGCCGCCCGCTGCGCCTGCGCCCGCTGCTGTTGCCCTTGCTGGTGGTAGGCGCAACCACGGTGGCCGGGCAACTGATCGGGATGTCGTACGCCACCCCACGCATCGGTACGGCGATGGCGGCGATTTTTGTCGCCACCATTCCGCTGTTCTCGATGCTGATCGGGCGGGTCTGGGGGCTGGAGAAAATAACCCCGCAAGGCCTGGCCGGGCTGCTGCTGGGCATTGCCGGCATCGCCATGTTGGTCGGTTTTCCGGCCCGCGCGGTCGATGACGACTTCATCCACGGCTGCATCGCCTCGCTGCTTGGCGCCATCAGCGCCGCCTATGGCAGCAACTACGCCAGCCTGCACCTGCGCGGCCAGGACCCGTGGACGGTCACCTGCGGCGCGTTCCTGGCTGGCGGGCTGCTGACCCTGCCGCTATTGCTGGTGGTACCGGTGCCCAGCATGCCACAAGCAGGCGACTGGCTTTACCTGTTGATTAGCGGCGCAGTGATGAGCGCCACCACCTACGTGTTGTACTTCGGCCTGGTGGCACGGATCGGCGCCACCCGCGCCATTAGCGTGGAATTCGTGGTCACGCTGGTAGCGGTACTGGTGGGCGCCTTGTTGCTCAATGAAGCGCTCAGCCTGTTACAGACGGCGGGTGGCCTGGTGATTCTGCTCGGCTGCATGCTGGTGCTGGGCCTGCTGCCAGCGCGCAAGCGGCGCCTGCCCAGCTAACGCTGGGCGGTGTCGTGCGCGGGTGGCGGGGTCAGGTGCAGCACGCGGTTACGCCCGCCTTCGGCCAACAGGTAGCCGCCCTTGCCGTCCGCCACGATCGACTGCGGCGCCTTCAGGAAGGTCAGCATGGCGTGCTGGACGCCGTCAGCGTCGATGAGCAACAAGCGTGCGCGGTGGGTGTTGTCTTCGCTGACCCACAGGCCACGCTGGTCACAGAACAGGAAGGTGGGGTTGCGCAGCCCATCGACCACCACCGGGTCCTTGCCATCGTCAGACAGGGCGCGAACCTTGCCATTGGCTTTTTCGGTGTACAGCAAGCGCCCATCGTTGCAGCGAGTGAGGCCTTCGGTTTCGGTCAGGCCGGAACGCAGCACATCAAGCTGGCCGCTGGCCCAGTCATAACGCATCAGGCGGCCATTGCCCTTGCGGTCTTCGATGGCATACAGGTGGTTGCCGTCATTCCACAGGCCCTGAACGCTTTCACCGTCGAACAGGTGGGTAACCTGGCCATCGCGGGCCAGGCTCACAGGCGCCTGACCGCCTTCCTGGCTGAACACCCATCCGCCTTGTGCCGCGACCATGCCATCGGGCTTGGAAAGATTGTCGACCACCACGACACGGTCACCGGTCGCGGTGATCTTGAGGATGCTGCCGCGGCCATCATCCAGCTCGCGGCTGACCAGCAGGCTGCCATCCGCTTGCGGCAAAAGCGATGCGGCCTTGGCAACATCACGATGCAGCACTTCGACATCCCAGCCGGAGGCGGCCTGGACCGGGTAGAAGCTCTGCCATGCAAAGAAACCCAAAGTGGCGATGAGCACGCCGGTAGTGGCGGTAAGGGCGATGCGGGTGCTGCGCTTGCGCAGGAATTGCGGCATGTAGGGCTCCTTGGGAATGCCTGCGATGCTAGCAAGCGAATGTGAAAAAAATGTCGAAGAATGCAAAGCGTTACAAAACAAAAGGATATAAAAATAACAAAACAATCTAACGAAACGGAATATAAAAATTGAAAGCCAAACGCCATCTCCTTAGTCTGGGCGCATCGCTTCCCACCCGGTTTCAAGGAGCAAACCCATGCCAATCCGTGCCTTCTCCCCGCTTCGTCGCTTGCTGATCGGCGGCCTGCTGGCCAGTGTCGCCAGTGCCCTGCTGCCCTGGTCCGAAGCCTTGGCCAACGACGCCAAGACCCTGCGCATCGGTTACCAGAAGTTCAACAGCATCAACATCCTCAAAGGCAGCGGCGCGCTGGAAAAGGCCCTGGCCCCGCAAGGCGTGAAGGTCAGCTGGCACGAATTTGCCGCCGGCCCGCAGTTGCTCGAAGCCCTGAGCACCGGCGCCATCGACCTCGGCCACGCTGCCGACGCACCTTCGGTGTTCGCCCAGGCGGCCGGCAAACCGGTGGTGTACCTGGCCGCCGAGCAGCCTTATCCACGCGGCATCGGCCTGGTGGTACGCGAGCAGGACCATGTGGCCGGCGTGCAGGACCTGAAAGGCAAACGCGTCGCCACCGGTCGCGGCTGGAATGCCCAGTACCTGCTGGCCGTCGCGCTGGAACAGGCCGGCCTGAGTTACCAGGACATCACCCCCGCCTACGTGAACAATGCCGCCGATGCCGTGGCCGCCTTGCAGTCGGGTAGCGTGCAGGCCGTGACCCTGTGGGACCCGTTCCTCGCCGCAGCAGAAAGCCAGCCAGGCCTGAAAAACCTGCGTGACGGCAGCGGCCTGTCCAACAACCGCACCTTCTACCTGTCCACCGCCAGCTATGCCGACCAGCACCGTGCGCTGCTGAAAACCTTCTTTACCGAACTGGGCAAAGTCAGCCAGTGGGCCAACGCCAAGCCTGCAGAGGTCGCCGCACTGCTGGCCCCGCAGCTGGGCATCAACGCCAACGTGCTTGAAGTGGCCAGCGAACGCCGTAACTACAACGCCGTGGCCATCACCCCGCAGATCGTCGCCGAACAACAGAAACTGGCTGACACCTTCCAGGGCCTGGGCCTGATTCCCCACAAGTTGCAGGTGGCCGACGCGGTCTACCCGGCTTCCGTGTTGCCTTGAGCGGAGCGCTCCTGACATGCCCCGCCCGATCCGCTTCAACGCGTTCAGCATGAACGCCGCCAGCCATCAGTCCCCCGGCCTGTGGCGCCACCCACGCAATACCAGTGTGGCCTTCAACCGCCTGAGCTACTGGACCGACCTGGCCCGCCTGCTGGAACGCGGGCTGTTTGACGCTCTGTTCATTGCCGATGTGCTGGGCATCTACGACGTCTACCAGGGCGGCCCTGAAGCCGCCCTGCGCGGTGGCGTGCAGGTACCGGTCAACGACCCGCTGCTGCTGGTGCCAGCCATGGCCGGCGTCACTCAGCACCTAGGGTTTGGCGTCACCTTTTCGCTCACCTACGAACACCCCTACCCCTTCGCCCGGCGCATGTCCACACTCGACCACCTGAGCAATGGCCGGGTCGGCTGGAACATCGTCACCGGCTACCTCGACAGCGCCGCCCGCAACCTTGGCCTGGCGCGTCAGCTGGGCCACGACCAGCGCTACGACCTGGCCGAGGAATACCTGCAGGTGCTGTACAAGCTGTGGGAGAAGAGCTGGGACGACGACGCGGTGCTGCTGGAGCGCGACAGCGGGCGCTACATCGAACCAACCCGGGTGCACCCTATCAACCATGTGGGCGAGCACTTCCAGGTACCCGGCATGCACCTGTGCCAGCCGTCACCGCAGCGCACGCCGGTGCTTTTCCAGGCCGGTGCCTCAGCACGCGGCCAGCAGTTTGCCGCGCGCCACGCCGAATGCGTGTTCATCAGCGGCCCGACCCCCACCGTGTTGCGCCGCTACGCCGACGGCATTCGCCAGGCCAGCGAGGCCGCCGGGCGGGGTCGTGATGAGGTGCTGATCTATGCCCAGGCGTTGTTGATCGTCGCCCCTACAAAGGAAGAGGCCGAGGCCCGCTTCGCCGAATACCGTCGCTATGTCGACCTGGATGCCGCCCTGGCGCTGCTGTCGGGCTGGACCGGCATCGATTTTGCCGGCCTAGACCCCGATGCGCCGATCGAATACGTCGAAAACGACGCCGGCCGCGCCGCCCTGGCCGCGTTTACCGCCGCCGACCCGAACCGCCGCTGGACCGTACGCGAGGCCGCCGAGTTCGTTGGCCTGGGTGGTCGCGGACCGGTACTGGTAGGCGCCGCCAGCGAGGTCGCCGACCAGCTGGAAAGCTGGCTGGACCAGACCGGCATCGACGGTTTCAACCTGACCTACGCCGTGCAGCCGGACGACCTGGCCAACGTGGTCGAGTTGCTGGTGCCCGAGCTGCAACGCCGCGGCCGCTACCCGTCGGACTACGCCGAAGGCACCCTGCGCCACAAACTGTTCGGCCAAGGCGATCGGCTGCCGGAACAGCACGCCGGACGCCAGGTCGACATTCAGCGATCAAATACCGGGTATTCCAACATTTAATTTGTGGATGGCGCGCGCTCGACCCTATTCTGTTGCCACATCCCCTGCGCCGCACCGGCCGGTGCGGTTCACGGCACGGGGAGAGAACAACAAGTCGAGATTGTCCATGTCGAACCATTCGTACTTCGCCCCCCACGGTGGGCACCCAGCTCAAACCGAGCTGCTGACTGACCGTGCCATGTTCACCGAAGCCTATGCCGTCATCCCAAAGGGCGTGATGCGTGACATCGTCACCAGCCACCTGCCGTTCTGGGACAAGATGCGCATGTGGGTCATCGCCCGCCCACTGACCGGTTTTGCCGAAACCTTCTCCCAGTACATCGTCGAGCTGGCCCCGGAAGGCGGCAGCGAGCGTCCTGAGCTGGACCCTAACGCCGAAGCCGTGGTGTTCATTGTCGAAGGCGAGCTGGACATCACCGTTGAAGGCAAACACCACACCCTGGTACCAGGCGGCTACGCCTTCCTGGCCCCGGGCGCCGAGTGGAGCCTGCGCAACAACAGCAAGTCCAACGTCACCTTCCACTGGCTGCGCAAGCACTACCAGAAAGTTGAAGGCCTGGACGTACCGGAGTCGTTCGTCACCCACCGCGACAACGCCACCGTCATCGAGATGCCGGGCACCGAAGGCCGCTGGAAAACCACCCGTTTCGTCGACATGGCCGACATGCGCCACGACATGCACGTGAACATCGTCACCTTCCAGCCGGGCGGCGTGATCCCGTTCGCTGAAACCCACGTGATGGAACACGGCCTGTACGTACTGGAAGGCAAGGCGGTGTACCGCCTGAACCAGGACTGGGTCGAAGTGGAAGCCGGCGACTTCATGTGGCTGCGCGCCTTCTGCCCGCAAGCCTGCTACGCCGGCGGCCCAGGCAACTTCAGCTACCTGCTGTACAAAGACGTGAACCGTCACGTGCACCTGACGCTGAACCCTAAGCGCTAAGCCCAGGCTGATGCCCGCAAGCCCGCCAACCTGGCGGGCTTTCTGTTTGCCGCGCATACTCAAACACCCACCCCCCGCGCGGTACCGGCCATGAACCGCTGCCTGCTGCTCACTGCACTGATGCTATGTACCCCTGCCCCGGCCGCCGATGACTGGAACCTGGCCTACGACCGCGAAGGCATCCGCGTGTACCTCAGTGGCGCGGCTGACTCGTCCTACCAGCAATTTCGTGGTGTGAGCACCATGAAAGCCAGCGTGCGCACCCTCACCGATCTGCAAGAGAACCTGCGGGTAGCCTGCAAATGGCTATACGCCTGTGACCAGATGCGTTTGCTGGAAGTAGAGGGCGCCAATACCTGGGTGTACCTGACCACCAACCTGCCGTGGCCGACGATGCCGCGGGACATTGTGCTGAAAGTGACCAGCGAACGCCTGGATGACGGCACCCTGCTGCGGCGCCTGAGTGCCGAGCCCGACAGGATCCCCGAGGTGGACGGCCTGATCCGGGTGCAGCATCTGAGCGGTGAGTGGCGGATGAAACCACTGGGCGAGCGCGAGACGGAGGTGACCTACCAGTTGCAGGCCGACCCTGCCGGCGATGTGCCCGGCTGGCTGGCCAACCGGTTCGTGGTGGATGCACCGGTGGTGACGTTGCGGACGTTGCGGGCGGTTGCTGAACGCCAGCCTTGAGGTGTCTCGCCGGCAAGCCAGCGCCCACAGGTACAGCGCGAATCTTGCGACTCGCGCAGTCCAGGTGGGAGCTGGCTTGCCAACGATGGGCTGCACAGCAGCCCATGGTGCTATGTAGCAGTCGCTGTCTGCGGTTGCGCAGAGGCCTTGGTCCTGCGTCGATAGGCCAGCAACAGGCCCGCATACCACAACGGCATCACGTACAACGCCGTGCGGGTGTCCGGCTCCAGGGCCAGCAGGCACAGCACGAAAATCAGGAACAGCTGCGCCAGCGCGGCGGTGACCTTGCCGCCGGGCAGCTTGAACCTGGACTGCTCATGCGCCTGCGGATTCTGTCGGCGGTAGGCGAAATAGGACAGCAGGATCAGCGACCAGGTAACGATGATCATCACCGCGGAAATGGTCGACACCAGGGTAAACACGGTCATCACTTCCGGGATCACGAACAGCAGCGTCAGCGCAATCGCCATGCACACCCCGGAAAACACCAGCGCCCGCACCGGCGTACCCGAGCCGGACAGACGCCCGAACGCCGTCGGCGCCTGTTGTTGGTGCGACAGGCCGTAGAGCATGCGCGAGCCCGAGTAGACGCCACTGTTGGCCGACGAGGCCGCAGAGGTCAGCACCACGAAGTTGATGATGCCAGCAGCAGCGGGCAACCCGCCAAGCAGGAACAATTCAACGAACGGGCTGCGGTTGGCCGGCACATTGGCCCAGGACACCACACTGATGATGCACACCAGCGAACAGATGTAGAAAAGCAGGATACGTACGGGGATGGTATTGATTGCCTTCGGCAGGGTCTTCTCGGGGTCTTTGGCCTCGGCCGCTGCGGTGCCGATAAGCTCGGTGCCGACGAAGGAGAAGATAGCGATCTGGAACCCGGCGAGGAAGCCAAGGATGCCATGCGGCATGACCACGCCAGGCGCCACCAGGTGGCTGAACGACGCCGTCACCCCGCCCGGCGAGGTATAGGAGGTGGCGACCATCACCAGGCCGGTTACCACCAGCAGCACGATGGCGACGATCTTGATCAGGCCGAACCAGAACTCCACTTCACCAAAGGCCTTCACCGCCAGCATGTTCAGGCCCAGCAACAGGAACATGGTGCCGAAAGCCGGTAGCCAGGTAGGCACATCGGGGTACCAGTACTGCACGAACCCTGCGACCACCACCACGTCGCCCACCGCCGCCACCACCCAGCTGAGCCAGTACGACCAGCTGAGAATGTAACCGGCCCGTGGCCCCAGGTAGTTGTGCACCAGGTCGGCGAACGATTCCATCTGCAGGTTGGCCAGCAGCATCTCGCCCATGGCGCGCATGATGCAGAACACAAAAAAACCGATGATGGCGTAGACGAGGATGATTGAAGTGCCAGACAGCGCAATGATCTTGCCCGAGCCCATGAACAAACCGGTACCAATGGCGCCACTGATCGAAATAAGCTGTATGTGTCGGTTTTCCAGCCGTCGCTTGAGCACTCGGCCCTCTTGCGGAGCTGCGCTTTGCGCATTGCACGTTTGATGCATAGTCGACCTCTTATTCTTTTTTGGTAAAACTTCAGCGCCCCGCGCCGCACCATTTAATTGGCACCAAGGTGCAAGTTCACTGTCATTGAAAATGATAAAAGCGCAGGTAATAACGAAAACGGACACTCACGCCCGACGCAACTTCGCTGCGGGCTTTTTTATTATTTGAAACGCACCTTGGGTGGTGCGCCTTGTACCGTTGCACGAAAACAGTTTCATTCTGCCAGTGGCCCGGGCCAAGCGGAACGCTACAGAATGCGCACAGCCCAAGGGATTTTTTGCACTGTGGAAAGCCTGGGTGACAGTTTGCGCAATGCGCCTGTCAAAAGGCCTGACCCAGCGGTCACATCTTGTAGGTGGAGAGCAGGATGCTGGTCTCGGTATTCTCGATGTGCGGGATGGAGCGAATGGTGTTAAGCGCCCGGTCGAACGCTTCAAGGGTGTCTGCGCGCAGCTCTGCCATCAGGTCCCAGCGGCCATTGGTGGTGTGAATGGCCACCACGTTGGGGTGCCCACGCAGCGCGTGCTTGACCTCTGCGGCGTGGTGGCCGCTGATGCCGATGCTGGTGATCGCCCGCACGCCCTGGTCCAGCGCATCGGAGCGCAAGCGTACCGTGTAGCCGATGATCACGCCCTGCTCTTCGAGGCGGGTGATGCGGTTTTGCACCGTTGCCCTGGCCACCCTGAGTTTTTTTGCCAAGGTCAGCACGGGGGTACGTGCATTGTCCCGCAACAGCGCAATCAGTTCCCGATCGATAGTGTCCATATGCCTGCCAAATAATCAGATTGCTACTTTGGGGTGGCAGATTGTCTAGAAAGTTGGCGAAACTGGCAACCTGCATTCTTCCTGTTGACGCAACCTTTCATCAAAATGTTCGAGCCGGCGACACTTCGATAATCCTAAGCGCTCACCCTGCAATATCCAGAGGGCAGCGCACAATAACAAGGTGCAAGAGCATGACGTATTTCATTGATGTTCCAACCATGTCGGACTTGGTGCACGACATTGGCGTAGCGCCGTTCATAGGCGAGCTGGCTGCGGCCATTCGTGAAGACTTCAAACGCTGGCAGGAGTTTGATAAATCCGCACGGGTTGCCAGCCATTCGGAAGTGGGTGTGATCGAACTGATGCCGGTCGCCGACAACAGCCGCTACGCCTTCAAATACGTCAACGGCCACCCGGCCAACACCGCGCGTGACCTGCATACCGTGATGGCCTTCGGCGTATTGGCCGATGTCGAAACCGGCTACCCGGTGTTGCTGTCCGAACTGACCATTGCCACCGCCCTGCGCACTGCGGCTACCTCGCTGATGGCAGCCCAGGCACTGGCCCGACCGAACTCGCGCAAGATGGCGCTGATCGGCAACGGCGCGCAAAGCGAATTCCAGGCGCTGGCCTTCCACAAGCACCTGGGCATCGCAGAAATCGTCGCCTACGACACCGACCCGCTGGCCACCGCCAAGCTGATTGCCAACCTCAAGGAATACAGCGGCCTCACCATTCGCCGGGCCGGCTCGGTGGCCGAGGCGGTGAAAGGCGTGGACATCATCACCACGGTCACTGCCGACAAGGCCTACGCCACCATCATCACCCCTGACATGCTCGAACCCGGCATGCACCTGAATGCCGTGGGGGGTGACTGCCCGGGCAAGACCGAACTGCACGCCGATGTGCTGCGCAACGCCCGGGTGTTCGTCGAGTACGAGCCGCAAACCCGTATCGAAGGGGACATCCAGCAGCTGCCCGCTGACTTCCCGGTGGTTGACCTGTGGCGTGTGCTGCGCGGCGAGACCGAGGGGCGCCAGAGCGACAGCCAGGTCACCGTATTCGACTCGGTGGGCTTCGCCCTGGAGGACTACACCGTACTACGTTACGTACTACAGCAGGCCGAAAAGCGCGGTATGGGCACGAAGATCGACCTGGTGCCATGGGTGGAAGACGACCCGAAAGACCTGTTCAGCCACACCCGCGGCCGCGCTGCCAAAAGCCGCATCCGACGCGTTGCCTAACCCCGCTTCCTACCCGGTACTTCCAGATGGCATTCCCGACGCGTTCGATTCAAGCACCTGCAGCAGTGGTCATGGTCAGGCCACATGCGTTCACCCCCAACCCGGAAACCGCAGCCGACAACTCATTCCAGCGCAGCAACCCCAGCCTCGCCGCACAGGCACTCGCCGAGGTTGCCCGTGATGAAGTCACCCAGGCCGTCGGCCGCCTCGAGGCCGAAGGCGTACGCGTACACCTGTTCGACGATTTTGGCGAGCACAACACCCCGGACTCGGTGTTCCCCAACAACTGGTTCTCGACCCACCCCGGTGGGCATATCGCGATCTACTCGATGTACTCGCGCAACCGCCGCCGCGAGCGGCGCGCCGATGTGATCGAGATGCTCAAGCATGAGTACCGCGTGCAGGATGTAATCGATTATTCAGGGCTGGAGCAGGACGAGCTGTTCCTCGAAGGGACCGGCGCCATGGTATTCGACCACCTGTCGCGGGTGGCTTACACCGCACGCTCCAACCGTGCCGACCCGATTGCCCTGGAGCGCTTCAGCACGCACTTCAACTTCGAGCCGATGGTATTCGACACTGCCGACGAGCAAGGCACGCCGATCTACCACACCAACGTACTGATGTGCGTGGCGACCGAGTTTGCACTGGTGGGTTTTGGCACGTTCACCAACAAGGCGCGGGCCGAGGAAGTGCGCATGCGGCTGATCGAATCGGGCCGCGATGTGATTGACTTGAGCAACCAGCAGATCGGCCAGTTTGCCGGCAATGCCATCGAACTGTCCGGGCGTGACGGGCGTATTCTGGCGCTGTCACGCAAGGCCTTCGACAGCCTGACCAGCGAGCAACGCCGGCGCATCGAGCGCTCGGCGCGGCTGGTGCCACTGGACGTGCCGACCATTGAGATGGCCGGCGGCTCGGTGCGCTGCATGATTGCCGGCATTCACCTGTCGCCACGTCTGGCGGCGGCTTGCGCCTGACCCATCACCCTCGGCCGACTCGATATCCTGTGGGAGCGGCCCTGCCGGGGCGCCCCACAAAGACCGCGTCAGTTCGTAAGGCCGTGTCAGATCCCGCCGCCCGCCAGCAGTTGCGTCATGACCTCGGCCAACGCCTTGACCATCACATCCGCCGTCGGCCGGTGGACGATGACGATTTCATAGCTGTCGACCTCCGGTAGCCCCTGCCCTGCCCCCAGCACCCGGTGCTCACCCGTGGCTGCCCTTGGTGGCAGCAGGCTGATGCCCATGCCATCGGCAACTGCCGCCTGTATACCGCTGAGGCTGGAACTGGTGAAACTGATGCGCCAGCGCCGGCCCATGCTTTCGATAGCGTTGATCATGTCCTCGCGGTACAAGCCGCGCGGCGGGAAAGTAACCAGCGGGATCGGGTCCAGCTCGAAGGCGGGGGTGCGCGCACTGTCGATCCATTGCAGGCGCTCGGGCCAACAAGCCACGCCCTCCCGGGTGTTGCGCCGCTGCTTGAGCAGCACCAGGTCGAGTTCACCGTTGTCGTAGGCCTGGCTGAGGTCGCGGCACAGGCCGCTGGTCACTTCCAGTTTCACTTGCGGGTGCAGCCGGCTGAAGGCCGACAGCGCATTGGTGGTGCGCCCGCCAACGAAGTCCTCGGGCACGCCCAGGCGTACGGTGGTGCCGACCATCGCCCCGGCCAGGGCTTCGAGCATCTGGTCATTCAGCGCCAGCATGTGCCGCGCGTAGCCGAGCAAGGTCTGCCCGGCGTCGGTTGGTAGCACATCGCGGTTACCCCGCACCAACAGGCGATGGCCGACCATGTCTTCCAGGCGGCGCACCTTCTGGCTGATGGTCGATTGGGTCGAGTGCAGGCGCGCCGCCGCCGTGGTGAAGCTACCGCAATCGGCCACCACCACAATGGCGCGTAGCAGGTCGAGGTCGAACAGGGCTCTATTCGATTTCACGCTGATAGACATCTTGGTATTCAACTGCGGAATGGCAAGACTGCGTTCTATCACGGCTAGTCGCCAAGGGCCACACCTTCCCGCCGAGGGTCGGCGCCACCGGACCAGCCATCGCCGCTGCGCTGGATGATCTGCATGCCGCTGGTCATGGTCATCGGCGTGACCTCATGGCCCCAGGCTGCCAATTGGCGGATCAGCGATTGGCTGGCCAGCCCGGCTTCCACTTCAGTGCCGGCATTGCGGCTGCCGAAGTTGGGCAGGCCGGCCGCCTGCTGCGGGTCGAGCTGCCAATCCAGCAAGCCGATCAGCGCCTTGTTCACGTAGCCAATGATCTGCGAGCCCCCTGGCGAACCAAGGCTGGCCACAAGCTCGCCAGAGGCCCGCGAAAACACCAGCGTCGGCGCCATCGCTGACAGTGGCCGCTTGCCCGGCTGCACCCGATTGGCCACGGGCTTGCCGTGTTCCCGGGGGATGAACGAGAAGTCCGTCAGATGATTGTTGAGCAGGAAGCCCTTGACCATCAGGTGCGAACCGAACGCGGCCTCCACCGAGGTGGTCATGGCCAGTGCCTGACCATTGTCATCCACTGCGCTGAGGTGCGAAGTGGAAATGCGCAAAGGCGAGCGATCGGGTGCCAGGGCCAGGTCGGCGCCTTGCGGCTGGCCAGGGCGAGCGCGCTTCATGCTGTGCTCGCCGATCTGCGCTGC
>Ga0160475_100081_pt1 | contig 110560 bp, 72 predicted proteins | sample HID1975M_E11MG_FD_108254 | JGI IMG/M metagenome (GOLD analysis project Ga0160475, IMG submission 108254) | Enriched soil microbial communities from UW Madison campus, WI, USA - HID1975M_E11 MG | ecosystem: Environmental > Terrestrial > Soil > Unclassified | place: USA: Madison, Wisconsin... | reverse complement strand
TCCGTTTGGAACCGTGATGGTTTGGGCAGCTCCTGTAAGTGCTGTTCCGTTGATGGATGTGATTGAAAGCGTGTCTCCGTCAACATCCGTATCATTAGCCAATGGTGTTAAAGTAACCGTATTCTCTTCGGCAACCGTGTACTCGTCTTTTACCGCAACCGGATTGTCGTTTACGGCATTAACAGTAATTAAAATATTGGCAGTTGCTGTTAATCTTCCATCTGTAATCACATACGGAATGCTTAATGCCGTTGTCGAATTAAAGTTTGCTGAGGGAGTAAAAGTAATTACTCCAGAAGCTGTAATGTTTATTGTTCCGTTTGTAACTGAGATAGACTGAGCGCTTCCAGTCAATGCCGTTCCGTTAATAGAAACCAAACTAATCGTATTACCGTCAACATCGCTATCATTAGTTAATGGCGTAAGTGTTACGGTATTGTCTTCATTTACTGTATATGGATCGTTTACAGCTGATGGCGCATGATTGACTGTTGGTGTAACCGAACCTGAATTATTTCCAGGAGTTGGATCTGTTTGTTCACCAGAGATTGAAGCCGTATTAACATATGAACCTGAAGCATTAACTGTCACTGTCATCGTAAGAGTGGTACTTGCTCCGCTGGCAAGGTTCCCAATAGTCCAATCTGGTGCGGACCAGCTTCCCGTAGATGGAGAAGCGCTCACAAAAGTATACCCTGCTGGAAGTACATCGGTTACTTTAACTCCTGTTGCCGCACTTGGTCCAGCATTAGAAGCAGTAATAGTAAAAGTAACATCACTTCCGGCATTTGGTGTCGTATTATCAACGGATTTGGTAACCGAAAGATTCGTTCGAACTACTGGTGTAGCCGTTGCTGAATTATTTGCTGTACTACCATCTGGGTTATTTCCAGAAATCGTTGCGGTATTTGCATATGCTCCTGTTCCTCTCACTGTACCTGTAATCTGCAGGGTAGCTGTTGCGTTGCTCGCAAGACTTCCTACGGTCCAGGTTGGAGCGCTCCAACTTCCTACAGAAGGAGTTGCGCTTACAAAAGTATATCCTGTCGGAAGTGCATCATTTACAGTTACTCCAGTTGCTTTGTAGGCTCCGTTATTTTTTGCTGTAATGGTAAAAATAACATTATCTCCAATACTTGGAGTGCTATTATTCGCCACTTTTGTAATCTCAAGATCAGCTGGACAAAGTGCTCCTTCAAAATTTCTGTTGGTTACTGTAGTTCCTCCGCACGATGTAGTAACTGTATATCGAACTTGAACTGTACCTACTCCTGTAAAACTTAAAGTGTTTCCATTTAAAGTTCCCGGACCGCTTATAAGCTCTAATACTCCTCCTGTAGGAGTAGGATTCAATAAAACTGGATCATCTATGCAATATTTAGAATCTGGTCCTCCTCCTAATGAAATAGGCTGAATAACTGGATTTGATTCTGCTCCGCAAATCTGTACATTGGCTGTAGCAAAAGTATAAACTGCTTCTTGCGATGTATCATCAGTACCATCTCCCATACTACCTCTAATTTTATGCCCCGCATAACCATACTTAGCCTCACAGGCTTTAACAATCATTGAAGTATGCCCTCCTGTTTCTACAGCTAAAATTCGATCAGAAGCAGATATACCGCTTGGCATAACAGGATTTACAGAATTTCCTGTAGTTCCAAGTAAATTATAATCATTTTGCCCAAAAGCATATAAATTATAACTACTGTTAATTACATTAATTGCTCCAAATCCAGTATCATGCTCTTGAACACTAATCCATTTAATATTATTCATAACAGGGCCAGCGGCAGATGTATACCTTGGTTGCACCCATGACAATCGATCCGTTGTTGTCCAATCACCTAATTGTCTTCCGGTATTTTCTCCTAATCCATATAAATTGCCATTAGTCGCCAAAACATAGTACGATTTTTCAGCACTAATACCTGTTGAGCCAATCATTTTAGGAGTTATAGAGGCCGGAAGAGTCATCTGTCTAGCAGTAGTTTGGCTGGTTACAATAGCAGTATTATCTCCTAATAACACATTGTTACCCCAAACGTAAACAGAACCATCTGCTCTTAAGGCCATAAGTCCTTCACTATTTCCTCTACATACAACAACATTTGTTAAAAATGGATTACCAGCTGCAGAAGTTCTCACCTTGTACCAAGTTACAGAATCTCCAGTTCCACCATTTCCTCGAACACTTGGTACTTGAGAAATTACCCATAAATCTCCACTACAAGTTGTAATTGCTAATGTTTGAAAAGTCGCAAACATCATTTTCACATCTCCTGGACTAACACCTGTCGGCAATCCATTTGAATTCCCTCCTATTGTTATTTTTTGAAAAGTTGAATTTGTAGTTAATGAACTAGCCAGAACATTTCCTACAGTAGACCAAGCATACAATCCATCTGTTGCCAAAAGTATTCCTTGTGCTCGATTAGCAGAATTACTTCCTAATGCAGCTTTAAGAGGTGTAGCTCCAGAAGTTAATGCAGGATAATTTGTTCTATTTATTGCTTGTGGCACTAATACATTAGCAGTACCATTATTTGCCATTCTTTCTCCCCAAACTTGAAGGGTACCATCTGAAGTTCGAACGATGGTACTATGAAAACTTGAAATAAAGTTATCATATTCTATTGATGATGCATCGTTATTAGAATCGGCACCAAAATTAGATAAATTGGTACCAGAACATCCTTGGACAGGAATGGCACATTGCGCATTCGATACCTGACTGAATATAAAAAAAACAAAAAACAAAGCAATTGCCTTTTTTAAATTGAGTACGCTATTTAAAGTAAAGTAGTTTTTTATCATAAATAACTTGATTATTTTATTATCTGATGGAAATTGAAAGTCTGAGCCTGATTATTAAAATCATAAAAATCAAACATTAAATAAGTTTCTTGATTAACAACTCCCGATAATTTATATTTCAATAATTGTGTTTTATTGCCAATAACAATTTCTTTTTCTAATGCTTCAACCGTAAATGAAACTCCTAAGCCTGCAACCGACATTTTTGGTGCAGACAATTTTGTAATAGAATTGTCTTTTGTAGTGATTTCCGCAGGAACAGTAATTATCAAATCTGTATAATTTCTTCCTCTCTCTATTTTCTCAGAAAAAGTGATTTTAGAAAAATCGAAAGACATTCTTACAGGCTCAACTTTTATCTTGAATCTTTCAGCAAATTGTGGATGATGACATTCTTCATCATGCGGTTTATTTTCCTGAAAATTAATCTCATATTCTCCTGGTTCCTGAAACACGTAATCGTTAATTTCGTTACCTCTCAAAGTTGTGTAGATATTGTTTTTGGCATTAGATACAGTCCAAGTTATGGTCTGGTCTATATTTTCAAAATCAATTTTTTCTCCGAAAGAGATTATTTTAAAATACTGGTTTGAATCTGTGCTTCCGATATTTTGCGCAACAGATTTAAAACTGCCAACTAAAACAAAAAACAGAAGAAATACAGTCTGTAATTTCCAAGACTTTAAACTTTCTTTTCTTATCTGCGTCATATCCTTATCAGCAGATAACAGCAATAAAGAACTGTCGGAAGAGTTTAGAATCCGTTCTTTATTCAACATTAAATTTTTTAGATAAGTAAAGTTCACCATATAATAAATAAATTAAGATTCGGGGCAAAAAAAAAGCACAACAAAGACACTACGCACGATTTTTATATCGCCGCATTTTTTTTGATGTTTAATAAAATTTATAATGCTGAAAATTCAGCTAAGAGTAAGGATTGACGATCATATTAGCTGATCATGAAAAATGCCAATCCCCTTTTTTTCAGAGCCAAATGTAGCTGAAAATCTGAGCGATAGATAGTCAATTCGGACATATTTTATAGTTTAGAAAAAATAAATCAAAAGCAAAAAAAATCTCACAAAAAACATATGCCTTAAGAAATTTAAATCACTGAAATACAAAACAGTAACTCAAATAGAAGAATATACTAATTGGTTATAAATAAGTAAGAAATATAATATTTTATAAAAAAAAGTTGACATTACGTCGAAAAAAAACGTACTTCTGACGGAAGTTTCCCAAATCGTTTTTTGAAACTTGATGCAAATCTTCCCGCAGAATCATAGCCTGTTATAGCAGCTATTTCTTGAATATTAAATTTAGATTTTTCTATTAATTGCATCGCCAGTACAAGATTTTTTTCTTTGTGATACTGTAACATTGAGAAACCAAAAACAGCTTTAAAATTTGATTTTAATTTCGTTGCAGACATGTTAACTTCTTTGGCTATAAACTCAATTCCTATGAATGGAAGATTTAAGTGTTGCAGAATAATTTTTTCTGCTTTCGAAACATTCAAATAATCGATATTGCTTAATGAAATATTATCCGTAATACGACTATCACTAAAAGCATTATCGAAAAAATTGGTCATGAGTTTCATAATCTTTTTTCGCATTAATGCAATATCAGATTCTTCATTTTTCTCCCTTTCTAGTAATTGTGATAAATCTGCTGCAATTTCATGTGCTTTAGAAGAAATATCAAGCCAAGTATAAGAGCCTTTTTCTCCATTTAAAAAGTTTAAAATTGCTTTTCGTTCTTTAAACTTTTTAGAAGTAAAATTGTTTTTTACCCATTCTTTTGTCATTGCAATGGTAAAAAATTTACCATCAGATCCTTTATAGAAATAGCTAGAAATCTCCGTATTTGGTTTACTGATAGTCCAACATGTACTTAGAAGAGTTAAAAAATCACCATTTCCTAAAGGAAACTGATATTCGAAAATAGAAAAGGTTAACAGATAATAGTCACTCGATTTACTTTTATCATAACTTGACAAAGCCATGATATTTTCTCTCAGCGTCATGTAAAAAGTGATCAACCAAAAACCCTTTTCAAATTCTCTATAATACATCTTTGCAGTGCATAAAGACGTACTAAAATCAATACGATTTTTTAATGGGAAATGCTTAATTATAGGAAGTTTCAGTATACTGTCAATCATTATCTGAGGCGAATTAGACAGGTAAGGAAACTGAAAAAAACCGTCTTTCAGCAGAAAAAGATATTTCTGAATATGTTTAGGCCAATTCTCTATGGTCATATAATAAAATTTTATAAAAATCTGCTGTTAGACAAATTTTTAAAGGCGTATAAACTAAAACATAAATTTTTCCTATCTAAGAAAAGAGAGGAACATATCACTAAAATAAGAAAAATTTCGGCAAACCGAAGCATTTCATATAAAAATTGCAGTAGGAAAAGTATCAAAAATATATTTTAAATAAAAAAATAAACTTTAAATACTATAAAAATCTGGGGGTAAATTTTGCAGCAAAAATAAAAATATTATTTACAAAAATTAAATTTTTTCAAGCTTTATACTCACATTTTTTTTTTGCGATTACCAAAACAAAAATGACAATTTAAAGCTAACGTTATTCTTCCCACAAAAAAAATCCCAATCGTTTGATTAGGATTTTTAGACAACATTCTAAATATAATTTTTCAAAAGTTCTTTTTAAAACTAAAAATAAAGACTATTGAATCACTTCTTCATTGTATAAGGAATACTAAATTCATATATTCCTGAACCTGCTTTAACCACAATAATATTCTCTTTTTTCTCTACAATTTCAATTTCTTTACTTGCAGATAAATTCTTTCCGCTTTCTGTAATACCTTCCAATGATGACGCAGGAATATTTATGTAAGCTACGGTATTCGGTGGTATTTCGGTTTTTAAATTTAATTTATTGCCATTTATTTTCCAGTTCGAAGAAAGTTTACCATAAGGAGTTTTGTAATCAGCAGAAACATAATTAAAGTCGCCTCCTATATGCGGATGAATACGAATCTTTTTATATCCTATACCATCACCTTCTATATCGAGACCGGCTACAACTCTGTACATCCAGTCGCCAATAGCGCCGTAGGCATAATGGTTAAAAGAATTCATGTCAGAATTCTCAAAACTGCCGTCAGGTTTAATTCCATCCCAACGTTCCCATATCGTTGTTGCATCTTTTGTAACAGGATATAACCAAGAAGGATAAGTTTTCTGCAACAACAATTCGAAAGCCAAATCAGTATAATTAAATCGGCTTAGCACATGGCAAAGATATGGTGTTCCTAAAAACCCTGTTGTGAGATGAGTATCATATCTTCTAATATTTGCAGCAAGTCTGTCGGCTGCCTGTTGGCGAAGTTTTTCAGGCAACATATCAAAATAAAGCGCCAAAACATAAGATGTTTGAGTGTCTGAAACTGTAGCGCCATTAGCAGTTGTATATTCGTTTAAAAATGCATCTTTAATTTCTTGAAGCAATAAATTATATCCTTTAACATCATCATTTCTGCCAAGCACTTCTGCCGTATTTATAAGTAATTGAACCGAATGAGCATAAAAACATTGTGCTATCAAATATTTGTTTGTAATAGCAGAATCTCCAAAGAGATCATCTTGAACATTATAAAACAGCCAATCGCCAAAATGTCTGCCTTGCTTCCAGAGATTATTTTTGCTTTGTGATTGAATATAATTTACCCAATTTTTCATGCTTTGATACTGTGTTTCAAGTATACGTTTGTCTCCATAAGCTAAATACATATTCCATGGAATTATCGTTGCAGCATCGCCCCAGCCACTACTTCCCCTTTCAAAATCGGCTAAGACATTTGGAACGACATGCGTAACGCTTCCGTCAGGAAATTGATCTGCTGCGAGATCTTTCATCCATTTAACAAAAAAATTATTAACTCCTCTTAAAAAAGAGGCTGTACGAAAAAATACTTGAGCATCTCCAGTCCATCCAAGACGTTCGTCACGCTGCGGACAATCGGTCGGAACATCAAGAAAATTACCTTTAAGTCCCCATTCTATATTATGCTGTAATTGATTGATAAGTTCATTACTAGTAGTAAAACTACCCGTTTTTTCAATATTTGAATACAATGCACAAGCTTCAAAATCTTCCGGCTTAAGTTCTCCAGAAAATCCTTCTAGTTTCACATAACGAAAGCCATGCCAAGTAAAATGCGGCTCAAAAGTTTCTTGTTTTCCTCCTTTTAAAATATAAACATCCTGTGCCTTTGCAATTCTCAGATTTTCAGTATAAAAATTCCCCTCTTTATCTAATACTTCTGCATGAGAAACGGTTATCTTTTGACCAGCCTCGCCATTAACTTTAAGAGTAACCCAGCCAACAAGATTTTGACCAAAATCTATTATTTGCTCACCATTTGGAGTGGTAAAAATCTTTTTAGGTATAAATTTTTCGTGTCGTGTAACCGATTCATTATAAGTGCCTATTAATATATTCTTAGGAAAAGACTGCACCTTAACTCCAGACCAATCCTTATCATTAAACTCTGGTGTAGCCCAGCCAATTTTTTCCAGACGCGCATCTATAACTTCACCTGCGTATATATTTGAACTTCTTACGGCACCTGTCGAAGATTTCCAACTTCCATCTGAATTTATAGTTTCTGTACTTCCGTCTGTATAGGTAATATTTAGCTGAAACAACAAACTTATGTCACTACCATAAATGTCTTTGAAATTTCCAAGCGAGAAATAACCTCGATACCAACCACTGCCCAGCATTACTCCTATTGCATTATTACCATTAATAAACATATCACTAACATCATAAACCTGATATTGAAGACGTTTTTTATAGCTTGTCCAACCTGGCGTAAAGTATTTATCGCCAATTTTTTTTCCATTGATCTGTGCTTCGTAAAGTCCGTGTGCAGTAATATAAGCAGTTGCAGATTTTACTTTTTTATTGATTTTAAATTCTTTTCTTAAAAGTGGCGATGGACGATCATTTTCTTCTTCGTAACCCGGAGATATCCATTGAGCTTGCCAGTCATTTTCTTTCAATAAACCCATCTGCCAATAAGCAACATTGCTCCATGTTGTTAATTTGCCTTTATTATCCCATATTCTTACCTGCCAATAATAACGTTTTCCAGCTTCTAAAGGTTTACCGCCATAAGGAATATGTATTGATTGATCGGATATAATTTTGCCTGTTGACCATAATAAATCTTTATTAAATCCAGTTTCACTTTCTGCGACTTTGATTTCATAGGCAAGCTGCATCGTATTACGTTGTTTGGCTATTAATTGCCAACTAAAATGCGGTTGCAGATTATCAATTCCTAGCGGATTTGTAAGACCTTCTGTAGTTAAACTCGTTACTTGTGTTTGTGCTTTTACCGTAACTATTTGTAGAAAAAGGCAAAGAAGAATTATTCTCTTAATCATAGAAATTGATTTTAATTTATTATGAAAAAATTATTTAGGATTTTGCTTTTTTGAAATAAGGCATCGAATTAAACACCTCGTATATGCAAAATAAAATAAGATAATCTTTACCTGTATTTACATATTGTGTTATTTTTCAACGAATCATGTCAAAAATCAATTTATTTGTATTAAAAAATGTGGATTTTATATAATAGCTTAAAATCTTATTCTTAGCACAAAAAAAAGTCCCAATCAAAAGATTGGGACTTTTTTGCATTCTTAGATTTTCAAATATTTTAAAAATAATTTAAGCGAAATAATATTTCCCTATAAAAACAATACCATTGTAAATTACGTGAGCAATGAATGGCAGCAATATTGCACTTCTTTGGTTTTTACCTCTTGTATATAAATAAGCAAACAGTAAGCCAGCCACGAATGTATAGGAAAAATAAAAAACATTGTAGAGATGAAATGATGCGAAAGCAAAAGCAGATAGAAGGCAGCAATATTTTAATGCCATTTTTATACTCTTTGAAATTTCAATAACCGCATACTGAAATAATAAAGTTTCAATAAAGGGAGCAACAATTATAAATAAAACTATTTTTTCTTTAATAGTATAATGATCATTAAAACCTTCATTTAAAGGAACATCAAATAAATCTGAAACAACAGAAAAAATATAGTTGTTTAAAAAATTTAAAAGAATTACAAGCAGTATAAGTTGCCAATGTTTAAGATCAAGTATAAAACTTTTTATTTTTGCAATCATTATGAACTAATTTTTTAAAAAAATATTGGGTTATTAATAATTAAATATTCGGTTTGTTTTTAAATTATATAAAAAAATAGAAGTACCCAAAAAGAATATTGTAGTAATAATTGATCCTTCAAAACCAAATTCACCTCCACTCCAAATAAATGGTTTTTGAGCATTATATTTCAAAATACTTTTAATTTTCATTCCACTAATATTACTTCCGAGTAAACACCCTATAGTAAAATTCCAAAAAGCATGAATTACGGTTACTAAAAAAAGTGAATTGCTTTTTAAATATATTAAACTAAAAAAGACACCCGCAAGAATAATATTAACAGCGCCAATAATAGTAATATTTGGATTGAATAAGTGAAATACACTAAAAAATAACGAAATTAAAAGTATCTTTTTGAGTGTAAATTCATTACTTAAAAAAGAATAAGGTATAAACCTAAATAATATCTCTTCTAATAAAGCCGAAAAAAATATCATTATAAAGAAAAAGAGAATATCAATATCCCAATGAAATTCTTTACTGATTCTTATCAGTTCTAGACCAATCAGAGAACAATAGATTGTAAACGGTAAAAAAAATGAAAATACGTAAGCTTTAAAATCAAATGATTTATAAAAAAGAGCTATTTTAAAGGAGCCGTATAAATTATTTTTTTTGAATAAATATAGGATGTAAACTAATTGCGGAAAAAAAGAAGAAATCCAAATTTTATAAGTGAATTCATTTTTATTCAAATCAGGTAAAGCTAAAAAAATAAAAGGTATAGAAATAAAAGAGATCTGTAGAAATGCCTTAATATAAAAGTTGATTATTTTTTTCATATTACAAATATATATTTTGTAGTACGAAAAATACTAGTAATATTTTATTTTTTTTATTTCTATCTATTTCTTAAAACTTAAAAAAAAGATTGTTTAAAGATGAATTACAATATTTATATTGAAAACAGAAAAATTTCGCAACAAAGAAAAGTTTAAACTAACTCAATAAATCTTCTATTTTAGTTTTTAAGATTTTTAAATTATGATGACCAAAATAATTTCCTAAAACATTATAATTATCATCAAAAATAATAAATGACGGAGTTCCTTTTAATTGATTAAGTATAAAAGTTTCTGCTAATAAAGGTATCTCAGAATAAAATTCTTTTACTTTTTGCACTACAATTTCTTTTTCATTTTCAGGAAAATTTTCAAAATTAGGAATGGCGTTACAAATCAATTCTACCTTATTTGAATTTATAAATTCTTCTGAAGAAATAATGCTATCAAAAGCGACTGGAAAACTCAACGTTTCTCCGTAATTCGAAATTCCATAGTTCGTATTGTAATATTTTTTTGTTTCGCCAACTAATGTTCCTTTTTCAAGCAGTAACTTTAGACTTTCTTCATTATTATATTCAAAATCTTCAAAAGCAGTAGCTATTCCTATAAAACCAACTTTATCTTTAAATGATTTGTAAACTTCATTCGTCATAGGAATACCATAAATAAAACAACCCGGACAATTTACTTGAAAAACGAATGCTAGATTTACTTTATTTATATTGAATTCTCCTTGAACTAATTCTTTGATATTGAGATGAAATTTTGACATGACTGAAAATTTTTAAATTCAATTTTACTATTCAAAATTACTTCAGATTATCCACTTATTGATAGTCCAGTTTTTAAAATAATTTTTCTTTTCTGGATTTCAATGTTTATTATTTTACTGATTTAAAAATATCATCAAGAAGAATATTTTTGTTATTCTAATTATGAATGTTTTTTAAAGATAAAATGTCCCAAAAAAGGGACATTTTATCTATTGTTTACATTCTGTCATCAATTAAATGTCATGATGAAACATCAGTAACTTATTTTAAATTAATGGTAACCTCAACTGGTTTTAACCATTGACTTGTAAACTTAACTTTTATAGGTTCTGTCGAATCTCCTTTTGCTTGAATATAAGCGGCAATATGCCCGTGAAATACTCTTTGTACATTATCGGTATAATCTGTCATGTCACTGTTGTTTCCAGCTTCAAGTCCTAATAATGTTCCTGGACCAGAAATTGTACAAGTCACTTCATTATCAGAAAGCATAACTGGAAGTCCGTTTTGATCTTTAACCTGAACCATGATTTTGGCAACTCCTTTATCTTTGCTGATTGTGATATTTTTATCAGCAATCGTTAATTCAACTGGTTGTTGTGTCGAGTTTATGGCGTAACGGCTTACTTCTTTATCGTTTTTATCTAAACCAATTGCTTCTAATTTTCCAGCTGCAAACGGAGTATCCCAATAAATAATTCCTGTTTTTTCATCGTATAATTTAGTTTCACCAATTACTTTTCCGTTCAATTCTAAACGTGCTTTAGCAGCATTGGTATAACAAACCACACGGATTTTTTGTCCTGTTTCGTAATTCCAGATTGCCCAAGCGTCTTTAGAAATATCTTTTTCATTTACTAACGGATACGTTCCTAAATAAGCCATTGGTTTATCTGACCAAAGTGATTGACGGAAATATCCTCTTGGCTTGATAACTCCTGCAAAATCAACTAAACCAGAGTAAAACCCTCTTGAAGGCCATCTTCCTGATTCTCCTAAATAATCGATTCCTGTCCAAAGAAACTGGCCGAAAATAAATTTATTGTTTTTTACTGCCAGCCAAGGTTGCATATCATGAACATTTTCGCTTCCGTAAATGACTCTTTTCGGATATTTTTCATGATCTGATTTGTATTTACTTTCCGTATAATTGTATCCTGTAATATCTAAAGCACCTGGATATTCTGTTTCGTTAGACATCGCAACTCCAGCTAAACCTGCTGTTGTTGGGCGTGATTTGTCGTATTTTTTTACTGCAGCAACTAAACGTTTTGCGATTGCTCCAAGACGCATTGCATCTGGCGCATCTTTCTTATAACCGCCATAAGCCGCTTGTCCGAAACCATCTTTTCCTTTATCTAAAACAGGGTGAGAATATGGATCATTTGGATAATCTACTTCGTTACCAATACTCCATCCGAATACCGAAAGATGGTTTCTGTCACGACGCACGAAATCTTCTAAATCTTTTTCTGCATAGTCAGCAAAAATATCGAATGAACCTTGAAAACCTGGCGTTCCATAATTCCAGCCTTCTAACCATTTACGTTTTGGGAATTCCCATTCGTCATAAGCTTCATTTAAAACCAATAATCCTAATTCGTCGCAAAGTTCATAAAAATCTGGCGCTTGCGGATTATGGCTTGTACGAATAGCATTTACTCCAATTTCTTTCAATGTTTGCAATCTTGTTTTCCAAACTTCTCTTGGAACTGCACATCCTAAAACTCCAGCATCGTGGTGTAAACAAACTCCTTTCATTTTCATTCCTTTTCCGTTAAGAGCAAAACCATTGTTTGGATCGAATGTAAAACTTCTAAAACCTGTTTGTGTTACTGTTTTATCGATTTCTTTTCCGTCTTGTAAAACGGTTGTTTTCAGTTCATATAAATTCGGATTGTCTAAATCCCACAACTGTGGATTCTTAACGTTAATTTTAGTCGAAATTTTTCCGCTTTGATTGGCTGCAACTTCTACTTTAGAAGATGATTTTCCTACTGATTTTCCGTCTTTTGAAAACAATTCGTTTAAAACAGTCAAAGATGATTTTGAAGAAGAACCATTTTCTACATCTACCTCAACATTAAGAGTTCCTGTTCCTTTTTTAACTTCAGGATAAGCGTAAACGCCCCATTGCGCAATATGAACCGGATTTGCATATACCAACCAAACATTTCTGTAAATTCCAGAACCTGTATACCATCTTGAATCGGCACTTTGACTGTGATCTACGCGAACAGAAATGGTGTTTTCGCCACCGAATTTTACGAAAGGCGTTGCATCATATGCAAAAGAAATATATCCGTTTGGACGTTTTCCTAACGATTTTCCGTTGATAAAAACTTCGCTTCTGTTGTAAACACCTTCAAAATATAAATAAACTTTTTCTCCTGATTTATTCTGCGGAATATTGATTGATTTTCTGTACCAAGCAATTCCGCCGGGCAAATATCCTGTGCAGCTCGCCAACGTTGGACTCAGTTGTCCTTTTACGCTCCAATCGTGAGGTACATTTACATTTTGCCATTTGTTATCATCAAAAGTGACATTTTTTGCATCAGAAACATCTTGAAGATTGAATTTCCAATTGTCATTGATTTTTTTTGAATCTCCAAACGAAATCTGACTGCTTGCAGACAAACATGAAAAGAGTAAAACGGGGATTAGGGTTTTCTTGGTTAACACTATATTTTTATTTTTTAGTTAATTTATTTTTCTCGCATTTTTGAATTAGTTTTCAGTCGCAGTCTCAATATACATTTGCTAAACTGCGACTGAAAACTGAATGCTTACTCAAATTCTCCCACAAACGTCACTACAGATCTTGCAGGTATTTCTAGATTTCCATTTTTTTGAACTGATGCTCTTTTCAAATTTGATTTATCCGAAGTTATGTAAGGCGTAAATTCATTGTTTTTTAAAGTTCTTTTAGATAAATCAAACTTGTATTTATGAGCTTCTTTTCCGCAGTTGACTGCCACTACAATCAGTTTTTTGTTTTGAACATCTTTGTAGGCTGTCAGCATTACATCATTTGCTGCGTCTAATTCTTTTTGGTTTGGAATATCAATTCGTTGCATTCCCGGACGTACAAAAAGCGAATAATTCCCTAATGCCCAAAGCAATTTTGAATCGTGAAATTCTCCGTCATTTTTTACATAATTTGGCTCTGTTCCTCCGTTGCTTTTTCCATCATCCAAATAAATTAAACCGTCTTTGTAATCTACTCTTGTAATAGATGTCCACCATTGCCATGAAGCCGCATTGGCAACTGCAATATCATTATGAATTAAACGGGCTACAAATAAAGCGGTCTGCATTCCTAAATCTCTTCCTCCACCTGATCCTCCCGGAATTTCATTTTCTCCTGGATTTTCTAAAATACAATATTCCGACTGCCAATATTTTAATCCTGGTTTTTGTTTTACTTCTGCCGCAATTAATTTACGACTTAAAACCTGTTTTTCAATTGGCCAAGTTGTAAAATAACTGTGTCCAAGTATTACATTTTTTACATTCGAGAATTTTGTCACATTGGTTTTAGTTTTTCCAAAGAAAAAATCGATTTGATTGTCACGATTTTCGGCATTTACATTTTCATACAAATAATCGATTTGCGCTGCTTCTGCAATCACGATTTCGGTATTCATTTTTTTGGCCAACAGCTTTTCCGAAAGTGATTTGGTCAAATCATAAATTTCCTGATTTGTTGCTGGCGTTCCTTCTTGACTGTTGGTGTCACCTTGTTTCGGCATCCATTCCCATTGCGGTTCATTTATTGGGCTGACATAATCGAATTTGATTCCTTCTTTTTTCTCCAAACCTTGAATACTTTGAACTAAGAAATCGGCAAATTTTGGAATTGCACCATCTTTTAGATTCAGTTTATTCTTTTGAGAAGCAAAAGACAATCCGTTATTCGTCATAAAAACTGGCGGGCTGTTAGTGAAAATCAGAAACTTTTCGACACCGCGTTTTTTGGCTGCCTGCAAAAACCATCTTTGTCCTTCTTGTTTAGAAAAATCATAAGTTCCGTCGGCATTCAAGAAACATTCACTTCTTCTCCATTCGTCAGAAACTTTACTTTTTTCTCCTTGTTCTGTACTTCCTGCACCGAGATTAAATCTCCAAATCGAAAGTCCTATTCCTTTAGGATTTCCCTGTGCATCGATTTCTTTACTAAATAGTAAATCTGCAATAGCATTCTTTTTCTGATCAGGCCAATTTTTCCCCACAAACTGTGTTCGCCAAGCATCAGAACCTCCAAAACCGTCCATGGTTTGTACTACATTATCTGTGCTGATAGTAATCGTTCGCTGTCCAAAAGACAGCGAACTAATTACCAGAAAAAGTGAGATATATACTTTTTTCATTTAATTCTTTTATTATCTATTATCCTCAATTTTGTCATTTCGACGAAGGAGAAATCACACTAGGAATTCCGCAAAGCAAGTCGCCAATCTTTGTCGAGTTTCATGTGTGATCCCTCGTTCCTCGGGATGACAAGATTATGGTAAAACCTTTGTCTCTTTGTAACTCTGTCCCTTTGAACCTTATTTATACGTTCCCACATAAGTCACAACTGATCTAGCCGGAATTTCAAAACCAGAAACATCAACCGTTGTTCCTTTTTTCAAACTCATTGTTTCAGAAGTAACGTAAGGCGTTAATTTATTATCTGTTAATGTTCCGCCTGCAAGATTCAATTTATAAGCTTTCGCAGATTTGCTGATGTTTACCGCAACAATAACCAGTTTTTTATTCGCTGCATCTTTATAAGCAGTAACCATGACATTATTCAATTCCGCTGTATTATCAACACTTGGAATCTGAACTCTAACCATTCCCGGTTTTACAAAGAATGAAAAATTCCCTAAAGCCCAAAGCGTTTTTGAATCTCTGATGTATCCGTCATTTTTACAATAATCTGCATTTCCAGCTCCGTTGCTTGCGCCATCATCTACATGAATTAATCCATCTTTATAATCACCACGGCTTATGGCTGTCCACCATTGCCAAGAAGTCACGCCTCCAACAGCAATATCAGTGCTGACAATACGAGCTGTCCAAAGTGCTAAAGACATTCCTAAATCTCTTCCTGCACCTGCTCCACCTGGAAGTTCTGCAGTTCCCGGACTTTCTAAAACACAATATTCCGATGACCAAAGACTTAAACCTCCAACAGATTGCGTTCTCGCAGCTGCTTCTTGTCTTGAGGAAACCAATGTACTTAATGGCCACGCTTGCCAGTAACTATGTCCAGAAATAGTTCTTTTTACGTTGCTTAAATTTCCAATATTTTTAGAAGAATTAGCAGCAAAGAAATAATCAATCTGGTTTGATCTGCTTTCTTTTCCAGAAACAGTTTTATAAAGCGGTTCGTAAGCTCCAGCTTCTCCTACAACAATTTTAGCTTCTAACTTTTTGGTCTGTAATTTTGGCGATAAGATGTTTACAAAACTGTAAATATTAGCATTAGTTGCCGGAGAACCTTCCTGTCCAGAACCATCCCACTCATATTGTGGTTCATTGAACGGACTCAAATAATCGATTGTTAAGCCGTGTTCTGTTTTTAATTTTTCTAAAGAAGTTGTCCAGAAATCAGCTAAATCAGGCATTTTACCATCTTTTAAATTATAAAATTCTTTGATAGAAGCGTGTGCCTTTCCGTTTTGAGTCAGATAAACCGGCGCACTGTTTGCGAAAGCCAATAGTTTATCGACACCGCGTTCTCTGGCTGCTTTCATAAACCAAACCTGACCAGCTTGTTTCGTCATATCATAAGTAACACCGTTTGTTGTAAAACATTCCGATCTTCTCCATTCATCTGTAATGTCACTAGCATCGCCTTGTTCTGCACTTCCTGCTCCAAGATTAAAACGCCATAAGGACAATCCGATTCCTTTTGGATTTCCGTCAGCATCTAAACCTTGGCTGAACAATAAATCGGCTATTTTATTTCTTTTATCAGTCGGCCAATTTTTTCCAATAAAATTACACTGCCAAGCGTCTGAAGCTCCAAAACTTTCCATAGTTTGAAGATTCATATCTAAACTTACATTTAATTCTGTTACAGCATTTTCTGAACCTGAATTTTCAGATTTTTCAGAATCACAGCTTACAAAAAAAGAACTTGCGAAAAGTAAGCCTGCACATAGCAGACCTACTTTATTTTGATTATACTGTCTCATCTTAGTATCCAGGATTTTGTTTAATTACACCACCGCTCAAATCGATTTCTAATTGTGGAATTGGCCACAATAAGTTTTTTGCAGGATTAAAATTGATTCCTTTATCCTGAGATTCTCTCAAGTTTGTAGTTTCGTACGGATCAGTAGAACTCAAGTTGTATTGTACAAAAGTTCCGTTTGGTCCCATCAAAGATTCGATAACTGGTCTTCCTGTTGTTGGATCTTTTTCACGACGAATATCAAATAAACGCAATCCTTCAAAAGCCAATTCTAAACGACGTTCTTTATAAATCTGTCTTAAAAGGGTTGGTCCCGAAATTCCAGTTTTTGGATCTAATTTTACACGTGCTCTGATGATATTAATATCTGCCAAAGCATCACCGCCTGTATGATAATTTGCTTCTGCTCTTGTTAAATACATTTCTGCCAAACGAATCAGTGGAATGTTTAATGGCAAGTGACCGTCTTTTTTATCTAATGAACGGCGTGTCGCAATTGGAATATAATATTTACGGCAGATACGTCCAGATTTATTATCGTTTAAACTGAATTTGTGCGTCGGATTTAAAACCTCATCTCCGTAAGCTGCTTCTCCCCATTTTGTAATAGTGCTTCTGCGGCGGATAACATCATTTTCAGACAAATAAGCATTTTCTAAATCACTTGTTGGCATACACCATCCCCAACCATCCAAAACGTCGGCTGCATCATTACTTGGAAAATTCTTTTTGTCTTCTCCTCTTGCTCCAGATAAAGTTGGCAACGCTGCACCTAAGTTTCTATCCTGAACAGAAGAGGATTGCGCTTCTAAAATAGATTCAATTCCGTTATGATTGTTGACATTCCAGATATTTAAGAAATCCGCTTCTAACTGGAAAGGACCTTCTGTAATTACTTTGTTAGAATATGTTTTTGCTTCTGCCCATTTTTCTTGAAACAATGAAACACGAGCCAGTAAAGCATAAGCTGCCCATTTGTTAATTCTACCATTTCTTGCTACAGGAGCACTTTCTAGTTTTGCTGCTGCATCTTTAAGATCGATTTCTATCTGAGTATATACTTCTGCTGCTGTATTACGTGATAATGTTAAATCTCCAGTTCCTAAAGATTTTGTATAAACTGGAACTCCTCCAAAAAGGTTTACCAATTCATAATAGCAATAAGCGCGGACAAATAAAGATTCACCCATATACTGATTTTTTTGAGCATCTGTAAGCGGTGAAACAGCCATTCTTTCTAAACCAACATTGGCAGACTGAATCGTATAAAAATGTGCGGTATAAATACTATTCATATCTCCCATATTATCTGGCGTTATAATATATTGCGAACAAGGTCTGTGTGCGCTATTATCTTGACCAGTATTTCCCATCCAAGCATCATCTGTAGACATTTCATTAGTTACTCTAGGAGCTGTTAATACCCACCATTCTTTTGCTAACAATAAACGCTGCGTTAATTCATTGGTGTAATTCTCGCATTCTTGCACTGTTTGAAAATAATTTTCTAAAGTCTGAGTTCCTCTTTGGTCTTTTTCTATAAAATCACTGCAAGATGCGGAAAATAGAGAAAAAGCTATTATTGATACTATTATTTTTTTCATGATCGTTTTGATTAAAATGCAACATTAAGTCCCATCAGAATTGTTGGCTGTACTGGATAATTCCATCCTCCAAAACCTGATCCTTTTACTCTATCTCCATTATTTGGATCTCCTGCCCCAACTTCAGGTTCAACTCCTGAATAGTTTGTCCATGTCCATAAATTTTGTCCTGATATAGATAATCTTAATTTGTCTAATCCGAATTTGTTATAAAATGAATATCCCAATTGAAGGTTTTTCATTCTAACGAAAGATCCGTCTTCAACATAAAGAGAAGAGAATTTTGTGAAGTTCTCGTTGTTATCATCTTTTGATAATCTCGGAATATAATTTGAAGTCCCTTCGCCATGCCAAGCCATTTGTTCTAATCCGCTTACTTTGTTGGTCAAACTTGCACCATTGTATAAATCTGAAATATTCTGATTAACGATTTCATTTCCGATACTTGAATAAAAGTTCGCTACTAAATCAAAGTTTTTGTAGGCAAAGTTTAAGTTCAAACCAATATTGTAATCTGCCCAAGGAGAACCAATTTTAGTTCTGTCTTTGTCATCTATTTTTCCGTCGCCATTTATATCTTTAAAACGAACATCACCTACTTGCGCATATGGCTGTAATTTAGTTCCATGTTCATCTGTATGCGAATTTAACTCCGTCTGATTCTGGAATAATCCATCAGCAACATAACCGTAAAAATATCCAGGTTCATCACCTTTAACCGTTAAGGTTCTATTACTTGAACCGTATAATCTTTCTCCTTCAGCAGATAAAGAAATCATCTCTACATCTACAGTTGTAAAAGTTAAGTCTGCACCGTAAGAGAAATCACCTTTTTTATCTTTAAATGAAATCAATAAATCAATACCGCTTGATTTCATCGAACCCACATTTGTCCACATAGTTGAATATCCTGGGAATCCGCTATATGTTGGAAATTGTTTTAAGAACAACATATCTTTTGTTTTCTTTTGGTAATATTCGATAGATCCAGACAATTTGTTTTTCCAAAATCCATAATCGATACCAAAACTCATATCTTCTACAGTTTCCCATTTAATATCTTTATTTGCCATAGTCGATGGATAAGAAGTATCTACGACCTGACCATCAATTACGTAATATCCTTGTCCGATATTCGACTGGTAAACAGCATCAGGCAAACCTTGATTACCTACTTTACCCCAACCTGCTCTGAATCTAAGATCGCTAAAAACATCTTTTGCAGATTCCATAAATCCTTCATTTAAAACTCTCCACGAAGCAGATGCCGATGGAAAATTTGCCCATTTATTGTTTGCCATAAATTTAGAAGAACCATCACGTCTAAACGTTCCTGTAAAATAGTACTTTCCGTCGTAGTTATAAGAAAGACGCGAAATATAAGACATCAATGAACTTGACCAGCTAGTACCACTACTATTACGATTTTTAGTTGCTGCACTTACTTCTCTCATTAAGTCAGAATTATTAGGAACTCCTTCGCCATAACCCCAAACATCATTGGCATTGTATTCCTCCATAGTACTACCAATCATAAAAGAAGCGTTATGTTTTTCGACAAAAGTTCTGCTATAAGTTGCTGTAGTCTGCCAAGTCCAGTCTGCGTTTGTAGTGTTTTTTCTTTCGACACTATTAATTTCTGCTTTTTCGTGCGCTGCATCAATTATAAAATCTGGTCTGAAAATACTTTGTGTTTTATCACCAACTTCAATAGAAGCTTGCGTACGAATTACTAAACCTTTTATTGGTTCGTATTGCAAATATCCATTTGTATTTAAATTATACTGATTTGTAAAATCATCGTATCTTTTTACAGCAGCAACAGGATTCCAAACATAAGAAGGAGAACGTGCATAAATACTGTATTCATTTTCTAATCCCGTTAATTGATCAGCTGGTTTGTAAATTGGAGTAATTGGATCAATTTTATCAAAATCTGCCCAGTTATTTGGTGATCCCCAAGTTTCGTAACGTGGATTTAAAGTAATTCCAGCAGAAAATTTATCCGAAAATTTGAAATCATTTGCAATTCTCATCGTCACTCTTTCCCATCCGCCAACTTCATAAATTGATTCTGCATTATAATAGTTTAAGCTAATGGCATAAGTATGTTTATCTGAACCGCCCGCTACACCAAAAGAAGCATTCGTTACCGGAGAAGCTTTTCTAATTCCTGCTTTCCACCAATCTGTTGTTTTCCCTCTGTATTGAGAAGGATTTGGCAGATAATCAGCATAACCAGAATTGTTGTTAGCCGTATTCATGATTCTAGCGTAAGTTTCTGCATCGGCCATATTGTACGGATTATTCATCATTTGCATACCCGAACTCAAATCAAAATTGAATCTTGTTTTACCAACTTTTCCTTTTTTCGTAGTAATCAAAATAACTCCGTTTGAAGCTCGAGAACCATAAATAGCACTTGCAGAAGCATCTTTCAGAACCTCCATAGATTCAATTTCATTATTACTCAAGAAATTGATGCTCGTTCCCATCGGGATTCCATCTACAACGTAAAGCGGATCTGTATTTAAGTTTAAAGTCGAAATACCACGAATTAAAACTCTAGGTTGAGCTCCCGGTCCTCCAGCCCCCGTAACTTGGACACCGGAAACTTTCCCCTGTAATGATTCTGTTACGTTACCAACAGTCATAGTCTGTAATTCTTTTCCTTTTACAGAAGAAATAGAACTGGTTACATCGCTCTTTTTTACAGCCGCATAACCTACTACAACTATCTCATCTAATGCTTGACTTGATTCTTCAAGTACAACATTAATTTCTGTTTTATCTCCAATTGACTCTACTTTCGTAGTAAAGCCCACAAAAGTAAATTCAAGCTGTGCATTTTTATTTGGCACATTAAGTACATAATTACCATCAAAATCAGTTGCTGTTGATGTTGAAGTTCCTTTTACCAATACGTTTACTCCCGGAATCGGCACATTGGTTTTATCCTTCACAGTTCCTTTTACTTTTATTTGTCCAAAGGATACAGCAGTACACAAAAGGGCAATAAAAAATCCTATATATTTAAATTTCATATTAAGCTGTTTTATTTGTTAATTGCTACAACAAGAATGTGTAACTAACTATTTTTTTGTTATAAATACTCTTTCTAATTCGGTATCTAAAACCACTTTGTATACACCTGGAGCTGCTGGATATTTTGCATTACCATTTTCTCCTGGAGACATTGTCGCAATTCCGTTTTTGATCAATCTCCATGATGGACTCCACCATTGACCTGTAAAAGTAGCTTCCATCGTGCCTGTCAAAGTGTATTCTCCAACTAACTGATAAGGATTTGCCGCATTATTTGCTAAGTGTAAACCTTTTTGCATCCATGCGTCCCAAGTGTCCCAAGTTGCTCCTTGAATTCCGCCTCCGCAAACGCTTACGAAAGGTTTTCTTTGTGCCTCAACATCATGCCACAAACCGTTAGCAACATCAGCCCAAACTTTACTTGAAGGCGTGTACTTTTCGGCAGTATATTTTAAAGTATTTGGATTTACTTTAATTTTATAATATCCTTTCGTAGGTAAAACAATCGCCGCTGAAGCCACATCATCAACCAATTCTCCTGAAGTATTTAAACCAAAACAATGCGGTGCAAAATCTGATTCTTGACCCAAGAAGAAAATTTCTTTATTGTCTTTGTCTGCATAATATTTGAATTCGAAATCTTGTCCAGTTTTTTCGTGGAAATACATCGGAACACCCACTGCATCAGTAGTTAAATTAGTTCCTTTTGGCTGATCGCATAAGTAAATTGCTGGATACTCATTTGTTGCCACAATATTGATGTTTAACGATCCTGTATTTGCAATCGCAAATTTATCTTTAGCCGTAATCGTTAAGACATAATTTGCCGCGGTAACTGGTAAAGTATAGGTTTTGTTGAAAGTATAAGATTGTGGAGATCCAACTAATTGCACAGTCTCATCAATACCAAGTTCGGTACATTTTATTTGAATATAATCGATTCCTGAATCATCATTGACCACAAAATTTACTGGCATTTTGTTACTTGTAGACAATAAAATAACGGCGCCTTCTTTTGGAGTAATCATAGAGATGCTCGGAGCGGCAAACTCGCCATCAAGACGTAAATTAATTTCTTCATTTACAACATTTCCTGAAACGTCTGTAATGATTAATTTTATTTTGAATGTTTCTGAAGTTCCTCTACCAGCTGGAACTTCAAAAAAGTAACTTAGATCATACGATTCTAAAAGCGGATTTGTAGCAAAACTAATTGTCTTATCTAATGACAATTCTGGAATTTGAATCTCTACACTTTTTAATCCTAAATCATCGGCAAGGGCTGCTTTGATTTCAAATTTTCTACTTGGCGCTCCGTAAATTTCTTTTGTCGAAACTACCACCGTAGGGTTATCAGAACTTGGAAATCCTGATTCGTTATTTTGGCAGCCTGTAAACAGAATGCCAAAAAGAGCAAGAAAAAATAAAAATACATTTTTTTTCATTTCTTAAGTTTTAAGGTTTAGTTAGTTAGTTTTCTTTCTAAAGCGAAAGTTTTTATTCTCGCAGGTTTAAGTCGAGATTGGTTTTTTCTGTTTTTCATGGTGTGAAAAACAGTTGCAATTAATTATGTGGTTACTTTCATATTGAATTGAGTTTGGTTAATTGTTTTACTATTTTTTTCTTTTTTTATTTTTCATCTATTAATAAGTGTTTTTAAATTAACCCGCAGCTTGCTTCTAAACTGCGGGTTCAAAAAGTAATGTAACCAACCACTACTTTTAGAATTTTAAAGAGTGCTCAGCTCTTTAAAAAAGAGATAAAACTTTATCTTGAAACTAACACTTATGACTAACAGCAATTGTGTAATAACCAATTGCTATAAGTGCAAAGAAATGTTTAATTCACACTTATAAGGAGGGGTAAATTCGAAAAAAAAAGAGGTCAAAATTGTAATTAACCATAATTTTGAAATATTTTTTATTGAGTGTTTAAAAATAACTATGGTTTTTTACATTATTTGCAATTATTGAAAAAACAGTGTTTTTTCAGCCTAAACGATTAAAAGTTGTAGAAGATTTTAATCGTTTAGGCGGAAATGAAAGAAAAAATGCAACGAAAAACAATGCTGATTTTGCTATTTGATGATATTTAAATCAGAATTGAAGGAACTTTTATATTTTTTGATGTATTCTGAAGGAGTCATTCCAAAAAGTTTTACAAACTGCTGTCTGAAATATTTAGGATCTTCAAAACCGACTTCGGCACTTGCTTGAGCAATATTCATTTCTTCAGTTAGCATCAACATCGCAGCTCTTCGAATTCGTAATGATCGAATAAAAGCATTTAAAGTCTGTCCAGAAATAATTTTGATTTTAGTATAAAGCGTTCTGTGGCTCATTCCCATTTCGAGAGCAAACGTTCGAATAGTAAAATCTTTTTTATGAATATTGGCTTCTACGATATCAATACATTTCTTCAAAATCTGTTGATATTCTACAGGAACTTTCTGCGTATTCTCTTTTAGCGTAATGCTGTCTAAGAAATAAGCACGCAGATTATGTCGATTTCTGAGCAAAGATTCTACTCGTGCAGTTAGAATATCATCATCAAAAGGTTTGGTAATATAATCGTCTGCCCCTTCATTAATTCCTTGCAAATGCGTTTCAGGATTTTTTGAAGCTGTCAGTAAAATAACCGGAATATGAGATAATGCATTATCTTCTTTTATTTTTCGACATAATTCTAAACCGTCCATTTCATCCATCGTAATATCACTAATAACAAGATCTGGCATGTGTTTTTTGGTCAATTTTAATCCTTCTTCTCCATTTTCTGCACTATAAACGATGTAATTTGCCGAAAATAATTTGATTAAATATGTTCGAATCTCTGCATTATCATCAATAATTAAAACAGTGCGTTTTTCGGTTAACATTGTCTTTTTAAAATCGCTTTCTGAAACCAAATTGACAGTTATTGGCTCTTCAATTTCGTCTGGAATTAATTCGTCAAATAATTGGCTTCTCTGCGTTTTTTCATTTGTAATTTCAGCGTCTTCAAAATGATTGCTTCCTTTTAAGAATTTCAATTTAAAAGTGCTTCCTTTTCCTGTTTCACTGCTGCAGGTTACAGAGCCTTTGTGTTTGTCAACAAAATATTTAACAATATAAAGTCCGATACCGAAACCTGTTCCCACAGAAACTTTCGAATTAATCTGTTTGAATTTTTCGAAAATAACATCAATATCTTTATTATCAATTCCGTCTCCGCTATCTGTTATTTCAAGAAAAACTTCATTATCGTTTTCAGTAAGCGTTAAATTAATTTCTCCTCCAATTGGCGTGTATTTAAAAGCATTGGACATTAAATTAAAAAGAGAAATTTCTACTTTTTCATAATCTCCAATAATTGTAATTTCATTCTCTGGAATAACAAAATTGTATGTAATCTGTTTTTCTTTAGCCTGATTGACAAAACATTGATACACTTCGTTAGAAAGATTATTTACATTAATTGGAGACAATCTTAAAGAATCGGCATCATTTTCTGCTTTTCGCAACAGAAGCAACTGATCTACCAAACTTAAAAGTCGTCTGGCATTTCGGTGCGCAATTGCCAAATCGCTTCCAGAAGAACCATTATCGACAATTTCTTTCTGAACGGCCTTTTTCAGCGGATTGATAATCAGCGAAAGCGGTGTTCTGAATTCATGAGAAATATAAGTAAACATCGATGCCTGTTTTTCGGCTATCTCTTTTTCTTTTTTGCTTTCCAGTTCGGCAATTTTGACTTTATACTTTAGTTTTTCTTTGTTTTTATTATAATCTAAATACAAAAATAAAATGCCGCCAATTGCTGATAAATAAAGTGTATAAGCCCACCAAGTTCTGTACCACGGCGGTAAAACTGTTATCGAAACCAAACTCACTTCTTTATTCCATCCGCCTTTAAAATTGGTTGTTTTTACTTTAAAAGTATATTTTCCTTCTGGAAGTCTCGAGTAATTTGCTTTTCGGGTTTGTCCGACGTAATTCCATTGTTGGTCCCAACCTTCTAAAAAATAAGCGTAGTTAATTTTGTCTGAGTTGTTATAATCTAATGCGACAAATTCTAGAGATAATGTAGTTTGATCGTATTCTAAACTCACATCTTTTACTTTATCTGAATCAATATCAACTTCGGCTTTACTTTCTTCAATTAATTGATTGTTGACGTAAAAATCGGTCAATAAAACATTATTCTTCTGATTAATACCTTTTATCGCTTCTGGATAAAAAATATTAAAACCATTAATTCCTCCAAAAAGAAACTCTCCCGAAGAAAGTTTTATTCCGGCATTAAAACTAAACTGATTGCTCTGAAGTCCGTCATTTATAGAGAAATTGCGGAATGTTTTGCTTTTTTTATCGTAGCGGCAAATTCCGTTATAAGTACTCATCCATAAATTTCCATATTTATCTTCGAGTAATCTTAAAATAGTATTTGACGGCAAACCATCATTAATGGTTAATCTTTTAAAAGTATTGGTTTTTCGATCAAACAATAATAAACCTCCTTCTTGTGTTCCGATCCAGAGATTCTTGTCTTTATCTTCGTAAATACATCGAATTGGATTTCCGATGACTTTCTTGGTGATTTTTCTAGTATTTTTTTCAATAGATAAAAGCGAAGTGTAATTTCCTGCCCACAATTTTCCATCTGAAGTTTCAAACATGCATTGCAGATTTTCAATGCTTTTATCAAAAAGCACAAAACTGTCGGTTTTTCTATCTAAAAAATATAACGAACCTTCATTTGTTGCGCTTGCCCAAATGTTTGATTTTGAATCTTTAAATACAAACCAAATATTCTTTTCAATCTGCTTTGTAAAAGGATTATAACATGCATAATGCCTTAAACTGTTATTGCTTTTTTGCACTTTATTGACTCCTCCCGCCCATGTAGAAATCCAAATATCATTATTATCATCACGGACTATCCCTGTAATAAAAGTACTTGGAAGTAAATTTTCGTAATCTGTATAAGTATTATTTTTTCTGTTCCAATATTTTAATCCTGCGCCATCTGTACCAACCCAAACATTGTTTTTTTCGTCTTCGCAAAAAGACAAAATAAAATTATCTGCTGGATCTTTTGAATTGTATTTGATGCTTTTAAAATACTTTGGCGTATCGCTTAACATACTGATTCCACCGCGAAGTGAACCAAACCATTTATTTCCAGTTTTATCTTCGTAAAGGCTCCAAACTGAATTGCTTTTTGCCAGCTGTTCGTTATAAAAAAGAAGTTTTTTAGTTTTTTGATCTATGTAAAAAATCCCGCATCCATCGGTTGTAACCCAAGTTTTTCCTTTTTTGTCTATTAAGACATCGGTTACGCTGCATTTATTTGAAAAATAATTATCCGAAACAGAACCCGTTTTGGTATTTAAAAGAAAAAGACCTTCATCTGTTCCTAACAAAAGATTTCCGTCAGTTGCCAATTTCATGGCTTTTACTTCTATAGAAAGCGGAAAAACTATCTTTAAATCTTTAGTTCTATAATTATAGCTACAGACTCCAACATTTCGAACATAAATCCAGCATCCAGATTTTTCTTTGTTTTCTTGAATGGCAACAGCATCGTAATTATTAATATTGATTTTATTCTCTAATGCTTTTAACGGAACTTGATTTCCTACGAAAGAGCCATTTTGAAAAGCTAATAATCCTAATTTTTGCGAAGCAACTAAAACAAGATTGTCAGAAACTGAACGCATTTGATGTATAATGCCCAGAAGTAATTCTGTTTTTTTATCTGATTTTCTATAACGAACTGGGTGAAATATTGCTTTTTTCTTATCGTAAACACAAATTCCGTTAGTTCCTCCAACCCAAATATTACTTTTAGAATCTCCTTCAACATTATAAATTGTATTAAAGGATAATGATTTTGGGTCGTTGATTCGATTTCGGAAGACTTTAAAATTATATCCGTCATATCGGTTTAGACCATCATACGTTCCAAACCACATAAAACCTTCGTTATCTTGATAAATAGTAATGATGGAATTATTAGACAAACCATCTGATATATCGAGAAATTTTACGGGATAATCTTGTGAATATCCAACTGGACTTAAACCCAGCAGCAAGAAAAGACATAAAACAAAATTCTTCAAAGTATTTTATTATTTTATTTCAGTAGCAATAGTACAATTATAAGCTAATTTAAGGGGAAATTTATCAAAAACCTTCAAAAAAGATAAGCCGGATGAGATGTCTTTTTTTTATTACTAAAAGTTAGTTTCATCTAATTTTAATACTACAAAATCTTTGCTATCAAAGTTTATGTACTTTATTTCTATCTTATATTTTATGCTTTTTTATTGATACTATTTGTTTTAAAATCTATCAAAATTCATCTTATTTTACACAATTCCTTAATTGTTCAAATTCGCAAAAATGGTTGCAAATTATAATCTGAAACATATAAAAATAAAACTCAGATTAATCTTTACGTAAATTTGGTAGGTTCTCATTTCACTATAAGTAAACTCTAATTTTTTTTAAAGAAAACCAAAGTTTGATTAGCAAATCAACTGCTTTGTCTTTAAATAAATTTCATATCCTTTATGCTTATGGATCAAACTATACCTTATCAAAATTATTTTAAAAAGCTAAAGTTAACCATAACGGCTTTTATTTTTTCTATATCAATTTATAGCCAGAACTGTACTGTAAATGCTGGAGTTTTAAATGTTACTATTTGCGAAACTGATGCGTTGGTTTTAAGCGGTAATAATCCATCTCCGATTATTGGAAATGTTTCATGGACACAAATATCTGGTCCAGCTGTAGTAATTGATACTCCAAATAGTTCCAGTACTATTGTAACAGGATATACGGGAGGAAATACTTATATATTTAGATATAGTGCAACTTGTGGTGACGGTGTTTTTACATATCAGGATAAAGTTGTTAATGTGCAACCCATTACGATTGCAAATGCAGGCGGCAATATTGCAAGCTGTCCAAATAGTAACGGAAATCTGTCTATTACTGCAAATGCACCACAAAATACGGGAGAAACTGGTCATTGGGAAATAGTAGGTGCCAATAATGCAGGAGTTGTAATTAATTTTCCCAATTTGCCTACCTCAACGATAACTTTACCTGCAACAAGCTGCGGTGTAACTACGCTTCAATGGGTTATTGAAGGTGCTGAATATGCTCCAGGACAACGCTGTAGAACAACTTCTCAAATTACTGTAACTAATTATGGAGGTGTTACGCCTGTTTCTGCGGGTGCAGATCAAACCTTAAGCAATTGCTATACTACTACTCAAAGTACTAATATTACTGGAACTTATGGTGGCTGCGGTTTAAACGGACAAAATGGTCAATGGACATTTGTAAGTGGTCCAAATACGCCAACAATAGCAAGTCCAAGCTCTAGCAATACACAAATTTCTAATCTTGTACAAGGTACTTATACTTTTAGATGGACCGTTACGGGACCTTGCGCCTCAGGAAATGACTTAGTAACGATTACAGTTCCTGCTGCAACGCAAGATGTAACAAATCTGCCAGGCGGTGATGAAGATATTTTCTTTTGTGATAATACTATTACTCAGGTTACTCTTGTAGCTCAAACTCCGCTTTACGCAGGCGAAACTGTACAATGGACACAGATATCTGGAGATACGGGGGCTGTGATTGTTTCTCCAACAAATCCGACAACTTTGGTTACCAATATTTCAGATTCTGGCGATCCTTATAAATTTAGATATACACTTACCAATGCTAATACTGGCTGTGTTTTTACTAAAGATTATAATATTCAATATAATGGTGCAACACGAACTATTGTGGCTAATAATGGTAACGATATTGCTGGAAGTTGTAATGCAACGGTATTTACAATTCCGCTTACCGTTACTGGAACAGGTGTAAATCAATATCGAATTGTAAACGGGCCAAGTACTTCTCCTTTAGCGCCCTTTCCTACTGCATTACAAAATGTTGAAAATTCACTAACCCTAACACTTACAGAATCAGGAGAATATACTGTTGAATTTATCCGAAGTCAAAATGGAACACTTCCTGTTGGTTGTGATTTTGGTTTTGATACATTAAACATTTTAGTTTCTGGAGATCCAACCCCTTCAAATGCGGGTTCTGATGTAAGCTTGCCTTGTGGAGATACCAGTACAATGTTATCAGGAGTTGCAACTGGTGATGGAATGCATTTTTGGAGTCAGCTTAGTGGGCCAAATGAAGCCGTTATAGCTGATAATTTTGCTGTAGATACTCAAGTTACAGGACTTATTCCTGGAACTTATGTTTTTCAGTACATAACAAAAGGTGGCGGTGCTACCTGTGGCTTTTCGGTTTCAACAGTAACAATTTATGTTTCTGATAGTTCGCTAGGCACTGCAGATGCTGGTCAAAATCAAGTAGTCTGTGCTAATGCTCAAGTACAACTTGCAGCAACACCAGCACAAAGTGGAGAAATTGGTACGTGGAGCCAAGTATCGGGACCAAATACAGTTTCCTTTTCAAATGTAAATGATCCTAATGCAGTCGCGACAGGCTTTACCTCCAACATATCTCAATACGAATTACAATGGACAGTTTCTTATCTTCATCCGGGACCATCTTGTAGTGCAGCTGTTTCTGATAATGTGACAATTATAACCAATAATGCTAACGCATCATCCAATTCTGATGCAGGTCCAGATGCTTGTTATCCTGCTGGCACAACATCTTTTAATCTTAGCGGAAATACCCCAGGAATTTTTGAAGTTGGTCTATGGTCTGTAACTCCTTCTGCTGGAGTTATTTTTGCTGATTCCAGCGATCCTAATACTTTAGTAACTGTACCAGGAAACGGAACTTACACTTTTACATGGGCTATAGAAACTATTACAAGACTATGCGATCCCAATACAAGTGAAGTTTCTGTTACAATAGCAGATACACCGCCTGCTGCAAATGCAGGACCTGATCAAGATATTTGCGGGAATACTATAACAATGGCAGCAACAAGCAGCAGCGGAGCTGTGGGAACTTGGACTAGAATTTCTGGTGTGGGTGGCTATACAATAAGTAATATCCATGATCCAAATGCTGTATTTACATTTACATATAGTGGTTATTATATTTTTAGATGGACTGTAGATGCCGAAGTTTGTGGTGAAGCATTTGACGATATCAATCTAACAATTGGCATTCCGCCTAATCAGGCAGTTGCTGGACCGGATCAAAATGTATGTAACAATACAAGTGTTACTATGGCGGGAAGTACTTATGATAGTTTCTTCGAAGCTGGACAATGGTCTGTTTTGACAGGCGCTCCAAATCAGCCAACTATAGTTAATCCGTCTAATCCTAATACGGTAATTAACGGACTTGTAGCGGGAACTTATACTTTTAGATGGACAATAACTGCTAAAAGCATCTTTTTGTGTCAAGGTACTTTTGATGATATGATTGTGACGGTAACGCCTACGGCAAATGCGGGAGCTGATCAAACGTATTGTGATGTAACAAGTATTCAGCTTAAAGGGAACGAAAACTCTACAGGAACTTGGACACTTACTAGTACTACTGGAAATACAGCCGATGTTACTATAAAACAATCGCCTCCTAATAGCTATATTGCCAATGCAACTGTAGTTCCCGGAAATGATTATGTTTTTACTTATACGACTACTTCAACAACTTTTCCTGATGGCAGTACTTGTTCAGGTTCTTCAGATTCTGTAAATGCAACTATTTTCAGCGGAGCTAGTATTGATCCAAATGCAGGGCCAGATCAGACGCTTTGTATAAGTGATGTTGGCGGAACTGCTACTCTGCAAGGAAACATGCCACCTCCCGATGTTTCTAGTGCCCAATGGCGTTTTGCATTTCAGCCTCCGGGAAGCGTCGCGGTCATTACTACTCCATCAGCTCCATTAACAACAGTTACAAATTTAACTGTTCCTGGTTTGTATATTTTAGAATGGGTTTTCTCAAGTAATTCATGCAGAACTTTATCAGATATTGTTCGAATAGAAATGAATGCCGCACCAAGTACGGCAGATGCAGGACCTGACGATGCTGTAGCCTGCCAAACCACTTATCAGACAGCCGCTGTAGCTCCAACAGTTGGTATTGGAACATGGACAATCTCAAGTCAGCCTCCAGGAGCCGCAGCAGTAATAGACAGTCCTAATAGTCCAATCACTACTCTTTCTAATGTTACTGTATTAGGAACATATACCTTAACATGGACTGTTACAAACGGACCTTTTACAAGTCCATCTTTATGTCAGCCATCTTCAGACACAGTAAACATAACATTTAACGACGATCCTCCAACTGTTGCAAATGCTGGACCAGACCAAGAATTATGTAATGTAGCTTCTGTGACTATGGCTGCTAATACACCAACTATTGGCACGGGAACATGGACTCAAATTTCTGGACCAAATACAGCTACTATAGCATCTCCAACAAATCCGAACTCGTTAATACTGCAAATGGTTGCAGGAATTTATGAATTCAGCTGGACAATTGCAACAACAGGATGTACTTCTGAAGATCGAGTTATCATTACAATTTACGATTTACCTTCTGCTGCAAATGCAGGTCCGAACCAAATAATTCCGCAATTTTCACCAGTTAACATGAATGCTTCTGTACCAACAATTGGTACTGGAGCTTGGACTCAAGTTTCTGGACCAAGTATTGTAGGCTTTACAGATGCAGCGTCTCCAACTACAGCTGTAACAGGAACTGTTTCTGGAGTATATGTTTTAGAATGGACTGTAAGCAATGGTAATTGTGCTGTTTCATCAGACACGATGACATTAACCATATTATCTGTTGCTGATTTAGAATTAACCAAATCTGTTAATCCTGTTACAGGAAGCGCTGGAGATACGGTTACTTTCAATCTACAAGTTTTTAACAATAATTCATTGGGAGGAACAGTAACTGCAACTGGAGTTTCTGTACGAGATTATATTCCGTCTGGTTACACCATAGTGCCTGGTTCTGTAAATCTTGCGGGAATTTATAATGTAGGTGACAATACTGTAACTTGGAACAATCTTACAATCCCTGTTGGAAGCAGATTAACACTATCTTTTCAAGCAGTAATTAAACCAACTGGATCTTACGTCAATAATGCTGAAATCATTGCCTCAGACCAATTTGATCCAGATAGTACGCCAAATAATAATATTGCAAGCGAAGACGATCAAGATGATGCGTCAATAATATTAGATATAGCCGATTTATCATTGCAGAAAACTGTTTCGCCAGCAACGGTAAGCATCAATGACAATGTTATTTTTACTATTCGAGTGACCAACAGCGGGCCTAATAATGCTAGCGGAATTACAGTTTCAGACCAATTGCCTCCTGGTTATACTTATGTAAGCGATAATGGCGCTGGAAAATATAATAATACTACTGGCATTTGGAATATTGGAAATCTAAATAATGGAAATTCGCTTGCTTTACAGATTACTGCTAAAGTAAATGTTGTATCAACAGGTAACGATTATATCAATGTTGCAGAAATAGAAACTGAAAAACAGCTTGATCCTGACAGTACCCCCGGAAATGGACTTCCTGAAGATGATATGGCGAGTGCAACTGTTTCTTTAAAACCTGCCGATTTAGAACTTACAAAAAGTGTAACACCAACTTCTGCAGCAGCTGGAGAACAAGTAGATTTTACTATTAATGTATTAAACAGAGGCCCTGGAAATGCAACTGGAGTTGATGTGCAAGATGTTATTCCTGTTGGATACACGCTTATTCCTGGATCTGTTTCATCTGGAGGAACTTATCAAGTTGCAACAGCTAGTTTAGAATGGAAAGATTTATATCTGCCAGCTAATTCTAATGTAAATCTGACATTCAGCGCACTTGTTAATCCTTTAGGAAATTATCTAAATATCGCTCAAATAACAGCTAGCGATTTACCTGATCCTGATTCTACTCCAAATAATAATGTAGCCACAGAAGACGATCAGGATAATGCCGAAATTACTTTTATAGGTCCGTCTGCTGACTTATCTTTAGTTAAAAATGTTGTTGCTGGCAATACAAGTCCTGTGGTTGGAAGCCAAGTTTCTTTTGAACTTGTAATTTCAAACGATGGTCCGAATAATGCAACTGGAGTTCAAGTAACTGATTTACTGCCTTCTGGTTTTCAATATGTAAACTATAGTTCATCTGCAGGTTTGTACGACAGTGCTACAGGAATTTGGAACGTAGGTACAGTTGATGTTGGTGTTTCAGAATCGTTGATTTTGGATGTTAGAGTACTTCCAACTGGAAATTATTTAAATATAGCTCAAGTTACAGCCAGCAATCTTCCAGATCCTGATAGTACACCAAATAACGACGACGGAGATCAAAGCGAAGATGATGAAGATAATGCAGTTGTAACTCCTGTTCAGCCATCAGCAGATTTATCTTTAACTAAAACAGTAAGCAATTCAACTCCACTGGTTGGTTCGATTGTTACTTTTCAAATCATTACAACAAACAGCGGTCCTCAAGATGCAGCTTTTGTTCGCGTAACCGATTTACTGCCATCAGGTTATACTTTCAGCAGTTTTAACGCAACAAGCGGTACTTACGATAGTAGCACAGGTTTATGGACATTGGATATATTAGCAAACAGCGAATCTGAAACACTACAGATTAATGCAATCGTTAATCCAACTGGCGATTATACAAACGTTGCCGAAGTTACAAATAGTGATACTCCTGATCCAGATTCTACACCAAATAATGGAATTCCGACTGAAGATGATTACGCAGCAGCAACAACTACTCCAATCCAGCAATCTTCTGATTTGTCTTTGACTAAAACTGTCAATAATACAACTCCATTAGTTGGTTCGCTTGCTACTTTTGAAATTGTAGTAACCAATAATGGTCCGCAAGATAACTTTGGTGTTCAGGTAACCGATTTACTTCCATCAGGATATACCTTTGCCGGATTTACTGCTTCAACTGGAACTTATGATTCGACAACCGGTTTATGGACTGTTGGTAATTTAGTAAATGGAGATTCAGAAACTCTTCAACTTATTGCAACGGTAAATCCAACGGGCAATTACGCTAATATTGCAGAAATTACGGCGGCTAATCTTCCCGATCCTGATTCAACTCCTAATAATGGCATTACAACCGAAGATGATTATGCACAAGCTACGACTGTTCCAATTCCAACATCAGCAGATTTATCTTTAACTAAAGCAGTAAGCAATCCAACTCCTATTGTAGGTTCATTAGTAACATTCAGCATTCAGGTAACAAATTCTGGTCCGCAAGAAGCAAATGGAGTAACCGTTACCGATTTACTGCCAACTGGATATACATATACATCATATAGCGCAACAACAGGAAGTTATAATCCTGCAACAGGGCTTTGGACAGTTGGAAATATGCCCGTTTCAGATTCTTACACTTTACAAATAACAGCTTTAGTCGATGCTTCTGGAAATTATACTAATAGTGCAGAAATCACAGCCAGCAGTCAGCCCGATCCTGATTCAACTCCTAATAATGGAATTACAACCGAAGATGATTACGCTGAAGCAGTTACTATTCCTATTGCTACTTCGGCAGATTTATCTTTACTTAAAACTGTAAATAATACTACACCTCTTGTAGGTTCTCAAGTAACTTTCAGTCTTCAGGTAAACAATTTAGGACCTCAAGCCACAGATAATGTCGCTGTTACCGATCTACTTCCTTCTGGTTACAATTATATTTCTTATACTGCAACAGCTGGAAGTTATGATGCCTCGAATGGAATCTGGACAATTGGAAGCATGTCGGTTGCATCGACTCATACGTTACAAATAACAGCAACTGTTAATGCAACAGGAAATTATACTAATAGTGCAGAAATTACTGGTAGCAGTCAGCCAGATCCTGATTCAACTCCAAATAACGGAATTACAACAGAAGATGATTATGCACAAGCTACAACAACGCCAACTTCCCAATCTTCTGATTTGTCACTAACTAAAACGGTTAACAATACTAATCCAATCGCAGGATCTCCTGTAACTTTTACCGTCGTTGTTACTAATAATGGTCCACAAGATAATACGGGAGTTCAAATAACCGATTTATTGCCTTCAGGTTATAACTATACCAGTTTTACTGTTTCTACGGGAACTTACAATCCATTAACTGGAATATGGAATGTTGGAAATTTAGCCAATGGAGAATCAGAAACACTGCAAATAACGGCAATTGTAAATCCTACAGGAAATTACCTTAATATTGCTGAAGTAACTGCTGCAAATATTCCTGATCCTAATTCAGTTCCTAATAATGGTGTTTCAACAGAAAATGATTATGCAACAGCCGCTATTACGCCAACGGCACAATCAGCAGATTTATCTTTAACTAAAACAGTCAACAATACTAATCCGTTAGTGGGTTCTTTAGTAACTTTTGAAGTAATTGTAACCAATAATGGTCCACAAGATACTTCTGGCGTAACGGTTACCGATTTGCTTCCGAGTGGTTATACTTATTCTAATTTTACCATTTCTACAGGAACTTACAATCCTACCACAGGTTTATGGACCGTTGGTAATTTGATTAATGGGAAATCAGAAACCTTGCAAATTCTTGCTGTAGTAAATCCGACAGGAAATTATGTAAACGTTGCCGAAGTAACTTCGAGTGCACTTCTCGATTCTGACTCCACTCCAAATAATCAAGTTACAACCGAAGATGATTACGCAACGGCTACAGTTACTCCAAATGCCCAAGCTTCAGATTTAGCTTTAACTAAAACTGTTAACAATGCTACGCCTTTAGTAGGTTCGCCAGTTATTTTTGAAATAATTGCAACTAATAATGGTCCTCAAAATACGACTGGAGTTGAAGTAACAGATTTGCTTCCTTCTGGATATACTTTTGTAAACTACAGCGCGACAAAAGGCGTTTATAGTGCTACAAGTGGAAAATGGACTATTGGATCATTCCTTAACGGAGATTCACAAGTTTTAAGAATAACTGCCATTGTCAACGCAACAGGAAATTATGTAAATATTGCTGAAGTAACCGCAAGTAGTTTACCAGATCCGAATTCGACACCAGGAAACGGAATTCCAACTGAAAACGATTACGGAACAGCGACAACAGCTCCGTTAGGACAATCGGCAGATTTATCTTTAACCAAAACGGTTAATAATGCCACTCCATTAATCGGATCTTCTGTAACTTTTGAAATCGTCATTACCAATCAAGGTCCGCAAGATGCAACGGCTGTTGAAGTAACCGATTTATTGCCTTCTGGATATACTTTTGGCAGTTTTACTTCTACAAAAGGAACTTATAATAATACCACAGGAAAATGGAATATTGGTTCTTTGGTAAACGGAGATTCACAAACGCTGCAATTAACAGCCTTTGTAAACGCAACTGGAGATTATCTAAATACAGTCGAAGTTACAAATAGCAGTCTTCCTGATCCAAATTCAACACCAAATAACGGAATCACAACTGAGGATGATTACGCAAGTGCGATTACTACTCCAACAGTTCCGATGGCCGATTTATCTTTGGTGAAAGCAGTCGTTGGCGGTAATTTAAGTCCAATATTTGGAGCAACAATCACATTCGAAATAACCGTAACCAACAGCGGTCCACAAAATGCAACTGGTGTACAAGTAAAAGATCTTTTACCAAGTGGTTATGAATATGTGGTTTACAGCTCGACAGCGGGACAATATTATAGTACAACAGGTATTTGGGATGTTGGAACAATACCAAACGGAGCGTCTGAATCTTTATTAATAGGTGTAAAAGTAAATACCACAGGAGTTTATCAAAACGTAGCCGAAGTTTATGCTTCTAACGAATTAGATCCAGATTCAACTCCAAACAATAACAACAATAGTGAAGATGATATTAGTTCTGTATTATTGAGTCCAGTTCCAGCAGTAGCTGATCTTTCTATAGAAAAAAGAGTAATTAACAACATTCTAACGCCAAATGTAGGATCGCAAATTACATTCTCGATTACTGTAACCAACTCAGGTCCTAGTATCGCTACGGGAGTGACTGTAAGAGATATTCTTCCTTCAGGATATGATTATATATTTTATAATTCTACTTCTGGAGCATACGATCGTGCAACAGGCGTATGGAATCCAGGAATTATTCTGCCTGGAAATAGCCATACTTTATTGCTAAATGTTAATGTAAAAAGCCCAACCGGAACGTCAAATGAATATTTAAACATTGCCGAAATCATGACTTCTGATCAATTTGATCCAGATAGTACACCAGGAAATGGCGTTACTACAGAAGATGATTATGATAGTATTTCTGTGACACCAGTAATTGTTATGGCAGATTTATCAATTACCAAAACGGCATTAAATCAAAATGCGGTTTATGATGTTGGTGCCACCGTTATTTTTACGGTTACAGTTAAAAATGATGGTCCTGCAAATGCAAGCGGTGTAATGGTTAAAGATTTACTTCCTCCAGGATTCACCTATTTAACAAGTAGTCCGACAAGTGGTTTGTATAATTATGTCACGGGAGTTTGGAATGTTGGCAATATTGCTAACGGAACCGATCAGTCACTCGATATTTATACTCGTGTAAATCCTCCGTCAGGAACAGCAAATGAATATACAAACACAACCGAAGTTATTGCCAGCAATCTGCCTGATCCAGATTCTACTCCAAACAACGGCATTACAACAGAAGATGATTATGATAGTTTAGCTATTAATGTCGCTGTCGCGGATTTAAGTCTGGAAAAAACAGTTAGCAACAAAAATGCTAATGTCAATGAAGTTATAACATTCACCTTACAGCTTAACAATGAAGGACCAAGTGTCGCGACAGGAGTTGCTGTTGAAGATATTATTCCGCTTGGTTACAAAAACATTTCCAATATTAACAACGGCGGTATTTTTAGTCTAAACACTATTAAATGGATTAATTTAACCGTTCCTGTAGGCGGTATTTCATTGACCTATCAGGCTACAGTTGCCAATCCGCTCGGACTTGAAAGCGTTGATTATGTCAATATTACTCAAGTAACGGCAAGCAATCAATTTGATCCAGATTCTACTCCGAATAATGATAATGGAGATCAGAGCGAAGATGATGAAGATTCAGAGTTTATCAATATCCCTTCTACCGATGTGGCTATTAATAAAGAAGTCGACAAAACCGATGTTCCGATGGGCAGTCAAGTAATTTTTACCATTACCGCAGAAAACCTCGGAAACATAACGGCAACCAATGTCGAAGTTCAAGATGTACTTCCAAAAGGATACACATTTGTAGATTCAGCCTTAACTTCAGGAACTTACAATCCTCAAACAGGTATTTGGAACATTCCATCAATTAATTCTAGGGCTTTACAAACACTTACAATTACGGTAAAAGTGGTTGATTTTAATGATTATCTCAATACAGCACATTTAATTAAACTAGATCAAATAGATACAAATTCATCTAACAATCAAGACAGCGCTACGGTTTCTCCAAGTTGTTTGAAAATTTATAATGAATTCTCACCAAATGATGACGGCCAGAACGACTTCTTCTATATTGATTGTATTGACAGATATCCGAATAATCATCTTGAGATATTTAACCGCTGGGGAAATTTGGTTTACTATAAAAAAGGCTACAACAACACTTGGGACGGAAAAGCAGACGGTTCTGCCAAAACGCTTCCTGAAGGCACATATTTCTATATTCTTGATTTAGGAGATGGCTCTAAAAAAACCTCTGGCTGGCTTTATCTAAAATAAACCAAACAGTATTTAAAATTAAAAAATCGGATTAACCAAAATAAAATTGGCTATGATTAAAAATATAAAAAAGGCTTTCGCGATAATTACTCTGATTTTATTTTCAGGATACGAAGCCTTGGCGCAACAGGATCCGCAATATACGCAGTACATGTATAATACATTGACCGTGAATTCTGCTTATGCAGGTTCATTAGGACATTTAACTATAACTGGACTTTACAGAACACAGTGGGTAGGAATTGAAGGCGCTCCAGATACTCAAAGTTTTTCATTAGATACACCTGTCGGAAAAAATGTTGGTCTAGGAGTTTCTATCGTAAACGAAGAAATCGGTCCTTCTGAAGAACAATATTTAGATGCCAATTTCTCTTATACCATTAAATCTGGCGAAACACATAAACTTTCCTTCGGAATAAAAGGTGGCGGACGCGTTATTAATATCGATTGGTCGAAAGGAAGTTACAGAGATCCAGATGTGCAATTTCGCGAAAACATAAACAACAAATTTCTACCTGTTGTTGGTGCAGGATTGTATTGGCACGGCGAAAGAGATTATATCGGACTTTCTATTCCGAATTTTATGACCAAAGAACGCTATACTTACGATGAGATTAGTGAAGATTTAGTCAATCAGAGAATACACTTGTATCTTATTGGAGGTATTGTTTTCGATCTTTCAGCTCATACTAAATTTAAGCCTGCCGTTTTGGTTAAATATGTTGCTGGCGCTCCTATTATTGCCGATTTCTCTGCTAATTTCATGTTCAACAATGCTTTTACTTTAGGAGCTTCTTATCGTACTTCAGACTCAGTAAGTGCACTTGCAGGAATTCAGATTTCACCAATGTTTATGGTCGGATATTCTTATGATTATACCACAACCGAATTACAGAATTACAATAGCGGTACGCACGAAATTGTACTTCGATATGAACTGGTTTCTCGTAAAAAGGGACTAAAATCACCAAGATTCTTTTAATACGGATAGTCTATGAAAAGAACAATTACTATACTCGCAATATTGGTTTTTCAACTGATTTACTCACAAACCAAAAACAAAACTGCCGATGCGCTTTTTGACAAAATGTATTATATTGAAGCAGCAAAGTCTTATGAGTTCTCAATAAATAATGGTGACAATTCAAAAGAAATACTTCAGAGGCTTGGAGATGCCTATTATTTTAATACCAAAATGACAAGTGCGTCTAAATGGTATGGAAAATTAATTGCAGAATATCCAAACGAGGTTTCAGCAGAATATTTATTTCGTTATGCACAATCATTGCAAGGAATTCAGAATTATGAACTCGCCAAAAAATGGATGAAAACTTTCGCAGAAAAAAAGGCAAATGATAAAAGAGCGCAAAATTTCTCACTTAAAAATATAACTCTTGAAGATATTGAAAATATAAAACCATCGTTTATTCTTGAAAATTTAGAAATCAATTCTGCTTATTCCGACTTTGGCCCAATGTATTACAAAGGCGATTTGGTGTATTCTACCACAATTGATTCTTCTTATGTAAAAACAGACAAATACGGCTGGAACGATCAGCCTTACTTAAATATGCAATTGGGAAAAATCAGCGAAACTCAATCGAATGTTACTTTTAAAGAGCGCTTCGGAAAGGAAATCACAACGCAATATCACGAAGCTTGCATTGCCTTTTCTCCAGATGAAAAAACTATTTATTTTACGCGAAATAATTATAACGGAAAACTAAAACGCGACAGCAAAGGCATTAATAATCTCAAAATTTACTCGGCTACAGCTGTAGAAAATCAAAACGGAAAAACGCAATGGAAAGACATTAAAGAACTGCCTTTTAACAGCGATAATTATTCCGTTGGGCATCCCTCAGTAAGCAAAGATGGCAAAAAGCTTTATTTTGTTTCTGATATGCCGGGAACAATTGGTTCGACAGATATATTTGTAGTTGATATTTTAGGAAATAATCAATTTTCGGAGCCGAAAAATTTGGGCGAAAAAATAAATACTACCGGTCGCGAAATGTTTCCTTACATTACCGATCAGGCACTTTACTTTTCTTCTGATGGATTCTTAGGTTTAGGAGGTTTGGATGTTTTCGAAAGCAGAATAAATGAAAATGCTTTTGATATTCCAGCTAACTTGGGCGCGCCATTAAACAGCAATCGAGATGATTTTGGTTATATCGTTAACGAAGCAACCAATAAAGGTTTTGTTTGCTCGAACAGAAAAACAGGAAAAGGCGATGATGATATTTATTCGTTTGAACGCTCTTGTAATCAAGCGATAAACGGTTATGTTTTTGATGCCATTTCAAACAACAGAATCGCTGGTGCAATGGTAACCTTAAAAAATGCCAACGGAATAAAAGTCGCAGAAACCGTTTCTCAGCTTGACGGAAAATATGATTTTAATAATAATGTAGATTGTAATACATCTTACACAATAGAAGTTTCCAAAGAAAATTATAACAATAATGCAAAAGCAATTGTAACCGCAAACAGTTCTGGAAAAACCGAAGCACTTGTTGGTTTAGATCCTGCATTAATAGCCCGCGAAAATGGTATTCTAAAAATAAAAATCGGAATTATTTTCTTCGATTTAGACAAATCTGATATTCGTTATGATGCCGCAATAGAACTAAATAAAGTAGTTCTTCTGATGACACAATATCCAACTGTTGTAATAAAAATTGAATCCCATACAGATTCCCGAGCCAACGATCAATATAACTTAGAACTTTCCGACCGAAGAGCAAAAGCTACAAGAGATTATATTATTTCGCAAGGTGTCGCAACAGAACGCATAGAAAGTGCCATTGGTTATGGAGAAACTCAATTAATCAACAATTGTTCAAATGGTGTTCCTTGTACCGACGCACAGCATCAAATGAATCGAAGAAGTGAATTTATCATTACAAAAATGTAAAATCTAGATAATTTATAATAAAAAAAAGGACTCGTATAAACGGGTCCTTTTCTTATGACATCAATCTAAAATTAAATAGATTGTTCTTCTTGTCTTCTTTTAGCTCTCTTTTCTTTGAACATTTCCCAGCTTGCTCCAGTAACCCAATAAGATACGAAACCAACCAAGAAAAACATTAACCAAAATCCTATAGTAAGAATGGTTAAGAAAAGTAAAAAGCCTAAGTACTGTGAAAATTCAAACATGTTTTCCGGAATTTTTGAATGTTAGGACAAATGTAGGGTATATATTTTTTCTCAGCAATAAAATCTAAATCAATTTTCGTTAAATAACATTTATCCGTATATTTATACTCATTTTAAATAAGGATTTTTTTGAGTCGTAAAACCTTTCAAATAAAGAGTTCTTTAAAGTTATAATAATTTTTAGGAGCTATTTCCTGCTGTCCGCTATATCTTTTGCGGCGAACCCCGCCACAAAAGGATGTCGCTTCCATCAGGGCTAAAACACTTATTTTCAAAACAACTTTCAGTTACAATCTTATAAACAACATTTTATATTTTACAAATAACATTTTACAAACAACAAAATGAAATACAGAATAGAAAAAGACACCATGGGCGAAGTGCAAGTCCCAGCCGATAAATATTGGGGTGCACAAACAGAACGTTCAAGAAATAACTTCAAAATCGGACCTTCGGGTTCTATGCCAAAAGAAATTGTTGAAGGTTTTGCTTATTTAAAAAAAGCAGCCGCTTATGCTAATTACGATTTAGGAGTTTTGCCGATAGAAAAAAGAGATGCTATTGCCGCTGTTTGCGATGAAATTCTTGAAGGAAAACTAGACGATCAATTTCCGCTTGTAATTTGGCAGACGGGTTCAGGCACACAAAGCAACATGAATGTGAACGAAGTAATTGCAAATCGTGCACAAGTTCTTAAAGGTTTTGAAATTGGCGAAGGCGAACAATTTATCAAAGCAAATGACGATGTTAATAAATCGCAATCATCAAATGATACTTTCCCGACTGGAATGCACATTGCGGCTTACAAAATGGTTGTAGAAACTACAGTTCCGGGAGTAGAAAAACTTCACGCCACTTTAGTAAAAAAAGCCAACGAATTTAAAGATGTTGTAAAAATTGGACGTACACATTTAATGGATGCAACGCCTTTGACACTTGGTCAAGAAATTTCGGGTTATGCTGCTCAATTGGCTTTCGGATTAAAAGCGTTAAAAAATACTTTAGCACATTTATCAGAAATCGCTCTTGGAGGAACTGCAGTAGGAACTGGATTAAACACACCAAAAGGCTACGATGTAAAAGTTGCCGAATATATTGCTCAATTTACAAATCATCCGTTTATAACAGCTGAAAACAAATTTGAAGCACTTGCGGCGCACGATGCAATTGTAGAAACACACGGAGCATTAAAACAATTGGCCGTTTCGCTAAACAAAATTGCAAATGACGTAAGGATGTTGGCTTCTGGGCCACGTTCTGGAATCGGCGAAATTCATATTCCAGAAAACGAACCTGGATCTTCTATTATGCCAGGAAAAGTAAACCCGACGCAATGTGAAGCTCTCACAATGGTTTGCGCTCAAGTAATCGGAAACGATATGGCAATTGCGGTTGGCGGAATGCAAGGGCATTACGAATTAAATGTTTTTAAACCTGTAATGGCGGCAAACTTTTTACAATCTGCACAATTATTGGGTGATGCTTGTGTTTCTTTTGATGAACACTGCGCCCAAGGAATCGAACCTAATTACAAACGCATCAAAGAATTAGTAGATAATTCGCTAATGCTTGTAACCGCTTTAAATACTAAAATTGGGTATTACAAAGCAGCAGAAATCGCTCAAACGGCTCACAAAAACGGAACGACTCTTAAAGAAGAAGCTGTTCGTTTAGGTTATGTAACTCCAGAAGATTTTGATGCTTGGGTAAAACCTGAGGATATGGTTTAAATTTAATGGTGAATTGTTAATGGTAAATTGTAAATTTTCTTAACATCACTAAAAAACAAAGAGCTTTCTAAGATTTAGAAAGCTCTTTTGCATTTATAATTAACAATTTACAATTAACCATTATTAACATAATCCTGCAAATAACTAAATCGTTCTGTCAGTTTCCCGTTTTCAGTGATTTTAGCGCGTTTTAAAATTCCGTCTTTATCTCCGTTAAAGAAAGCAGGAATTACGTGTTCCATAAATTGTTCTCCAAAACCTATACTTGCATCTTTTGGAATTTCGCAAGGCAAATTATCAACCGCCATAACCGCAACTGCCGCGGGATGGAAAAAATCTACTTCTTTATCTTCTAAAGGAAAATATCCGTATAAAGGTTCAGCAATTGTTGAAGAACGTACTGTACAAGCAATTGGTCCGTTTACATCACACGAAATATCAGCTACCACTTTTAATTTACAATCACTTGCATTTAGCATTTCTTTTGTTAGAATCATCGGCGCATTACTTGCGTAAAAATGTCCCGCAAAATAAATATCAGAAACCTTCGTAAATCTCTCAAAATCTGATTCGTATTCTTCTGGATGATGAATAAAATCGGTAAAATCTAGAACCTGTCCATCTTTTCTTCTATTATATTCTAAAACATCCAACTGCACGTATACAGCTTGGGCATAAGTTTTAGTCAAATAATTATCAACTGTGATTTCTTTTATTTTAATAGCATCTAAAATTTCTTTAGCTCCGCTCCCAACCTTTCCAGTTCCAGTAACCACAAATTTCAACGCAGGCATTGTGATGCGCTTTAAATGCTTTATTAAATCTTCTTTTCCAGAAAGCGTTTCTGCTTTTGGAAGTTTAAATAATTCGAATTTAATTCCGAAAGCTCTAATTCCGTTATAAACTCCAACCATTCCAGCATATCTTCCAAAACCAATTAAACGGCGATCCAATTCGTCTACAATGGTTTCATGATCGTATAAATCGATATTTTTCTCTAAAATAGCCTGAAGTAATTTTCTGTTATGAGGCTGTTTTTTAATGGTATGAGAAAAAAAGAAATAGGCTTTATTTGGAATTAAATTTTCGATTGGAACTTCTTTCACACCAAATAAAACGTCACAGTTTGAAATATCTTCTGTTACTGTAATTCCCATATTTTTATATTCTGCATCAGTGAAAATCCTAATATCAGAACTTTCAACTTCAACTGAAGCTTGATGATAAACCTGCTTTAATTTTGCTAATTCATCAGGAGAAAATACAACTCTTCTATCTGGCGGATTTTTTCTTTCTTTTATAATTCCAAACTTCATTTCAGTAATTTTAATATTCAATAATATAACTTTTAAAACAGTATTTGTTTCAAATATAACAAATTTAGTTAAAATTTTGTTTCTAAAATTCTATTTAGAATGCTTCAAATTCGTTAAAACCTGAAAAACAAACGACTAAATTTTACAATTCTTAAAAAAATGTTAAAAAACACAAATTAAAGCCACAGAACTGAGAAAACAACAAAATTGAATTCGATATATTTGTTTTTAAAGAACGATGCAAATGATTTTCCTTAAAAAAACAAAGATACCACAAATACTTTTCTCAGTATTAGTTTTAAGCTCATGTGGTCAAAACAAAAAAACAGCAACAGATACAACTCAAACAGTCGAAGATACATTACCTAAAATGAAGCCTTTAGGCGCAGAAAAGAAAATTTCTCAGGCATATATAAATTCGGTTACTGGCAGAATAAATCACTTTTACAATAAAAACTGGCCTAATAACACCATGAATGGAAGCTTTCTAGTAGCTAAAAATGGTCAGATAATTTTTGAAAAATATAACGGATTTGCCAATAAAAATGAAGGAACAAAAATAACGGCAGAAACTCCAGTTCAAATCGCCTCAGTAAGTAAAGTTTTAACTGCGACTGCAATTTTAAAATTAGTAAATGCAGGTAAAATTGATCTAGATCAAAAAGTAAATACGATTCTAAAAACGTTTCCTTACGAAGAATGTACGATTAGAATGTTATTGAGTCACCGCACTGGAATGCGTAATTATGCTTATTTTACAGATCGTGATAAATCAATCTGGGATCGTCATAATCAATTGACGAACAAAGACATCCTGAATATTCTAGCGACAAAAGATATTGGTTTGGAAGCAAAAACCGGAACACGTTTTAGTTATTGCAACACCAACTATGCAATGTTGGCGCTTATTATAGAAAAAATTACTGGTTTAAGTTATAAAGAAGCGATGTCTGAAATGATTTTCAAGCCTTTAGGAATGAAAAATACTTATGTTTTTGACGATGATAAAGACAGAAAAAAAATCGTTCCTTCTTACAAAGGAAACGGCGTAGAAATTGGATTTGACTATCTAGATAATGTTTACGGAGATAAAAATGTTTTTTCTACCGTTCGTGATCTTCTAAAATTTGATCGTGCAAGACAATCACCAGATTTCTTAAAACCTGAATTGCTAAAACAAGTTTATACTGGTTACAGCAACGAACGTAAAGGAACTAAAAATTATGGTCTCGGAATTAGAATGATTAGCTGGGAAACAGGACAAAACTTCTATTTTCATAACGGTTGGTGGCACGGAAATACCTCATCATACATTACTTTGATGAAAGAAGGCGTTACGATTATTGCCCTTTCTAACAAGATGACTAGAAATACTTATGCGGTTCGCAAATTGGCACCAATTTTTGGAGATTACCCATTTAATTTTAAAGACGAAGAGTAAGATTATAGTCGAAAGTCAAAAGTCGAAAGTCGAAAGTCAAAAGTCGAAAGTCATAAAGTCTTAAAACAGTGGTTGATATTACTTTTGTTTTTTAATAACCAACAATGGGAAAATAAAATGAAGCAATAGCACTTAAGTATTTGACTTTACAACTTTCGACATTCGACTTTATGACTATAAAATTTTTCTGAAAATTTTAATAGAAAGTAATTTCAAATATTCTACATTTGCAGACTTATTTTGGGGTCGACTGGTTTTGACAGCAAGTCGAATTGAACAGTAAGCACGTCGAGCATTGAGACCTTGCTCGTAAATATAAGATCTCAAACTTTTACACGGCGAAAATAATTACGCTTTAGCTGCATAATCCGAATCATAGTAAGATTGCGCCACGTCTCTACAAGGTAGAGAAGCTGGATTCTCCTGGAAAGCCTTGGTTTGTGGCGTTCCGTTCAGGGGAACCGTAAAAATAAACCTAGATATCCATGAGCTTCGGGTGGGTTTCGAAAATTAAGAAGATAAGTGTTCGGTGGCTGTTTCTGGCCTAGCTTAACATCGAAAATCTAATCAGGAAATAAGCGTGTAGAAAGCTCTTTAGTTGCTTGTTTGGACCCGAGTTCGATTCTCGGCGACTCCACAAAAAAGCCTGTAAACTTCTTGTTTACAGGCTTTTTTTTTATAGACACAAAAGTATATTGTCTTATTTTAATACTATTCTTTCAGTAATTATTTTATTTGAGGAAATATCAATTCCGGTAATTTCGGCATACTTTACATTTGGTAGCCAAAAAGAACCTCCTTCAATTCGCACAAATATTTTCTCCACTTGTATTTTTCTCTGATTTAGATTTACAAAAACATGATATTTTTGATCTGAATCTAGCTTTTTCAACGTTAAGGACAACTTTTTGTATGATACAAATTGAAGTTCAAACTCCTCATTATTTAAGGCTTTACTTTCTATTCCGTATGCAAATTTACGTTGCACATAACTAAAATCTTTTTTTTCTCCTTTCTCAGCATATCGAATCCAATATCCTTTTATAGGATTACTTTTTTCTATTTTTCCGTTTTCTTGATAATTTACGGCATAAATAGCAGTATTTATGTTTGGATCACGCTGAATATAAAATAACATATTATCTACATTTTTAGGCGTCGGAAAATTTAATGGCGATTGATTTTTAGATTGTGCCAATAGATTTTCTGAAATTAAATTTACTAAGATCGTTATAATGATTAGTGATTTTGTAAAATATTTAAATGATGATTTATTCATAAACGAAATTTTTATATTCTAATTTGATTCGATTACGTTCTGTTTTTCGTTTACCTTAAAAACCCAATATTTTATAAGAGGGTAATTAAATCCATAAGAAACAAAACTATCCGTGATTAATCTTCCGATTCTGTAATCGATTTGAAATGATTTTTGCAGAATAAGCGTACCAAGTGATTTTAAAGAAATACTTCCTAATACAACCAACGCAAATTTAAAAAGCTGACTATTAATTCGGTACTTATAACCAGATTGATTTTTAAACACCCAAAATCTATTAATGCTAAAATTGATAATTGCGCCAACAGTTCCCGAGATTAATATAGAAAAGGTAAAATGCAGTTTAAATACTTCTGTCAGTAAAATCATTAAGCCATAATCGGTAATTCCGCCTACAAATGCAGCAACTTGTGCTTGTAGAAAAGTCAAAATAGATTTTTTTTTGAACATTTCAGATTTGATTTTTATCTTTTAAATCACCTAACTTTAAGAGCTTTAAGCTATCTATAAAATTGATTACAAGCAATATAATAGTAATTAAACCAGCCAAATAAGTTATTGATCCTTCAAATAAAACTTCTAGAATTAAAATTAAAGCAATAATAAATCTAAGTTCCGTTGGGCCGACAAAGCCAGAATCTATACTATATTCATTTGTAATTTTATAGCGCAACTGACTGATGATGATAGACCAACCATAAAGCGCAACAAAAGCAAAGGCTACTATTTGTGTGCCATTTTTAGCATAAATGTAGTAGCCAAAACCAATAAGTACAATACCAATCCAATCGGCGATAATGTCGAGTGCAAAACCATACCAACGGCGTGGAATATTTCTATAATAAGCCAGTCTTCCGTCTAAAGAATCGCCTAACCAATTTATAACCAAACCGATAATTCCTAAAAGCAAATACCAATTTGTTACATAAGTCCCTAAAAGAAAAGCTAAAAAAACGAATCCCGAACCTAATGTCCCAATCAAAGTGAGTAAATTTGGTGAAATGAATTTAGGCACTTTTGGCAGCAGAAATACAATAGTTGACTGTTCAGCTTTTTTTAAAATATTGGTGCGCTTACGGTCAGAAAATGTTCTTTGTGCAATTGAACTATAATCTTCAATCAGTGTTTCCTTTCCCATTATCAGCTCAATATTTGTAAGCCAGATAGTATAGCTAATTCTACTTTTGCAATTTTTGCTTTTATTTTTTTCTGAGTATTTTTAAAAAAATCTGTGGTCCTTTTTAGCTTACCTGATCTAACCAGATAACTAAATGCTAGAACAATAAGCATAATTATTTAACAATACCTGCAAAACGTTGATAGAAAACCGTTGGGCTATTTTCGTTTTTAGGAGCGTATTTTCCTGCTATAATCGGAATATAAATAACTCTTCTTCTGCTTTCTTCGCCACGAACAGATGATTCTGCAACTCTGTGCCACAAACGACCATCGTGAATAGTCAAATCTCCAGCTTCTGGAATGATGGAAACTTCGTCTGGATCGGGTTTGTTATCTAAAAAGTATTTTTTACGGAAAAGCATTTGATAAATACTTTGCTTGTGAGTTCCAGGAATAATTTTAAGTCCGCCGTTTTCTGGTTTTAAAGTACTTAAATGGATACCCACATTTAACATCGGATTTAATTTTCCACCATAAAAAATATCTCTCAAACCGTCTGTATGCCAGCCCATTTTAGTAAACTTACTTTCTGGTCCATTTATATAATGATTAAAAACCATTCCGTCTTTTTCTTCAGTTCCTAATCTTGCGCCATCTCCTGCCAATGGTAACAAACCATTAAATCTTGGATCAAGCAGAAGACCGCTCAAGGCTTGATGATGTTGATTGATAAAAGCAAAACGTTGTACAATAGCAGAACCATCTAAATCTTTTCCGAATTTAATAGGAACACCGTTTATTTTTTGAAGATCGTTTTCAATCCAATTTTGCTCTACTTGTTTTGATGCATCAATGATTGATGAAACAGTTTCTGGATTTATAAATTTTTTGAAATGAATGAAGCCGTGTTCGTTAAAAAAGGAAATTTGCTCATTAGTTAATTGCTCAGTAAGGGTAAATGTTTTATATGAAGATACCATAATAAATATATTTAATAAATGAAATAATAGTTTGAAATTTTACATAAAATATTAGCAGCAACAACAGCAACACATTCGCATGTTTGCGTGCATTTGACCTTTATTAAAATTAAACTTATTTTTCATATTAGATATACTCTATAGAATTAGTAGACATTTATGCAAATGTAATATAATTTATTATTTCACAAAATTTTTTTAATATTTTTTTCGAAAAAAAAATTAAACTTTATAAATTCCAGCTGCAGTTTTTTCTATGAAAGCCTTTGGTAGTATACGGTTAGCATAAACCGAAATAATATTGGTAAAACCCGGAATAACTTCAGATTTTTTGTCGAACATGGCTTTTACCGCCATTTTTGCAACTTCATCTGGCTGCATATTAAACTTTTCAGCCATTTTGTTTAAAGCACTTAAACCTGCTCTTGCAGCAAAACCAGTATCAACAGGACCAGGACTAAAACAGGTTACAGAAATTGAAGTTTTTGAAAGTTCGAAACGCAAGGCCCTTGTAAATGATAAAACAAAAGCCTTTGTAGCCGAATAAACAGCTAGTGTAGGCACAGCTTGGTAAGCAGCTGTACTCGATATATTTAAAATATAGGCTTGCTTTTCGTGTGAAAGTATAGGTACTAATAAATGAGAAAGTTCCACCACTACATTCATGTTAAGTTGCATCATGCCAAGCTGATTGCTTAAAGCAGACTGGCTAAAATTGCCCCAAACACCATAACCAGCATTGTTAACTAAAATTCCAACTTGATAATTATTCGTTTTTACCCAATCGGTAACTTTTTGCGATGCCTCATTTATAGAAAGATCAATTGATAAAATAGAAGCATTGATTCCGTATTTAAATTCAATATCATCAGATAGTGCTTTTAATTCTTCATTACTTCTTGCTACAAGCAATAATGGATAACCTTGTTTAGCCAATTCATAAGCAATAGATTTTCCAATTCCTTTGCTGGCACCAGTTATTAAAGCATACGATTTCGTTTTTTCGCTCATTTTATTTATTTAATAATCAAATATAAAGATTAATTGTAATTAGTTTCTAGATGAATCAGATTGGATTAAATTAATTATTCAATCTAAATTACTGAATATAATAAGGTATACTATACAAACATCGCACTCGATTTCCATCTTTTATTGCTGGAATCCATTTTGGAGATAATTTTAAAACCCTTTCCAATTCTTTTCCTGAACCGTAACCAATATCACGAATAATTTTTATTTCAGACAGACTACCATCTTTTTCAATTCTTATAGTGGCAAAAACACCGCCTTTAGAAGATTCATCATCATTTATTTCTTCGGGAATAACATAATTTTTCTTTATAAAGGCATATAGCTTTTGAATACCACCAGGATATTTTGGTAGAATTTCTAACTCAAAAGCACTATAGACTTTATTATCTTTTGTGTTAATTTTACCTTCATCCTTTTGCAACTTTATTCTTTTTTTAGGCACAGTGGTTTCTATATTTTTATAAGCCGAATCTACCGCAGGAACACTATTATTTTGACAGCTAAACAATAGTAAAAAATTAATAGCAAAAAAAAACTTTCTTATCATAGGTTTTATGTTTAGTAATGAGAAATAGAGTTTTAACTATTTTTTATAAAAGTAAAAAAAACGAAATTTATTCCGTTACTGCATCAATTTTATTTCTTTTCTTGGTTTTCTCCACTCCCCTTTCTTTTATTAATTCTACTGCGTCGAGCATTTTGGTTAAATGAATATAAGGCGTCATCAGGTCAGGATCTGGATCTGCGGCATGAGGCGACAATGAAAACTCTAGGACTTGATATAGAAATAATTCAAATTCTTGGAGCGTTTTTTCATTAAATGCGTTTTGAAATACTATAAAAGGATTGTTGTATTCTTCCTCAGTTAGAGAAGAAAGTTGAAAAGCCTTTTCTTGTCGCAAAGATTCTTTTACTTTCCATTTTTTGCTTTTCTCTTTTAAACAGTAACAAACTCTAAGGAATGATTTGAGAACCGAATACAAAATAAAAACATCTGAAGGATTTTCCTGTTTGTAGACTTTTGTTTTATAGCAGTAAATTACCGCTTCGCTTAAAATTTGTTTGTAATAATCGAGATGTGCATAGGCAAAAAAGGCATTAATTACCTTAAATGGATTTCCTTCTATATTTCCTGCCCAAAAGCTGGTTTCGAAGTACATTTTATTCTTTTTCATTGTCCAATAGATTTAATTTATGTGGCGAAATTCTTATTTAATAAATAGATATTATATTCGAAAAGCGGATAAAATATCTGACAAAAAAAGTTCTTTTGTGAGATCTTTTTTTATCTTTGAAACTCAGGATTTATAGCTCAAATGACTTTATCTTTGAGTCTTCAGAAAAATTGATATTCGTTATGGAACAGAAAATACATCAGGGAAGAAACGTAAAACGTTTTAGAGAAATGCTTAATATAAAACAAGAAGCATTGGCTTATGATCTGGGCGAAGACTGGAACCAAAAAAAAATTTCGATGCTGGAGCAAAAAGATGTAATTGAAGACAATCTGTTGAAACAAATTTCAGCAGTTTTAAAAATTCCTGTTGAAGCTTTTCAGAATTTTGATGAGGAGCAAGCGATAAATATTATTTCTAATACTTATTCATTCGAAGATTTTAAAGATAATGCCGTTGCTTCTGGATTTAGCTACCAACCATCTTTCAATCCTGTTGACAAAATTGTTCAATTATATGATGAAAAAATTGCTTTATATGAAAGGATGTTGAAAGAGAAAGATGAGATGATGGTTAGGCTTGAGAAATTGATTGGGAAATAAGCATTTATAAAGATATAGTAATTTTAGAAAGAGACTTTTTAGTCTCTTTTTTGTTTAAAAAGAGTTACTAGTGCAAAATTAGACTTCATACGGTTTTCCGTAAAAAAATAACATTACAATAACTTATTTTAGTACTCGAACAATATAATAGATTAAATTTATGAAAGGAATAGTAAAATATGTAAACATTAAAAATGGCTTATGTGCAATTGAACTTCAAACAAATAATTTTACAATTTTCGAAGATTTAGATGAAAATTTATCCGTAGGAGATATTGTAACTGGAAATTTAGAAAGTCTTGGCAGCGAAACCCTTTATAATGAAACTGAAGAAACAGAAGTAAATGGGTTCATTGAAAATATACATTGTGGTGAAAATCAATTACGAAATCAATTAAAATTCTAATTCTGTGGCAAAGTACTTTTCTTTTTTTTCAAAAAATATAAGACCATTATCTCAGAATAGCAGAACATCTACACTTGTGACTAATTTAGGGAATGCATTAATTGCACAATACAATACATATCCATTAAAAGTTAGTAAATTTAGTTTACCACGCACTCCTACAAACTGGTTAACTGGTGATTTAAGTGTCAAATTATTTTATATACATAAATCACTCGATCGATATGATGCTGACAACATCAGTAAACCTTTATGGGACGCGTTAAATAAAAAAGTATATAAGGATGATTTTCAAAATAAATATTTAGAAACACTTAAAATAGATACTAGAACAATTGGCTCTTGTGAATTTGATATTACAAATATGGACTTGGAAGATTTAGATATTTTACAAGATTTTTTATTTAATTCTGGAAATATAGATGATAAATTACTTTATATTGAAGTGTCTGATTTTAACATGAAAAAAATACGATTTTAATGGCATCTAGAAAAGAATTTGGAAAAAGTTTAGAAGAATTTGAAGTAGCTAAACTCATTAAGAAATATACAAAATTAGGATACGAAGTAATAGATGAAGATTGGCCACATCTTAGTTTTATTCCAGATTTGCATATTATTAATAAAGAGATAGAAGATGAAATTATTTTTGAGATTAAATCAAAATATAGATATAATAAGGATTTTTTAGAAATTATAAACGCACAAAGAACATATTATCGATATATTTTCCCTAATGCAAGATTTGTTTTGGTATTAGCGAAAGAAGAACAGCCAATATCTTTTGAAGGCGAAATGATAAAAACACTTCTTTTAGATTTTATAAAATCAAATTATGCGAAAGAGCTTAATAAATTTTTTCCTAAAAATAATATTGAATTAGAAGAAGTTGATTATTTTGAATGTTCGAATGTTGATTTTGAAAATTTTGAAAATATTAAGCTTAGAGGTCAAGCTAATCTTAAATTTTGGATCGAAGTTAATGAGGAAACATTCATAGGCAAAAGATTGGCAGATGGAATAACTTTTAATTTTGATTTAAAAATGAAATTTGAACCGAACAAAACATCTCTGTATCAAATTGATGAACAATCGAGCCAAATCAGTTTTGATTTTTCTTAAATTGTACAGGTCAAAAAATCAGGATAAAAACGAATTATTATTATTTACCTAGTAAAGCCTACTTTAACTCTAAATTTTAAAACTAAATGACAAGAAATATCCCTAAAGATGTTAAAAGAACTCTTAGAAAAGAAGTTAACTTTGGTTGTCCAATAAATGGATGTGGTAGTCCGTATTTAAGTTATCATCATTTTAACCCGCCCTGGCATATTCAAGAGCACCACAATCCAGAAGGAATGATTGCATTATGTTTAGAACATCATAAACAAGCAGATAACGGTGCATTTACAGATGATCAACTTAAGATATTAAAAGAAAAACCTTTTCTAAAATTAAGAGATAAAGTAAATGGTCAGTTTAATTGGAAAAGAGAACATTTAATTTTTCTTATTGGTGGGAATGTTTATTTAGGTTCGCAAGAAATATATATTTATGAAAAAGAAAAATTCATTTGGCTTACAAACGATGAATATAATAACACACTTCTAAATTTTGAAATTAAATCTAGAAATGGATTTGCTGTTTTTTCAATGAGAGATAATGATTGGATTATTTCTTCAGATTTTGATGATATCGAAAGTATTCCTAGCTCTAAAAATTTAGTTTTTACAAGTCAAAAAGAGCAAATCAATATACGTATTGAATTTAATACTTTATCAAAAGCAGAATTTTATACAAAATATAAAGAAATTATACCTGATAAGTGGCAAGTTCAAATTTTTCAAATGATTATGGGAGATTTAATTACGATATGTAATGTAAATGGAAATCTTGTTTTCCCCTTTGAAATTTTGTTAGAAAAAAATTCTGCTAAAATTAATGGCACAGGAAAAAATCTAAAAATAATGGGTTTTGAAATGATAGATATGAAAGAAATAAAACTTCAAAAATGTTTCTCTGTCGGAAGTAGTGTGATAGCAAAGTAAGCCTGTCTCGTCCTAAAAAAAGTTTACAATTTCTCTCCTAGCGCGAGCGTATAAAAATCTATATTATTTATGATGTAACAGTTTTGACAAAACTACTTTTCAAACCCCGATTGCGCGGATTTGTAATCCGTGCCCACAAAGTATATCCTACATATTAAAAAAAGAAAATCCAGTTTTTATTAATAAAGAATAAGCCAAAAAAATTTCCCAACCAATCAGCAAATAAATAACCCCTAAAAGCCATTTCAACCGAAATCTCTTTTACTTTTGCCGAATGTTAGAAATTCTTTACCAAGACGAATATATTATTGCCATTAATAAACCAAGCGGGTTGTTGGTTCACAAATCATTTTATGCGCGCGATGCAAAAGTGTATGCCATTCAGGAATTGAGAAATCAAATTGGGCAACACGTTTATCCAATTCATCGGTTAGATCGCAAAACATCTGGTATTTTGTTATTTGCGCTAAATAAAGAAGTTCTGAAAATTATGAATGATCGTTTTGCCACACGCGAAGTCGAAAAAAAATATTTAGCCATTTTGCGCGGCTGGTCACCCGAAGAACTTACGATTGATTATGATTTAATTAATGATGATGACATTAAACAAAATGCCATAACCTACTTTCATCGTTTGCAAAATGCCGAAGTTGCGTTAGCATTTAACAATAAACCCACTTCACAATATTGTTTGGTAGAAGCGATTCCAGAAACTGGACGTATGCATCAATTACGAAAACATTTCAAACATATTTTTCATCCTATTTTAGGAAGTCGGCCGCATGGTTGCAACAAACAAAATAAATTGTGGCTAGAGAATTTTGACTTAAAAGGAATGATGCTTCATGCACATCAGTTGGTTTTCAATCATCCAATAAATAATGAACAATTAATCTTGAATGCAAAGGTTAATGAAGAGTTTAGCAGAGTTGGCACTATTCTTAATCTTGATTTAACTAAGTATCAATAGTATTTCTCTCCAAATTAATAAAATGATCCATTTCTTTTTAAACCTTTAGCTTTTTATTTTTATTGCTACGCCAATAAAACAGATAAAAAACTCCCAAAACTAATACCAAAATATCAAATCTAATAATCTGCGGAATGCGATTTAATTGATCGTTATAATAAGTTCCTCCCAAAAGAGCTCCAGAACCGATTCCAAGTTCCATCGAAATATACATGGTGGCAACGGCTTTTCCTCTGTGTTCAGGATTACTCATATCAATAGTCCATGCGCTAATTGCTGGCGATAGAATTCCTGTACCTGTTCCATAAATTCCTGCTCCGATTAATAACATCTGAATATCTCTTCCCTCACTAATTACAAAAAGTGCGATCGAAGTTATTACTAATCCAGCTAAAATCACTTTTGGTCTTCCGTGTCTGTCTGAAACTTTTCCTGCGACAAAACGAACCAAAACAGAAGCAACGGTAAATGCCGTAAAAAATATACCTTTATTTGTCGCGCCAAGATGTTGACTCCAATCTGGAATTAATGTTAAAATAATTCCGAATGCTGTGTATGAAAGAAAAGTAATAATTCCTGCCGGAAATACATTTTTATCTACAATATCTTTTCGTCCGATATAAAACATAGATTTATTTAGTTTCTCTTTTACAGCAAGCGTTTCTTTCATATTAAAAACAATAATAATCGATAAAAATGCAAGAAATGACGAACTGCAAAACATTACATTCATACCAAAAGAATTAACAATCATACTTCCTAATGCGGGTCCGAGCGCGCCTCCAATACCGAAACATAATCCGTGCATTCCTAACGCTTCTCCCCATCTTTTTTGCGGAATAATATCTGCAACGTAAGCGGATGTTGATGTCGGTTTAAATCCTGTAGAAAAACCATGAACGAGACGAAGCAACAGAAATCCTGAAACAGAACTTAAAATTGGATACAGAAATCCGCAAATTACACAAACCGAAGATCCAATTGCCATAACGGGAACTCGCCCCCATTTATCTGTCAATTTACCGCTGAAAGGTCTTGAAATTGCCGCCGTTAAAGTAAATAATGAGATAATTAAACCTTTGTATTCTGCTCCACCCAGACTGCTCAAATAATTTGGAAGTTCTGGAATCATCATATTAAAACTAGAAGAAAACAGCAAAGAACTTAAACAAAGTAAAATAAATTGAAGCGTATAAATTGATTTTTCTTTTTCTAACATTATTGAATTATAAATTAAATCATTGCAAAAGCAAATAGGTATTAAAATTGAAATTTTTTAAAACAATTCCAATTGATTGTTCGGATTATTTGGTTTGTTCTTTTTGGGTTTTGCATCACCAAAAACGGTTCGTCCACCGTATAAATGAGAATTTTCTCTTTCTCTTTGAATCAAAGCATCGAAATTATTATTGGGCGTAAAACTTTCTTCAGCATTTCTCGAAATTTCAGATAGTTTTTGAATCGCGCTTAATTTATCACTATTGCCAATTTTTGCACGATTTATAGCTCTTTGCAAAGTATCGATCGTTTCATCGTAGATTTTAACGGGAACAGGAAACGGATGTCCGTCTTTTCCGCCGTGAGCAAAAGAGAAACGTGCCGGATCTTCAAATCGCGTTGGAGTTCCATAGATTATTTCGCTAACTAAAGCTAAAGATTGCAAAGCTCTTGGTCCCATTCCTTTTAGGAGCAAAAGTTCTTCAAAATCTTCTGGTTTATTATCATGCGTTGTCCAAAGCATTGCGCCTAGCCTTTTCATATTTACATCTTCCATCCGAACATCGTGATGCGCTGGCATAGAAAGATGCTGCATTTCTTTTATGATCTTTGTTGGTTCTTCTTTTATTAATTCTAAAATTCCTTCTCTAGATTTTGTAGCAGCATCGGCAGTAAGATTTAAAATATTGCCTTGATTTTCGCCGTAAATAAAAGTATGAGGTTCATTGATGAAAGATTTTAAATCTTGCGAATGCCAATGATATCTTCTTGCCGTATGCGAATTCGGATTCATTCCTTGCTGAATAACCGCCCATTGCCCTTTATTATCCACAATAAAATTATGCTGATACAATTGAAATCCGTCTTGAATAGCTGTGTTATCTACTTTTGCTGTAAGTCTGCTGCAATTGGCGAGATTATTTCCGTCAAGACCAGTTTTTTCTCCCACAAAAAGAAGTTCTTGCGGCGTGAGCATCGAATGTTTGCCTTTTCCTCCGCAGATATAAATTCCTAATTCTTTAGAATGCGGATTAACCGATCTTTTTAAGGCTCCAAGTACAGAAGTTGTAATTCCAGACGAATGCCAATCCATTCCCATAACGGCTCCAAAACTCTGAAACCAAAACGGATTACTCAATTTACTGATGACTTCGGAAGTAGAAAATTCTAAAGCAATAGTTTCTACAATAGCAAAACCAAGTTTTGACATTCGTTCAGCAAGCCACATCGGAACATGTCCGTAATGTAAAGGAAGATCTGCTGTACCTGAACGTTTCATCTGTCAAATTATATGCTGCAAAAATAAGCAAATTACAACTGTTTATTTCTTAATAAAGCCGTAAGGTTCGTAGAATGTTACAAAATGAAACAATTTCTATTTTTTGATTACCTAAAAAAGAATTCGATTATAACGAAACATTCTTCCAAAAAAAAAGTCTCGAAAAAACTAATTTTCGAGACTTTTTTATTTTACATATTGGCTATTTATAAATTCAAATTACTTTCTTGGCAAACAAAAATATGCTGTAAACCACTTGAATGTAATTTCGCAATAGCTTCTTTAATATCATCTAAATTAGATGTTATAATTTTCAAAACCTGTTTTAAATCCTTAAAATTATTCGGTTTAATAAAATAACAAACAGCACCTAAACTTGTCGCGCTATCCATATCATTTTTGTGCGAAGAAGTCGAAATCATAATCACTGGAATATCTTTATAGCGCTGATTTGATTTTAATTCTTTAAGACATTCCCAGCCATTCATAATTGGCATATTTAAATCTAAAAAGATAACTCCAGGATTTTCATCAAGACTATTTAGAATTTTTAATGCCTCGCTTCCGTTTTCTGCACAATGACATAAAATATCTTCATCAATATCTGCCAATGCTTCGCAGAACATTTCTGTGTCATCCATATCATCGTCGGCGAGTAAAATTACCTTTTTCTCCATATTAAATGTCATTCTCTTTTTGTTCTAATGGCAACTTTATTGTGAATACAGCACCTTGGTTTGGTATACCCGAAGCGGTGATACTTCCTCCATGACGCTCCGCTATTTTTTTGCAAAGCGACAGTCCTAAACCAGTTCCTTCGTATCGATCCTTCGGATTTAAACGTGTAAAGGTTTCAAAAATATGATTCGTCTGATTAGAAGCAAAACCAATTCCGTTATCTTCTAATCTTATCAAGGCAAAACTTTTGTCTTGCTCATTTATTACCTCAGCCGATATACTAATAATTGGCGGTATTGTTTCTTGAGCAAATTTAATCGAATTATTGATAAGATTATAAAATAATTGATACAGTAATACTGTCGCACCTTCTAATTTTGGTAAATTTTGATACAGAATTTTTCCATTTGTTTTTTGCAAAGCAATTTCCAAATCCGTTTCGATATTTCTTATAATCTCATTTAAGTCAACTAAAGTTGTTTTTTGCGAATCGGCATTAATTTTAGAATAAGCCAAAACGCCATCAATCATATTAAACATTCGATCTGCGGCAACATGAATTCTTTCAATAAATTTTGTTGAAGATTCATCAAGTTTTCCGTCTAAACGATCTTCTAAACGACTTAGAAACGTTTTAATTTTTCTAACCGGTTCTTTCAAATCGTGCGATGCAACGTGAGCAAATTGCTGTAAATCATCATTAGAACGTTGTAATTCTTTTGTACGATCTGCTACTAAAATCTCTAATTTTTCGGTAATAGATTTGTGCTCATGTATATCTGTACAAGTTCCGAACCATTTGGTTATTGCACCTGTTTTGTCTTTTATAGGAACAGCTTTACTTAAAAACCATCTGTATTCTTTTGTATAAATGTTTTTTATTCGAAATTCGAGCTGATACGGATTACCGTTTTCAACACTATAATACCAAAATTCTTTTACTAAAGATACATCATTTGGATGTAAAACTGGAATCCAGCTATTATCTCCATGACCATCTTCTTCTAATCCTGTGTATTCATACCATCGATTATTATAGTAATCGGTAAAGCCATCTGGTCTTGCTGTCCAAATAATTTGCGGAACCAGATCTGCAAGCTGGCGAAATTTTTCTTCGCTTTCTTTAATAACCTCTTGAAGTTCTTTTTGCGAAGTAATATCACTAGCCGTACCAAACCATTCGATTATTTTACCATTTTCATCTAATATCGGAACCACTCTCGAAAAAACCCAGCCAATAGATCCGTCTGGATTTGTAACTCTATGTTCCATTTCAAAAATGCTTTTATCTATAATCGATTGAGAAATAAGATTAACAGCTCTTTGCAGATCGCTTGTATGAATAAATTTATCTAGCCAATTCACAACAGGTTCTTCTGAACTAGATAGCAGACCATCACCTTCTAAACTATGCATAATCATCCAATCAGAATCCATGCGGTAAACCAAATCTGATGACGCATTTACCAAAGCTCGGAAACGATTCTCGCTTTCTTCCATTTTCTGACGCGCTACAACTTGTTCCGTAACTTCGACAGCTACTTGAATCATTCCCGTTATTTTTCCATCTTCAATAAGCGGACGATAAGCAAGATTATAATAGTAATTTTTTAATTCGCCTGTGCGGTTGTGCGGAACCAAAACCTCGCTTTGATCAAACGGAATTCCTTTATTATAAACATTTAAAACCTGTTCCCAAACATATTGACCTTCGAGTTCTGGCAAGACATCAATTAATCGCATACCAATAATTTCTTCTCCGCGCCCAATCATCTGGAGCATATGATGGTTAATCTGTTCGATTACTAAATCATCACCTTTAAGAACTAATGTTGGCGCCGGTGTCTGGTGAATCATTTTACGGAAACGATTCTCGCTTAATTGTAATTTTCCTTCGGCTTGTTTAATTTCTGTAATATCGCGTGTTGTTCCTGCAATTGCCTCGACATCTCCTTTTTCATTGAAAACAGGTGCAAAAATGTAATCGTATACTCGACGTCCTAATTCTGCATGCGGAAAAGATACTGTTCCTCTAATTGATTTCTTTGTAGAAACCACTTCATCAATTTCTCTTTCGTGCATTTCGGCATGCCATTCTTCATAACCATTTTCTCTTAGTCCTTTGCCAATAGCATCTTCTGCAGATTTACCCCACATTGTCAATAAGGCTTTATTAGCGTAAGTAAAAATATAATCAAGATCAAATACATACACCAAATCTGGAGTTGTATTTATAATAGAATCATAAAGTCTTTTTTGCTTTTCGGCAACAGTAAGTGCATTATTTAAAGCCGTTTCGGCCTGTTTTTTTTCTGTGATATCTTCTGTAGTCAGAACAATTAAATCGTCCTGTTTAACAGCTGTGTATAGAAACCACTTTTTGGTTTCTTCAATTTCATGCCATTGCTCGTAATTTACAGAAATGCCTGTTTCTGAAGTTTCAATAAGGTTTTCTAGAATATCATTTTTAATCCACGGAAAAACTTCGCTGTATCTTTTGTTTTTATAATTAACATCATTGACCCAGCTAATCATAGCAGAATTAAGCAGTAATATAGAAAAATCTTGTATCCTGTTTTTATTATTGTATAACGGCTTTAAAACTGCAATGCCATTTGGCGCTGCGTCAAAGACAATTTGAAAAAGATTTAGATTATTTGTTAGCTCCATTTGTTCGTCAACATATAAGAAAAGCTGTTTTACTCTTTTAAACTTTTAATTATTAATTACTTTTATCTAAATACTTCAACTAAAACAAAAACAATTTTTAATGCTGTCCAAAACATTTAATATTAAAATAATATCAGAATGCTAAATAGCCTAATCAAATATAGAGAAAAAGCTTTTCATTTGTTTTTTTATTTTACCTGAATCACAAATCCATATTGTTTTTTAGAATGAAAAAAGCCAAATCTACTTAGATTCAGCTTTTTTGAATTTTATAATTCTTCGAAATTACTTTTTGATTACAGTATCTTTCTTGACAACAATTGTATCATTTCCAATTTCGTCGATGGTATCGCCCATAAGCGTATCTACTTCGGGTCCAACCGTATCAATTGTGTTTTGAATAGAATCATATGTAGAATCAGCTGGTATATTCTCATTCTTTTTACAAGAAAATGATAATCCAGCTAAAAGAATTAAGAATATAATCTTAGTATTTAACAGCGTTTTCATAAATATTTATTTTTAATTGATATTTGGTAATTAATAGCAATAAAAATAAAACATCATGAGATAATTCAATTACACAATTTTAGCTTGCATTTATAGAAATCAAACTATATAAATTACTCAAAATATGCCGTTTACACTTTTTATTTTTTCTTTTTGGCAACTTTTTCCTCTGGTCTTAAACTATCTTTCTGAACACCTGTCGCTGTAGTGTAAGTTGCACCGTCTTTAGAACTTTCTCCTGGTCCGCTTCCTGTACCAGCTGTACTTTCAGATCCATTTTTTTGTGTGGTTTCAATATTGGTTTCAATATGTTCCTCACTTTTCAAACTGTCTGTTTTGCTTTCTGCTTTACTTTGTTTGCTATCCAACGGTGAGATAACAGTATCTATTTCGTCGCTATATCCGTCCTGATTGTTTTTACACGAAAATAAGATTCCACTTAAAATAATCAAAACCAAGATTATCGTTCCTTTTAATGCTTTCATAATAATTCACTTTTCGGTTTATAAATTGTCTGACTTTCACTATTGCTAAGTAACTATTTATAAAACCGTTAAGGTTATAGCATTTTCAGTATTTTTTATATAAAAAGCACTGGAAATCCTATAAAAATCAGGATTTAATGCTATAAAATCCTTGAAAATAAGTTAGCGCTTTTAACTTTGAAAAGGTTTACTAAAATAAAAAAGCCGCCTCAAAAAAAATCGAGACGGCTTTCTAACTAACTAATTAGAACCTAAGGTTTAAGTTCAGTAAACTTTGAATCTAGTTCAAAAGCTTTCTTCACTTTTTCAACTGTAATTTCGTTTACAACCGAAAATGATGCTTTTTGTTTAATATTTAATGAAGATGCTCCAACAAGAACGCTGTATTCTCCTGCTTCAGCAATCCACGCACTTTTATTTTCTAAGAAAGAAGCCAAATCTTTTGGCGATAAAGCCAAAGTCAACGTTTCGCTTTCTCCAGGTTTCAATTCTTTTGTTTTAGCGAAAGCCTTTAATTCTTCTTTCGGTTTATCAATTGATTTTGAAGGTGCAGCAAGATATAATTGAACCACTTCTTTTCCTGCCACTTTTCCTGAATTTTTAACCGTTACAGAAACTGTCAATTTATCTTTGAAAGTTGTTGAACTTAATTTTATACCAGAATATTCAAACGTAGTATACGAACTTCCAAAACCAAATTCGTAAGAAGGTTTAATATTGAAAGTATTGAAATAACGGTATCCAACATAAACGCCTTCTTCATAGGTAACCTCTTTCGGATTGTCAACTGGAAAACCTGGGAAATTTTTAGCCGAAGGCGTATCAGAATATTTCGCAGGAAAAGTCATCGTCAATTTTCCAGACGGATTTATTTTTCCTGAAACCACATCGGCAACAGAATGTCCGCCTTCTTGACCTGGCTGCCAAGCTAATAAAATAGCATCTACTTTGTCTTTCCAAGAAGCTGTTTCGATTACTCCGCCAATATTTAAAATAACAACTACTTTTTTGCCTTTTGCGTGAAAAGCTTTTGAAATTTTATCCAACATTAGAATTTCTTCGTCAGCCATATTAAAATCATTATTGACAACTCTATCGCCGCCTTCTCCAGAATTTCTTCCTAAAGTCACAAATGCGATTTCAGAACTTGCCGCTTTTTTAGCAATAAAAGCATCGTCCATTTTAAGTTCTGGAAGTCTTTCTGGCAAAGCCAAAATTCCTCTTGCTTTTCTGTTTTCTATTTCTGCTGCGACTTCTTTTTCAGCATGCGGTTTGTATAAATCAACCAATTCTTTGTCTAATTTATAACCTGCAGCCGTTAAACCTTCTAAAAGAGAAACCGTGTGTTTGTTGTTCACACTTCCGCTTCCTGTTCCGCCTGTAATCCAAGCGTATGAAGTAACTCCGAATAAGGAAACTTCTTTTTGCTTGTCAGCGAAAGGCAAAGCATTTTTTTCATTTTTAAGCAAAACCATTCCTTCAGCTGCCGCTTTTCTGGTTACCGAAGCATTTTGATCTAAGTTTGGTTTATCGCTGTATTTGTATTTTGCGAAAGTCGGCGTACGGAAAACATATTCTAAAATTCTTTTCACGTTTACATTTGCCTCTTCCTGAGATAATTTTCCAGAATCTAATGCTGCCAACAAAGCTTTTTTCTGAACTGGAATTCCCGGCATCAATAAATCATTTCCGGCAATCATTTGTTGTACAACATCAGAATTTGAACCTTTTTGAATCGTTTCAAAACCTGGGAAACCACCAAACCAATCTGTCATTACAATTCCTTTAAAACCCCATTCGTCTCTTAAAACCTGAGTCAAAAGATCTTTTCTGTCAGACGTATAAGTTCCATTTAATTTATTGTACGAAGACATTACAGTCCAAGGCTGAGATTCTTTTACCGTGATTTCAAAACCTTTCAAGTACAATTCTCTAATCGCTCTTTCAGAAACGTGCGCGTTAATTGTCAAACGATTTGATTCTTCGTTATTTACAGCAAAATGTTTAATTGAAGTTCCAACGCCTTGTGATTGAATTCCGTTTACAATTGCAGCCGCTGTTTTTCCAGAAATTAACGGATCTTCAGAATAATATTCGAAATTTCTTCCATTTAATGGATTTCTGTGAATGTTCAAAGCTGGCGCCAATAAAACATCAACTCCATATTCTTTAACTTCGTTACCCATTGCTTTTCCAACTTCTTCCAAAAGTGCTTTATTCCAAGTCGAAGCCAAAGCGGTTCCAACTGGAAAAGCCGTTGCATAATAAGTTTTAGAATCATTTTCTCTTGTTGGCTGAATTCTTAATCCCGCTGGACCGTCGGCAACCACCGTTGCTGGAATTCCGAATCTTTCAAAAGCTGCAGTTCCTCCCGCTGCTCCGGGAACTAAACCTTGCTTAGAATCTCCAACTGGACCTGTCAAAACTTCGATTCCTGGCATTCCTGTTCCGATCAATAATTCTACTTTTTCGGCATTGGTCATTTCTTTGATGATGGCATCAATTCTCTGGTTTACAGAAAGACGCGTATCTTCCCACAGATCTAATTTTCCGTTTTTATTCGAATCAACAAAACTAAATCCGTTGATTGTAATCACTGGATCTTTTTCGTTATTTGGTAACTTGTTAAAAGACAAGCTTGAAAGTACAAGCGCTGTTAAAAGCGTTACTCTCACTGTTTTTGTGACTGTATGTTTCATAATATATAGTTTTTTAAAAGTTAGATTTTTGATAATTGATGTTCTTTTAATAAAGTGATTATGCAATCTGTGGTTTCTCGCAAAGACGCCAAGTTTAAAAACTTAAAAGAAAAAACTTTGCGACTCCGCGACTTTGAGAGATTAAATCACAATGAAAGATTTATTTCTTCTTATAAATTTCCGTTCTCGAATCTTTAATAACCCCTTTCCAATTCAATCCAAAAGAAAAATCATAAACATTTCCTTCGCTGTCTTTATGCGGAATCATATCGTAAGGAACATCTTCAAATTGTTTTTCAACCGTTTCCATATTCGCTGGCATTTGAACTGGTAATAATCCTGAAGGTTCTGCTTTTCCTGAAATAATATCTAAAACGGCTTGAGAAGAAACTCCGAAATTCAGAACAATTCCGTCAACTTCTTTTTCAAATTCATTAAAAATCATTGGTTTATTAGCCGTAACCGAAACAATAACTGGTTTTCCATTCATCATATCTTTGGTGTCGAGAATCGTTCTCAAATCCATAGTATTGGCTGCAGTAACCGTTTTGTTTTTATAAGTTCTGTCTTTGATTGTTGGATCAATAACCTGATCTCCAGCTGCGATGCTTTTTGTTCTGGCTTCAGTTGCGGTGTAAGTTCCATATTGAAGCGAAATTGGCACATAACCATTACTTCCCTTTAGTCTGTCTTTCAAATCATAACCGCCTTCTAAACTTTGCGGACTGGTTACAAAAACAATCGCAAAATCTGCTTTTGAAGGATTTTCGGTAACATTGTAGTATTTCTTAACCAATTCTAAATTAACTGGATATTCTAATTTCGGCTGACTCGCCACGCCCCACCAATCTTTGGTTGAAGCCGTATAAATCTTCGGAATAAAAACCGTTTTCTTTTCTTTTAAAGGCAAAACTGCTGCTTTATTCTTCAACAATACAACCGATTTTAATTGTGCATCGTAACCTGCTTTCATAAACTCAGGATTTCCGACAACTACCTTTGTTTCTTCAACATTCAAATATGGATTTTCAAAAAGTCCCACTCTAAAAATGTTCTTTAATAAACGCACTGCCGATCTTTCAAATCTGGCTCTCATAAAAGATTCACCAAATTCTTTGATTCCCATTTCATAAGCTGCTAAAACTGGTTTCTTATCATTGTTTCCACCAAACTGATCTACGCCCGCAATAATCGCTTTGTAATGTCTTTGATCGATAGAAAGATTCTCCACTCCCCAAGGTTTTCCAGCAAATAAATTTGGTGTTTTTCCTTCGTCACCCGTTACTAACCAATCCGTACAAACTACGCCGTCGTAACCGTATTTATCTCTTAATAAATCCGTAATGATATATTTGCTATAACCGTTGGCTACATTTTCATTGTATTTTTTATCCTGATCAAAAGTGATGGTATAATAAGGCATTACCGCCGAAGCTTTACTCGTTTTTCCTTTCAATTTGAAAGCGCCATTAATAAACGGATCAATATGTTGCTGTAAATTATTCCCAGGATAAACGGCAAATTTTCCGTAAGCCCAGTGACCGTCGCGTCCGCCTTCTTCAGCGCCTCCGCTTGGCCAGTGTTTTACCATGGCGTTGACACTTTTGTAACCCCAGCCGTCTTTGATTTCGTCTTTTCCGTATGAAGTCTGAAAACCATCAATATAAGCTCTTCCCATATCTCGGGTTAAAGCTGGGCTTTCGCCGAAAGTCATCGAAATTCTGTACCATCTTGGCTCAGAACCTAAATCGATTTGCGGAGATAAAGCAGTTGCAATTCCTAACGCGCGATATTCTTTTGCAGCAATTTGTCCAAACTGTTCTACAATTTTCGGGTCAAATGTCGATGCCATTCCTAAACCGTCTGGCCACATTGAGATTGTTCCTCCCGCTCCAGCGTTAAATTCAGAAGTTACATTTGCCGTATGACGCGGATCTGTACTCGTATTACTCGGAATTCCAAGTCCGATTCCTTCTACAAAAGCCTGCATATTATTGTTCCATAAAGCCGCTGTTTCTGGACTTTGAACGCTTGTAATTAAAACGTGACGAAGATTATCTTCTTTTAAAAATGCTTTTTGCTGATCGGTCAAATCTGAAGCTTTTGCATTACTTTCTGGAAATATTTTTCCGTTGTAAGTTCCTGCATTATAACCCGAAACTCCTGCTGGCAAAGCTTGATGACGACTGTAAAGCATTAAACCTGCAATTTGTTCAACAGACATTTTTGAAGCTAAGTCTTTCGCTCGTTCATCTGCCGAAAGGCGCCAATCTTCATATTTATCCAGCTTTCCGTTTTTGTTTAAATCTTTAAATTTTTTACCATTTACAGTCAAAATTTGGATGCCAGATTCAGGAGAATATCCCAAATCTGCACCTTTATTATTTTTAACAATCGTAAAATTAGCTTGCTGTGCCTGCAACGTAACGCTTAGAAAAAAAGCAAAACCCGCATTTATAATTATTTTTTTCATCGAAATAAAATTTAGAATCTGAAATTAAGAGAAGCTTCTAAAGTAAATGGACGAATGTAAGATCCAACCAAAAGCTGATCGTAATAAGCTGAAGCATCTGTAATTAATTCTGCTCCGTTGATTGTTCCTTTTGCTCCTGTTTGATTTAAGAAGTTTACAGCCGTTAAACCAATATCAAAATGATCGTTTATTTTGTAGTTTACGCCTCCAAAAGTTTCCCATCTTGGCGCAAAGTATAAAGCGTTTGTTAAGTTCGCATATTGTTTGCTGAAGTAACGGAAACTCGCCCAAACCTTGAAATCTTTGTAGGTATAACTCGGATCAATTTCCATCAAAACTTTAGAAATTTCCAAAACGTTTTTATCGTTGTAAGAATAGTTGTTTCCAAAAGCATTAAAACTGTAGTTTTTGTAAACTGGATCTTGAAACGTAATTAAATAATGAAGATTAAATCCTTTAAATGGTGTAGCGACAATATCTGTTGTCCATCCTAAAGTCTGAATATCGTAGAAAACCGTTGCTACTTCTGACTGTGTTGCGTCTGAAGGATTTACTAAATTTAATCTCGATATGTAATTATTTCTAGTTAAATAAGTGGCTTGAGAAACGACACTGAAATTTTTCTGGTTGTAATACAATCCAAATGCTGCCAACGGACTTTTAGATTTTGCATTATTCGGCGCTACAGCTCCTGAATAATTTTCTAACTGACCATTTTTTTCTGTATAAGTAAAGTCGGCAAGGATTCCGGCACTTTTCGTCACTTTATAAACCGCATTAATCGAACCTCCTACATGAAACCAATTATTATCAAAATAAGTTTTCTGACTTGGATCAAATACTAAATCTGCTGTTCTTGGCGTCAGGTAATAATCTCCTTTTAGTTTGTGGTATCTTAAATTAATTCCATACGTTAAGCTGAAACGATCTGTAACCGTCCAATTATCAGAAAAATAACCCGATAATTTATTTTCAAAACCATTATGGTATTCTCCTCCAACATTGTAATTGTAAAATCCGTCGGCATCTGTGTTTGAAGTTCCGCCTGGCGTATTACGAACCAATTTATCTGGATTTGCACTAACCGTTTGGTTAAAGAAAGAACGGTTTGATGTAAAATCGTCAACTTGATAATAATATTCAGTTAAACCGAATCTCCATTTATGTTTTTCAACATTTTTAGTGATTTCAAATCTTGACATTGCCGTTTTTACTGGCGTTCCGTCTGTGTACAATCCTAACATCGAATTTACATTTCCAACGTAAGCATTTCCAGTAGATTTATAAGTGAAATTATCTGAAGCGCTTGCTTGAAAAATCCCAAGTGGAATCGAAATTAACTGAGACGCTTCTGAGTAACGAAAACGAGTTGAAAAATTGAATTTCCAATCATTCGGTAAATCATAATTTCCTAAAATATCAAAAGTGTGCGAAGTGGTTGCTGCATCACTTCCGCCCATATCTGCAAATTTAGTTTCGCCTGTTAGGATATCTTTAAATTTCATCACACCGTCATTCACGATATATGAATCACGTCCGATTTTAAAATCGTTATATTCTTCGACTTTTCCGCCTTCTTTATATCTGAAAACCGCATAATTTGTTAACGAAGCAGAGTTGGCATATTTATACAAAAAGCTGATTTGACCTTTTCCGTTATTGAATTTCTTCGTCAAACCCGCTCTGTAGATTTGCGTTCTGTCTGAGTATTTAGCAAATTTCAAATCAAATGAATTCGGATCGAAATTGGCGTAAGCACCCATCGTATAAGACCAACCTTTTGCCAACGGACCAGAAACGTTTAAATCTCCTTTCATCCATCCGAAACTTGAACCCGAAAGATTTCCAACAATTTCTAATTTATCTGTTCCTAATTTGGTGTAAGAGTTAACCGCGAAACCTAAATCTCCAGTTGTAATAGCAGCTTCTCCTACTTTTAGTAAACCGGTTCTTTCTAAACTGGTACTTTGTCTCCAAGCACGATTTGGAAGTTCTGGCCAGAAATAATACACCACTGGTAAATCATTTTCTTGAATCGTAATTCCTCCAACTGACGAAGGAAGTCCAATATTCACTTCACGCGGTCCCGTATTGTTGGCCGCATTTAGCATTACGTTTCTATTTTTTTCTTCTTTAGTGTCTGATTCAACGATTTTGGTAATTTTTTTAATCGAATCTGTGGCTTGTTGTTTTTTATCTTCTTGCGAAAAAGCTTCGGAAGCTGGATAAAATGCCAAACAAATTGTGGCAATAATTAATTTTTTCATGAGTAGTTTAAGTTAGGTTTTCATTATGAATTTTTCATTACTTCATAATGAAGCAATATTAAATACTATTTTTCATATCAACAAATTATTGATGTTATAATTTTTAATTTCGCATTAAAACCCAGCTATAAATTCCATAAAAACAACAAATAAGAAGATATAGCTGAATTATCAAATTCACACTTAAATTTCACTACCTCGTTTGCGTAAAGTCCTGTAATTATTGAAAAAAAGACGTTGTAAATAATTGAATTATCAAATTGGAAGAAAGTCCATGGAAATAAAATATCACCTTTTAAGTTTTTTTTGTGATGAATTAAAAAATATCAGAAAAAACTGAATCGATTTGACTTATACCTATTAAAAAGTTTAAATTTGAAATTAATTGTACCCTCATGGAATTTAAAAAGCTACTAGAAAAACGTTCTGAAGAGTCTTGGAAAAAGTATATTCCAACACTTTCTATTGACTGTGTCATTTTCAGTTTTCACGAAAATGAGCTTCAGGTTTTGCTTTTAAAATTAAAAGATCGCGAAGAATGGGGACTTCCCGGAGGTTATGTAGAAAAGGTTGAAAATGTAGACGATGCCGCAATTCGAATATTAAAAGATAGAACAGGAACAGAAAATATTTACCTGCAGCAATTCTATACTTTTGGAAATTTAAATCGTTCTGAGTTTGCTTTTGAAGATTACGATGACAGTATGTGGCACAAACAGCGTTTTATTTCTATCGGCTATTACGCTTTGGCAGAACACGGTCACGTAAAGATGGATATTGATGAATTTTCGAGCGTTGTAAAATGGCATTCGATAGAAAATCTTCCAGCTTTTATGATGGATCACCGAACTATTTTTGATAAAGCTTTGCTAACACTTCGTGAACAATTGAATAATCATCCTATTGGTTATAATTTGCTGCCTGAGAAATTTACAATGCCAGAACTTCAAAAATTATATGAAGGTATTTTAGCAAAAAAATTAAACAGAGGAAATTTTTATCGAAAAATTCTTCGTTACGATATTCTAACCAAATTAGATGAATCTAGAAAAGGCGGCGCGCATAAAGCTCCAGATTTATATAGTTTTGATTTAGAGAAATATAACAGCGCTTTAAAAGAAGGACTTCAAGGAAGCTGGTAAAAAATAAAAAATTATGGTTCTAAAAGTTGGCTATTCAATATTTTTCTTAATACTTAATTTTGTCATTCACTTAAAACTAAATAATAAAAATATTAGCAAAAACTATCTCGGTTTAATTTTATTCGGTTTTATACTAATTGCTTCAAATTTTTATTTTGAAGTTTTACCAAACAACTTATTTTACTTTTTATTTATTTTTTCTCTCAGCATTTTTATAATGAAATATTTTTCGAAATCTGCAAATGTTCTTAAAAATAGTGAGCTCACAAATGATAAAAAAGTAATAGCCTTTAAAGAAATCATATTCAATAAAATTTTTCCAATAATGATAACTATTTTTCAAATTGTTAGCATTTGGTTTGATAAAACTATGAATTCAATATAAAAATATTCATAAACCAAAATCTACAAAAAAAGGGAGGATAAATTAATATCTTCCCTTTTTTTAATCTTTATTTTAAACTTAAAAAGTAACCAATTTTACTCCCAAAGTAAACCATCTTGAAGGCAATGGCACTGCTCCAACTTCATAATAAGTGGCATTAAAAATATTTTGAGCATCTAAGAAAATTGTAAACTTATGAATGCTTTGACTTACTCTAAAATCATTTACCCAATAAGAAGGCCCTGTAATTCTTTCGTTAAAACGTGTTGCAAATAAAATAGAAAAATCTTTAAACTGATAATCTATCGTGTTTGTAACTTGGTGTTTTAAAGAAGAAATTGCATATTTTGAATAGATTTCTGTACGAGCACTTTTAAATTCAGAATCTAAATACGTGTATCCTAAAAGAATATTCAATCTCGAATCTTTAGAAAAATCGAATCTGTAAGTTCCGCGCAAATTAATTCCGTTTGTGTTTAAATCTCCAGTGTTCTGACTTTGCCAAGGCACTGTTGTTGAATTACGCATCCAATCGATATAATTGTCAATTTTTCTATAGAAATAATTCGCATTCAAACTCAAAGCTTTTTTATTGTATTTAAATCCGATTTCACTCTGAAAAGCATTTTCAGAATCTAAATCGACGTTTCCAATATTTCCTGTTTGTTTCAAATATAAATCGGTAAAAGATGGAATTCTCTGGCTTGTTCCAACATTTCCGATAATTTTAAAGGCGTCTGTAATCGCATAACTCGCATCAATTCCTGGATAAATCTGCCATTTATAATCTGAATTGTAGTTTAGGTAAGTTCCTAAATTAATGTCTAATTTTTCGAAGAAACTTGTTCTGTACTCTGCATATAAACCAACGTTATCGCGATCGTGATCTCCAATATTAGAAGAATGAATATTTTCATTTCTAAATTCAGCTCCAAAACTAATTTCTCCTTTAGACAATTTTACGGTCGAATTTAATTCTGCTGCAATCGAATTGGTGTAATGCTGACTTCTTCCAACTGCTAAATTAGAGTTTCCTAAATAACGATAATCGTCATAATTATATCTGTACGTTACTCTTGGCATAATTTTCCAACTATCTGTAATCGAATGTTTAGACTGAATATTAGCAAAAGTAGTTTGTACAATTTCTGTAGAATTTCTATCGCCAGGCGCTGCGTAAAATCCGTTGGCACCAAAACCGTTATTGATGTAACCCGCAGAACCTAAAATTTCATTAGAATCGTTGATCTGTACATTTCCTTGGTAGAAAATTTTATTGTTTTCGAAAGCTGTATTGTAACGATATCCGTTACTTTTATCGTGCGAAGCAAAAATCAAATGCTGTTGTTTTTCTTTTCCTAAAACAGCACCAGCTTGAACGCCTGTTCCGTAAAAAGTGTCTCCGGTATCTTGTGTATCTTTTTCGAAATTAGAACCAGCGTATGTGCTTACTAAAAATCCAGAATCAGTTGGTTTTTTAGTAATAATATTAATTGCGCCAGTTAAACTGTTAATTCCGTACGTTCTCGCAGCCGGTCCGCGAACAATCTCTATTCTTTCAATAACTTCAACCGGAAGAGGCAAATTCAACATATTATGTGCCGTTTGTGAATCGATCACTTTTGCTCCGTTTAAAAGAACAACTGTTTGCTCAAAACTTCCGCCATCGACGCTAATATCGGCTTGAGTTCCAAACGGACCTCTTTGTCTAATGTCAACTCCGTTAGCATATTGTAAAACTTCTTGAAGCGTTCGTCCTGGTAGTTTTTTTATAGTTTCGCTAGAGATAACGTACACATTTCTGTTTTGTTTAGAAATTGGTGTACTAAAACGGTTTTCATTAATGACAACCTCGTCCATTTGGTTGATGGAATCTTTTTTGGTCTGTGCGTAAAAATTGGTACAAATTACTGTAAAGACAGCAAAGTAGATTTTTTTCATTTTGGTTTATTATTTTTTTTGGCAAAAGTACTACCTTGCCGTACTAACAAAGTATACCAGTTTTATAATTATGGATAGTCCGGTTGAAATTCCTTTTAGAAGCTTTATTCATTTAAAACCAGAACAAAACACTGCAATTTATCTGCAGATTGTTTTTGAATTTATCAAAGCCATCCAAACCGGATTTCTTCCCGAAGGAACAAAACTTCCCGGAACCCGCATATTGTGCAAAGTTTTAGACGTAAACCGAAATACTTTAATAAAGGCTTTTCAAGATTTAGAATCACAAGGCTGGATTGAAACGCTTCCGAATAAAGGAACTTTTATTTTATCTCAGCAAAAAAACAAAACCGAATTTCCTCTTTCAAAAAAGCAAAATACATCTGAAATTAATACGGGTTTTAACTTTCAAAAATCGACTATTTTAGAAAATCCGATAGAAACAAGTAATCTTCCATATCAATTTAATGATGGAATGCCCGATTGGAGATTGGTTCAGACAGATGTTTTGGCAAGATTGTATGTTTCTAAATTAAAAAGAAGAAAAAGCTCTAAAACCTACGAACAGATTCAGCTTCGTTCGCATTCTAATTTTAAAACTCATTTTTCCAACTATCTTAATCTTACGCGCGGGATTCGTATTTCGACTTCAAATTTACTCACAACAAGCAGTCACGAAATCAGTTTGTATTTGGCAACAAAAGTCCTTATTGCTTCTGGCGATAAAGTTGTCGTGGCTTCTCCGGGTTATTATATGTCGAATATGACGCTGACAAATACAGGCGCTCAAATTATTCCGATTCAGATAAATGAAGATGGAATTGATACCAAACAGTTGAAAGAAATCTGTGAGACTTCCAAAATCAGAATGCTGTATCTTACTTCAAATTATCATTATCCAACAACAATTTCGCTTAGCGCTAAAAAAAGAATGGAAGTTTTAGAATTAGCCAATCAATACGGATTTTTGATTCTAGAAGACGATTACGATTTTGATTTTCATTACGATAATAATCCCGTTTTGCCTTTGGCCGCTTTTGATTCGAATCATAGAGTGGTTTACATCGGATCTTTCGGGAAATCGCTTCCATCGGGTTTCAGTTACGGATTTGTCGCTGCTCCTTCTGAATTTATCAAAGAATTAGAAAAACATCAAAATATTCTCGAACCTAGCATTGATGTCTTAAAAGAGCAAGTTTTAACCGAATGGATTACAGAAGGCGAAGTGCATCGTCTTTCTAAAAAAAACAAAAAAATCTACAAAGAGCGTCGAGATCATTTTGCTTTTCTTCTAAATGAAAAACTAAAAGGTAAAATTAAATTTAAAATTCCACCACGCGGATTGGCAATTTGGGTAGAATGGCTGGACAATTTCAATCTTATCCAATTTCAGAAAGAATGTGCCAATCATGATTTATTTCTGCCAAAAACGATTTTATATCAAACCAAAAACTTGACCGCTACACGTTTGGGTTTTGGGCATTTAGAAATGGAAGAAATGGAAAAAGCTGTTTCTATTTTGAATCAATGTCTGAAAATAATTCTTAATAAATGATTTTTATAAAAAAGGCCGTCTTTCCAGACAGCCTTTTAAAAGTTTTATTTAAAGCATTTTTTCTCTTTCCCAAAAACGATGTCTTCCTAAAGCTTTTATAAAAGAAGTACTTAGAGTTTTATCAGCGCTATTTTCACTTGTTAAAACTCCAGCATCTTTATCTTTTATATCACTTTGATTTTTTACAATTTGAGTTCCCTCAGCTTCTGCAGCAATAAATTTACAGTGATTGTAAGAATCGTTTAAAAATTCTTTGACTTCTTTAATTTTTGAAAGTTCTTTAATTCCTTTTCCTCCTGGAATAAAAACACCATCAAAAAGCACAGAAGCGGCAATTTTATAAGTTTGATCAACTGGAATTTCAGCTCCGTCTTCAGCAACAATTGTTCCCAAATGTGGAGCAATAATTACTGCTTTTGCTCCTGCGTTTCGCAATGCCATTTTCATTGTTTTTACAGAATTTGCATTTACACCTTCTGCACACAAAAAAGCAATTTGACGTGTTGCAATCGTATTTGAAATAGTTGGGTTTTTCAACATACTCAAAGCATCAGAGTTAGTGGTGCTTTGTTTTACTTTCGTTGGCTCTTGTTTGCCTGCATCATCTGCACCTACTCCATGATTTAGAGGTTTTTCTATATTTTTTGGAACTGGAATTCCTAGCGATTTAGCGACAGTTTGGGCTAAGTTAGCATCAACGTAATTTAAAAGTCCAAGCATTCTTTCTCTAATGGCAACGGTTTCTACTTTTCCAAGTTCAAAAGATAATGCGCTGGCAATATGATCTTGTTCAATAGGAGTTTGGCTATTGTAAAAAAGTGTTGCCTGACTAAAATGATCCGCAAAACTAGCACTTCTTTCTCGTACTTTGTGCGCATCTACACGTTCGTTAAAACTTGTAAATCCTCCTTGATCCATTTTAGCTTGAAATGGGCAGCCTCCGCCTAACGAATTTGGCTGATAACTTACTTTTCCAACAGGAATTTCCTGACGCATATGTCCGTCGCGCTGATTATTATGCATTGGAGCAATCGTTCTATTAATAGGTATTTCATGAAAATTCGGACTTCCTAATCTTGATAATTGTGTATCAGTATAAGAAAATAATCTTCCTTGCAATAAAGGATCATTTGTAAAATCAATTCCTGGAACAATATGTCCTGGATGAAAGGCAACTTGTTCAGTCTCTGCAAAAAAGTTATCTGGATTTTTATTTAAAGTCATTTTTCCGATAATGGTAACAGGAACCAATTCTTCGGGAACTAATTTTGTTGGATCCAGCAAATCAAAATCAAATTTATGCTCGTCGCTTTCTGGAATAATCTGTACGCCTAATTCCCATTCCGGAAAATTTCCTGCTTCGATCGCTTCCCATAAATCTTGTTTATGAAAATCGGAATTTTTTCCTGATATTTTTTGTGCCTCATCCCAAGCGACCGCATGAGTTCCTAATTTAGGTTTCCAATGAAATTTTACAAAATGAGATTCATTTTTATCATTTATAAATCTAAACGTATGAACACCAAAACCTTCCATCATTCTTAAACTTCTTGGAATTGCTCTATCGCTCATTACCCACATAATCATGTGCATAGATTCGGGCATAAGTGAAATAAAATCCCAAAAAGTATCGTGTGCAGATGCTGCTTGCGGAATTTCATTATGCGGCTCGGCTTTTACAGCATGAATTAAATCTGGAAATTTCATAGCATCTTGAATAAAAAATACAGGCATATTATTTCCAACCAAATCAAAAATACCTTCTTGCGTGTAAAATTTAACTGCAAAACCTCGAACATCTCTTGCCAAATCGGTTGAACCTCGCGATCCTGCAACTGTTGAAAAACGAACAAAAACAGGTGTTTTTATGCTAGTATCATTTAGAAAACCTGCTTTAGAATATTTGTCTAGTGGTTTGTAAAGTTCAAAATAACCATGGGCGGCAGAACCTCTCGCATGAACGATACGCTCTGGAATTCTTTCGTGGTCAAAATGGGTTATTTTTTCTCTTAAAATAAAATCTTCTAAAAGAGAAGGACCTCTTTCTCCAGATTTTAAAGAATTGTTATTGTCATTTATTTTAACTCCTTGGTTTGTAGTTAAAAATTCATTTGTGGCATCAGATTTATTTTGTTGTAAATCTCGTTGCTTTCCATCAGAGTTGTCTTGATTTGTTTTTTTTGAATTCTTCATTTTTCCTTTGTTTTACATTTATCATTCAATCAACTAATGAATTATGTTACTGTTTTAGAGGGATTTCTAAAAAAATTGGTAAACAAAGGTAGAGGGCTTTTCGAATTAAAAATTATACAATTAAACTTTAGGGTTATAACATTCGGATTAGGAAATATTAAAAAAACAAAAACTTAACATTCTTATAATTCTATAACTAAAAAACATACATATATAAGTTTTATATTACATTTTAATAGTAACTTTGATAGGATTAAAAATATTTTGTAATGGACCCATATCTAATAATACAATTAATTTTAATTTCGATAGGAGCAACATCAGCTATGACTTGGTTTAGCTATTTTGTGTCCAAAAAATTTCAAAAATTATACAAAGAACCAGTTCTTTTATGTACCGTTTTTTCAGAATTAAATTATAATCTTTCAACAGGTTCTAAACGGAAACTAGGATGGATTTTTCATTATCTAATCGGATTTTTATTTGTTCTTGGATATCATATAGTATGGGTAAAGGATATACTATCGGTTTCACTGCTAAGTGCGCTCATATTGGGAATTATCAGCGGTGTAATAGGTATAATCAGCTGGGTATTTATATTCAAAATAACCCGATATCAGACCCCAATTGATTTTAAAGGTTATTATATTCAGTTGTTCTTTGCCCATATTATTTTTGCTCTTGTAGCAACATTATTATACTTTATTACGATGCTTCTTGTAATTGTAACAAAAGCTTATATCACATAGCAAAAAAAAACAGGGATTAAAGTCCCTGTTTTTTTTATATAATCTAATTGCTGTTTTTACCAGCCTTTTACTGCTCCGCCTTTAAATTCTACTTCGGCCGCTTTTTCCACTTCTGGAGATTGAAAAGCTTGTAAAAACTGTTTTACTTTTTCTTCATTTTTATTGTCTTCACGACTTACAACCAAATTTACATAAGGTGATTCTTTGTCTTCAACAAATAACGCATCGCGCGAAGGAACCAATCCTGCTTGAGAAGCAAATGTATTGTTGATAATTGCAATAGAAACATTTGCATCGTCTAAAGCTCTAGGCAATTGAGGCGCTTCTAATTCTAATATTTTTAAGTTTTTTGGATTACTTACAATGTCGGTTACTTTTGGCAATAAACCAACTCCGTCTCTCAATTTCAATAAACCATTTTTCTGTAAAAGCAATAAAGAACGTCCGCCGTTTGTTGGATCATTTGGAATAATAATCGTGCTTTCGTTTTTCAATTCAGAAAGGTTTTTTATTTTTTTTGAATAACCCGCAATTGGGTAAACAAATGTTTTTCCGATGATTGCTAATTTATAACCACGTTGTTTCGATTGCTCGTCCATGTAAGGTTTGTGCTGAAAAGCATTTGCATCAATATCACCTTGACTTAAAGCTTCGTTTGGAATCACATAATCGTTAAACGATACCAATTCTACTTCTAATCCGAATTTTTCTTTCGCAACTTTTTTAGCAGCTTCTGCCACTTTTAATTCTGGTCCGGCTGCTACTCCAACTTTAATAAAATGCGGATCGTTTTTTTTGTCACTTCCACAGTTTGATAAAACAAGTGCCAAAGCCAAAACTCCAGCATTTTTTAAAATATTTAGTTTCATTTTTTTAATTGTAAATTGTTAATTATAAATTATTAATTGATATGATTATCTGTGATCAAATCGTTTAGACAAATAATCTCCTATAAACTGAATCAGGAATACCAAAATCACAAGTAAACCTAAAACGGAATTCATCGTTACGGCATCATAACCAATATAACCATATTGATAACCGACTTGTCCCAAACCTCCTGCTCCAACAGCTCCGCCCATTGCAGAATAACCTACAAGAGTAATTAACGTAATTGACGCCGCATTAATTAATGAAGGTAACGCTTCTGGAAGCAATACTTTATACACAATTTGTAACGGCGTTGCGCCCAAAGCTCTCGCCGCTTCGATTAATCCTGATGGCAAACCCAACAAACTATTTTCTACTAAACGAGCAATAAATGGCGCTGCTCCAATGCTTAACGGAACTAAAGCCGCACTCACGCCAATCGAAGTTCCAACAATGGCACGTGTAAACGGAATCATCCAAACAATTAAAATAATGAATGGAATGGAACGGAAAACATTTACCAAAATCGATAAAACTCGATTTAAAACAGGCTGATCTAAAATTTGATTTTTACGGGTTAAGAACAATAAAATTCCTGTTGGAAGCCCCAATACAAAACCAAAAAAACCCGATACAAAAGTCATAACAATGGTTTCCCATGTTCCTTTTAACAATAAATCTATAAGAGAATCAGACATAACCTATTATTTCTGTTTTAATGTGTTTTGAATTAAAATATTGAATCGCCGCATCGTAATTTTCGCGTTTTCCTGAAAGTTCAATCAGCATTACACCAAAATTTACTTCGCCAGCCTGATCCATTTGTGCGCTTACAATTTTAAAATCGGTATCAAAAAGCCTTGAAACTTCTGAAATAACGGGTTCGTTAACCGATTTTCCAGTCATTTCTAATTTCAATAACGGGTTTAAATTCCCGTTATCGGCTTGCTGTAACTTGTCCTGATAAACCGATGGAATTTCAATATGTAACGAAGAAGAAATAAACTCTCTCGTCAATTCCTGTTTTGGATCAGCGAAAATTTCACCAACACTTCCCTGCTCTATCAATTTTCCGTGACTGATAACCGCCACTTCATCACAAATTGATTTTACCACTTCCATTTGGTGTGTAATCAATAAAACCGTGATATTTAATCGCTTGTTAATGTCTTTCAATAAATTCAAAATCGAACGCGTAGTTGCAGGATCTAAAGCACTTGTAGCTTCATCACACAACAAGACTTTCGGGTTATTTGCCAAAGTTCTCGCAATTGCCACTCTTTGTTTTTGACCTCCAGAAAGACTTGCAGGATAATCGTTTGCCTTTTCTGCCAAACCAACCAATTGCAATAATTCTAAAACTCTGGTTTTGATTTCAGCTTTTGAAGTTCCAGCTAATTCTAATGGAAAAGCCACATTTTCATAAACGGTTCTAGAAGAAAGTAAATTAAAATGCTGAAAAATCATTCCGATTTGTCTTCTTTCAATTGCCAATTCTGCGTTTGATAATTGCATCAGCGCTTTTCCGTCGACAATAATTTCTCCTGAAGTTGGTCTTTCCAACAAATTTACACAGCGGATTAAAGTACTTTTTCCCGCGCCCGAAGTTCCAATTACACCAAAAACTTTTCCTGGCGGAACTCGTAGTGAGACATCAGATAAAGCAGTAACAATTCTGTCTTTCTGATGAAAAGTTTTGGTTACATTTTTTAATTCAATCATTTCGTAATCAAGGTAAAACAAAAAGCCTTTCAACTATTTATGAAAGGCTTTTTGATATCAATAATATAGTTTTATATAGAAGCCAGTTCAAAAAAATGCATTACAACAATACAGCACATCATACTACTGTTATAATAATTCTTCATATTCTGGTCGTTTTTTCTCATTGCGATTGCAAATTTAAGCAGTTATTTTCAATTTTAATGCAAAAACTATTAAAACTTTTATTTTCCTATCAATCTAATAGACTACTATGTCGTTTGCAACATAATTAATCCTTCTTGGCATCTAATAAAATTGCTAATTGAATACAAGGCAAATCCGAACGATTACTCCACGCATGATTGGTACCACGCTGAATTACAATATCTCCAGGTTTCAAAATCGTTTCTTCTTCATCCACAATTAAATAAATTTCTCCAGAAATAATAATGATATAATCTAAAGTATCGGTTTGATGCATTAAAGGATGCGGCTGACCTTCGGGTGCCACAATTCCTAAATCTTTGTCTGGCGGAATCTGTACGTAACGAAAATAACTTCCGTTTTTGGGCGTGTTTGGAAAAGCGGTATTTTCTATTCTATTTTCTTCGAATTTTGCAGGAATACTATCTGTTGACCAAATGTCTGAAATAATCAATCCCGGAAAATGTTCCGAAACATTGGTAACGATCGCATCTTGTTCTATAATTGATTTTCCATTCTTGATTCCGGTAACTACTCGTCTTGGTATTGTTTTCATTCTTGTTTGATCTGCATAATTAATTTTTTTCCATACGTTTTGTTTCCACGTAATAGCCACAGCGCTTTAACGACTGTTCTTGTATTTAATTCTCCAATTACGGAAATATTGGGCGGCGTTATAAGTTTACTTTCTAGCAACTGCGCCAACTCGTTTAAACCGTTTTTATAATAATCGTATCTTTTTTCTAAACCATACGCATAATTTGAAATAGTATGAATAGTTGCTCCTCTCGAAAAAAGAATATTTCGTGATTCTTGAGTTGAAAAATTCGTAACGTCAATATACGTCCCGTTTATTTTTAGAAGTTTTGCTGCGACTTCTGCAATTTTATTTCCGACTAAATCTACAGCAATGTCAAATTTTTTATTTCCATTTAATGAAAGTGCCGCTTCGTATATTTCTTCTTTTTTATAATTAATGATTTGCTGCGGCTTTACACCAAGATCAATTAAAGATGCTATACTTTCTTCATTTCCAGCCGTAACTAAAAAGTTGGAGAATCCTTTACTTATCAAGAGTTTGACAAAAAAACTTCCAACTCCTCCAGCTCCGCCTGTGATTAATATGGAATCTGTTAGAGAAGCTTTCATTCTTTTAAAAGATTGCAAAGCCGTTAATCCAGCTGATGGAATTGAAGCGGCTTCTTCAAAAGAAATATTTTTTGGCTTTTTTACTGCAATAGCTTCAGGAACGCAAATGTATTCGGCATAAGTTCCGTTAGAACCCATACTTCCAGAACCACAAAAAACAGCATCGCCAATTTTAAAATCTCTCACATTTGATCCGATTTTAGTAATAATTCCTGAAAATTCTCTTCCTAAAATAGGCGAATGCAAAAGCTTTCTTTCAGAACCGTTTTCTGTCATTTGATAATCAATCGGATTAAAACCTGAAGCTACAATCTGAACCTGAATTTGATGTGGTTCAGGTTGCGGAGTTGCAATCGTCTCCAACTGAAATTGACGATTTTCCTGTAATAGAATTGCTTTCATTTTTAAATATTAGTTTCTTAATCCAATTCAAACCATTCGTTTACTTCTCTTTCGATTGTATCTTTAATTCTAGGATTTTCAAATTCATTTGTTGCAGGATTGTATTCATAATCTTTCTGCCATTTTTTATAATGTAAAGCCACTTGCTGAATCGCATTACAAATAAATAAAAGTTCTTCGTCTGTCGTTATTGGATGAAGTGACAAACGAACCCAGCCCGGTTTATTGGTTTGGTTTTTCTCCAATAATTCATTGGTAATCGCTCTCGAACGTTTTTCATCAATATTGAAAAGAAAATGTGCATATGTACTCGCGCAAGACCATCCGCCACGAGTTTGAATTCCGAAACGGTCGTTTAATAATCTTACGATTAAATTGTAATGAATATCTTCAATTACAAAAGAAACACAGCCAATTCGTTTGCTTTTTAAATCTCCCAAAATAGAAAGACCTTGTATTTTTTGAAGTTTAGAAAAGCAAAGATCCAAAAGTTCTTTTTCTCTTTTGGCAATCTGTTCTACTCCCATTTTTTCTTTTAGTTCTAAAGCCAAAGCCGCTCGAATTACTTGTAAAAATCCTGGAGTTCCGCCATCTTCTCTAACTTCTATCACATCGCTATAACAATAATTCCCTAACGGATTGGTCCATTTTACATTTCCGCCGCCGGGATTATCTGGAAAATCCGATTGGTATAATTTTTCATTGAAAACCAAAATACCGCAAGTTCCGGGTCCGCCCAAAAATTTATGAGGCGAAAAGAAAATCGCATCTAACTGCTGTTCTGGATCTTTTGGATGCATATCGATTTTGACATACGGAGCCGAAGCTGCAAAATCTACAAAACACAATCCGCCGTTTTGATGCATAATTTTGGCTAATTCATGGTAAGGCGTAATAATTCCCGTTACGTTTGAACACGCCGTAAACGAACCGATTTTTAAACTTCTATCGGCGTATTTTTTTATTTCTGTAGAAAGACTTTCTGGATCTACTAAATTGTTTTCATCAGCAGGCAAAATCACAACATCGGCGTTGGTTTCATACCACGGAACTTGATTTGAATGATGTTCCATATGTGTAATAAAAACTACTGGTTTATCATTTTCCTTTTCATACGTTTTTCTTAAACCAATGATACGCTGAAGTTTAGATAATGCAGCAGTCATACCAGTTCCAGTTGTAACCAAAACATCGGATTCATTGGCATTAACCGATTTTTTAATAATATCTCTGGCGTAATTGTATGCGTAAGTAGATGTTTTTCCTGTCTGACTAGAAAGTGAATGCGTATTGGCAATCATCGGACCTATTTTATTGAGCATAATATCTTCAATTGGCGTGTATAATCTTCCGCTGGCAACCCAATCTGCGTAAATCAAATTTTGTTCTCCGTAAACCGATTCGAAAGTATGATCTATTCCTACAGTGTTTTCTCTAAATTTAGAAAAGTAACACTCAGATTCTGTTGTTTTTGTAGTTGGCTCAATAGCATTCATTTCCCTAGCATTTTTAAATTAACAAATTGTATTATGGTTTGAATTTCCGCAATGTTGTCATTCCGAGGAACGAGGAATCTCACGCATAACTCGACAAAGATTGACGACCTTCTATATGGATTCTCTAGTGTGATTCCTCGTTCCTCGGAATGACAAGATTGTGTATTTCTTTATTAAATTTTATTTTCCAAAAGCGATTTAAGTGTAGCTTGCAATTCTTCTCCGTGAAGATTTTTTGCAACAATAATTCCTTTAGAATCTACCAGATAATTGGCAGGAATTGCACGTACACCATATAATTTTGCAACTGCACTATTCCAGAAAAGTAAATCTGAAACATGCGTCCAAGTTAAATTGTCATCTTGAATTCCTTTAATCCAGTTTTCTTTCTTTTTGTCTAAAGAAATGGCGATTATATTAAATCCTTTATCGTGAAATGCTTTGTAAGCAGCCACGATATTAGGGTTTTCTCTTCGGCATGGTCCGCACCAAGAAGCCCAGAAATCTACTAAAGTGTATCCATTTAAGTTTTCAGAAAAACGAATTGCCTTTCCTTCAGGATTATTTGCGGTAAAATCAGGGGCTTTTTTTCCAACTGCTAAACCGTCTAGAACAATTGCCAAATCTTTTAGTTCTTTCACGTAAGTAATATTTTGAAGACTTTTATCCAGCAAAGCAATATTTTGTGTAATCTGTTCTGGCGTTAAACGATAAGACCAATTTCTGTATAAAACATAAGCAGATACAATCGATTTTGGATGTTCTGTAATGAATTTACTGATTTCTACATCTTTTGTTTTTTTGTACGTTTCAAACAAATCTTGTGTCGCAGAACCTTCAACTACAGAATTTGTATAATATTTTTTTGGACTTAATTTAACCGTAATTGGTCCTTTTTCTAGAAAAACATACAACGGAGAATCTGCTGTATTTACGCTTAAACCGTATAATTCTGGCGTTTTTACTTTAGTTTTAAAAGCAAAACTCCCGTCTTTTACTTTTACCGAATCAATTGTGGTGAACATTTTATTATGAAACTTTTGCAGATAAACATATTGTGCAACGGTATCTACAACTGTTCCTTTTAATTGCAAATTACTTTCCTGCGCCTGAATTTGGACAGCTGCAAGAAATAAAGCAAAACCTAGTATTAATTTTTTCATTTTATTTTTAGTTTTAGAATTAGACAAAAGAATTTGTAACCAATGTGCGAGCCATTAGTATTTTATTAAAAGAAAATTTATGTGATTTGTTAATGCTTTCGCATTCGAAAAACAGCAAGACTATTTTCTTCAAACATCGAATTCAAAAGTTCGTAACCGGCATAAATAGTATCTGTTTTCATTTTAAAAAAAATAAAGATTAAAATAGATGACCTTATTCAGATTGGAGCAATCTTTTCTTATCTGTCCGCCGCGGCGGAAGGATTTAGCACCTTATTTGGCAACAGGTTGCTAAGACTTCATCGGGCCTATTCCCTCAGTCTTTCTGGATAAGTATCATTTTATAATTTTTCTGCGATACAAATATATATTAATTATACCGAATTAGTCAAGTTTAAATCTATTTTTTTTTATTTTTATTTAAAAAAGAACTAATTAAAAAAAATAAAACAATAGAAATCAGCACTTTAAAACAAAAAATAGTCTCAAAAAAAAAGCCTGCAAATAATTTATTTACAGGCTTTAAAACTTTAAAACTAAAAATCAATTAATTATTTTGTTCTGCAATTGTAGACTTATTTAGTTTTATAACTCTGATCTTTTTATTGGTATTATCAGATAAGAAAATACGATCGTTAAGCTGAGCCGTTCCTACGATGGTTCCAAATGCATTTTTTCCTAAAATATCAGACACATTTACAACTGCTTTGTAATTCTTTTTACTGAATTCTTCTTTTGGATATAATCTTAAATAAGAAGTACTTCCAACAATTTCTGAGGTCACTGCCCAATCTTTACTAAAAGAAACTGCGATTGGTTTTATATCTGTAAATTGAACTTTTTCTGGCTCAATTGGCGTTGTTAATGAAGTTGTTGCATTAGCTTTAATATTGGCAATATTGTAATACAAATAACTTCGAGCATCTCTTCCAGCAACTACTAAATTTCCGCCGTAAACGTCTAAAGAATAGACTTCTGTATAACCATTTAAAGTGTTTAATTTCGCAATAGGTTTCAAATTCCAGTCACTGGTTTCTGTAATCTGAGAAGTTTCAAATACTTTTATAGATTTTTCTTTTTCTTTTACGAATAGCAAACCGTCTTTTGCAACAACACCAAAAACGTGTACAAAAGTCTGCCACCATTGACCGTTTCCAACCGTACTTATTCCAGCATTTGTAGTTTCATCAAAAACAAATAATCTAGATTCTGTGCTTCCAACGTAAATGCGCCCGTTATCAATAGAAACCGAAGTCAGACTTGTTAGAGGAATCTTGCTCCCTCCTTTTATATATTCTTTTATTGTTTTAATGTGAGCTAATGTTAGAGCATTAAAAATTTCTAAAACATCTCCATTAATAACATATAATTTTTCATTAGAAATAGCGATTCCTTTCGGATCAAATCCTACCGCACTTCCTGGAATACTTTCGGTTGTAATTGAAACTTCATCTGTTGGGTAATAATAATCGTAATTTTTAGATTCGACATCGTCTTTACTGCAATTTGTCAAAAAACAAAGCGCAAGAATTAAGGGCAAAATATGTTTCATACTTAATTTATATTTTAATTCCATTTTCCTTCACCTTTATATTTCAGCAAAAATGGATTCTTAGGATTGATAGCAAAAACTGGCTTTTTGTAAGTTCCAGTTAAATAATTCGTTTTAGACCAAGTTTTTAAAACGTCTGAATCGGTAAAAGGAAGATCATTTAAATAAATTAAATACTTATAAAAGTGAGTCAGCATTTCTTGCTGTCCGCCGCCTTCGCCACTATTTGCTAAATTACTGCTGTGGCTAAAACCAATATGATGCGAATACTCATGTGACCAAACCGACATCTCTCCTACCCAATGTCCAGTTACATAACCAGATTCCCATTGCGAAGCTAAATTTCCACCGCCCCAAGCAGAATCTCCTCCTACCATTGCCATGTAAATTGTTCTTTTATCTAGATAATTCCAGTAGATTTTTTCGATATCTTCTTTCGTTAAATAATCATAAACACCGTTTGCATCTTCTGCATTTCCGTGCCAATTTAAGGCTCCATTTATGGTTGTTCCAGCTGTTGCTGCTTGCTCTTGCTTGTACTTGTCAAAATTGGTAAAAGTGCTGTAATACAACGGATGACTCAAAGCATAAGAATAATTGATAATCATTGTGATCGCTTCTTTTGCTAAAACGGGATTCATTGGAAGAAATTTTCCCAGTTCGTTAATATGATAGCCATCGTGAAACTGAACCAAATGATTTGATTTTATTTTTTTGAATTTTTGAAATAACGGATCTTCAGATTCTACAGAGAATTCGATTGCTCCAGAAGAAAATCCATCAATTTTATCAATCGTAACCGTATTGCCGCTTTCTAATAAGTAATCGTTTTTCTTATCAGTCAATGGAATTTTATGAAATGAACGATGAAAAGCCGGAACTTTAGAAAAGCTGTAAAGCAGAAATCGTTTGCCATAATTCGGCAATTTTGCGTAGACTTTTACATCTGTAAGTCCGACGGGAGAATAAAGCGAAACCTGTACCGAATCTTTTCCCTTTTGAATAATTTGAAACGGTTCGTTGACTCTAAACCATCGATCTGTTTTATCGTACATTTTTGAAGGACTTTCGTTGTCCTCAAACATAGTCATCGGATGATTTTCTGCAGGCAAAGCTGTGGCATCAATGCTTGGCAGATAATTTGGTTTGTACGAATCGCCATCGTCGCTGCAACCAAAAATAATACCTGCCAAAATAGCAAGTACAAAAAAGTGAGTTTTTTTCCTCATTGTTAAGTAAGTAGGTTTGGGGTTAAATATCATACAAAACTATCAATATGCTTTTTAAAAACAAGCATATTGAAAGAAAAGTATGAATTTAAAAACTACTAAAAGTAAGTTTTGTCAACAGTAAAGTACTTAATCAACAGGTTCTAAAGCCTTAAAAAGTCAAATCTAAAGTTTCGATTTTTGATAAATCATTATTGAATTTTACAAAAGAAGCAGGAAATCCTTCTTTAATTTTTCCGATTTTATCTTTCATTCCAATCGCAGCAGCGACTCTTGTTGTTGCCATTTTTACAGCTTCATCAGCAGAAACATTTAAGTTGTTAAAAGCATTTTGCACCGCTTCTGTCATTGATATTGTTGCACCTGCGAGATTGCCGTCTTCATTTCTATAAAAACCATCTACTAAATGAGCATCAAAGTTATCCCATTTGAAATTGGCTATTTTTCTTCCTAAAAAAGTGGCATCACTAATCAAGAAGAATTTTTCCTGTTTTACCTTGTAAGCGACTTTTGCAGCAGCATAATCACAATGAACACCATCTAAAATAACAGGAGCATAAACTTCTTCATTTTCAAAAACAGCTCCGACTAAACCAGGTTCGCGGTGTCCAAACTGAGTCATGGCATTAAACAAATGTGTCACCAAATTTATTCCTTTAGAAAAATAAAATTGTGCCTCTTTATGCGTAATGGTAGAATGTCCGATAGAAATTGTGATTCCGCTTTCAATAAGCATTTGCAATTGTTCTTCTGTAAAACATTCTGGAGCAATCGTAATTACTTTTATAACATCTTTTCCTTTACTGATTATTTCTTGAAGTTCTTCATTTGTAGGTTTTCTAACCTGATCAATACTATGTGCTCCGCGTTTTAACGGGTTCAAAAATGGCCCTTCCAAATGCATTCCGATTACGCCATTATTGTGCTTTTTCATGTATTCTCGAACGGCTTCAATTCCTTTTAAAATAGTTTCTTTTGAAGACGAAATCAAGCAAGGCAAAACGTGTGTTGTGCCGTATTTCATACTTGCGTCGTAAATATCCTGAATTGTTTCTTCGTTTGGAGTTTGGCTGAAATAGTATTTTTCTCCTCCATTTATCTGAATATCTATAAATCCTGCCGAAAGATGATTTCCTTGCAAATCTATTGTTTCGATATCGTTTGGAATCTCTTTTTGCACTGAAATAATTTTTCCGTTTTCTACAATTACGACTCCATTTTCAATTATTTCTTCGCCAGTATGCACGACCGCATTTATGATTGCTTGTTTCATTTTTGATTTATTTCTTTCTTCAAATTTAAAAAAGAAGTTGGATTAATTTCTAACAAAAAAAGCTTCAGAAAATATCTGAAGCTTTTTTTTAAATTAAATTCTGAAAATCAATATAGTACAGTCATCGCAAACTGCATATTTTATGTTTTAATCTGGATTTGCCAAGATTTTATACAATTCGGCATTCGAAAGATAAAATTGATTCTCTAAACTAATTTGAGATAACTTAGCGCTTACTAAATTATTTTCTCTCGAATTGATTAAGAAAATAGAACTTTCCCCAAAAGAAAATAATTTTTCCTCCGAGTTTAGCATTGTCATATAATCATTTACCAAATTATCAATTACCACTTTTTGTCTTCTTAAAGAAGCAATTTCAGTCTGTTGCGCTTTGATTTTGTTTTTCAATTCTACTCTCTGCTGGCCAATATCAAATTGCATATCTTGAATTTTTAATTTAGCCAATTTCAAATTTCCGCGTTCTTTTCTTAAGAAAATTGGAAAACTAAAGTCGATATTAAATTTATAATCATCTGCATTAAAAGTATTCCAATAATTTGGATCTGAAATGTAATTGTAACCAACATTAACTTTTGGCAACAACGAATTGGCTTTCAACTGACGATTTACTTCCAAAATAGACAATTTAGTTTCCATAGATTGAATTTTAGGATGTGAATCTAAAGACTCAACATCAACCATCATGGCATCCGTTCTAAGAGTTTCTTCGATAGTTTGACCTAAATTCTGCTCTGGTTTTACCATTTCTCCTAATTCAACTGGAACATTTTCAATCCATAAAAAATTAGCTAGTTTAAGCTTTGCTTTAGCCAATTTTAAATTTCCGTTTTCAACATTCAATTCTCGGTTTCTAACGGTAATTTTAGCTTCAACACTATCAATAGCTGGCGAATCTCCGGATTCAATTAATTTCTTAACGCCTGTAAAACGCGTACTTGCAAAACCTAAATAATTTTTATACAATTCGGCTTCGTTATAGCTTTTTCTCCATTCAAAATAAGCTTCACTTGCCTGATACAAAACTTCGATGGCTCTTAGCTTACGCTGTGCGTCACTTAGTTTCAAGTTTAATTTCCCTTCTCTCACATCAGCCATTCGCTGATTGATAAACATTCCCTGCCCCAAAGCAACAGTAATTCCAAGCGAGGCTAAACCTGCTTCTGGCGTACGGTTCTGCGGATTGTAATATTGTCCGTCTGTATCATCAAAACCTGCTTTTACTTCAATTCCGTACCAAGTCGGAATTTTGAAACTGCTGTTTAACAACGAATAATATTCTGTTCCTTTAAATTCTTTCTTATTGTAATCTACTTCAATTTTAGGGTCAAATCCGCCGCGCGCTGCCATTAATTTGGCTTGTGCATTGGTTACTTCAAGATTGGCTTGTTTTACCAGCGGATGATATTTTTTTACATATCCCAAATACTCGATAAAAGTTAGCTCTTCTTCATTAAAGTTTTGACCTTGCATTGTAGAAAAGCAGAATAAGATTAAGAAAGAAAACAATTTTACAAGATTTCTCATTTTACTTTTTCTCCTTTCCTTTTGCTTCCTTTTCTCCTGAATTATAATAGTTTGGCGGGAAACCGTTTAAGTTTCTCCAAATCTCATACCATACCGAAACCGTTTCTAGCAACGCAATACTTTGCGCTCCGGCACCAATGCTCAATTCTTTTGGCCAGTGGCGATCTTCACCATCTGGTGAAACCAAAATTCTATATTTTCCGTTTGGACTGATAAAGTTTTCTACCGCTACAATTTTTCCTCCGTAAGTTCCATAAGACAAACCTGGCCATCCAGAAAATACAATTCTAGGCCATCCATCAAACCAAACACGAACTTTTGCGCCACGATGTACTAAAGGCAAATCGATTGGATCTACGTAAGTTTCTACCGCAATATCGTATTTAGAAGGCATAATACTTACTACAGAAGTTCCTTCTTTAATGGTTTCTCCAATACCCGCCAATAAAGCTCGGTTTACATAACCGCTTTGAGGCGCTGTAATGTAATACAAACCGTTTCTTAATCTATAATTAGTGTATTGATTTTCCAATTTATTAACCTGAGCTTCAGTATCGTATTGTGTACTTAAAGCCGTAAATTTATCACTTCTAGATTTAGAAATCTTTTCAGCATATTCGGCCGTAATTCTATTGATTTCAACTTTTGCATTAATCAATTCATTTCGACTGCTCAATAATTTATTTTCCTGAGTAATAATGTAAGCTTCAGATTCTTGCAATTTTAATCTTTTTTGCTCGACATCTGTCATTGGTTTTAAACCTTCTTTGTTTAAAGCTGTAGAACGATCAAATTGTGTTTTTGCAATTCGAAGTTGCGTTCTAACTGCAACCAAGTCCATACTGTCACTTTTTATTTTCAGTCTTGCTTGTTTGATTTTGTTGCTTGCTTGTTCCAGTTTCAACTGCCTTTCTGTATTCAAAGATTGCGCTTGAACGTCCAGAGAATTTACTTTATCACCGTAAGATTCAACCGCCATTTTTTTGGCATCAACTTGTTGTTTGGTATTTCCAACCAAATTTGGATCTAAGTAATCTTCTTTAATCTCTGAAATAAAAAGAATGGTATCTCCTTTTTTCACATAATCACCTTCTTTTACAAACCATTTTTCAATTCGTCCTGCAATAGCATTATGAACAGTTTGTGGTCTTTGATCTGGTTTTAAAGTAGTTACAGAACCGCTTCCTGAAATATTTTGTGTCCACGGCAGAAAAAGACAGCATACAAGGAAAATCAAGAATCCGATTATGACTTTATTTAAAATTCTATAATGCGGTCTTCGGGCAACACTCGTAATCGATTTGTATTTGCCCTCAGTTATAAGTACGTTGTTATCTTTAGATATATTGAGCATGATTAAAGCTTTATGTCGTTAATAATTTTTCCGTCGTCAATTGTAATCATACGGCTGCATTTGCTTTTCCAAATATCACTTTTAGAAGTTACAATTACAGTCCAATCATTTTCTTCGGAAAGTAAAAAATCAACAATTTTATTCGAAGTCAATTCATCCATTTTATCAACTGGATCTTCTAAGAATAAAATATTTGGTTTGCTCACAATACTTCTTGCCAAAAGAATCTTTTGAACATCAGAAGCAGAAAGTTCACGTCCTCCTGGATGAATTTGATTTTCTAATCCATTCTCGAAAGTTTTGATGTAAGGTGTAAGACCTACATTATCTAAAGCCCATTTTAAATCATCGCTATTTAATTCTTCATTTCCAAAAACAATATTTTCTCTAATTGTTCCTGCAAATAAGGTATCGCCTTGCAAAAATGTTCCTGCTTGTGCTCGATATGTATCTTCGCTAAGACGATTCATATAATTATCAGTCACGTACATCGCACCACTTTCTGGTTCTAAAACTCCTGAAAGTAAGCGCAATAAAGTACTTTTTCCTGCACCGTTTGTTCCCGTAAGAATGATTTTTTCTCCTTGAGAGATTTTCAAATTAATATTCTTAAGAGACTTTTTATTGTGTTCTGGATAATTATAATTGATGCTTTCTGTTTCAATATTGATTCCTTTCTCTGTTTTATCTGAAGTTTCAGGAATACATGAAATTTCCATATCAGTTACTTGACCAATTTTTTCGACAGAAGTCAAAACGTCGTAGAAAGATTCTAATCCGAAAATGATTTTTTCTACAGAATTGATTAGCAATACAATTACGATTTCAGCTGCTACGAACTGCCCTATGTTCATTTGGTGGTGAATTACCAGAAAACCACCGATCGATAATAAGGCAGCAGTAACAATTACTTTAAAAATAGTAAGCTGAATATATTGTTTTTTCATTACCTGAAAGTGCTTTTCACGGTAATTTACGTAGTTACTCACATAACCGTCGTTTCTTTCTAAAGCATATTCGAAAGCCCCTTTTCTGCGGAAACTTTCTCTGTTTCTTGCAATTTCTTGAAGCCACGCTGCAACTTTATATTTAAATTTTGATTCGTTAAGACTGGTTTCTAAACCGTCTTTGTATGAGAATTTAAAAATTACCCATAAAATAACAATGAAAAGAAGTCCGATAACCATAAAGAAAGAATGGTATAAGACTAATAAAATAATACCCAAACCAACTTGGAGAAATGCTGTACAGAAATCTAAAAGCAATTTTGCTGTTCCTTTTTGCACCATTAAAGTATCAAAAAAACGGTTTGCTTTTTCTGGAGCATATTCTGAATACATTTCCTTAAATTTGATTAAAGGCATTCTGTAGGCAAATTCAAAAGAAGAGCGAACAAAAATTCTCTGCTGCAGATTTTCTACAATTCGGAGCTGTAAAATGGTCAAAATTCCGCCAAAACCAACTCCAATTGTAACTAAAATTACAAGAACAATCCAAGAAACGCTCAGCTGTCCGCTTTGAATGAAATTAATAATGGCCTGGATTCCTAAAGGCAGGGAAAGATTTACTAAACCTGCAAATGCAGCATAGAAGATAATTTGATATACATCGCGCTTATCGAGCTGCAATAAGTTATAAAAACGTTTAAATGGTGTCATGAATGTAAGTATAAATACAAGATTATTACATAGAATAAATATACGGCAAAAACCGCATTTAGGATAAAGATTTTCTTCTAATCCTTAAAAAACAAGTATTTATGAATTTAGCCGAGGAGGCGGTATATCTATTTTACCATGAAACCCAAATGAAAATATTGTATTATCAATATATTTTTTCCCTTCTGATTCTATTAGAAAATAGAAACTAGGCATTAATGATTCTGATGAAATCAAATATTCCATTAAAGGAATTCCTTTTGCTAATTTGGCTGTTTTGGTATCTTTTGTTTTGTAGTCATCCAGTTCTTCTGGAATTCCGTCACATTTGAATACTTTTTTTAGAAAATTACATGTAATGCCTTTAACGGTATAGGTTTCGGCATTATCACTAATAATTCGCGCCATACTATTTGAGATATTTAAACTGCTGATTAAAAAATAGCCGACTAGTAACACCTGAAGGCATTTACAAAAAAAGCTATTTTTTATTCTATTCAACATACTCTAAAAGGCGAAAATTTTAAATAAAACCACTAAAATTCAATTAAAAACTCCAGTAATTTAGGGCAATTATCTTGATTTTTCTAAGCGCGCAATTTAGACCTAAATATTTTCTCCAACATTAGAATAACATTAGAATTTGGGCATTGGCAAAACTTTAAAAATAAATTAACAGGACATTCTTACACTCAAAGAACAATCGAAATTATATAACATCGACTGGCAATTCTATAACTCTCTCACCGATTTACGCTCTACTTTTGAATTCGATAATTATAAGCATAAAAATAATAAAAGTGTTACTAGAAGTATTACCAATAGAAGAAACTCCATTTATAAACGATTTAATACAAAATCAAGATATGACTTACGCAAAGAATGATTTGACCCGATTTTTAGATGCACAAAATAAATTGTATTTAACTGCTTTTTCTGAAATTAAAAAAGGTAAAAAAGAAACGCATTGGATGTGGTTTATATTTCCGCAAATCAAAGGTTTAGGAAAAAGCAATCTTTCTGATTATTATGGTGTTGCAGATTTGAAAGAAGCTACAGCGTTTTTAAGCCATCCTATTTTATCGAAACATTTAATTGAGATTTCTAAACTTATGCTGACTTTAAACAAAAAATCTGCTGAAGGAATTTTGGGTGAATTAGGCGCTAAAAAATTGCATTCTTCAATGAGTTTATTTGTTCAGGTCGAAAATGCGCATCCGGTTTTCCAACAAGTTTTAGATACTTTTTTCTTCGGACATTTGGATCAAATGACTTTAAATTTTACTAAAAAAAACACTGTAAATCTGCCAATTGCAGTACTTTCTTAATATTCTTAGGACTATAAAAAAAGCGGTCATTTCGTATTGAAATAACCGCTTTTTTATTTTTATAAATTTCCAGCAATAATTCCTACGGAACAAAAAATATTAAACAAAAAAAGCTGTCTCAAGAGTCGAGACAGCCTTCCCATCAACAATAATAAATATAAAATAAAGGTAAAAGTTCTGTTTACGAACTTTTTTCAAAATTAGAAACTCCTTTTTGAAGCCAGTTTAAATACTCCTTAATATCAGGATTATAAGCTGAAGTTTCATTTAAAGTTTCTCCTTCATGATTTACCAAAACATAAAAGGGTTGTGCATTGGTTTTATAAGTAAGCGTTTGAAATTCGCTCCATTTTTGTCCAATGTATTTTAGTTTTTTTCCTGTCAATTGAGAAATAACTTGCTCGTTCGGATTCAGTTCTCTTTTGTCATCTACATAAAGCGAAATCAAAACCAAATCGCCTTTTAAGATTTTCTGAATCTTTTCGTCAGACCAAACATTATCTTCCATTTTACGGCAGTTTACGCAGGCATGACCTGTAAAATCGATCATAACAGGTTTTCCTATTTTTTTGGCGTATTGCATTCCTAAATCATAATCGGTAAAAGCCATAATATTATGCGGACCAAGTTCTGCGCCTTCTGGCAAGTTTTGCGTTATTTCTTTGGAAGACGAATTATTCAAACCATTTGGAATTTCGCTATAATGCATTGGCGGCGGGAAACCACTAATCATTTTTAGAGGTGCACCCCAGATTCCTGGAATTAAATAAATGGTAAAAGCCAGAACTACAACTCCAAGTCCTAATCTTGGAACACTGATATTCGAAATCGGACTATCGTGCGGCAATTGGATTTTTCCAAATAAATAAAAAGTCAGCGTTCCGAAAATGGCAATCCAAATCGCTAAAAAGGCTTCTCTTTCCAGCCAATGCAATTGTAAAACCAAATCGGCATTGGATAGAAATTTAAAAGCCAAAGCCATTTCTAAAAATCCTAAAAATACTTTAACCGAATTTAACCAGCCGCCTGATTTTGGCAATGAATTTAACCAACCCGGAAAAGCAGCAAATAAAGTAAATGGTAAAGCTAAAGCCAGAGAAAAACCAAACATTCCGACAAAAGGTGCTATTCCTCCGCGCGAAGCGGCTTCGACCAATAAAGTTCCGACAATTGGACCTGTACAAGAAAAAGAAACAATTGCCAAAGCCAAAGCCATACATAATATTCCGATAATTCCGCCTTTATCTGCTTGCGAATCGACTTTGTTTGCCCATGCATTTGGAAGCATAATTTCGAATGCGCCCAAAAACGAAAAAGCAAAAATCATTAGAAGCACAAAAAAGATCAGATTGAACCAAACGTTGGTCGAAAGTGCATTTAGAGAATCTGCTCCAAAAATCCAAGTTACTATGGCGCCCAAAAAGATATAAATGGCAATAATTGCAATTCCGTAAAAAACGGCTTTTCTAATTCCCTGCGATTTGTTTTTGCTTTGTTTGGTAAAAAAACTCACCGTCATCGGAATCATTGGAAAAACACATGGCGTTAATAATGCTGCAAATCCTGAAAAAAACGACAAGATAAAAATTGTCCATAAACTTCTGGATTTCTCTTTATTGGCAACTTTTTTAATCTTTGGTTTTACAAATTTTGTCGGAACTTCTTCTGAGTAGTTAACAATTGAGTCTGATTTCTCTTCAACAACTATATCTGGAAGAGCTTCATTTTTTTGTTCGATTTTCAATTTGCTTTTTTCTTCAGAAGCAAAAGGATTAACGGTAAATTCGAGTTCGTCAAAAGTTGGCGGCAAGCAATTTTCATCGTTGCAAACCATATATTCAACTTCGGCTTTTATTTTAAAAAGTTTTAAAGAACTAATTTTAATTCGTTGTCTAAAAGTTGTTTCTTTTTCGAAAAACTTAATCTGCATCTTAAAAATAGGATCGTTTACAACTTTGCCTTTTTCTTCTTTTACTCCTCCAAAAAGCTCAAATTCAGAACTTTTTACAAAAGTAAAACGAGTCGGGATTGGTCCTCCATCCTGTACATTCTGACTGTACAAATGCCAGCCTGGTTCTATAATGGCTTTTGCCTGCAATTCGTATTCATTTTCAGAAATATTCTCGACACTGGTTTTCCATTTTATAGGATTGTAGATTTGAGCTTTAATGAAAGTGGAAAACAGCAGGAAGAAGCCCAATAAAAAAATGTTTTTTTTCATGGGTTAAAATCTTTAATTAAGAGGGCTGAATAGCTAAAACAACCCTCTATGAAATCCGCTATACAAATTAAATTGCTTACTAATTCAAAATATTATTTGATAGGGAATTACAAATTAAACTCTAATAAAAATGGGTTAGATTATTTTAGCGGTTTGAAAACAATTTCCATAGAATCTGCATTTGCTAATAAAGCGTTAGCAAAATCCTGAATGTCTTTGGCTGAAATGTTTTTTACAATGTCTTCAAAATTTTTCGGATCATTTATATTGTAACCTTCTTCAAAATAATTCGAAAGCAAACTCATGCTGTAACTGTTAAAGTTTTTGCTGTCTTCTCTAGATTTTAAGTAATTTTTTCTTGTCTTTTCGATATCTTCTGAAGCAATTTCGCCTTTTTTGATTTTATCAATTTCCTGATATACAATTGGCAATAAATGTTCTACTTTGTCTGCATCACAATCAAAAGTAATTTGAATACCTCCTTTTGCAATTGGATCTTTTACTAAAGAACCTTTAACTTGTGCGCCATAAGTACCGCCTTCTTTTTCACGAAGACTTTCTGTGTAGCGCAAAGTCAGAATATCACCTAAAAAAGAATTCAAAATTCTATTCTTTTGAGAATAAGCGTAATCTTTCATAAAAGCAATATTTACAGAACTTTTAGGAGTTTCCATTTTTATAAAAACATCACGATCAATTTTATTCGAAGTCCATTCTGGAACATCGATTTTGAATTTTTCTTTTCTTTTAATTCCTTTTATGCTCGCAATATATTTTTCTAATAATGGTTTCAAAACTTCTGGAGTAACATCTCCCACAATATAAAATTGAAAGTTTGAAACGTCTGCAAAACGATCTAAATAAATAGATTTCATTTTTTCAAAAGATAAATCATCAATATACTTTTGATCTAATGGTCGAATTTTTGGATTATTTTTTCCGTAAACAATATTCGACATACTATCCTGCATTTTTGCATTTATGTCGTTTTCTCTGTTTTTTAAAGAATTTTGAAGTCTTTGTTTTAAAAGATCATACATCTGAAGATCAAATCTCGGTTGAACAAAACGCAAATGCACCAATTCCATCATGGTTTCAATGTCTTTTACATTTGCAGAACCGCTTACTTCTTCTTTTAAAGAGCTAATAGTTACGTAAGAATTTGCAATTTTCCCTTTTAAAACCTTTTCCAAATCAACATTTGAAAGTTCGCCAATTCCAGACATCATTGCCAAACTTGTAGAACGATACGCAGAAGGCATGTCTTCAAATTTATACAAAGAGATTCCGCCCTGACTTTCTGCTTCTAAATTGACTTGTTTTTTGTTTTTATCTGCAAATTTGTAATGCACTTTTACACCATTACTCAAAACAAAAGTAGTCGCATCAATGGCTGTTTCTTTTTTCTCAGAAACAATTTTTCCTGGATTAATTTTCAGATTTCCTAAAAGTGTTTTTCCTTCAAATGTATCTACATAAGCTTGCAATGAAGAATCGTTTTCGGCTTTCTGAATAATATCAAATGCTTTTTCTTGTGTTAGATTTTCTTCGCCTTCAACACCAGTTACCGTTACTACGCGATTTTTCTGTGTATATAATTTGCTAATTTGTTCTTGAAGAATTTTAGTGTCAATATTTTTTAAAATACTTTTTACCATTTTAAATTCAGCAACAGGATCTGCAATTACATCATTTTTCAAATAATCGTCTTTTACCATTCCGATCACTTGTTTGTGCGAAATCTCATTTTGCTTATCTAAATAATTTTCATAACCCGAAATAGTTTCTGTAACGGCTCTTTCGATTTCGCCTTTAGAAAAACCAAATTTATATGCGCGAACCCATTCTTTCATAACCAAAGCAAAAGCCTCAGCTTGTTTTTCTGGTTTTGGAGAAATACTCATTATCCAAATGTCATTTAATCGAGAATAGTTTTGGTATCCGATTTTTGCGCCTTTAAATGGACATTCTTGTTTCTGCGCCATTTCTGCCAAACGATTATTCAAAATAGAAAAGGCTAATCTTTGTTCGGTTGTTTTTTCTAATTCGGCATAAGTATTCGTTGATTTTTCAGTTTCATGGCGAATCATAAAACTAATATTCGAAGTCGAAATTTCTTTGTCTAATGCCAATTTGAACATTGGTTCTACTCGATCTGGAATCGCAATTTCAAAACGTTTTTTCGGATTTTGAGGCGTCGGAATATCTGCAAAAAGTTTTTTGATTTTTGCTTCAATTTCATCTGCATTAATGTCTCCAACAATGGCGATTGCCTGTAAATCTGGACGATACCAATCTTTATAAAAATCTTTTAAAACCTGATATTTGAAGTTTTTCACAATATCCATATCGCCAATAGGCATGCGTTCTGCATAAAGCGAATTGTTGTAATAATAAGGCGCCAACTGATTGTAAATTCTCGCTCCAGCATTTTGCCTCGTACGCCATTCTTCTGTTATTACGCCGCGTTCGGCATCGATTTCTTCATTCGTTAGCGATAAAAAATTGGACCAATCGTGTAAAACTAGCAAACAAGTATCGACAACTCCGCCATCTTTTGACGGAATATTATCTAAGTTGTAAACCGTTTCGTCTGTGCTCGTGTAAGCGTTAATATTTTTTCCGAAAACGGCTCCTTGTTTTTGAAGTGTATTCAAAATACCTTTTCCTTCAAAATGTTTGGTTCCGTTAAAAGCCATATGTTCTAGAAAGTGCGCCAAACCCTTCTGTTGGTCGTTTTCTAAAATAGAACCCACATTTTGAATGATATAATAACTTGCCGTATTTTTATTTACCACAGTCGGATAAATATAATACGTCATTCCGTTTGGCAAAACTCCTTTTTTTATCTTTTGATTGACCGCAATTGGGTCAGTTGCTTTAAAGTTCTGCGCTTTCGCGGATAAAAAACATCCAGCGACAAACAGTAAGATTGCTATTTTTTTGCTGTATTTCATAAAGCTAATTATTAACTCTTCAATAATTTATCCAATTGCGCTCTCAATTCTGGATTAGAAGGTCGAAGCGCATCGGCATTGATGATATTTCCTTTTGTATCAAACAATAAAAATCTCGGAATTGCATTTACATCATAGTTTTTAGCTACATCAGAACCAAAATCTTTATCAGCCATTAACTGAATTCCTTTTAATTGTTCTTTTGTTACATAATCTTTCCACTTTTGAGCATCTTTTGCTTTGTCTAATGAAAGGCTTACAAACACAATATTTTTTCCGTGATAATCTTCTTCGATTTTTTTCATGTGTGGAATCTCCGCTTTACAAGGTCCGCACCAAGTTGCCCATAAATCGATGTAGACAAATTTACCTTTAAAATCTGAAAAAGAAACTGGTTTGTCGTTGATATCTTTATAAGTAAAATCTAAACCTTTCTGCCCTACACTTTTATGCAACACTTTTTCGTACTCTAATAAAAATGCTTTACTAGCGTCTGAAACCATTAACGGTTTAATACTTGGCGCAATTTTCTCGTATTCTTCAATTTTCATTCTTGAAGTTGCAACGGCATCGCGCAAATAAACATCTTTAAGCGCTGGATCTGTAATATGTGTAACTGCTTCTGTTAAATCTAAACGTTTTGGCGCATCTCCAGAATTCATCGTTACATAAAAGAAATAATTTGACATTAATGAAACGCCATTTTGCAATTTTAATAAATCTGGATCTGTAAACTTTTTGTCTGTCTGCCACGTTTTGATTACTGCCGGACGATCGTCTTTGTCAGGAAATGCAGTTCTAGGCATTCTGAAAAAAGTATAAGTAAGCTCTTCAACATCTGTTGCAACGGCCAATTTTAATAATTTATTGAATGTCGCGTCTTTCGTTTTTATAGATTTAGAAAATTCATCAGCTTTTGCAACTCCTTTGTCAATGAAAGGATAAAACTCTACGTAAGTTACATTTCCGCCTAATCTCGCAAAAGGTGCAAATTCGTTATAAATTTCATTTGCTTTCTGAACTAAAGCGTTCTGTCCGATATTTTTTCCGCTCAAAACGTAAGAATCTTTACTTATCGCAAGATTGATATCCAATTTTGGCTCTAAATACAAACGAATCAATTGGTTTCTGCTTTTAAATTGTCCGTAATCAACATAATAAAAGCCAGCGGCTGAAACTGGTGTCAAAAAGCCAAACTCCCCCAGAGAATTAACTTTTGCGGTAGCCGCAACAACTGGCTTTCCTTCTTCAACATTGTAAAGCGTAATTTCTTTTGTCTTTAAATCCGGAATCGCAATTGTTCCTTTAATTACTGCATAATCAGACAGATTTACAGCATAACTCATTTGAACCATAATAAAGGTCATAATGAAATAAAAAGCATTCTTTTTCATATTTTTTGTTTTTTGTTGATAATTTTAAATTGAAATTTGCATGGATTGATCGCCTTGCTCGATAATAAAATCTTTGCTTTCTTTAGATTCTTTCAGCTTTTTAAGATTTTCTGTTTTCAATAAATCTTTGGCTTCAAAATCATTTATCTGAGTCACTTTTGCTCCGGTTTTTATTTTCTTCAAATCCTCATTTTGCTGATCGATAATTCTTTTTACTAAAAGATTTTGGTTTTCATCAAAATCTAAATCCATTCCGCCCAAGTAAAAAGAAGACGTTTTTTTGAAATTTTTATTGGGCTCTAAATAGACCGTTTTATGTAAAAGGTCAATTGTAAAATTGAAACGCTTGATTAAATCAATTCCCAAAGATCCATCGGCGAAAGCCCAGTTTTTATTGGCTTCGTCATATTCTTGAATTGCTACAGTTACATTTGGAAAATTATTTCCGTTAATTGCCACATTCGGAATTGCACCGCCCACAATTTTAGTTTGTTTTCCTAAACTGTAATTCACAGAAGTGTATTCCGTTTTTAGACTTGCTTCCAAATTATTTTTATGATTGAAAGGTCCGTACGCGATTAAATCGTAACCTGCACCAGTATCAAAAGTAAAATTGCCTTCGACTGTTTTTTTGTCTTCAAAAGTCAGATTCATTTTTACGACCGGAAGTCCCGATTTATAATCAAAAACAAATGGTTTTACTTTTCCCCAATAATTGAAATTTCCAAAATTGTATAAATCGATTGTCATGGTATCAAAATTGACTGATGTAATGAAATTTCGTAACAAGTTTGCGCCAAATAATCCGTCGTAAACACCATGTTTCGGAAAAATAACCAAACCTTGATTTTTCAAAACCTGATCGCCAATATAAATGGTATTGTCTGCAGAATACTTTACTTCTTGACTTCCGCCAACCAAAGAAGCCGATTTGGTTTTGGTGACCACAACACCCGCTTTGTAAGCACTGTCGGGATTTAAAGCCATTCCGTCTGCGCCTGTATCAAAAAGCATTAAAAATTCACGATCGGCTTTGTTTAATTTGATTTTGATGGCGATTCCGTTTTCTATAATTTCAAATGGAATACTTGCCACTTCTTTTACTGCTGCATGTCTGTCGACTTTGTATAAACCATCAAAAAATGTCACGTACAAAATTTTATTTTGTGAATTGAAAACAATCTGAGACGGCTTTTTTTCTTTTCCTTTAAAACAAAAATCAGCCAAAACATAGGTTTCGTTTTTCATTTCCACCTTTTTTCCAATTTGAATAGAATCCAGAACTGGAAATGCATTGAAAATACCATTCAAATAATATTCGTTTGATCAAGCATCTCCAACACCGACAGTAAATTGCGGTGACAAAAGATTTTTTATGCTATTGTAATCTTTATTCTGAAAGGCTTTTTCGAACATTTTAATAGATTTCTGAATGCTATTTTGCGCATTAATCGAACAACCAAAAATCAATATTGAAAACAAGAAGATCTTTTTCATTTCGATTACTTTTGTGATGCCGACGGATTAACTATCACTTTTTCTACTCCAAAATCTTTCAATAAAATAGCTGAGTATTTTGTAAATTCTTCTGGCGTGTAGAGTTCTTTAGAATCATTTACTAATTCTGTAAATCCTTTCAAATCTTTCTTTTTTTCGTATTCTTTTTTCTTGCGTTGCAAAATGGTAAATACGTGAGTCGTTACGTTCCATCTTCCGTAATCTTGCGCAAATCTTTTACTGTTAAAAAGAAAAGCATCATCATATTGTTTTCCGACTCTTAAACCCGTAACGATTACAAAAGAAATTTCGTCAGAAGTGTCTTTAGATTTTAAATAAGTATCGATAACCTCAAAAGGCACATTTCTTTTTCCGTCTAAATACGCTTGTTTATAAAAATCTGGATAGTCTTTTTCTTGAATATCTGGACTATACTTTTTGAAAACACCTTTTTTAGCCGACTCTTTGGCGTTTTGAAGCAAGGTTGTAAATTGCTCTATGTTATGAAAACCGCCAGCAATATCAATAACTTTTCCGTCTGCGCTCATCAATAAAAATGTTGGAAAACCAGTTACGCCGTATTTCATGCATAATTTTTTCCCGATTTCTTCTTTTAAAATATCCGATTTGAAAGTGACAAAATCAGCATTCAAAAGAGCCGCTACTTTCGGATCTGGAAATACTTCTTTATCCATTTGTGCACACGGCATACAGCCTGTGAAATACAAATCGACAAAGATTAATTTTTTCTCCGTTTGAGCTTGTTTTTTAGCTTGTTTCCAGCTTTCTTCGGTAGATTGTGTCTGTGCTTTTAAGGCAAAAGAATGACAGGCAAGCAGCAAAACTGCGCTTGCGATTTTAAAAAATCGTTTCATAAAATGTGGGTTTTAGAAGCCGAATGAAGCTGTTGCACTTCATTCGGATTTATATATTTTAGGTTTTTAATTATCTCGCACGGTAAGCAACATCAACAATTTTGCATAAACCTGAGTAGCTATAGTCAAGAACCAAATCTCCATTTACAGGCGGAACTGTAAATAATTCTAATTTACCTGTTGTACCATAACTTCCGACGATTAATTTTTTGTTGTATAATTTATTTGCTCTTCCATTACAATCTAAATAAGTGATTACTTCATTGCCTTTGTCTAGCATTAATTTTGCAGATTGAGTTCCGTTATCGTACTCGTATAATTTTCCTCCAACTGCATAAAATAAATATCCAGAATCTGGACTTACCGCGAATTTTGTGGCTTTATCAAAATCTGGTGCGTTTAATATTTCTCTGTAATACGTTTGCGCTAAAGCTTTATTGAATCGAAGCAAATGAAATTTACCTGTTGTAACATTCTTTAAAACCGCAAAATTTTCAAAAGAATTATACGAAGATGTGGTCATGTAAACCAAATCGCAATTGGTATTATTCCAATCCAAAACAGTTGTAGAACCAACAACTGGTGGCATTATAGAACAGTTTCCTTTTACGACATTCATACGCACAAAACGACGCAAATCTTTATCAAATAAAACTGGAGGACTAGAGTATCCCTGATTATCTGCTATAAAAGGCGCAGCATTAAACGGTTTTGTTTCTGTATCTAAAATATTATTAGGCAAACCATATCTCACTTGCTGAACTTTTACATAACTGTAAACATTTCCATTGCTGTAGATAAGATTTTCTCCTGCTCCCGCCGATTTCATAAAATCGACTCCAAAATTGGTATCAAAAGCACCGCCTACACTTTCGTAAGCTATATTTTGAGATTGTGTCCAAGCAAAAGAATCTGGTTCTAATCGAGAGGTTCCGCTTTCTGAAGCTGTAACGTAAATTCCGTAAGCTGTAGAAGTAGCAGTCGCATTTCCAAAACATTCTACATCGACTGCTTTTCCGCTTAGTTTTAGATCTGAGCCAGCCGCATCTAAAACATCATTAATAACACGAGTAGTACCATTCGGAATTATAGAAACCATATCTAATCTCGCTTTTCCATCAACATCTCCGACTACAAGCCAGCCTTCATAAATAGCTGAAACAACATTGAGTGTAAAATAATTTTGCTGCCAAGTAACTCCCGTATCTTTATCTGTAATTAAATAGTAAACCAGGTATTTTCCAGGCGCTAATTTTACTAAGTCATCAAAATCTCTTTTGGTACTTATAACATTTCTAGCAGTCTTTATTGCTACCCATTCAAATGTATAACGATCAGGATTGGTTCCGTCATCTTTCGTAAACTTCAAAGTTGGAGCTAACTTAAAACGTTCTCCTGTATACACCGTATATTCTTTATCTATGCCCGTTACATTTACGGTGTTGATATCGGTATAATTATAATTGCCTTCATCGCTGACACAACTGTTTGCTAAAATCATAAGAAACAGTAAAGCGATTTTTATTTGTATCTTTTTAATCATTTTTATATGTTTTGATATGAAATGAATTGGATAATTTATGGAAGGAACATTTCTGTACCATCTTCTTCGTAAATAGTATTTCCAGATTTCTTCTGATCGGCCAAATAACGTTTCATGAAATTCTGGTAATATGTCACGTCGGGAACAGTCAATCCAGGAGAACCCAGTTTTTGTGCAAACATTTCAGGCTGCAAGTCCATAAGCTCGCACATTAAAAAGAATTTTTTAGGTGTAAAAACTCCCAAATAAGCGGCAAACCATCCTGGAGGTTGTGATAATTTATCATCGAAAGTTATCTTACAACGAATAAAACTCATGGTTTTCTTGGTAATAGAATTTACTATTTTGTTTTGCATTTTTGTTGTAAACCATTCATTCTCTTCAAGATTTAAAACCAATGTATATTGTTTTGTTTTCATGTCTGGAGTTCTAAAAAAGATAACATCTACTGTATCTACTCGATGTCCAGCATGAAGATAAATTTCTTTAGGCAATTGGAAATGAGTTCCTTCAATTGCTGTACTTGATGGATCAATAGTAAGTTTAACTTTTCTATCCACATCGCTTAGCTTTCCTTGAACTCTAATTGGAATTCTGAAAAGTCTAGCCGTAATAGTTGGCTTGTCTAAACCGAAACTAAATCCTGTACTGTCGCGCACAGGTTCACTAATTCCGTTCGGAGCATATAAAGCGTTAGAAAAATAAATATTATCGGTGTCTTCGTAAGTTGCGATTTCTTCTCTCTCACAAGATGTAAATCCTAAAAAAGAAACGAAGATTATACTTAAAATCAATATCTTATTCATATTTAATCTTTTAAATTATTGATAATTAATTTCAGAATCTGGAAGTGGCACCACATATTGAACAGCGCTCATTGTTAAGTTTCCTGATGCAGCTGAGCCATTTGGAATAGCGGTAGAATTGATTCTTTTATAATAGAAAAACAACTGCCCTTCTCCGATAAATTCTTTTCTGTATTCTTTTGTAACCTCAGTTGCTAAAACCGCTGTTGCTGCTAAATTGGTAAGACCTCTGTTAAAACGAAGCGTATTTAAGTACGAAATTCCAGTTGCTGGAACAGTTGAAGTTTCGGCTGCGATTAAATACATTTCCGAAAGTTTAAACATCGGAATCTGCAAACGAAACAGTTTAGTTTTGTCGTTAACATCTTCATATTTAAAGAATGTTTTCTGGGTTTTTCCACCCACAATTGGAATTTTCCAACTTGGAAGACTTCTGTAATCGTTATCATTCGATTCAAAAACAGCATTGATTCTTGTCAATAATGGAGAATATATTTTAGCGTCTGCTAAACTAGAATCGAACAAATCTTTTTGTTTGGTATATAAAGTATAATCGCTTAATGCAAAGAAATTTTCTGAAGAAAAAATACGGTCAGGATCTGCCGAATTCGTTGCATCTAAAAAAGTTGTCCAAGGAAAAAGTGTATTCGATTTTGTAAAATTTATCACTTCATTTGCCACAACCGAAGCTGCTGTTTTATTTTCAGAATACAAAAGTACACGTGCCTTTAAACATTTTACTGCCAAATAATTCATTCTGTTTCCTCTGTTTGCAGCATAATACGGATTACCTCCAAAAGCGCCTGAAGTTGCATATTTTCCATTAGTCAAAACAGGGTCATTTGCTAGCAGAACTAACGCTTGATCCAAATCGGCAAGTATTTTTGTAATTACATCTTTAGCCGGAAGAATCGGATTATTGGTTGGCGCATATTTATCATAATAAGGTATTCCAGGATCAGCAGGAGCTACTTTATAAATTGGTCCGTAAAGACGAAGCATATCAAAATGAAGCATAGCACGAATTGCAATTGCTTCTCCTTTTAACAAATCAGCTTTATCGCTCGAAATTACCCCAGCGTGTTCATCTATACTTTCTAGAAATTTATTAGCTGATAAAATTGTTGTAAAAGCCGTTTCCCAAATACCTGTAAAAGTTTCTTTAGGCGTTTTTTCTGCATAAGCATATGTCGTCATCGTATATTTTGAATGACTTGAATTCATATTATACTGCTGTGCCAAAATCTCAACTGCGTCCATTGTCAGCTGTTTTCCATAGAGATTATTAGCCGCCAATTGTAGATAAAGTCCGTTGTGCACATTTTGAACACCTGCCTCCGAATTGTAAAGTTGTGATTCTAAGATTTTATCCTGAGGTACCACATCTAGAAAATCACTACAGCCCACAACTAAAAGAGATACTAGAAAAAGGAATGAAATTTTATATAAATACTTTTTCATACTAATTAAAATGATAAGTTTAAATTAAGTGAGTAGATTCTTGAAAAAGGATAATCAATACCGCGTTCTGCTTTGATCGTAGATACTTGGAAAAATTCGTTTGCAATTGCATTAAATCCTAAACCTGTTAATCCAGCTCTTTTTAGCCAAGCTCTATCGGTTACTCGATATCCTAAACGAATAGATTCTCCTGCGATATAATCGTCTTTTTGAATAAAACGAGAAGATATTGGAGTCGAATTTGTTAAACCAATAGCTTTAAATTGTGCTATTTGACCTGGTGTTGTCCATCGATCTGTAAAAGCTCTAGCGTCTTGATTATCAAAAATATTGTCTTTCGAAATATTTTCAACTTTGTTGTATAAAGCACTGTTAAATCTTTCTGCACCAAAGCTATATCTTACAAATAATCCGAAACTAAAACCTTTGTAGGTTACGTTTGTAGAAACAACTCCAGTGGCAATTTCTCTTGAATTCCCCATTACAACCTCGTCACTTTTATCTAATGTAAAAGTCGATTGTCCGTTTTTCTTCAAGAAAACTTCTCTTCCCGTTGCAGGGTCAATTCCTAGAGAAGGAACGGCCCAAAGATCGTTGCTGCTTGCACCGTCATAATAACGGGTAAGACTTGATGTTTTTTGAGCTGCCTCGTTTAAAGAAGATAATGCATTATTGAAACCGCCTAATTTATTATCTCCTGAAGCTCCCATTATACCAACTCCCCAGATAAAATTCTTTTGAAGATCGTAGATAAAGTTGTAGTTCAATTTCCATTCTACGCCTTCTGTAGTTAAATAACCAACATTTAACGGATACGCATTTACACCTGTAGAAGCCGCTAAATCGATAGCAACAATTTGTGGAGAAGTTTTACGTCGGTAAGCGCCTAATGTAGCCGTTAACCTATTTCTGAACATCGCCAAATCTAATCCAACAGATAAATCTTTAGTTCTTTGCGCTTCTAAATTCGGGTTTGCCAATTGAGAAACAACCAATCCTGGGCCGAAAACATTCGTGTTAATATTATAAGAGTAAACATCGAAAGAGGCAAAACCTACTAGATTTTGGTTTCCTGTCTGCCCAATATTTCCACGAAGTTTTAAAATATTAACAATGTTTTCGTTCATTTTAAATTCATTGTTAATGTTCCATCCAAAACCTACACCCCAATATGGAGAATATTTTTTGTTGGTTCCAAAGTTGGTTGCTCCTGAAATTGTATGGGTAAAATCGAACAGATATTTTCTGTCATAAGCGTAGTTAATCTGATTGGTTAAATCTACGCTTCGAACTAATTGCGTATAAACTCTAGGTTTTCCGTTTGGCTGGTATCCAAAAGCAAATGCTGGATTTCCTTCAACACCTAATGGAAATCCTCTTAAAGTAGTTCCAAAAGCATTATTTTGAGTCTCTAATGCCGAAGCTCTAACCGTATAATTGAAAGAATGTACATCTCTAAAAACATTAGAATAGGTTGCGCCAAGATTAGCATTCCATTTATCGGTAATTGCCTCATTTCTATAATATGATCCTTTTTCAGTTGCAATGTCAGTAATATATCTCGTGTCATCTGGTGATATAAAAACAGTTGCAATTGTACTGTTTCTAGATACTGATATTGCTCCAGTTGTTTTAAGATGCGCATTTACATCATAATTAATAGCAAAGTTATTGGTGAAATTGAAAACATTTGATTTGTTATAACTTCCCAAGAAAACATTGTACAACGGGTTTGGAGCCTGATTTACCACTATATTTTTGTCTTCCAACGGCAATGAAGAACCATCCAAATAGCGGGTTATAACTCCATATTCATTATGCTTCGGGTAATACGGACTTACTTTTGCCCAAGTTTCGAAAGAACCATAAGGCGATTCTTGATTATCTCCCCCCGAAACAAAAGTCTGATTGTTAATATTCCATTTATCTTTTCGGTAAGTCAACGAAGTATTATATCCCCAAGTATTATGTTCTGTTCCTTTCATAGTACCGGTAACCTTTTTATAATTTCCAGCGATATTGAATCTAAATTCGTCACTTCCACCGCCAAAATTCAAACTATGCCCAGAGGTAATTCCCATTTGGATTGGTTCATTTAACCAATAAGTATTTACACCACTGCGAACCGCCGCCAAACGTCTTTGATATTCTTTTTGAACTTTAAAATCG
>Ga0160475_100074_pt1 | contig 121984 bp, 149 predicted proteins | sample HID1975M_E11MG_FD_108254 | JGI IMG/M metagenome (GOLD analysis project Ga0160475, IMG submission 108254) | Enriched soil microbial communities from UW Madison campus, WI, USA - HID1975M_E11 MG | ecosystem: Environmental > Terrestrial > Soil > Unclassified | place: USA: Madison, Wisconsin... | reverse complement strand
CGGCGTTGGGCGCGTTGTCGGCAGTGGGCTTGCTCATAGGATCCTTGAATGCACGTGTCCGGCCTGGGTAGGCCGATTGAATCAAAGGGCCTATCATAGCCGAAGCAGTCAAGCTGCTGACAGTCGGGCCCGGACAAACTGGCGTGATTTATCACGGCTTTTTGCCCAAGCCTGGCAAAATGGCCAGTGCGCGCCATGTGTCGTGATCGCCTGAACATGCGTCAGGTGATAATCGGCGCCCTGCGCACCCTAATTCCCGATTGCCTTGAAAAAGCGAGTTTCAGCATGTCCAAAGTCAAACTGACCACCAACCACGGCGACATCGTCATTGAACTGAACGCTGAAAAAGCCCCGATTACCGTGGCCAACTTCATCGAATACGTCAACGCAGGCCACTACACCAACACCGTGTTCCACCGGGTGATCAAAGGCTTCATGATTCAGGGCGGCGGTTTCGAGCCAGGCATGAACGAAAAGCGTGACAAGCGTGCCAGCATCCAGAACGAAGCCGACAACGGCCTGAAAAACGCCAAGTACACCATCGCCATGGCCCGCACCATGGAGCCGCACTCTGCTTCGGCGCAGTTCTTCATCAACGCCTCCGACAACGACTTCCTCAACCACAGCGGCAAGAACGTACAGGGCTGGGGCTACGCGGTGTTCGGCGAAGTGATCGAAGGCCGTGAAGTGGTTGATGCCATCGAGAAGGTCGCCACCGGTTCCAAGTCCGGCCACCAGGACGTACCAAAAGAAGACGTGATCATCGAGAAAGCCGAGATCATTGGGTGATACTGCTGATCTCCGATCTGCACTTGCAAGAAGAGCGCCCGGACATTTCCCGGGCGTTTCTTGATCTGCTCGACGGCCGTGCCCGCCACGCCAAGGCGTTGTACATCCTGGGCGACTTTTTCGAAGCCTGGATCGGCGACGATGCCATGACCGCCTTCCAGCAGTCGATCTGCCAGGCCATGCGCCGGCTGAGCGACAGCGGCACGGCCATCTTCCTGATGCATGGCAACCGTGACTTCCTGATTGGGCAGGCTTTCTGCGACGCTGCGGGCTGCACGTTGTTGAGCGACCCCAGTGTGATCGAGCTGGGCGGTGAACAGGTACTGCTGATGCATGGCGACACCTTGTGCACCCGCGACCTGGGTTACATGAAGATGCGCCGCTTGCTGCGCAACCCGCTGAGCCTGTGGATCTTGCGCCACCTGCCACTGTCAGCCCGCTACAAGCTGGCGCGCAAACTGCGCAGCGAAAGCAGCACGCAAGTGCGGATGAAGTCCACCGAAATTGTCGACGTCACACCGGAGGAAGTGCCCAAGGTGATGGCGGCGCATGGCGTGCGTACGCTGGTGCATGGCCATACCCACCGGCCGGCGATACACAAGCTGGTGGTTGATGGGGAGCCGGCACGGCGCATCGTGCTGGGGGACTGGGACCGCCGCGGTTGGGCCTTGCAGGTTGACGAGCAGGGCTTTCAGTTGGCGCCGTTCGAGTTTTCCTGACCCGGCGGGTCGCCCTCTTCGCGGGTAAACCCGCTCCCACAGACTCCGTATCAACGCTGCAAGCGGAGCGATTCCTGTGAGAGCGGGTTTACCCGCGAATGGGCCGGCGCACGCTGACGCTTCAGGGCTGGCTGACTACCACCCCCTTGTCCCGCTCTCTGATCACCACTTCCCGATACGCCGGGTCTGCCTTGATCTGAGCCTCGGTAAACGGAATCACCGCCAGTTGCTTGGCCGCAAATGCTTTGGTCTGGTCACTGGCGTGCGACGAAGCCTTCTCACTCGACTGGGAAAAGGCAAGCAGGCCACGGGCTTCTGGCCCCTTGTCGGTAAAGCTGACCAATTGCAGGTAGCTGGTGCCACTCACCACCAACCGCTTGCCCTGCCCGTGCGGCACACTGTACATCGCGTTGTACACGCCCAGCGCCTGCGGGCCACCCGGTACCGGCGTGCCATCAAGCGCCTGCTGCACCTGCCCCCAACGCGCCTCCCCCGCTACACCGCTGTCGCTCACCTGCTTGAGCGAAGCCAGTGCCGCCTCGTGTACCAGCTTGCGCACGGCCGCCTGCTCCACCGCCAAACCACGCGGCGTGTGCTGCGGGTCGGCCGGGTCAAAGGCTACGCGCCAGCTTTCCGGGTGTTCGGCCAGGGCGTTGAACAGGTTCTGGAAATGCACCAGGCCAATGCCGCTGTCGAGGTCGGCCTTGCCATTCCAGGCCGCCAGGCTACTGCACACGGCCTGTACATCCGCGCCTGCGCCCTTGCACCATTGCAGCAGGTCTGGCAGCACCAGGCTGGCCAGGTAGACCTCGTCGTCGGTCACCATGCGCTGCAGGTCATCCACGCCCAGCCTTGCCGTGCCCTGCAGGCGCTGCAGGGCAAAGCGGCTGCGCATGCCCAGCGGCTGGTCACTGCGGCTGACCAAGGGTGAATAGCCGGTCAGCGGCTGCGCCGGGTTGGCCATCCAGGCCGGGTCGTTGGAGTTCTGCACGAAATCCTGGCGTTCAAGGCTCGGCAACAGTCGCGCCGGGAAGATTCCCGGTTGCGCAGCCTGCGCATCGACCTTCCACTGACAGGCGCTGCGCGAACCATCCAGCACCACCATGCGCCCTTGCCCTTGTGGGTTGCTGCAGGCACCCAGCAGTTGCTGGTCGACATACGGCACCACCGACTGGTTCAGGTACAACGCCCCACCGCCCTGGTCCACGGCCAAGGTGTTGACCCAAGGAATACCCTGCAACTGCTCGACCGAGCCTTTCAGCGCCGCAAGGCTGTCGGCACGGTTGATCTGGTACCACTGCTGCAACACTCGGGTGTTGTCCAGGTTGGCGTCACGCAAGCTGTAGGCCGCGTGCGCATCCCAGTCCAGGCGCCCGGGCCATTGCACCACCGGGCCGAATTGCGAGCTGTAGATCTGCCGCTCTACCTGGCTCACGCTGCCATCTTCTGCCTTGACCGCAACGCTGATGGTTTGCCTGGCCAGTGGCAGCGACTTGCCATCAAGCAGGTAACGGGTCGGGTCCTTGGGGTCGAGCTGCAGCCGATACAGGGTGAAGTGGTTGGAGGTGTCGACGGTGTGCGTCCAGGCCAGGTGCCTGTTGAAACCGATATTGACCACCGGCAGGCCCGGCAATGCCGCGCCCATCACATCGAGCTGGCCAGGGATGGTCAGCTGCATCTGGTAGAAGCGCATGCCGCCCATCCACGGGAAGTGCGGGTTGGCCAACAACAGGCCGCGGCCATTGGCCGAACGCTGCGCGCCCACGGCCACCGCATTGCTGCCGCGCTCCGTGGCAAAGCGTTCTTGCCGCGCCAGCGCTTTGGCGAAACCTGCCGACGCCTGCTGGCTGCCCGCCGCAGGTGGGTGCGCGCCTGCCAGTGCCTCGACGAACTGCCCTATACCCCCCTCGGCCAATAGCCTGCGGGTCAGCTTGACCAGGTCCTGGCTGGTGATCGACCGCAGCCACTCACCGCTGCCACATTCGGCGGGCAAGCCTTCGCGGCGGCGCTCGGCGAGCGCCCGGTTGTAGCCGCTGGCATAGCCCGCCAGCAGTGCCTGCACCTGCGTCGGTTGCGCTTGCAGGAACGCATCGACTGCCGTCGGGCTGTTGAGCCAGGTGAAAAACAGGTCGCTGGTCAGGTTGTCACGCTGCTCCAGGGTCTTGCCCTTGGCACCAAAATGGCGTGAGCGCTCACCGCTCACGGTCAGCACCTCGTTGGCCAGCAGGCACAGGTTGTCCTGGGCATAGGCATAGCCAACGCCGTAGCCCAGGCCGCGCTCATCCTTGGCCACGATATGCGGCACCCCATAACTGGTTCGACGGATCTGCGCGCTGGCATCAGTAGCGGGCTGCGCCTGCACCGCAACGCTGAAGGCCACCAGTGCAGCGGCCAGGCCTGCGCACGTCATGGGACGGGAAAGTGGAAACACGGGCACTCCTCGGATTCGGGGTCTATCCCGATCAGACGAACGGCCAGGTGAAAATTTTACGTGTTACAAGGCGATGGAACGTCTTGAAGAGGAACAGCCATTTTTTTTACGAGTGGGTTGCAGTTTTTGCGTTCTCATTCGTCCTAGTAAGTGAGGCAACCACATTTCGGGTTCGTCCACGAAAAGGAGCATTCACATGTACAACCCGCAACCCTCGACTCACGCCGGGCGCGTCCCAGGCAAAGCGCCCAACGGACAGGACGTTTTTTCTGAGGAACGCATCGGCAACGAACAGATCCGCGAGCTGCTGCGCACTTTCGGCCTGCGAACCAGCCTGATCCGGCTCAAGGTGATCGATGCCTTGCACGCCGCTGACCGCAATGGCCGCAGCATTGGCGTACGCGGCGTGCACGCACAACTGGAACAGCTGGATATTCCGCTGTCGTTCCTCAGCGTGCGTGAGGTGCTCAAGCGGCTGTGCACCGAAGGTGTCATCGAACTGGGCAACGACAAGTGCTACAGCCTCAACCCCCAGGCGCGCGCCGTACTGGAGCAGACACACACGCGCTGAGCGCATGGCCGGCCACACCTGGCCGGCCCGCACGGATCAGGGCTTGACCTTGCGCCGCAGAATGCCGTTGATCACCACGACCACAACGGCGATGGCGATGGCCGCCATCTGGAAGGTCTGCTCACTGATCGTGCCCTGCTTCTGCAGGTGGGACAGGCCCAGCATCAGGCCCAGTACCACCAGGATGATCAGAAGGGAATATTTGAGGCGCTGCACGTGTGTCATCGAAAGTTCCTTGCAACATCAAAGGCAAATGGCTCGCAACGAGCCGTGGCAATGATACAACGCCCATAGGGCCCGGCGCTGCATTTCCTGCTGGGTAGGGTGGCGACTGCCTGAAAGCATGGGTCTCCAAGCACCCATGCCGGAGGCACCATGTACAAACCCCTGCTGTTCGCGTCCCTGATTCTGACCCCGCTTACCCTTCACGCGCTGGACACCCGCGAGGTAACGGCAGCGCAACTGCTTGAGCTTGGTCGCGACCTGGAGCGCCATGCTGGCGCCAGCCAGTGGCAACAACTGTGGCAGCGGGTGCGTCAGGCTGGCTACCTGCAGGCACCCGGCGCCCCACTGCATTTCAGCGCCCCCATGGCCCAGTTGCCCGATTTGGTCCGGCAGACCTTGGCCCAAGCCGATCAGGTGCAGGCGCTGCACCAGACCCAGGCGCTGTACCGCCGCAGCTTTTCCGGCACGGTCATCGGTCAGCGCGGCGGGCAGCCATTGCATGCCTTGTGCCTGCTGGTCGACTGGCGGGCGCTGCCACAAGGCATGCTCGATGCGCCTCAGGCCTACCTGCGCAGCGCCAGTCTGGTGACCAGCTACCCCTGTAACTGAGGGTGCCCCGCCCCATCACTCGACGTGCACAGCGCCCTGATGGGAAATCAACCGCCACAGCCACATCTTGAAGACATGTCCTACAACGCAGGATATCGCTGCCTGCAACTGCTGTTCACCGAGGCTACAAATTGCAACCCATATGCCGCCTAGCGACGCGCCGTGGCTGTCACACAGAATTTGCTCACACCGTCGACATAACGCCGCTGGTGATCGGGTCGCACACCCCCATCCCGAAGGAGCGCCATATGGAATTACCAGACTTGAGCCTCATCGATATCAGCCAACTGCCCCACTCGCTGCAGGCCCTGGTCGACTGTATCGGCATCGACAATGCCTACCAGTTGACCTGCGCCTACGGCGGCAGGCCCAAATACATCCCCAAGTACCGCGAGCGTACCAAGCTCGCCGACGTACTGCCGGCCGAAGCGCTGGACGCACTGATCAAGCGCTTTGCCGGGGTAGCCCTGGAGATCCCCAAGGCTGACCACTTCCTACGCCAGCTGCGCAATCAGCAGATCCAGAAAGAAAGCGCCAATGGCCTTTCACGCAGCCTGCTGGCCAACAAGTACGGCCTGAGCCTGCGCCAGATCGGCAACATCCGTCGCCAGGAACCTTGCGCTCGCTGACGACCAGCACCGAGGCCGCCAGAGGTGGCCACCCTTCCCCTCCATAAAAAGAGCAACAAAACATGTCGATAGATAACAGCCTCATCGGATCCGTGATCAACGCCTTGCCCATGGACCGCATGATCGCAGGCCCCCTGCAGGCCATGGTCCAGGCCCAGGTTACCGCCAGCAAGTCGTACGCCGACTTCCTGATGCAGGTATGTGTGCAGGACGGCAAGGCCGTGGCTATCCAGTTCGATTACGACGAGACCATCGTCGACGAACAGGGTGAATACAAGGGGGTGGTCAGCAAGACCATGAAGGTGCCATTGCTGGCGGCCATCACACACCCGAACATCTCCATCGATGAAGGTAATGTCGAATTCGAGCTGATCATCAATCAGATGTCGGAAGACACCTCCAGCACGGAAATGGGTGCGGACGTGACCGGCTCACTGGGGTGGGGGCCCTTCAAGCTGAACGTAAAGGGCAGCGTCAGCCACAAGTCCGCCCAGACACGCAAGACCGACACCCGCGCCCGCTACGCCTTCAATACGACGATGAAGCGCCAGGAGCCACCTGAAGCAATGATGAGGGTGATCGAGTTCCTCACCGACGCGGCAACCAAGCCAACCGTGGTCAGAACCGCCGAACTGCAGAGCCCGGACGAAATTTCCCAGGCCGACACCTTGAAAGACCCTGCTGCCGATGCAGGCAACAACACCCCTTGAGACGCTCCACGAGCCGCAAACAGCCCCCTGGCCAGCACCGGGGGGGCACCACCTGGCCTGAGGAGTCGAGCCCATGAACAAGCCCCCTGCCCCGATGACCTCCATCGACCTGCGTGAGATCACCCGTGGCCTGCAGGAAGCCGCAAGCGCCACCAACAGCCTGATTGCACAGCAGTACATCAACCTGTTCGACCAGTTCTTCGAGTGCGACAGCGACGCCTTGGGCGCCCCCATGAAAGCCAAGATGGTCGAAGTGGCCATGGATGGGCAGCACATCATGCGCGTCCCCCTGTTTGCACTGGTGTCGCCCAAGGGCCTGGCCCTGGAGCGCATGCAGGTGGACCTGTCGGTCCGGGTCAAAGGGACCGAAGCACAACAGGCACTGCTGACCGCGAGCGAGAACAAGGCTGCCAGCTTCAAGGTCACCATCGGTGGCCAAGGCCGTCAGGGCGAAGGCCGTGACCCTGACGAAGTGCAGATCCGCATGCAGTTCCAGGCCAGCGAGCCGCCGGAAGCCCTGAACCGGCTCATCGAGGAGTACACCAGCCTGATCACCCCGGTACGCGCCCCCGGCCCACTGCCCTCGCCCGACACCAACGAATTCATCGAGGCGGCCACTGTCCGTTGACGGCCGCCCCGACACCGCTTCAGAAATCGCGCTTGTAGAAGATGTCCAGTGAGCTGGCCAGCCCACTGGCGGCTTCCAGGTACACCTTCTTGCTCAGCTTGTAACGCAACGCGATGGTGTTGGCAGGCTCGAACACACCCACACCGTAACGCAGGCTGAGCTTCTCGGTGATGTTGCCGCTGGCGACCACGCTGGTGCTGTTGCCCGAGCCTTCGGTGTCCAGCTGGAAGTCATCGATCCCCAAGCTCGATGCCAGGCTGCCGGTGATGCCGGCACTGCCTGCCAGCCCCAGGCCCAACGCTGCCTCGGCAAGCATGTTGTTGTCCTCGCCAGAGTTGCCCAGAGGCCGCCCCAGAACGAGGTACGACAGCGCCTGCTCCTGGCTCATGGCCGGTTCCGAAAACACCTTGGTTGTGGGTTGCTCGGCACTGCCGCTCAGGCGGATACCGGCAATCACATCATCGACCGTGCGGATGGCTTCGATGTCCAGGTACGGCTGGTCGATCGGGCCGGCGAACAGCAAGCGCGCACGGCGGATGGTCAGCCGCTGGCCGTAGGCACGGTAACGACCGTCAGCCAGGCTCAACTCGCCACGGGTGTCGAGGTTGTCGCCGATATGCACGTGGCCAAGCAGGTTGGCGGTCAGGCCAAAGCCACTGAACGACAACTTGTCGCGGCCCACCTCGACATCGATGTCCATGGCCATCGCCATGGGCGGTTTGCCCTCTTCGGTCTGGTGACCGACGATTACCGTGTCATCCGATACCTTCACGGTCGACGGTGGCAGTTCGCGCACGGTGATCTTGCCTTTGGGTACTTGCACCTTGCCGGTAACTGCCAGTTTGTCGTCGATCAGGCGCAAGGTCAGGTCCGGGGCGACCTCCAGCGTTGCATAAGGCTCGACCGTGACCGGCAGTTGCTGGCCTTGCAGGCGCAAGTCCATGCCCAATGCCTGCCCCCATGTGAGGTTGCCGCTCAACTGGCCGCGCCCTGCATCGCCGCTGCGCCAGTTGCCATTGAGTTGCACCTGATCGCCGGCGATCAGCGCCTGCAATGTCAGGTCCTCAAGGCTGGCCGGCAACTCGGCGCCACTCACTTCGCCACCGCTGAGCATCAGGTTGCCGTTGACCTGTGGTGCCAGCAAGGTGCCTGAAAGCCGCCCACTGCCGTTGAGCTGCCCGGCCAGGCGTTCGACCATCGGCACGAACGGACGCGCCACCGACAGGTCCAGCCCGGCCAGGCGGAAATCACCTGACAGAGGCTTGTCCTTGCCCAACGGGTCGAGGCGCGTATTGACGTTCAGCTCGCCCAGGCGCTCTCCACGGAACGCCAGGCGGGTATCGATACGCCGTGGCGCCAACGTGCTGTCGACACGCAGGGCCTGATAGGGGAAATCGACCCAACGGCCCTTGTCGCGCACACGCAGCGTGCCGCCACTGGCATCAATGACAATGTTGCCTTTGGGGCCGCTGGCCGGGATGTCCAGATTGATATCCGCATTGAGCAGGCCCTGCCAGGCGAAGTCTTTTGGCAGCCACTGGGCAAGGCTGTCGAGCGGGAACTGCTTGAGGTGGTAGCGCAAGCGCGGCTCGGGCGCCAGGCGTTGGTCGTCACCACACAGGCTGGCCTGGCCAGATCGCCAGCAATGGGCACCGAAGTCCAGCTGGCCGCTGGCCAGACGCTGCAGGCGTGCCGGCGATTGCAGCTGCCAATCCTGGCCACCGGCCTGGATACGCCCACTCGCGAGGCGGCCACGCCAGTCACCCTTGCTCAACTGGCCGTCCAGGCCCAGGTCAAGCTTGAGTTGCGGGCCATCCAGCGCCAAGGTCAAGGCTTGCTGGCGAATGTCGCCTTTGCCGTTGGCCTGCAGCGTGCCCAATGCCGTGTCGCCCAGGTGAATGCCAGTGGCCTTTAGCTCGATCACACCGCGCTGGGCGTTGTCCAGGCGGGCATCCAGGTCCAGCTGTTGCAGCCGGTTTTCGGCCTGGGCCAAGCGCTGGCCCTGCAAGGTCAGCGTGCCTTGAGGAGCCTGCAAGGTGCCGGCAACATCCAGCCGGCCCTTGACCTGGCCTTGCAGCCTTGGCCACAGCTGGCCCAGGCGCGGGAGGTCAAGGTCGATTCGCCCGGCCAGGCGCTGCTGCAAGCTGCCACTGCCGTTGATACGGTTGTCCCCCAGCTGGATCGCCAGGGCGCCGAGTGTCCAGTTCTGCCCCGCCCCCTGGGCCTCAGCCTTGAACACTGCCGGCTGTCCGCGCAGGCGGCCCTTGAGGTCAAGCTGGGCATCAAGGGTGAGCACCTCGCCCTTCATCTCGCCCTTGCTGCGCAGCGGACCCGCCAAGGTGCCCGGCAGCTCCGCCAGCCAATAGGCCGGGTCGAGCGCCGAAAGCTGCAAGTCGACATCCCAGGCCAAGGTGTCGGCAAAACGCACGGCCACACTGCCGGCGGCCTTGCCTTGCCCGGCGGTCAGCGCCAGTTGCGGCAGTTTCACCTGGGTCAGGTCACCTTCGAACGGGCTGACCAGGCTGAACGCCCCTGCCGGCCCGTCCAGGTCGCCTTTGAAGGTGCCCTGATAATTGCCATCGCGATAATGCACCTGGGTATTGAAACGCTTGAGGGTAACCTCGGGCGGTGTCTCCAGTGGGTACAGGCGCAACCACGGGAAGTCCTGCCAGTCCAGCTGCGCATCGGCGGTCAGGCCTTGCTGCCAGTCGGCCGTGGCCTGCAGTTTCACGCGCTGGGTGTCGCTGGCGGTCAGGTCAAGGGCATCGAGCCTGGCGCCTTTGCTGTCGACCAACCCGGACAGCGCCAACGCGATTGGCGACTGTTCAGCCGGCAGGCTGGCCGTTCCCGACAGTTGATAACCCTTGAGCAGGTCGCCCCTGGCATCAAGCTTGAGCTGATTCAACTGCAAGGTATCGGGCAGCGAGCCCGCCGGCTTGAACGCCTCTGAACGAATCTGCAGGGTCGCCGGCAGGTGCTCGGCCAACGCCTGCAACTGCCCGTTCAGCGTGGCGTCGAGGTAACCGCTGCTGGTGCCCGCAAGCTTCAGGGTCTTTTGCAATTCGCCGGTGGCGGTCAGTGCCAACTGCCAGGGTTTGCCGTCCACGGCTGGCAGTTGCAGCTGCGCCTGGAGTTGCACTGGCCAGTCACCTTCGGGCTGCAGGTCGCCCTGCAGGTTCAATTGCAGGTCATCGCGCTGCAGGTGCAGGCTGTCGATGCGCATCCCGGTGCCGGTCCAGTGCGCCGCCAGTTGCAAGTCACCCAGCAGGTCGCTGCCATCCAGCCGCAGTTGGCCGACCTTGACCTCGCCCAGTTCGATGGCCAACGGCAAGCGCAGCGCCGGCAGCTGCAGCGGGCCGCTTTCGGCCGGCTCGACACTTGGCGCAAAGGCCATGTCGATGCGTTGTGCCTGCAACCGGTCGATGCACAGTGTGGCGCGCAGCAGGCAGGCAGGCGACCAGGCCAGTAGCGGTGCCTGCAACTCTACCGTGCTGCCACCGTCGGCCCAGCGCAGCATGCTGGCCTGCCAGCTACCCGCCAGGCGCCCCTGGAAATCGGCCACCTCAAGCCCGGGCACCTTGCCCAGCGCCCAGCGGCTGCCCGCCTCGGTACCCAGCAGCAGGCCTAGCACCAGGCCCAGGCTCGCGACTACCCCGAGCAGGCCCAGCAGAATGTATTTGATCACGCGTTTCACAGCTCAGGCCCCATGGAAAAGTGCAGGCGAATGCCCCCTTCGTCATCCAGCGCCTTGGCCAGGTCCAGGCGCAATGGCCCGACCGGCGATACCCAGCGCACACCAAAACCGACACCGGTCTTGAGGCTGGGCAGCTCAAGGTTGTTGAACGAGTTACCCTGGTCGACAAACGTCGCGATCCGCCACTTTTCGGTCAACGAATACTGGTACTCGACACTGCCGGCCACCATGTAACGCCCGCCGATACGGTCGCCATCGCTGTTTTTCGGCGACAGGGTCTGGTAGTCGTAGCCACGCACGCTCTGGTCGCCACCGGCGAAGAAGCGCAGCGACGGCGGAATGTTGTTCTTGAAGCCATTGGTCGCACTGCCGCCGAACTGTACGCGACCGAGCAAGCGGTGGTTCTGGCCAAGCGTGGTCAGGCCCTTGAGCAGGACATTGCCGTGCAACAGGTTGGTGTCGGAAACCAGCCCTTCCTTGGCCGCCTGCACATCGAACTGCAGCCGGTAGCCGTTGTGCGGATCGATGCGGTTGTCACTGCGCAGGAAGGAATAGCTCACGCCAGGCATCAGCAGGTTGCTCAGCCCGGAATCGTCACCCAGGCGATACTCCTCGCGCTGGTACTTGAGCGAAATGACCCGCTGCCAGCCGCTGGGCAGCTTGCTGTGCCACTCGGGGCCGACTGTCAGCAGTTTGCTGAGGGTATCGGTACCGGCAAGCTCCTCGTTCTGGTAGCCGCCGGCGAAGCGCAACTTGTCGGTCAGTGGCGGGTCGAGGGGGATGTCGTACCACAGGCCAACGTTCTGCCGCGGTGCCGACAGCTCGGTTTCCCAACCATAACTGTGGCCCTGCGGGTTGACCCAATGGCGGGTCCAGTTGGCCTTGCCACGCGGACCGACGTCGGTCGAGAAGCCCAGGCCCAGGCCCATGGTGCGTGGTTTGCGGGTTTCCAGGCGGACATCCACCGGGATTTCTTCACCCACCGCGGCGGTGGGCGCAGCATCCACCCGCACGCCTTCGAAATACCCGCTCGATTGCAGGTCATTGTTCAGTTCGGCAATCAGCTCCGAGTCGTAGGGGGTGCCCGGCTTGAACGACACCATGCGCTGCAGCAGGTCATCGTCCAGCGGCGTGTCGCCGCCGAAGGTCACTGCGCCCAAGTGATAGCGCGGACCACTCAGGTAGACCAGTTCGATATCGGCCACACCGGCCTGCGGGTCGACGGCCAGGCGCTGGCTGCTGAAGCGGCCACTGAAAAAACCGTAGCGCGACGCCTGGTTCTGGATCAGCCGCTTGGCATCTTCGTAATGGCCGTGGTTGAGTTGTTCACCTGGGCGCAGTGCCTTGCTGTCGGGCACACGGAAGGCCTTCATTTCGCTGGCGGGGCCTTCGATGCGCACGGTCACGTTGCGCAGGCGGATCGGCTCGCCCGGGTTGATGCTGAGGATCAGTTGCGGGGAATGGTCTGCGTCTTTGGGGGGCTTTACCTCGGTATCGATCTGCGCCTGGTAGTAGCCAAGTGCCTGCGCGGCTTTGCGCGCCTGCTCCTCTGCCCCGCGACTGAAGCGTAACAATGCTTCTTCATCGCGGTCACCAAGGGTGCCTATATAGCCTTCGACATTGGCCTTGAGCGCCTTGTTGGCTGGTTTTACCTTCACCAGCAACTCGCTCTGGCCCCATGCTGCGAAACTGGCGGCCCAGATAACCAGGCCCCAGGTCAATCTTCCTGAATACGTCATGCGGCAAATGCTACCAGAGCCAGGCGCTCAAGGGAGCCGCCTGGCGGGATGTTCAGGCAAAAGTGGAGGTTGAAGAGACTGGATTGGGATGGAAGAAGACCCGTTCCCGGATAGGTCCTACGGCGACCTCACCAATTTCTTCATAGCCCTGGCGCTGGTAAAAGGCCAGGTAATGCTCATTGCCGGTGTCGAGCACCACGCCCTGGGTGCCTGGTTGATCCGCGCACCAGTCGTGCACGGCTTGTAACAATTGCTCCCCGTAATGCTTGCCCTGAAACTGCGGATGTACCCCCAGCAATGGCAACACATGCACCTGATCGGTGGGCAGGCAGGTGGACAGGGCGGCCTGGTAGTCCATGTAACGCCGCGTGCAGCGCAGGCCAGTGCCGAGGATCATGCGCAGGCGCCAGGCCCAGCTGTCGGCAACGCCCAACCGGCGCACCGGCGGCACGATCAGGGCCAGGGCAATCAGGCGGTCGTCCACCAGCAAACCGATGGCAGGTAACTGCAAGTAAAAGTGCTGGCGCACCCATTCGCGCACCATCACCCGCAAGCGTTGCTCATACCCTGGGCGCTGGGCTTCGAAGATATAGGCAAAGGTAGGTTCGTGGCGGTAGGCGTTGTACAGCAGCGAACGCGCCTCGCGGCTGTAGCCGTCATCGAGCAGGCAGACTTGAGCCGGAGCGGCAGTGGTTTCGGGCATTGCGGGCAGACCTCCTGGAATGGGCGTACATTGCCTTGGAGGTGCACCACCGCGCTTCGTTCACCCCCTACAGCACGTTAGCAGCAGGCTCCCGAAGCCGCCATGCTGGTGATGTGGGGCGATGTCGGCTAGCATCCCGCCTTTTACCGGGATCGTCTTTCCATGAAGATCGTCTGTTTCAACATCAACGGCCTGCGAGCCCGCCCGCACCAGCTGGCAGCGCTGATCGAAAAGCACCAGCCGGACGTAATCGGCCTGCAGGAAACCAAGGTCAGCGACGATCAGTTCCCGCTGGCCGACGTGGAGGCGCTGGGTTACCACGTGCACTACCACGGCCAGAAAGGCCATTACGGCGTGGCGCTGCTGTCGCGCCAGGCCCCGTTGAGCCTGCACAAGGGCTTTGCCACCGATGAAGAAGAAGCCCAGCGCCGCTTCATCTGGGGCACCTTCGCCGATGCCGATGGCAACCCGATCACCATCATGAACGGCTATTTCCCCCAGGGCGAAAGCCGCGACCACCCCACCAAGTTCCCGGCCAAGCAGCGTTTCTACAGCGACCTGCAGGCACTGCTGGAAGGCCAGTTCCGCAACGACCAGCCACTGCTTGTCATGGGCGACATGAACATCTCGCCGCAGGACTGCGACATCGGCATCGGCCCGGACAACGCCAAGCGCTGGTTGAAGGCCGGCAAGTGCAGCTTCCTGCCAGAAGAGCGTGAGTGGATGGAGCGCTTGAAAGGCTGGGGCCTGGTTGACAGCTTCCGCCACCTGCACCCGGACGTCACCGACCGTTTCAGCTGGTTCGACTACCGCAGCCGTGGTTTCGAGGACGATCCCAAGCGCGGCCTGCGCATCGACCTGATCATGGCCTCGCAGCACCTGGTGCCGCGCATCAAGGCAGCGGGCGTGGACTATGAACTGCGTGGCATGGAAAAACCCTCGGACCATGCGCCGATCTGGTTGGAACTGAGCTGATCGCCGGGTGCCATATCCGCATCACCGCCACCCTGTGGGAGCGGCCTTGTGTCGCGATAGGGCTGCATCGCAGCCCCAGCAATGTAGACGTTGACGCAGAAATCCTGGGGCCGCTGCGCGGCCCTTTCGCGACACAAGGCCGCTCCCACAGTAGGTGTGTGGCGCTTTCGACCTCCGCACTTACAACCCCAACCGCAACGCCTCCCCCACCCCGGCCCCACGGACATCGTCCGCCGCGCTGACCAGGGCAAAGTTGTAAGCCCCATGCGACCAGTACCGCGCCTCCAGCTGGCCATCGACCCGCTGCCCGTCCGGCATGCGCCGATACAGCTCGCCCGGTGAGCGCAAGAACAGGCTGATGCGCTGGCCCTTGCCATCCTCAAACACCAGCAGCGCCGCCGGCCCCTGCTCGTTGCTGAGCAAGCGCGCCCCCACCGGTTTGAAGCCATAGCCCGCCAGGTCCGGCAATTGCCCTACGCGGCTGAAATGCCGCCCCAACCAGTTGCGCAACTGCCCCGGATCACTGGCCTGGATATCCAGTGCCTCGCTGCCGGCAAACAAACGGTGCGCCTGGACGGCATCGGCCATGGGCAGGTCGACTCGTGCCAGGGACGCATCGCGCACCTGCCAGCCGCCCAGCCCTCCCACACCCAATGCCAGCATCACCACCGCCGCTGCGGCCCAACGCCGCTGCCGACGCTGGCGCAATTGCCGACGCACCTGCCCAAGGTCCAATTGCGCTGCCCCGGGCAGTTCGCCAAACCCGGCCAGCGCCGTACGCAACCGGCGGGCATCGGCGCGCCAGCCCTCCACCCGTGCCGCCGCCTGTGGGTTGGCCGCCAGCCAGGCCTGCACCTCGGCCCGGCGCACAGGCGCCAGGCGCTCATCGACGTAAGCGTGCAATTCGTCTTCGCTGGGGATCAGACGCGTCATTTCAGTCTCCGCAAGGCCGGGGGCTGGGGGTTGCCCTCGGTCAGTTCGCGCAAGGCGCTGCGGGCGCGCGACAGGCGCGACATCACAGTGCCGATAGGGATGCCCAGGGCCTGGGCGGCTTCCTTGTAACTCAAGCCTTCGATGCTGATAAGCAGCAACAAGGCGCGCTGTTCGGCCGTCAGCCGGGCAAACGCCTGCAAGTCGGCCTGGGCCAGGACACTGGCCTCAAGGTTGGCCCCTTGCGGCTCCTCCTCGTACTCGGCACGGCCGAACCAGGACAGCCAGCGCGCATGCAGGCGGTCGCGGCGCTTACCATCAAGGAAAAGCCGATAGAGGATGGTAAACAGCCAGGCCCGCAGCGCCTCGGCATCGCGTTGCTGGTCGCGTCGGCTGAGGGCCCGCTCGACCGTGGCCTGCACCAGGTCATCGGCGCTGCCCGGCTCGCGGGTCAGCCACACGGCAAAGCGGCGCAGGCGGGCCAGCAGCTCGCGCCACTGGTGGTCATCCAGATCGTGCATGGAAAAGTCCCGGCCTTTGAAGTTGTCATTGTAAAGGCAGACGCCTGCCAGGAAATTCTATTCCCGCCGATGGAATAAGTTTTTCCCTGCCGCGTCGTACTGGCACCTTCACCAAACCGGACGATGACCATGAACTCACCTTTGCACGGCCCGGCGAAAGCCGTGCGCCTGGCTGCCATCGGCGCCGTGATGCTGGCCGCAGGCGCCGGCTTTGCCTACGCCGCCGGCTGGCTCGGCGAAAGCCGGCTGACGCCACAGCGTATCATCGACACCTTCGAGGCCCAGGCCGGGCATTACCCAGGCTACCGGAAGAACCATGCCAAGGGCCTGTGCGTCAGCGGCTACTTCCAGGCCAGCGGGCAGGCCGCCAACCTTTCTACTGCGCGCGTCTTCAGCCAGGCACGCGTGCCGGTAACCGGCCGTTTCGCCATTGGCGGTGCCAACCCGTTCGCACCGGACACCGGCATACCCGTGCGCAGCCTGGCCATTCAGCTGAGTACCGACGACGGGCAGGTATGGCGCACCGGCATGAACAACCCTCCAGTGCTGGCAATCAGCACACCGCAAGGGTTCTACGAGCAAGTGCTGGCCAACACGCCAGACCCGGCCACCGGCAAACCGAACCCTGCCAGCCTGCAGGCGTTTTTCGCAGCCCACCCGGAGAGCGCGGCGTTTCGCCAATGGGCGGCGGGCTATAAGCCCAGCAACAGCTTCGCCAGCACCCAATACCACAGTATCAACGCCTTTCACCTGATCGACGCAGGCGGCACGCGCCACCCGGTGCGCTGGCAGCTTGAGCCGCAAACCGCGTTTGCCGCGCTGCCCACCCAGATCGATGACAAACAGTTTCTACAACACGACCTGCAGCAACGCTTGGCCCAGGGCCCTTTGCGCTGGACGCTTCGCCTGGTGCTGGCCGAACCCGGCGATGCGGTGGACGACCCTGCCCGGCCCTGGCCCGCCGAGCGGCGCAGCGTAGACGCCGGCACCCTGGTGCTGGAACAGGTCGACGCCCCTGAGCAGGGGGCATGCCGCGACCTCAATTTCGACCCGTTGATCCTGCCCCGAGGCATAGAGGCATCTGCCGACCCGATCCTCGCCGCCCGTTCGGCTGCCTACTCGGAATCGTTCAACCGCCGCAGCCGTGAATCGCTCAGCACCGGAGCCCGCCCATGAAACCCGAAGCCTTCCACCCTTTTGCCCGCCTGCTGCACTGGCTGATGGCCGTACTGATCCTGGCCATGCTGTTCATTGGTGTGAGCATGGTTGCAGACCTGTCGCTACGCCACCCTGTATTGATCGGGTTGCACAAGGCCACCGGCCTGGCACTGCTGGTGCTGGTAGTGCTGCGTATCGGGGTGCGCCTGGCCGTGCCTCACCCACCCTTGCCGCGAGACCTGCCAACCCTGCAGCGCTGGGCCGCCGGGGCATCGCACTTGCTGCTCTATGGCCTGATGCTGGCCATGCCGCTACTGGGCTGGGCCATGCTGTCGGCTGGTGACTACCCTCGCCCGCTGGGCTTGCCCGCCATCGCCCCGCACAACCTGCAACTGTATGCCGTGTTGCGCCTGGCACACGGCTGGGCCGGCTACATGCTGTTCGCCACGGTGCTGGTGCATGTGGGTGCAGCCTTGATGCACGCGTGGGTGCGCCGTGACGGCGTGTTGCGTAGCATGTGGCCTGGCCCCCTGCGCCGCAGCGAATGACCTGCAGCAGCCCGGGGCATTCGACAATCAATAATCGTTCTTAATAAGATCGGCTTTCTATTTGCCTTACTGCCCTGGACTGCCCAATGAACGCCGCAAAGGATCCTGCAACCCTGAAACCTGCCAGCACCCTGGACTTGCGTCCGCTGCTGCTGGCCAACATGGCCTGTACCATGTCGATGATGGCCTTCGTCGCCCTGATCGGCCCGATTGCCCGCCAACTCGGCATGGCCACCTGGCAGGCCGGCGCTGCCGTGACGGTGGCCGGTGTAGTCTGGGTGCTGCTGGCCCGGCCCTGGGGCCGTGCGGCAGATCGCCTGGGCCGGCGACGTATCCTGTTGCTGGGGACCGCCGGCTTCACCCTGGCTTACTGGCTGTTATGCCTGTTTGTCGAGGGCGCGCTGCGCTGGCTGCCGGGCGCGACCGCAGCGTTCATCGGGCTGATGGTCGCACGCGGCTGCATCGGCGCCTTCTATGCTGCAATCCCGGTAGGCTGCAATGCGCTGATCGCCGACCATGTCGAGCCGCAGCGGCGTGCCCGGGCCATGGCTTCGCTGGGGGCGGCCAACGCGGTCGGCCTGGTAGTAGGGCCGGCACTGGCGGCGCTACTGGCGCGGCATAGCCTGAGCCTGCCTTTCCATATCATGTCGCTGCTGCCGGCCAGTGCCTTTCTCGTGCTGCTGTTCACCCTCAAGCCGCAGGCGCTACCCCACAACCATGCCCCAAGCCCGGTGCGTTTGAACGACCCACGCCTGCGCCGGCCCTTGCTGGTAGCGTTCAGTGCCATGCTCAGTGTTACCGTGTCGCAGATCATTGTCGGCTTCTTTGCCCTGGACCGCCTGCACCTCGGCCCGACAGAAGCTGCCCAGGCCGCCGGTATCGCTTTGACCACGGTGGGCGTGGCACTGATGCTGTCACAGGTACTGCTGCGCAAACTGGAATGGCCGCCACTGAAAATGATCCGGGTAGGCGCTACGGTTTCGGCCCTGGGCTTTGCCTGCGGCGCGCTCGCGACCACCGCACCCTGGCTATGGGGCTGCTACTTCGTCGCGGCTGCGGGCATGGGCTTTGTCTTCCCGTCGTTTTCAGCGCTGGCGGCCAACGCCATGCACGCCTCCGAGCAAGGTGCCACAGCCGGTTCCATTGGTGCGGCCCAAGGCATGGGCGCGGTGATCGGTCCACTGGCCGGCACCCTGGTCTATGCCCTCGATCCGCGCCTGCCATTTCTGGCCGTGGCCGCGCTGTTGCTGCTGGTCGGGCTATGGCCGATGCCGCGCGACCAGCGTGCCTGAGAAGCACAGCGCGCAAGCGTGCAGAGTGTGTTTTAATGCGCATCGCTCATTATTTTTTACACCTCTGATTACAAGGCGGCTATGGACACGGGGACGCGACTCAAACTGGTGCGTGAACGCAACAACCTCTCCCAACGGGAACTGGCCCGCCGCAGCGGGCTGACCAATTCTACGATCTCGCAGATCGAGCAGAATCGCGTCAGCCCTTCGGTCAGCTCCCTGAAAAAACTGCTCGAAGGCATTCCCATGAGCCTGGCGGAGTTCTTCAGCTTCGACGAGCCGGTGCGAGAAGAGCGCTTTGTGTTCCGTGGCGGCGAGCAGCCCGATCTGGGCCGTAACGGCCTGCGCATGCTGCTGGTCGGCGCCAGTGTCGAGGGCCGGCAGATGCGCATGCTGCGCGAGCTGTACGCACCGGGTGCGGATTCCGGCGAGCCGATCGTGCATGCCGAAGGCGAAGAATGTGGCCTGGTCACCCGCGGCACCGTGGAGCTGTGGGTCGATGGCCAAGTCAGCGTGCTCAGCTCGGGCGACGGCTACTACATCCCCACTACCCTGCCGCACAGCTTCAAGAACATCGGCCCGGACGAGGCCGAGATCATCAGCGCCAACACACCGGCGAATTTCTGACCTTGACGCGCAGCGGTACGCTGAACACCCGAGCCATCTACCAGAGCCTGCGCAACGCGGCCCTTGGCGTGCATCACCTTGAGGTGAGAGCACGCCGCGATGGCGGTTTGGTCGATATCGACATCCAGGGTTGGCAATTGACGCTGGCCCTCGATGCCGAAGGCCTGGCGCATTGCATCAGTTGCCAATCCCCTGACGGCCAGCATGCCGGGACCGAGGACTGGCAGCGCTACGGCACCAACCCGGTCGACCTGCTCAGCCTGTGGGAACGCACTCAGCTCGAGAAGCTGCTGGCCCGCTGACTTAACGCCTCCTCGACAAAGTCCAGGCGGTCCTGCCCAAAGAACATTGCCTCACCGACAAAGCAGGTCGGCGCGCCAAACACGCCGCGTTCGACTGCCACCTCGGTCGCCTGCTTGAGCGCTGCTTTCACTTCAGGGTCAGCCGCCAGCGCGTGAAACGCCTGCGGGTCGAACCCTGCCTGGCTCAGTGTTTCGTCCAGAACGGCGCTATCGCTCAGGTTACGACGCTGCACCCACAGCCCATTGAACAGCACCGACAGCAACGCCTCCAACCGCTCTGGCGAGCGCAACTGGGTGCCCATCACCCCACGCATCAAGGCCAAGGTATTGACCGGAAACCCCGGCGGCAGCCCGAACGGTACCCCGTAGCGCGCGGCAAAGCGTGCCAGGTCGGTGAACATGTAGCGCCCCTTGGCCGGGACCATGGCCGGCGAAGCATTGCCGGTAGCCTGAAAAACTCCGCCCAGCAGCATGGGCCGGTAATGCAGCGTGGCACCCTGGCGGGCACACAGGCCTGGTAGTTGGGTCCAGGCCAGGTAGCTGGCCGGGCTGCCCAGGTCAAAAAAGAAATCGACAGTCTTGTGCATGGTTACGGTCCTTGCGTGGTGAGAGGGGCTTACCAGCGTTCCATCCAGGGGCGCAGGTCCAGTTCGAACGTCCAGGCGTCCCGGGGCTGGGCGTGCAGGAACCAGTAGCTGTCGGCAATGTGCGCCGGGGCGAGGATGCCGTCCTGGTCCTTGAGGGCATAGCGCTCGGGGAAGCTGTCGCGGATGAAGGCGGTGTCGATGGCCCCGTCCACCACCACATGCGCGACATGGATATTCCGTGGCCCCAACTCTCGCGCCATACTCTGGGCCAAGGCGCGTAAGCCGTGCTTGGCCCCGGCGAAAGCCGCGAAACCTGCCGCACCCCGGGTGCCAGCGGTGGCGCCGGTGAACAGGATGGTGCCGCGCTCACGCTGGACCATCCGCCGGGCAACCGCCTGAGCGGTAAGAAAGCCAGCGAAGCAGGCCATTTCCCAGATCTTGAAGTACTTGCGCGGGGTTTCCTCAAGGATGCTGCAGGGCACATTGGCGCCGATATTGAAAACAAACGCCTCGATCGGGCCGATATCGCGCTCGATAGTATCGACCAGCGCTGCCACCTCCTCCTCCTTGCGCGCATCGGAGCCAAAACCATGGGCCTGGCCGCCAGCGGCGCGGATTTCCTCCAGCAGCGGTTGCAGCTTTTCTGCCTGCCGCCGCGTCACGCAGGCAATGTAGCCCTCCCGGGCAAAGCGCTTGGCAATCTCGCCACCGGTAGCGTCGCCCGCACCGATCACCAGCACTACTTTTTGTTGTTCTGACATGCCCGCCTCCATTGGTGAATGATCGTTTAGTAAACGAACGCTATGTTATGATCCCCGTCATCGTCAAGCCCGCCTGCAGAGGCAAGTGAATGCGTTATTCCAACGAACACAAGCAGCAAACCCGCGAACGTTTGCTGAGCAGCAGCGGTGCGCTGGCCAAGCGTGGGGGCTTTTCCAGCACTGGCGTCGCCGGGCTGATGAAGGCAATTGGCCTGACCGGCGGCGCCTTTTACAACCACTTCCCCTCCAAGGATGACCTGTTTACCGAGGTGGTACGCCAGGAGCTGCACAACAGCCCGCTGGCCCGCCTGGCCACTCAAGGCGCCAGCCGCGAGCGCCTGGGCCGCTGCCTGCAGCAGTACCTGAGCCTGGCCCACCTGCACAATGCCGAAAGCGGCTGCCCGCTGCCGCCGCTGGGTGTGGAAATCGCCCGGGCCGCAGCACCGGTGCGCGAAGAGGCCGAGCACTGGCTGGTCGACCTGCACCAGGCCTGGAGCGCAACGCTGGAGGATGATCAACTGGCCTGGGTGCTGATCAGCCAGTGCGTAGGTGCATTGATGGTCGGCCGCATGCTGGCCACTGAACATGTGCAGTCGCAAGTGCTGGACGCAAGCCGCCAGTTTGTCGAAAAGGCCCTGCATGAAGTGGATTAGCCTGCTCCTGGGCCTGACGCTGGCGCTGCCCGCGCTTGCCGAACAAGCCTGCCCACCCGGGCAGTATCAAGTGTGCCTGATGGGCTGTTTTTGTGCGCCGATAGACCCTGGTCAAGCGGGCCAGATTCTAAAGGATGTGGAGGTCATGGCCACGTCCAGCCTGACGTTCGCCTTGCGCCAGGCCAGGGATGAGGCCACCGCCAGCGGCGTCGAGCCGATCCCGCTGCATATCCGTGCGCAACTCGAACCCTGGTACGACTTTGCCGTGCTCGATGCGGCGCGCTTCCGGGTGGGAGACGAACAGCAAATGAGCGCGGCCAACGCGCTGCTGCAGAACCCCGACGTGAACGCCGTGACGCTGATCGACACGATCATCTTCCGCCGGGCCGGCGATGCCGAGGACAACGTGGCCCTGTGGGCGCACGAGCTCAAGCATGTACAGCAGTATCAGGAGCTGGGTGTGGAGGAATTTGCCCGACGCTATACGCGCAACTATGACGATCTGGAGGGGCCGGCCTACAAGATCGAGGCCGAAGTCGGCAAGGCGCTGCGCGAACGCGCTTCGGGGCAGGCCCGCTGATATCAGTTACTACGCGATCTCTGGAGCGGCCTTGTGTCGCGATGGGCTGCAAAGCAGCCCCCATTTCAGTATCGCTGCGGATATCGCCGGGGCTGCCTTGCAGCCCATCGCGACACAAGGCCACTCCTACAGGGGACCGCGCATGCGCTCAGGACGCCGCCGAAGCCTCTTCAGCGTCCTGCTCACGGCTGGCATAACGCTGCGCCAGCACCGCGCAGACCATCAGCTGGATCTGGTGGAACAGCATCAGCGGCAGGATCATCGCGCCAATACCGCTGCCCACGAACAACACCTGGGCCATGGGCACGCCCGTAGCCAGGCTCTTCTTGGAGCCGGCAAACAAAATGGTGATGCGGTCCTCAAGGTCGAAGCCCAATGCCTTGCCAAGCACGCGGGTGCCAAACAGCACCACCGCCAGCAGGATCCCGCACACGACGAACAACCCGGCCAGGTGCTGCGGCGATACCGTGTGCCACAAGCCCGTGACCACGGCTTCGCTGAAGGCGGTATACACCACCAGCAGGATCGAACCCTGGTCCACTACCTTGAGCCAGCGCGCATTGCGCTTGACCCAGTCGCCGATCCAGCGCCGCGCAATCTGCCCGGCAACGAACGGTACCAGCAGTTGCAGGGTGATCTTCAGCACGGCATCCAGGCCAGAACCGGTGTCACCACTGGCGCCCAGCAACATCATCACCAGCAAGGGGGTCAGGAAGATGCCCAGCAGGCTGGATGCCGCCGCGCTGCAAATGGCTGCTGGCACGTTACCGCGGGCCAGCGAGGTGAAGGCGATGGCCGACTGCACCGTGGCCGGCAAGGCGCACAGGTAGAGCACGCCCAGGTACAACTCGTTACCCACCAGCGGCACGAACAGCGGCTTGAACGCCAGGCCAAGCAGCGGGAACATCACGAATGTGCAAGAGAACACCAGCAGGTGCAGGCGCCAGTGCCCGGCGCCGGCAATGATCGCCTCACGCGACAGCTTGGCGCCATGCAGGAAGAACAGCAGGCCGATGGCCAGGTTGGTCAGCCAGCCGAAATACACCGCACCGTCGCCCGAGCAAGGCAGCACGGTGGCGATCAGGACCACCCCGAGCAAGGCCAGGGTGAAATTATCGAATAACATTCGCAAATACTTCATCACAGTGTCCGTCTTGTCATTGTGCAAGGGCAGACGATAAGGTCTACGGCTTTTCGCCGCTAACGCCGGAACCCCCATCGGTATCGCTCAACGGACACGTTCCGCAAAAGGACCCGCTCATGCCCCTCTCCCGCCCGGCCGCGCTAGCGGCTGTCATCGCACTGGTTCTGGGCCACACCGGCGCCCAGGCCGACGACCAGTTGCAAGCCAAGGTCGACCAGATCATCCGCCCGTTGATGCAGGAGCAAGGTATCAGCGGGATGGCCGTGGCGATCTACGCACGCGACCATGCGCACTATTTCAGCTATGGCGTGGCCAGCAAGGCCGACAATGTGCCCGTCAGCCGAGACACGCTGTTCGAGATCGGGTCGCTGAGCAAGACCTACACCGCCACCTTGGCCGCGCTGGCCAGCGCCGAGGGCAAGCTGGACCTTGACGCCCCGGCCAAGCGCTACCATCCGGCACTGGCGGGGGCGCCCATCGGTGATGCGACGGTGCTGGAACTGGGCGCCTACAGTGCCGACTGCCTGCCCTTGCAGTTCCCCGATGCGGTGCAGACACCGCAGCAAGTCGTCGATTTCTTCCGCCACTGGCAACCCCGTGCCAAACCCGGCACCCAGCGCTGCTATTCGAACCCCAGCCTTGGCCTGTTCGGTGACCTGGCCGCCCGCGCGCAGCATCAACCGTTTTCTACACTGATGAACGAGGGCCTGCTGGCTAAAATGGGCCTGAAAAACACCTACCTGCACGTCCCGGCCAGTGCTCAGGGGCTTTATGCCCAAGGTTACGACGCCGCCGACAAACCGGTGCGCGTCGGCCCCGGCCCATACGCCGACGAGGCCTACGGCATCAAGACCAGTGCCAGCGACCTGCTGCAGTACGTGCAGCTGCACATGCAGCCGCAGGGCCTGCCACCGGCACTTGCAAAAGCAACCGCCATTACCCGGCAGGGCTACTTCCAGGTCGGCAGCATGACCCAAGGCCTGGGCTGGGAACGTTATCCCTACCCGGTCACCCTGGGTACCCTGGTAGACGGCAACAGCGCGCGGATGATCCGTGAACCGCATGCGACCACGCGCTTGCAACCGGCCCTGCCGCCGCTGCCAGCGGCCTGGTACAACAAGACCGGTGCAACCAACGGTTTCGGTGCATACGCCGCTTTTGTGCCCAGTGAAAAGCTGGCAGTGGTGTTGCTGGCGAATCGAAATTACCCGAACGAAGAGCGGGTTCGCGCAGCCTTCAAGATACTGTCCGGGCTGTAGTACGAGCAGCGATTGTCGAACAAAACGACAGAAATGTAGTGGGTAAAAAAATTCACTACAAAACCATTGACGCCGCTCATCGCCCTTGTGCATGATGAAGCCGTCTCCCTGATCGGGAGCGGTGGCAAGGGTGTTCCAGACGGCTTGCGCGGTAACGCAGGCCGTCCGTGGAGAGGGAACTGTCCAAAAGGCAGCGTGAGAAAGCCCCTGTTGCGATGCTGCTGTAGCAGCGTTGGTAGTGCGCTACACCGTGTTAGCGCCAACTGTGAAAATCACCTACGAATGGGTAATGGGGGCTTTATGATGAACTTGAACAACAATCCGACTATCGATCAACTGGCGCAGCTGTTCGCCGTACGCAAGGACAGCCTTGACGATCACTTGCTGTGGGTCAGCCAAACCGGTGAGGTGCGGCTCGACCGCCTGCCACCGAACACGATCGAAGATGAATTTGAAGAGCACCTGCCCAGCATGCGTGCCCGCTTCAAGGTCTACCGCCGTGGCCAAGGCTACGTCGGCAAGAAGGCCGCCGCCGACACCGAGTTCGTTGGCCGCGTCCTGCAGACCCTGCAACAAGAATGGCCAGCCGCCCGTGAGCGGCAGGCAGTCAAGGTGATCGAACCGCTCAACTGAGGGTTCTCACCCTTAACCAAGCCCGGCCCGCATAGGCCGGGCTTTTTCATGCCTGGCGCCGCTGGCGGCGGCTTTGCGGCAATGGCAAGGCCCCGGTAGCCATCGCACGGGCACGGTCCACACCCCATACCAGGGCGCGGGTCATGGTCTCCCCTGGCCGCGCAGGGTAGTACTCCTCCAGCAATGCCCGCCCATCCCCGGCATACAACCCCAAAAACAGCTGAGTCGCCCCCAGACGTGACAACCGCACCTGCACATCCAGCGTGGTGCCGTCACTGAGGACTTCGTCGTGGCTGCGGCTGTGCAACTGGGCGTCGGCCCACTGCCAATAAGTCTGTTCCCTGACGCGCATGAGCATTCAATCCTCCGTTGCTGGAATGCCCCGACAGAAAACCACAACCTCACCCAGCCGGCGAGCGCAACCCGGCAATGCCATGAGGCGGATCAATAAAGCGCAATAAAAACCCCGCCATTGGGCGGGGTTATGTGCTGGGGCGGGATCACTTCTTCAGCGGAACCCGCGGCATGAAGCGGCCTTTTTTACTGCGCTGCAAATGTGCAGGCTGGAGCTGTTCGGAATCATCCAGCGTCATGTGGGCGAACCCCAGGCGGAAGGCCGCCTGGCCGCAACGCACTTGGCTGTTGATCGGGAACGCATCGTTCAGGTCTTCGAAAAAGGATTCGCTCATGCCCTGTCTCCCTCCAGTGGCAGTCGCGCCGGCAACCAGAAGAGTCGCCCAGAAAACGCGGCCTGTGAAAAAGAGACTAGCTGGTCATTTGCGGACCGCCCGGACAAGAGCCTTGCAGCCGACCAGTGGCAAACTGCTCTACTTCAGGCGCACCGCCGTGCCGGTGGCAAATACCACCACCATGCCACCCTGCACTGACGGCATGCTGATCTCGAAATCCACACCCACTACCGCGTCGGCGCGCAACTGCAGTGCCCGCGCCTTGAGTTCTTCGGTGGCCTGCTCGCGTGCTTCACGCAGGGCGCTTTCCAAGGTTTGCGAGCGGCCGCCAAAAAAGTCGCGAAAACGCGCAAAGAAATCGCGTACGAAATTGATGCCCTGCACCGATTCGGAGCTGACCACGCCCAGGTATTCGGCAATCGGGCGCCCTTCGAGCTGGCTGGTGGTGGAAATGATCATGAAAGCGCTCCGTAGGCCTGGATAAAGAGGCCGATTCTAACAGAGCGCCGAGCAGCCTATTTGCGCGGTTTACGCGCTGACTGCCCGCAACCTTTGCCCGATACGCGCGCCGAACACGTTCACCAGCAACCCCACCATCACCAGCAAGGCGCCCCAGCCCTGGATGGCGGTCAGGCGTTCGCCCAGCAACAGCGCCGACGAACTCAAGCCAATCACGGGTACCAGCAGCGAGAACGGTGCCACCTTGCCGGCCGGGTGGCGCGACAGCAGCTTGCTCCACAGGCTGTAGCCGAGCATGGTGGCGACAAAGGCCAGGTACACCAGGGCCAGCACCGAGCTCCAGCTGATGTTGGCCAGTGCATGGCCGATCCGCTCCGGCCCTTCCAGCCACCAGGACAACGCCAGGAACGGCAGTGGCGGTATCAGCCCGCCCCAGATCACCAACGCCACCAGGTCAACCGAGCCAAAACGCCGGGTGATGATGTTGCCCATGCCCCACATGGCACCAGCGCACAAGGTCAGTACCAGTGCCAGCAGGGGCACATGGCCGCCATCTTCGCTGCCAATCAACGCCAGGCCGCTGGCCGCTACCAGCAGCCCCAGCACACTGGCCACGCGCAGCCGTTCACCGAGAAACAGCGCGGCAAAACCCAGGGTAAAGAATGCCTGAGACTGCAGGATCAACGAGGCCAGCCCAGGCGGCATGCCGCTGTACATGGCCTGGAACAGGAAGGCAAACTGACCCAGCGAAATCGTCGCGCCGTAGGCGATCAACCAGCGCCAGGGCAGTTTCGGCCGCTTGACCAGCAAGATTGCCGGAAACGCCACCAACAAGAAGCGCAGCGCCCCCAGCAACATCGGCGGCAAGCCATCGAGGCCTACCTTGATGACCACGAAGTTGACTCCCCAGGCGACGATCACCACCAGGGCGATGAGCAGGTCCTTAAGCGGCATTGCAGCGTCCTTCCTCAAGCTTTATATACATATTTCGTTACAGCATAAGACGATTCCCTCAAATGGGACCATTACAGTTGCGGCCAAGGGTTGCGCAACAGTGACTGTTGCTGGCCGCCTGGACGGCGCTCAATCCTGATAACCAGGCGCTACCCGCTCCAGCATCCGCAACAATGCCGCCCAAGCCAGCTGTAGCGCATCCGGGTCGGTCAGCTCACCCTGCTTCAACCCCCTCCCCGGCGCGTTGAACTGCCGCTCGGTATGCGCGCACACTTCAGCCGGCGGCAGTATCACTTGCCCGGCACTCTGCGCTGCCAACTGGATCTCACAGGCCTTCTCCAGGTAGTACATGCGCAGGAATGCTTCGGCCACGCTACTCCCGGTGGCCAGCAGGCCATGGTTGCGCAGGATCATCACGGGCTTGTCGCCCAGGTCGGCCACCAACCGCTGCTGCTCGTCCATATCCAGCGCGATACCTTCATAGGCGTGGTAAGCCACTCGGCCGTAAAACTCCATGGACATCTGGTTGACCGGCAGCAGCCCCCACTCCAGCGCAGCCACCGCGCAACCTGCACGGGTGTGGGTGTGCAGCACGCAGTGGGCGTCCTCGCGGGCGGCATGAATGGCGCTGTGAATGACGAAGCCAGCCGGGTTGACCGGGTGCGGCGAAGGTTCGACCGGCCTCCCCTGCAGGTCGATCTTCACCAGGCTGGAGGCCGTGATTTCGTCGAACAGCAGGCCGTACGGGTTGATCAGGAAGTGATGCTCCGGCCCTGGCAGGCGCAGGGATATGTGGGTGAAGATCAGGTCGCTCATGCGAAAATGCGCGATCAGCCGATAACAGGCGGCGAGTTCCTGGCGCAGGCGCTGCTCGGTGGCGTTCATGGTCGTTATCTCTGTAGATGAAGTGGCCTGAAACTACTTGCTCGCCCAAGCATTGAAGCGCTGTTCCAGCTCTTCGCCATGGTCGACCCAGAATTCCACATTCATCGCCAGCGCCCCTTGCAGGTTCTGCGGCGCAGTGGGTACCCAGCTGGCCAAGGCCGGGTCCAGCCTGGCAGCTGCCTGGGTATTGGTCGGCCCATAGGGAATCTGCTGCACATAGCGCACCTGGGTATCAGGCTGGTTGGCATAGGCAATCAATCGCTTGGCCTGGTCGACATGCCGCGAGCCTTTGATGATGGCCCAGTAGTCCATGCCATACAGGCTCCCAGGCCATACCACGGCCAGCGGGCTACCTTGTTGCGCCGCCACGGCGATGCGCCCGCTGTAGGTCGAAGTCATTACCACATCACCTGCAGCCAGCCACTGCGCAGGCTGGGCGCCGGCGTCCCACCACTGGATATAGGGCTTGAGTTCGCTGAGCTTGGCGAACGCACGCTCAACCCCGGCCGGCGTCGACAGCACCTTGTAGACGTCCTCCACCTTCACCCCATCGGCCAGCAGCGCGAACTCCAGGTTGTACACCGCACGCTTGCGCAGGCCCCGCTTGCCCGGGTACTTGTTCACATCCCAGAAGTCGGCCCACGAGGTCGGTGCCTCAGCCAGCTTGTTGCGGTCGTAGGCGATGGCCACGCTCCACACCAGCGCAGCCGAACCGCAGTCTTGAGCTGCGTCGGGGATCAGCTCGGCGCCATGGCCCAGGCGCTGCCAGTCAAGGTGTTCGTAGACTCCCTCTTCACAGCCGCGCATCAAGTCCGGCCCCTCGATCTGCACCACGTCCCAATCGACGTTGCCGGTGTCGGCCATCACCTGGATCCGCGCCATCTCGCCGTTGTATTCGCTCTGGATCAGCTTGCTGCCATCCTGGGCACTGAAGGGCTTGAAGATGGCCTCATCCTGGGCCTTCTGGCCGGCGCCGCCATAGCCCACCACGACCATCTGCGGCGCGGCATGCGCACTGCCCAGGCCAAGGGCAAGCAACGTTGCGCATAGGCCAGGAACACGGGGTATTAACTGCATCTTAGCTTCCTCCTGCCGGTGCCCTAGGGCCCGTTTTCTTGTTGTTGTGAGGTCACACCCTCGCGGTGAGGGTGATCAAAACCTAGTCGCGCACAAGTAAAAAAACAAGTTGATTTTTTACTTACGCTACACTTTCATAAACAAAACAAGAACAACACCGCACCGGAGCCGCCTGTATGCAGACCGCCTTCCCTCACCTGTTCGAAGCCTTGCAGCTGCGCGGCAAACGCTTGAAGAACCGCATCATGTCCACCGGACATGACACCTGCCTGCCCACCGACAACCTGGTCAACGACAAGCTGATCGCCTACCAGCGCGACCGCGCAGCCGGTGGCGTCGGCCTGATCGTGCTGCAGGTTGCGGGGGTGCATGACAGCGCCCGCTACACCTCGCATGTGCTGATGGCCACCGACGATGCCTGCATCGACGGCTACCGGCAGCTTGCCGAGGCCTGCCATGCACACGGCACCGTGGTGCTGTCGCAACTGTTTCACCCCGGGCGGGAAATCATGGAGTCGGCGGACGGCCTGCTGGCGGTTGCCTACTCCGCGTCTTCGGTGCCCAACGAACGCTTCCGGGTGATGCCACGTGCACTGGACCAGCCGATGATCGACGAAATTGTCCAGGGCTATGCCAGTGCGGCCCGGCGCCTGCACCAGGCCGGGCTGGATGGCGTCGAGGTGGTGGCCAGCCATGGCTACCTGCCCGCGCAGTTCCTCAATCCGCGGGTAAACCTGCGCAGCGACGGGTACAACGGCAGCCTGGAACAGCGCCTGAGGTTCCTGCGTGAAGTGCTGGCCGCCGTGCGCGCCGCCACCGACGAGCAATTCATCATCGGCCTGCGCATAAGCGCCGACGAGCGCGACAGCCAAGGGCTGAGCGAGGATGAGTCGCTGGCCGCTGCGGTTGCCCTGCAGGGCCAGCTCGACTATCTGCACATCGTCGCTGGCACTTCGGCGTCCCTGGGCGGCGCCGTGCACATCGTCCCGCCTATGGCCATCGAGGCGGCTTACCTGGCCCGAGAAGCGGGAACCTTCAAGCAGCAACTGGACATTCCGTTGTTCGTTACCGGGCGCATCAACCAGCCCCAGGAAGCCGAACTGATCCTGGCCCGCGGCCAGGCGGATGTCTGCGGCATGACCCGTGCACTGATCTGCGACCCGCTGATGCCGAGCAAGACCGAACGCGGCCAGGTCGAAGATGTACGCGCCTGCATTGCCTGCAACCAGGCCTGCATCGGCCACTTTCATCGTGGCTTGGCCATCTCCTGCATCCAGCGGCCAGAAACCGGCCGCGAATTGCAGTACGGGCAGCTGACGCCCACCACCACGCCCAAACGTATCCTCGTCGCCGGTGGCGGCCCGGCCGGCATGAAGGCCGCCGCCGTGGCCGCCGCCCGTGGGCACCAGGTAACGCTGTACGAAGCCGGCCCGCAGCTCGGTGGCCAGGTGCTGCTGGCCCAATTGCTACCGCGGCGCAGCGAGTTCGGCGGGGCCAGCACCAACCTGCAACGGGAAATGGCCCTGGCCGGCGTGGAAGTCGTTCGCAACACCCGGGTGGACCGTGCCCTGGTCGAGCGCGAGCGCCCCGACCTGGTCATTGCCGCCACTGGCGCTACCCCCTACTGGCCGTCGTTCGAGCGCACGGGTGAACTGCAGGTAGTGGATGCCTGGCAGGTGCTGCGCAATGAAATGAAGCTGGGGCGTTCGGTGCTGGTGATCGACTGGCGCTGCGACTGGATCGGCCCTGGCATCGCCGAACGCCTGGTGCGCGAGGGGCACCAGGTGCAGTTGGCAGTCAACGGTACCCATTGCGGCGAGAACCTGCCGCTGTACGTGCGCGACCAACTGGCCGGCGAGCTGCATCGCCTGGGCATCCCCATCACCCCTTATGCGCGCTTGTATGGCAGCGACGACAACACGGTGTACCTGCAGCACACCGCCAGCGGCGAACCGATGATCTTCGAGGGCATCGACACCCTGGTGCTGTGCATGGGCCATCAGCCGGAAGACAGCCTGGCCAGCGAGCTGACCGGCCTGGTAGAAGTGCGGCGCGTTGGCGACTGCCTGGCGCCACGTACCGCGGAAGAAGCGATTCACGACGGCTTGACGGTTGCCTGGTCGCTCTGAGGCTGTACATACTGCGGCTTTTGCGATGGACCGACGTGCATGAGCCAACTCCCCCAGCCCCCCGCCAGCGAAGCCGGGGGCGCCGCGCCGCAGTTCCTGGGCACCCGCATCCGCGGCCTGCGCAAGCGCCGCGGCATGACCCTGGCGGAGCTGGCCGCGCACAGTGAACTGACCGCCGGCTACATCAGCCAACTGGAGCGCAACCTTTCCTACCCGTCGATCCCGGCGCTGTTCAACATCGCCCGCAGCCTGGGTGTCACCATCCAGTGGTTCTTCGCCAGCGAAGCCACCACTGCACCAGAGGACCAGGGCTATGTGGTGCGCCGCAACAGCCGCCTGAGCGTGCACTATGAAGATGGCATCATCGATCAGTTGCTCACCCCCCAGCCCAACCGCCAGCTGGAGATCCTGCACTCGCGCTTCCCCCCAGGCACCTACAGCCAGCAAAGCTACAGCCATGAAGGCGAAGAAGCCGGCTACATCCTGAGTGGCAGCTTCGAGCTTTGGGTGGGCGAACGGTACTTCCAGCTGGGTGAAGGCGACAGTTTCAGCTTCTCCAGCCAGGAGCCCCACCGCTACGGCAACCCCGGCGAGGTGGATGCCGTGGTGATCTGGGTGATCACGCCGCCAACATTCTGAAGCACTCCTGCCGGCGTTCGTAACACCGTTGACCTGCAATACGGTCTACCTTGTCCACCGAACTTGAAAAGGAGCACAACCATGAAGCAGATCCTGATCATTGGCGCGGGCTTTGCCGGCCTGTGGAGCGCACTCAGCGCCATCCGCCAGCTTGACCTCAACGGTAGCAAGGACGTCGAGGTCACCTTGCTCGCCCCGCAGGCCGAACTGCATGTGCGCCCGCGCTTCTACGAGCCCAACGTTCACACCATGGCCGCGCCGCTGCAGGACCTGCTCGATGCCGTCAACGTTCGCTTCGTGCAAGGCACGGCATTCCACATTGATGAAGCGGCCCGCCGGGTCAGCTACCGTACCCGCAGCGGCACCCAGTGCGCCCTGCCCTACGACCGCCTTATCATGGCCTGCGGCAGTGTGCTCAACCGGCCTGACATGGTCGGTATCGAGCACGTTTTCGACGTCGACAAGATCGACAGCGCTGCGCGGCTGGAAACCCATCTCAAGTCGCTGGCCAGCCTGCCCGACACGCCGGCGCGTAATACCGTGGTGGTGGCCGGTGGCGGTTTTACAGGTATCGAGACGGCCACCGAGCTGCCGGCACGGCTTCGGGAAATCCTCGGTGAGGACGCAGCCTTGCGTGTGCTAGTCATCGACCGCGGCGCCAGGATGGGTGCTGCGTTGGGAGACGGCATCCGCCCGGCCATCGAACAGGCTTGCGAGGCGCTGGGGGTGGAGTGGGTGTGCGGTGCCACAGTCGCTTCGGTTGACCCGGCCGGTGTGTTGCTGGACAACGGCCAGCGCATCGACGCCAATACCGTGGTGTGGACGGTGGGCTTCAAGGCCAACCCGCTCACCGAACAGATCAGCGGCGAGCGTGACCGCCTGGGGCGCCTGCACGTGGATGGCAACCTGAAGGTCAAGGGCAATGATGCGGTATACGCAGCCGGCGATGTGGCCTATGCCGCCTGTGACGAGCTAGGCAATTACGCAGTGATGTCCTGCCAGCATGCGATTCCGCTGGGGCGCCATGCAGGCAACAATGCCGCTGCCGAGCTGATTGACGTGGCACCCATAACCTACAGCCAGCCCAATTACGTGACGTGCCTGGACCTGGGCGCCTGGGGCGCGGTGTATACCGAGGGGTGGGAGCGTGCAGTGTCGCCACCGGAGGACAAGGCCGAGGCCAAGGTGCTGAAGGCGCAGATCAATACACAGTGGATCTACCCGCCAGCGGCCGATCGGGCAGTGGCACTGGCGGCTGCCGATCCAACCATCCCGGTGGCCTGAAACGGCCTCATCGCCGGCAAGCCAGCCCCCACAAGTACTGGGTGGGAGCTGGCTTGCCTGCGATGAGGCCATGACAGGCCAGCTAATGAGGATCAGGCAGCAGCAAACAGCTCGTTGGCAATCTGCGCCTGGGCAGCATCAATCGCCTGGCTGCGGTGTTCCGGGCCATAAGCCAGGCCATGAGCGCGGACAATTTCCAGGTCGGTCACACCAATGAAGCCCAGGAACACTTTCAGGAAGTCTTCATGCCCGGCGCCCGTCGGCTGGCCAGCGTGCAGGCCACCGGCGGTGGACACCAGCACCACTTTCTTGTTGCCGCACAGGCCTTCCGGGCCCGCTTCGGTGTAGCGGAAGGTCTTGCCGGCAACAGCAACGCGGTCGATCCAGGCCTTGAGCTGGGTCGGCACGGTGAAGTTGTACATCGGCGCACCAATCACCACGGCATCAGCGGCCAGGAACTCTTCCAGGGTTTCCGCGCTCAGCTTGGCTTCGAACGCCTGGGCTGCATCGCGCACATCCTCAGGGGTACCTGCGGCCACCAGGGTGGCGGCAGAGAAGTGGGCGATGGCGTCGGCGGCCAGGTCGCGATACACCACTTCCACGCTCGGATCAGCGGCTTTCCAGGCTTCGACCACTTCACGGCTCAGTTGGCGGGAGGCGGAATTGTCGCCCAGGATGCTCGAATCGATGTGCAACAGTTTCATGGGACTCTCCTGTGATTGAAGACCGCAGCGTTGGGCGATCACGATGGAGAGAATCCTACCGGGATGAGTAATGACTGATAAGCCGGCAAAAATGCGCTAGTTTGTCCCACATATGGAACAGTGAGACATTCCCATGCAAGACCTCAACGACCTTTTCTACTTTGCCCGAGTGGTCGAAGCCGGCGGTTTCGCTGCAGCCGGGCGCCAGCTGGGCATCCCCAAGTCGCGCCTGTCACGGCGCATTGCCGAACTGGAAGAACGCTTGGGCACCCGCCTGCTGCAACGCACCACACGGCAGCTGAAACTCACGGCGGTGGGCGAACGCTACCTGCACCACTGCCAGGCCATGCTACTGGAGGCCGAAGCCGCCGATGAAGCCGTGGCCAGCATGAGCAGCGAGCCGCGCGGGCGTTTGCGGGTGTCTTGCCCGGTGGCGCTGGCGCATGCCTTTCTGCCGGATGTGATCAGCCGCTTTCTTGCCCAGTACCCGCTGGTGCAGCTGGACATGGTGCTGCTCAACCGCCGGGTCGACCTGATTTCCGAGGGCATCGACGTCGCGCTGCGCGTGCGGGACCTGGGTGATGAAGACCCGGCCCTGGTCACCCGCCGCCTGCGCCAGGCGCAGATGCAACTGGTGGCCGCGCCCGGTTTCGCCGACCACATCCGCGAGCCGGGTGAGCTGGCGTCATTGCCGGTACTGGGCGCCGCCGAGGCAGACCGGCTGGTGCACTTCCGCCTGTTCGGCCCCCAGGGCAAACAGCAGGAAATTGCCCTGGAGCCAAGGTTGGCCATCGATGATTTCGTGGTACGTAACGCTGCTGTACGGGCGGGACTGGGGTTCACCGCGCTGCCCAGCATGTTCTGCGAAGAGGAACTGGAACGCGGTGAACTGGTGCGCCTGCTGCCAGACTGGTCACTGCCAGGCGGCTACCTGCAGGCGGTGTACCCGCATCGGCGCGGTGTATTGCCCGCGGTGCGGGTATGGATCGATCACCTGGCGGCCTCATTCGAGGCCTGTGGAGAGCGGTATGTCTGACAGGAAGATGAGCGAAGCCCAGGTGGCAGCGTTTTGCCTTAGCCTCCCGGGTGCACGGGAAGACTACAAATGGGGTGGCATTCGGGTGTTTTCGGTGGCGGGCAACAAGATGTTCGCGGTGCTGGACCTGGCAGGTGCGGGGCTGTCGTTCAAAGTGGCCGATGAGCTGTTTCTCGGCTACTGCGACCGCCCAGGGGTGCGGCCTGCGCCGTATCTGGCGCGGGCGCGGTGGATCAGCATGGCGCTGCCCTATCCCATGGAGCGTGATGAGCTGTGTGATTTGCTGCAGCGCTCGCACCAACTGGTGGTGCGGCGGTTGCCCAAGCGGTTGCAGGTGGGTTTGTTGATCTAGTCAGCCTGTACCGGCCTCTTAGCGGGCTTGCCCGCTCCCACAGAGCCACCACAGTCTTGAAGACTGTACTGTACCTGTGGGAGCGGGCAAGCCCGCGAAGAGGCCGGTACAGGTAAACATCAATTGAAGGGCAGATAACGCCCTTCAAAAAACAGCCAGTCCGCCCAGAACACCTGATGCACCAGCACAATCCCCCAGAAAACCAACTGGTACGAAACCTTGCGGGTCTTGTGCCGAAACAGCTGCTGCGCAAGGAGCGCACCCGGCCAACCACCCAGCAATTCACTGGCATGCAGCACATTCTCTGGCGTGCGCCACGCCTGCGTACGCGCCTGCTGTTTATCCTGCCAATACAGCAACAGGCTGATCAGGCTCATTGCCGGGTACAGCGCCAATGGCCACCAGGCTTGATCGTTCCAGGCCATGCGCGCAGCACCCAGGCCAGGCAGCAGGCAAAGCAGGCCCAACAGCAGCAGCTTCAGGCGCACATTGCGTACGCCTTCACGTTGCCCGCGCAACGCCTCAGCCATGAGCTGTGGACCAGTCAACCCAGCCGAACTGCCAGGTCGCCAGAATCAGCAGACCGAAGACAATGCGATACCAGGCAAATGCCGCATAGCTGTGGTTGGCAATGAACTTGAGCAGCGCACGCACAGCGATCATGGCGAAAATGAACGAAGTCACGAAGCCAATGGCAAACACCGGCAAGTCACTGGGCTGGAACAGGTCCCGGTACTTGTAGCCTGAGTACACCGCCGCACCGACCATGGTCGGCATCGCCAGGAAGAACGAGAACTCGGTCGCCGCCTTGCGCGACAGGCCGAACAGCAGGCCGCCGATGATGGTCGAGCCAGAGCGCGAAGTGCCCGGGATCATCGCCAGGCACTGGACAAAACCGATCTTCAGCGCATGGCTCCAACGCATGTCGTCCACATGGTCCACCTGCACGCTGTGTTCGCGACGCTCGGCCCAGAGCATGATGACCCCACCCACCACCAGCGCCGTCGCCACGGTGATGGGGTTGAACAGGTACTCGTGAATCAGGTCGGCGAACAGCACCCCCAAAACCACCGCCGGCATGAACGCCAACAGCAGATTGCCGGTAAAACGCCGTGCCTTGGGCTGGCTGGTCAGGCCGAATACCACTTCGAGAATCTTGCCGCGAAACTCCCACACCACTGCCAGGATCGCCGCCAGCTGGATAATGATGTTGAAAGCCATGGCCCGTTCGCCGCCAAAACCTATCAGGTCGGCGACGATAATCTGGTGCCCGGTACTGGAAATCGGCAGAAACTCCGTCAGCCCTTCAACCACGCCCAAGATGATTGCCTGGAAGGCAGTCCAAAAATCCATCATTCCCCCGGATGGAGCGCTGCTTGCTGCAGGCCCCTTGTTCTTGATTTGCTTGAAATTGCCGCACGCGGCCCGGCTGTTTTACAGCGACTGTTGGGCGCAACGCCAGTGGAAAAGTTCACGGCTGCTAAAGGTTTCATCTTGCGCGGCCGAAATCCTAGCAGAGCGCCTTTGCATTCGCTTTACGAGACCTGCTGCAGACTATAACTAAGATATCACTTAGCCATTAGTCGAGTGGGGCCCTGGCGCAAAGCATGCTTGGATGCACCTCAATAAAAAGAACAATGCGGGAGCTCGTGGATGAAGACTCTGAGATCGATGTCGATCAGCCGTCGGCTGTGGCTGATCCTGGTGGTGGCAGTGGCCATGCTGGTGGTGCTGGGCCTGCTGATGCTGCGCCAGATCCACGGTGACCTGTACCAGGCCAAGGCGGAGAAAACCCGCCACGTGGTGCAGACGGCGGCCGGTGTACTGGCCTATTACCAAGGGCTGGAAGCGGCCGGCACACTCAGCCGCGAAGCTGCCCAGCAGCAGGCGCTGCAAGTGGTGCGGGCGCTGCGCTACGACCACGACGACTACTTCTGGATCAACGACCTGGGGCCCAGGATGATCATGCATCCGGCCAACCCCAAGCTCGACGGCCAGGACCTCTCGGCCATTCGCGACCCTGACGGCTTTGCCGTGTTCAACGAGATGGTCGCACTGGCCCGCCTGCAGGACGCCGGGCCGGTCAACTACCGCTGGCCCAAGCCCGGCGCCAGCGAGCCAGTGGCCAAGACTTCCTACATACAGCTGTTCAAGCCCTGGGGCTGGATCATCGGGTCTGGCGTGTACATTGATGATGTGCAGGCCGAATTCGCCCGCCAGCTGCGCGACGCCTCACTGGTGGGCGTGGGCATCGCCCTGCTGATGGCGCTGGTGGTCTTGCTGATTGCCCGTAGCATCGCCCGGCCCTTGCAGGAGGCCGTGCAGGCCATGGGCAACATTGCCAGCGGCGAAAGCGACCTGACCCGGCGCCTGGACACCCACGGTCGTGACGAAATCACCCACCTGGGCGAGCACTTCAACCGCTTCAACGGCAAGCTGCAAGGTGTGGTCGGCCAGCTGCAGGACGCCGCTCACGCATTGGCCCGATCCGCCGGGCATGTGGGTGACAATGCGGGTGCCGCACAACAGCACAGTGCCCAGCAATCGCTACAGATGGACCAAGTGGCCACCGCCGTGAACGAGGTGACGTACGCCGTGCAGGACGTGGCCAAGACCGCCGAACAGGCCGCCGGGGAAATGCGCACCGCGCAGCAGCAGGTAGCGCATGGTCAGCAAGCCATCCATGGCAGCCTGGCACAGATCGATCGGCTGTCGCTGACCATCGACCAGGCCGTGCAAGTGATCCGCGACCTGGCCGGGCACAGCACGCGCATCGGTGGCGTACTGGACGTTATCCGCTCCATCGCCGAGCAGACCAACCTGCTGGCGCTGAACGCAGCCATCGAGGCGGCACGGGCCGGCGAGCAAGGTCGCGGCTTTGCCGTGGTCGCCGATGAGGTGCGCCTGCTGGCCCAGCGCACAGCGCAGTCGACGGCCGAGATCCATACCATGATCGAGCACCTGCAAAGCCAGTCGGACGCGGCGGTCAAGGCCATCGACACCAGCAGCGAAGCCTCACGCCAGACCGTCGAGCAAGCCCGCGAGGCCGGCGCTAGCCTGGATGCCATCAACCAGGTGCTGAACAATCTCACGGCCTTGAATGCATCCATTGCCAGTGCCACCTTGCAGCAGGCGCATGTGGTCGAAGAGATCAACCGAAACGTGCTGGATACCGCCGGGCTGTCCCAGCAGACCGCTGACGCGGCGCGCCAATCGAGTGATGCCGGGGTGGCGCTGGGGCAGTTGAGCGAGGAGCTGGAACAGTTGCTGCGGCAGTTCCGGGTCTAGCCTTTGGACATCGACGCGGCCTTTTTAGGAGCGGCCTTGCGCCGCGAAAGGGCCGCAGCGCGACCCCAGCAATCTATGTTTTGATGCCGAGATCCCGAGGCCGCTTTGCGGCCCTTTCCGACCGGTCCGGCAAGGCCGCTCCCACAATGTGCGCTACAACTTGGCCCAATGACCCGCTACAATCTCGCCCCTTCCCCTAAGCCTCCAAGGATCGCCGATGACCGGCCTTGAACTCGTCGCAGCCGTCCTCGGCGTTACCGCTGTCTGGCTAACGGTCAAGCAGAACGCCTGGTGCTGGCCGATCGGCCTGGTCATGGTGCTGATCTATGGCTGGCTGTTCTACGAGGTAAAGCTGTATTCGGGCATGTTGCTGCAACTGGCCTACGCCATCCTGCAACTGTACGGCTGGTGGCAATGGAAGCGCCCCGGTCATGAGGAAGACGCCCGCCAGGTTTCCCGCCTGCAACGCCCGGCACTGCTCAGCGGCCTGGTCGCCGGGCTCCTGCTGAGCGCGGCGCTGGGCGCGGCCATGGCCAACTGGACCGATGCCGCCCTGCCCTGGCTGGACGCCACCCTCACCGGCTTCAGCCTGGTAGCGCAACTGTGGATGGCCCAGAAGCGCCTGCAATGCTGGCCGCTGTGGGTAGTGGTAGACATCGTCTATGTAGGCCAGTACCTGCACCAGCAGCTGTATTTCACCGCCGGCTTCTTCGTCGTGCTTACCCTGATTGCCGTGCGCGGCTGGCTGGAATGGCGCCGTGACCCGGCGTTGGTGCAGCCATGAGCGCAGAACAGGCCATGAAGGTACTGGTGCTGTGCGGCCCCGAATCCAGCGGCAAGAGCTGGCTCAGTGGCGTGATTCAGGCGCATTTCGGCGGCGTGGTGGTAGCTGAGTATGTGCGGCACTTTATCGACCAGGAGTGCCGCGATACCTGCTACGCGGATATCCCCACCATCGCCCGGGGCCAACTGGCCTGGGAGGACCGGGCCCGCGAGCAGGCCCCACCGCTGCTCATCCTCGACACCCACCTGCTCAGCAACATGCTCTGGAGCCACGCCTTGTTCGATGACTGTCCGCCCTGGCTGGAACAGGCATTGCTGGCAAGACGTTACGACCTGCACCTGCTGCTCAGCCCGCAAGGTGTGGACTGGGTTGCCGACGGCCAGCGCAGCCAGCCCGATCTCAACGATCGCCAACGCTTTTTCGACGACAGCCTGGCCTGGCTGAAGCGGCATGATCAGGCACACCAGATACTTGAGGGCAATTGGCCGCAGCGCCAATTGCGGGCACTGCAGGCGGTTGCTATGCTGCTTAATATCGATGCGCCATCATGCCCTACCGAGTGTTAAGCCACTGAGACACACTAGTGGGGCAAAGTCCCCGAAAACGCGGGGGTTTCCCCCGCATCGGGGACAGTGTCAAGCCAGTGAAACACCCCTGCAAAAACCCTTCCAGTCAAAGCCACTGCTGGCTTGCCCGGCAATACCCACGGCAACCTGTATCAACCCTGAGACAGAATACGCCGCAGATTCTCATCCATTTGCCTTAACCCGTTGATCTGAAAACGATTCTCAAAAGCGGCACACCTTCTGCTCTGTTGTTCGCATCGCTGAACAGGGCCAGCGCTCAAAGAAGGAGTTGCCGTCGTGAGGAAAAGTGACAAACGCCTCTATCACCTCGTACTGGTGGGTTGTGTATTGGGGTCACTGAGCCTGGCGGCCCAGGCGGACAACGGGATCATCATCATCAAGCGTGACGTGCAGGTGCGCAATGCGACGATCCCCCCCCTGATCCCTGACCCGAGCCCGACCACGGTCAACGCCAACCCTTCTGCCTACGTGCTCAAACAGACCAACGAGCTGAGCGATGGCGACTTCGCCAGCATCAGCAGCGGCGCGGGCATCAGCAACATGATCACCCAGCAGACCAACAACCTGGGCGGCAACCTCGGCAATCAGAACCAGCTGCCCAACCTGGCGGGTGGCCGGGGCACCGGTTCGGGCAACGGCATCTCGAATATGGTCAACTCAAGTGTTCAGCGCGGGCTCGCTCCGTTGCAGATCCTGACGGGCGGGGGCAAGTGAGATGAAGCACATGCTGCTGATTCTGGCCACCCTTTGCAGTGCGCCAGCCCTCGCCGATTCACTCGTTCCCGTCATCAATAACGCCAACATCGACAGCTCCGGCAGCCGCTACCAGGGCAACCTCTCTGTCAACCAGGCGGCTGGCGACAAACAGCAACAGGTCAATGCGCGCGCCATCGCCGTGGGGCCTGAAGCGAACGCCAGCACGCAGATCCGGCAACGGCTGAACACGCCTGCCGACCCCGCAATGGATGCCCGCTCGACCATTCAGGGCAACGCCTTCAGCAACGGCAGTGGCGCACTGGGGGTCAACCAGAGCGCCGGTGCCAATACCCAGCAAGCCAACGCCTTGAGCATCACCCTCAGTGCTCAACCGCAAAGCATCGACGACAGCGTCCTCCTGCAACAGAACGTGGCGCTGATCAACAACTCCGGAGCAACTGACATTCCAGCCGGCTATCGCCAGGTCACCACCAGTGACCAGGCATTCACCGGTAGCCGTGGGGTGATTCAGTTGAACCAGAGTGCCGGGGTGGGAAACCGCATGGCCAACACCTTGAGCATCCGGGTCGCGGATTGACCCAATCAGTTAAGAACAACACTTAACCTAATAAAGTACGGAGAATCACCATGAAACCCTCGATGGCAATCAAGCCTCTGGTGTTCGCAATTGCTGCGGTCATGGCTGTTGCTGTACAAGCTGGGCAAAACGATCGGCGTAATGACCACCATAACGGCCACCATAACAATGGTCAGCACACGCCTCCACCCACCAAGATCCCTGTGTATGCAACGGCCAATGCCTGGGATACCCAAACCAGCACCGATAACCACATCACCAACCAGGGCACCATCAACGAAGCCGAAATGAACCAGTCGGGTGAGGGTTCGAGCGGCAACGTCGGCATCAACGTGGCGGCCGGTAACGGCAACCAGCAGGATAACGCAGCTGCCATCGCCAACGCCGGCTCCGAGTCGAGCCTGGACAACAGCTTCGTGTTCGGCATGGCCAATGCCACTGCCGATGTCGTTCAAAACAGCTCAGACAACCGTGTCGACAACTATTCGACCCAATCGTCGGCTGTGATGAGCGGCTCGGCCAGCGGGGCTGAGGGCAATATCGGCATCAACGTCGCCGGTGGGGACCTCAACCAGCAGAAAAACACCATGGCGATCGCCAACACCGGTGCTCCGCTGGGTAATGCCACTGCCACCGCGTCCGCCGAGCAGAACGGCCCAGGCCTGACGGTGAACAACTCCGCCGACCGTACCTATCGGGTGGATACGATTACCATCACCACCTCGGCAAGCGGTTCGAGCTCGCGTGATGGCACGTTCAACTCGACCGATGACCGCAACTCGTCGTCGAGCTTCAGCGTGGCCGGCGCGCAAAGCGCCAGCTCCAGCGGCTCCAGTGGCTGGAACTCCAGCGGTTCGAAAACCAGCAACGCCAGCGGGTCCAACAGTTCGAGCGCAAGCGGCTCGAACAGCTGGGGTGCCAGCGGCTCGGCCAGTGGCAGCAACAGCTCGTCGAGCAGTGCCAACCTGAACGCATCGCTGGATGCAGCCGCCAACGCTACGCGTACGCTCACCACCGATGATGGCCGTCGCGAGCGCACCCGCTCCAGCACCTTCGACGGTTCGCTGAGTGCATCGCTGGATGTATCGGTCGACAAGTCGCACGAAAGTGCATACGACTCGTCGTTCGAAAAAGCATTCGACTCCAACTACGACAAGTCGCGTGATTCGTCGTACGACAAGTCCAAAGAGTCTTCGTACACCAAGTCTCACGACTCTTCGTACGAGAATGCTTCGGCGTCCGATTTCTCGAAGTCTGGCGAGAAATCAAAACAATCCTCGAACGACGTTTCGAAGAGCTACAGCGAAAGCAGCGCTTACGACTTGAGCAATACCGTGTCCTTCCAAGTGCTGACCCCGACCGGCTGGGCCAACCCTGTTACCAATACTGCAACCCTTAGCGGTTCGGTAAACGGTGGCAGCGGCAACCTGGGCGTGAACGTGGCAGCCGGTGTGGGCAACCAGCAGAGCAACTCGCTGGCCATCTCCAACACCTCGTTCTAAACGCTGCGCTTGAGGCCCCCTTCGGGGGGCCTTTCTTCAACACACCATAAGGCGTCCGATCATGCGTATTTTCGCCTTGGCGTTTTTGCTGTGCCTGGCCAGCGTGAGCGAAGCTGCACAAATGCCGCTGTCCGTCCTGCCGGGCGGCGCCGTGGTGTTCAAACCCATCCAGAGCGTGCGCGAACGCAAGTTTGCCGACCTGGTGCAACAGAAAACCGACTTCAGCTGCGGCGCCGCCGCACTGGCCACCATCCTGCGCCAGGCCTACTGGCTGGATGTGGACGAACATCAAATCATCGAAGGCATGCTGGCCCACGCCGACCAGGACCTGGTGCGCACGCAGGGCTTCTCGATGCTCGACATGAAACGCTACGTCGAAAGCTTAGGGATGCGTGCCCGCGGGTATCGCGTAGCGCCCGACACCCTGCACAACGTGCGCATCCCGGTCGTGGTGCTGATGGATGTACGCGGCTACAAGCACTTTGTGGTCATGCAGAAGGTCGACAAAGGCTGGGTGTACGTCGGTGACCCGGTACTGGGCCATAGACGCTACAAAGTCGAAGACTTCCTCAAAGGCTGGAACGGCATCATCTTCGCCGTGATCGGCCAGGGTTACGACAAGAACAACATCCTGCTCGACCCGCCCCTGCCGCTGACCGCCAAGGGCCGGGTGGACACCTTCACCCCCGTGAAGGACAACGAGCTGCTGGACTTCGGCTTCATCAAAAGCGACTTCTTCTAACGACTGTTCTAATGACAAGGAGCATGATGCTCCAGGGAGCATTTCATGAAGACTTCTTTGTGGCTGGCCATGGCCTGCCTGGCTGCCAGCCTGCCAAGCCACGCCGAGGCGTTGAAACCCATTGAACTGAAGGACCAGGAGCTGGCGAACCTGCGTGGCCGCTACGTGATGCCGGGACGCATCGTCAGCTTCGGCATCGTCATGAGCAGCACCTGGCAAAACGCCAAGGGCGACGTGATTGGGGCAACGTCCACGCTGCAGGTTCAGCAGTCGACCATCAAGCCTCAGTTCTATGTATCGATGATTGATGAAAAAGGCACAGGTACGGCGCCGGGCAGTGCGCCTTCTGCCGGGACTGGCGTGGTCACGGGCGGCAATGGCCTTGCCACTACCGAGGGTGTGACCCAGGTGGTACGTGCGGCCGGTGACAACAACGCGGCCTACAACAACGTCGATATCAACGTCACCAAGGCCAATCAGGCCCCCGCCGTGCAACAGCAAGGCCAGGTGCTGGCCGCCGGCCAGACCCTGGTCGGGGAAAACGGCGCAGGCGCGCTCAGTGTGTCTTCCAGCGGTGTAGGTGTGCAGCTCAACATCAATGCCAGCAACAACCAGGGCAGCAGCGTGCAACGCCTGGCCCAGGGGGGCCTGATGCAGAACTCGACATTGCTCGGCAACGGCAACCGGGTCAGCAACATGACATCCTTGAATGTCGTCATGCGTGAGAACGTGCCGACAGCGGCTTCGCTCAACGGCAGCCTTGACCAGCTCAAAGGTCTTCGCACCTTCGGATACTGATCTACGCTCAGTCTCATCAAAAGTAGTTGGAAGGGACGGCAACTCCATGTACCGATCTTTTACGCTCAGAGCTTTTGTGTGTTTGACTACCTTGGCACCCACAGCACTCTACGCAGCCGCCGACCCACAGGTCGAAGCGCTGAAACAGGAACTGATCGAACTCAAACGCCGTTACGAGGCCCAGCAACAGGCTCTGATGGTACTTGAACAGCGCGTGCGCCAGGTCGAGGAGGCCCCCGCAGCAGCGCCGCCCAAACGCCTGGTCAAGTCCCCCGCCGAGGGGGTCAAAGGTGCGCAGACCGTCGCCTCAGGCGCGCCAGGCACCACAGGCAGCTCTTACGGCCAGGCGCTGACCGCCGATTCCGAGCCGGCGCAAAGCGTCTCCAACCTGTACGACGAAGCCAGCGGATTCTTTGGCGGCGGCAAGTTCAGCTTCGAAACCGGTGTCACCTACACCCATTACGATACCCGTGCGCTGACGCTCAATGGCTTCCTGGCACTGGATTCGATCTTCCTCGGCAGTATCAACCTTGACCGGATCAAGGCCGACAACTGGACCCTGGACATGACCGCGCGCTACAACCTGGCGCAGCGCTGGCAGTTCGACATCAACGTGCCCGTGGTGTACCGCGAATCAACGTATTCCTCCGGCGGTGCGGGAGGCGCCGGGGCGACCACCTCCGATGCGACCGTCACCCGCGACCCGGAAATCGGCGACATCAACGTGGGCGTGGCCTATAAGTTTCTCGACGAGGACGAGACCTGGCCTGACGCGGTTGCCACCCTGCGGGTCAAGGCGCCGACCGGCAAGGACCCATACGGCATCAAGCTGCGCGAGGTTGACGGCAACAGCAACCTGGCAGTCCCGGACAGCCTGCCGACCGGCAACGGGGTGTGGTCGATCACACCGGGCATCTCGCTGGTCAAGACCTTCGACCCGGCCGTGCTGTTCGGCAGCCTGTCGTACACCTACAACATGCAGGACTCGTTCAGCGATATCAGCCCACAGGTCAACAGCAAGGTGCCGGGTGACGTGAAGCTTGGCGACTCCTGGCAGATTGGCGGCGGTATTGCCTTTGCCCTGAACGAAAAGATGAGCATGTCGTTCTCGGTGTCTGACCAGTTCGCCCGCAAGAGCAAGATCAAACCCGATGGCGGCGACTGGCAATCGATCTCCAACAGCGATTACAACGCGGCCAACTTCAACGTGGGCTTGACCTTCGCCGCCACCAACAACCTGACCATCGTGCCCAACCTGTCCATTGGTCTGACCGATGATGCGCCAGACTTTTCCTTCAGCCTGAAATTCCCCTACTACTTCTGACACTTGCCCTCGGCTGGGCCCGCTTGCGCGGGCCCGGCTTTTGGTTACCAGCCTTGTAGCAAACCGCTTTCCCTTCCCCGGCCTGTTATCATCCAGCACAGATGCATGACGATTTAATGGCAAAAGGGAAGTTTTTGTGAAGAACCTGTCAGACCACCCACGTACCCGGCTTGCCGCGTTGGCAACCCTGGTACTGGTGATCCCACTGGGTACGCGCGCCATGCTGGGCTGGTCCAACCCGCTCGGTTACCTGTCCGACCTCGCTCTTGGCAGCCTGCTGATAGTGCTGCTGCACCGTCGGCCATGGTGGCTGGCCCTGCCCGTGCTGCTGGCCTGGGCAGCCCTGTGGGTGGCTTCAGCCGAGTTGGTAAGCGCCGTGGGCCGGTTACCCACCAGCGCCGACCTGACCTACCTGGTCGACCCGCAGTTCATGGAGAATTCAACCGGCGGCGGCCTGGCCCATGCCTGGCTGCCCTTGACCCTGGGGGCCGGCCTGCTGGCCTGGCTGGCCACCGCCTGGCGCAGCCGCAGCCAGCGCAGCACCCCGCTGCCACGCACGGCCTGGGTCATTCCGGTAGTGCTGTTTGGTGCCCATTGGGGTAGCCAGCAGCTGGCACCTGCCGACGCCGACCAGTGGCGCCAATACAACCTCACCCACCAACTGATGTCGGCCGGGGTCGGCAGCCTGGAGCGCACGGTCGAAGGCTGGATGGGCCATACGCAAACGTTCACACCGCTGGCCAGCAGTGGCCTGACCCAGTCCGACCTGCACGGGCAGCGGCTGCTGGCCGGGCCAGGCAGCGCTCGCAACCTGCTGGTCATTACCGTGGAGGGCATCCCCGGTGCCTACCTGCGGCCCAACCGCCAGGCCCTGCACAGCCGCTTTGACGAAGATCTGATGCCCAAGGTCAGTCAATGGGCCGAGCGGGGCATGAATACCCCGGATTATGTGCTGCATACCCACCAGACCATCCGCGGCCTGTACGCGATGCTGTGTGGTGATTACGACAAGCTGGCCAATGGCACGCCAAAGGGCGTAGAGCTGCTGACGCAGAACGAACGCAACCAGGCCTGCCTGCCAGCGCAACTGCGCCAGGCCGGCTTCACCACCCACTACCTGCAAGGTGCCGGCCTGCGCTTCATGGCCAAGGACCGCATCATGCCGCATGTCGGCTTCGACTCGGTACATGGCCTGGAGTGGTTCCGCAACAAGAACTACCTGGACTTCCCCTGGGGCAAGGATGACCGCGCCTTCTTCGAAGGTGCCCTGGACTACGTCGGCCAGCTACAGAAACAAGACAAGCCGTGGATGCTGACCCTGCTCACCGTGGGTACCCACCAGCCATACTCCGCGCCAGCCGAATACCTGGAGCGCTATGACACGCCAAAACAGGCAGCGGTCGCCTACCTGGATGACGCGCTCGGGGCCTTCCTCGACAACCTCGAACGCCAGGGCGTACTCAAGGACACTCTGGTGGTGGTGACCTCCGACGAGTCCCATGGTATCGACGGCGTGCGCCTGGCCTCGTCCTGGGGCTTCAACCTCACCCTGGCGCCGGAGCAGGCGCAGCTGCCGCGTATCAAACGCGGCACCTATGGCCATATCGACCTGGCCACCTCGGTGCTCGACTACTTTGCGTTGCCCATTCCCATGGCGCTTGGCGGCCGCTCGCTGTACCGCGACTACGACACCGGCCGCGAGATGATTTCCTACACCAACGGCATGCTGCGTTACCACAATGGCCAAGGCGTGTTCACAGAGTGTGACTTCCAGCAACGCTGCCGACGGTACGCCAGTGAAGGCTTCATTGCCGATCAGGCCCGCTACATGGGCCCGGGCGACAGCCTGCTCGGCCAGCAGATCGGCGCCCTGGCCGGGGTGCTCGACCAGTCACTGCTGCAAACCCCGCTCAACCTGCGCTACCAGTTCGGCGGCCCTTCGCCGATCAAGTTGCGCAAGCGCATTCACGATGACTGGGCCGACAACCTGATCGGCGCCCAGTACCTGGAAATGCCGGAAGGCTCGCATACCCGCGTGCGGGTCAAGGTTCGCTCGCTGGACCCCAAGCGTGTGGCCTACATCCAGCTCAAGGCCAAGCAACTGGAGCAGGACGTACCGTTGGGCTTGCCTGCTGAAGTGAAGGTCACCGCCGACGAGCCGCTGGAAATGGAGTTCAGCTTTGACAACCCGACCGAGCGCAAAGCGTTTTCCTTCCACTTGCTGGGCTACGGCGGCGGCAAGGTGGAGGTCAGTGACTTCAGCGTGATCACCGCGTTGCCCGGCGAGGAAGACGCAGCGGATGAACTGACCGAGGGGCATATCGCCCATTCGGGCTGAGCGCCTTACCGCTCATCAGCCGGCCACCGGTGCCTGTCGATTCGACCTTGGCGTGCTCGACTAGTGTGTGAATCCCCCAGCGTGGAGACAGCACCATGAGCACAAGCGAAAGCAGGCACCCGGTGGTTTCACGTAGCCAGTGGCTGGCGGCCCGCCAGCAACTGTGGCTGCACGAAAAAGCCTTTACCCACCACCGCGATGCGCTGACAGCAGCCCGCCGCGCCCTGCCCTGGGTCAAGGTCGAGCACGACTATCAGTTTCAGGGGCCGGAGGGCGGGCTGAGCCTGGCCGACCTGTTTGCGGGGCGCAGCCAGTTGTTGCTTTACCACTTCATGTTCGTCGAGGGCTGGAGCGAAGGCTGCCCCGGCTGCTCGTTCCTGGCCGACCATTTTGACGGGGCCAACCTGCACCTGGCTCACCACGACGTGTCGCTGGTGGCGGTATCGCGGGCACCTTACGCCGAGTTCCAGGCGTTCCGCCGGCGCATGGGCTGGCAGTTCCCCTGGTACTCGTCACACGGCAGCGGGTTCAACGAAGACTTTGGCGTCAGTGTCGGCAGCGCGGGTGAGCGGCAGTACAACTATGAGCCGTATGAGGGCAGTGAAAGCGAATTGCCCGGTTTGAGTGCGTTCTACCGCGAAGCGGATGGCAGCGTGTACCACACCTACTCGACCTATGCCCGCGGGCTGGACATTCTGGTCAATACCTACAACTTCCTCGACATTGCGCCACTGGGGCGCAACGAAAGCGGAACCATGGACTGGGTGCGGCACCATGACCGCTATGAAGGGCAGCCAGACAAGCCACACTGCTGCCACAACTGAAGCAAGGAGCACGCACTCCTGTGGGAGCGGGCATGCCCGCGAACACCGGCGAAGCCGGTGCCAGGCAACGTGTCGCCTGATTCGCGGGCGCGCCCGCTCCCACAGGGGCCGCGATATGTCAGCCGCGCACACCCAGCATCCCGCGCTCGACGATGAAATCAATCACCGCCTGCAACCCCTCACCCTTCTTCAGGTTGCTGAAGGTCCACGGCCGCTGCGGGCGCATGCGCTGGGTGTCGCGCTCCATCACTTCCAACGAAGCCCCTACATAAGGCGCCAGGTCGGTCTTGTTGATGACCAGGAAGTCCGACTTGGTAATGCCTGGGCCGCCCTTGCGCGGGATCTTCTCGCCTTCGGCCACGTCGATCACGTAGATGGTCAGGTCGGCAAGCTCCGGGCTGAACGTGGCGCTGAGGTTGTCACCGCCGCTTTCGACGAAGATCACCTCCAGGTTGCCAAACTTGCGCGCCAGCGCCTCGACGGCCGCCAGGTTCATCGAGGCGTCTTCGCGGATCGCCGTATGCGGGCAGCCGCCGGTTTCCACGCCCACTATGCGCTCGGGCTCCAGGGCGCCGGCCTCGGTGAGGATGCGCTGGTCTTCCTTGGTGTAGATATCGTTGGTAACCACGGCGATCTGGTAGTGGTCGCGCATGGCCTTGCACAGCGCTTCCAGCAGTGCAGTCTTGCCAGAGCCGACCGGGCCGCCGACACCGACGCGCAGGGGTTGTTGATAGCTTTGCATGAAGGCAGTCCTCAGGAACGGAACAAACGGGTGTATTGGGTTTCGTGACGTGATGACGCAATGGCCAGCAATGGCAGGCCGCCACCGATCTGGTCGTCGCCCAGGGCCAATGCCTGGTCGAGGGCCGCGGGCAAGCCGGTGCTCAGGTCGCGCAGCAAGGTCTGGGCAGCCTGCTGGCCGAAAGGCACCAGCTTGACCCCGGCCATGACCGCGCCCTCCAACCAGGCAAAGGCATAGCCAAGGGCCAGCTGGCGCAGCGGAATTGCCCAGTGCACTGCCAACCAGGCCATACCGCCCAGCTGAGTCAGTTCAAGGCTGGCGCGCCAGGCCGGGGCCTGGCCCAGTTGCCAGCCATCAAGTAGCCGCGCAAACGCCGCGCCACGTTGTTGCTCTTCAAGGCGCAGCTCGGTGGTCTCGCGGTTGGCCAGCAGGAAGCGGCTCCAGTGGGCAAACGTCTCGGCATTTTCCGTCTGGCAAGCGTGGTACAGGCGCGCCAGCAGCGGCCAGTCGAGGCAGGCCAGGGTGTCGTCGACCTGCTCGCGCTGCCAGGCAGCGAAACCGTCCACGCCTTTTACCCAGCCCGCCTCCACCGCCCACTCCAGGCCCTGCGAGTAGGTGAACCCCCCCACCGGCAGGCCGGGGCTGGCCAGCTGCAGCAGTCGCAGCAACGCCATGTCGCTGTTCATCAACCGGCCAGCACCAGCGCGGCGCTGGCCAGCAAGCCGCCGCCAAAGGCCTTCTGCAGGCCACTGTGACGGCGCAACAGGCAACCGACCGCAAAGCCCGCCGCCAGCAGCAGGCCGCTGACCGCGACAAAGCCGGCGCTGAATTGCCAGAACGCACTTGGCGTGGCTTCTACGCCATGGGCCCAGCCATGGAACAGGGCGAACACCGGCATGGCCATGGCCAGCAGCAACTGACGGCTCGGCAGCAATACCGCCCCGCCAGCCACCAGCAGCGACAGGGCGATCAAGGTTTCCATGCCCAGCACGTCGCCAAACAGGTGGCCACACACTGCCCCGCCAAACATCGCTGCCAGGGTTGCCAGGGGCAGTGTCAGGCTGCGCCCGGTCAATGCCGCGAGTACCCCGGTGCCCAGCAGCATCAGCAGGTGGTCAAGGCCGGTCAGCGGGTGCAGCAGGCCGTCCTGCAGCGGATTGCTGTCATGGCCAGGGTGGGCGAAGGCTGGCAGGGCCAGCATCAGCAGAAACACGGCGAACGTCTTTTTCATAGGTTGCTCCGAGGCAGTTCAGGAATGGGCAGGCAGTCGCACGAACGGGTGATCGTGGCCGTGGGCGTGGCTGTGGCCGTGCGGTGCGCTCTGGTACGCCCCCGCTTCAGGCTCGAATGGTGCCTGTTCCGCTTCTACCGTCAGGCCCAGGCCACGCAGCATGTCGTCCAGCACATGGTCATGCTGGAAGCGCAACAGGCCAGGCTCGATCTGCAGCGGCACGTGGCGGTTACCCAGGTGATAGGCCGCGCGGGCCAGCAGGTGCGGATCGGCGCAGCGCACCGTCGACACAGCCTCGGGCGCCGCCAGTACGCGAATCAGCTGGCTGCCTTCGGCATCGGCAAGCAGTTCACCGCCACGCAACAGGTGGCCGCGCTCGAGCATAAGCCCGGCTTCGCGCCCATCGTCCAGGGTTACCCGCAGGCGGCTCTTGATGCGGCTGTCCACGTCCAGGGTGACGGTGCCGCTTACGGCAAACGTGCCGGTTTCGGTGATACGGCGGTTCAAGACAATCATGGGTGCTCCTTCAAAACAGGAAGTAACGCTGGGCCAGCGGCAGTTCGCTGGCAGGCTCGCATACCAGCAATTCGCCATCGGCGCGCACCTGGTAGGTCTGCGCATCAACCTCGATCAGCGGTTGCAGGGTGTTGTGGACCATGTCCGGCTTGCGCACCCGGCGGCAGCCGTTGACTACGCCAATCAAGCTGCGCAGGTTCAGCTCTTCGGCCAGGCCACGGTCCATTGCCGCCTGGGGCAGGAAGGTCATGCGCGTGGCATGTCGCGCGGCACCGAGGGCGCCGAACATCGGCCGGTAGTGCACCGGCTGCGGCGTGGGGATGGAGCCGTTGATGTCGCCCATCGGTGCGGTGACGATCATGCCGCCTTTGATCACAAGGGCCGGCTTGACCGCGAAGAACGCCGGCGACCACAGCACCAGGTCGGCCAGCTTGCCCGCCTCTATCGAGCCCACTTCGTGGCCGATGCCGTGGGTCAGCGCCGGGTTGATGGTGTACTTGGCGATGTAGCGCTTGACCCGGAAGTTATCGCTGTAGACCGTGTCTGGCGCCAAAGGCCCACGGCGCAGCTTCATCTGGTGGGCAACCTGCCAGGTGCGCAGCACCACTTCGCCAACCCGGCCCATCGCCTGGGAATCAGACGAGGTCATGGCAAAGGCGCCCATGTCGTGAAGTATGTCCTCGGCAGCAATGGTTTCGCGGCGGATGCGCGATTCGGCAAAGGCCACGTCCTCGGCGATGCTCGGGTCCAGGTGGTGGCAGACCATGAGCATGTCCAGGTGCTCGTCCACGGTGTTTACCGTGTACGGCAGGGTCGGGTTGGTCGAGGATGGCAGCACGTTGGCCTGCCCCGCAGCGCGGATGATGTCCGGCGCGTGACCACCACCGGCACCTTCGGTGTGGAAGGTATGGATGGTGCGGTCGCCGATGGCCGCCAGGGTGTCTTCGATACAACCGGACTCGTTGAGGGTGTCGGTATGGATCGCTACCTGAATGTCCATTTCCTCGGCCACGCCCAGGCAGCAGTCGATAGCCGCCGGGGTCGAGCCCCAGTCCTCATGCAGCTTCAGGCCCACCGCACCGGCCGCTATCTGCTCACGCAGCGCGTCTGGCCGCGAGGCATTGCCCTTGCCCAGCAGACCAATATTGATCGGCAGGCTGTCGGCGGCCTGCAGCATGCGCGCCAGGTACCAAGGGCCGGGCGTGCAGGTGGTGGCATTGGTGCCGGTGGCCGGCCCGGTGCCGCCGCCGATAAAGGTAGTGACTCCGCTGTTCAGGGCCTCATCCACCTGCTGCGGGCAGATGAAGTGGATATGCGAGTCGACACCGCCGGCGGTGACGATCTTGCCCTCGGCCGCGATCACTTCGGTGCCGGGGCCCACCGGTACGTTGACGCCAGGCTGCACATCCGGATTGCCGGCCTTGCCGATGACTGCGATTCGCCCGTGCTTGATGCCGATATCGGCCTTGACGATACCCCAGTGGTCGATGATCAGGGCGTTGGTCAGCACCAGGTCCATGGCCTGGGCGGCCAGCATCTGGCCCTGCCCCATGCCGTCGCGGATGACCTTGCCACCGCCAAACTTCACCTCTTCGCCGTAGATGGTGTAGTCCTTCTCCACCTCTACCCACAACGCTGTGTCGGCCAGCCGCACACGGTCGCCCACGGTGGGCCCGAACATGTCGGCATAGGCCTGGCGGGAAATGCGGCTCATACCCTGCCCTCCAGCGGGCCCATCACCTTGCCCTGGAAGCCATAGACTTCACGCTTGCCGGCGTAGGCCACCAGGTGCACGGTGCGTGCCTGGCCCGGCTCGAAACGCACGGCGGTGCCGGCCGGGATATCCAGGCGAAAACCCAGAGTTGGCGCACGGTCGAACACCAGCGCGTCGTTGACTTCGTAGAAGTGGTAGTGCGAGCCGACCTGCACCGGCCTGTCGCCGTGGTTGGCCACACTGACACTGACCGTCTCGCGGCCACTGTTCAGCTCGATATCGCCAGCGGCGACCTGGATTTCACCTGGGATCATGCGGGGCTCCTGGGCTGTTTCAGACGATGGGGTCATGCACGGTCACAAGCTTGGTGCCATCCGGGAAGGTCGCTTCGACCTGCACGTCGTGGAGCATCTCGGCGATGCCGGGCATCACCTGCTCGCGGGTCAGCACTTCGCGCCCCTGGCTCATCAGTTCGGCAACGGTGCGGCCGTCGCGGGCGCCTTCCAGTACGGCAGCACTGATCAGCGCCACGGCCTCCGGGTAATTGAGCTTAAGGCCACGGGCCAGGCGCCGTTCCGCCAGCAATGCGGCAGTGAACAGCAGCAGTTTGTCTTTCTCTCTCGGGGTCAGCTCCATGGCGCTCTCTCAGGTAGCCCAGATACGCGGTGGGCAGGCTGGCAGGCCGAGGACGGCCGGGCGCAGCACGTGCCACAGGCGTTGCAGGGTGCGTTGCAGGTGTTGGTTGTCATGGTCAAGCACACGGATAACCAGCAACGAGCCCAGCAGGGTCGCGCCGGCCGGGTTGGCCAGTTCGTCGAGCAGTGGACGTACCTGCTCCAGCACCGCCTGGTCGGCCGGTGCCGCACAGAACGTCGCAAGCAGCGGGTGGCCGCCAAGCTTGTCCAGGCGCCCGCCTTCGATACGCAGGCGTTCATGCAGGCCGACTTCGTCGGGTAATTCGATATGCAAACGACTGTCCAGAGCGCCCTGCTCGAAACGCTCGTTCATCACAGGGCGCCCCAGGCACAGGGTTTCCCAGGCCAGCAAGCGCGCCCCGGGTTCGAGGGTGAAACGGCTGTGCAGGCTGGCGCGGGCGCCGGAAAAAAAGATGCTGTCTTGCGGCAGCCATTCCAGGGTGCTGCCGGCGGCCAGCTGAAAACGTTGGGTCAGCCGCGCGGTGGGGCCGATGCTGCGGTAGAACTTGCTGGCACCGGGCATGGTCAGCAGCGCATGGCTGCCGGGTTCCAGATGGATATCCAGGTCAAGGCGGTCGCCGGCGACGATGCCACCTGGCGGGTGCAGTACATAGACATGGCACGGTGCACCTTCCGGGTAGAAAGGCCGCTGCACCAAAAGAGGTCCGAAATGCCTACGCGCACCAAGGCGGGTCACATCGTCGCGCCTGACAAAGCGCAACTGCAGGTGGGCGCTCCAGCCTGCATCGTCTTGTTGTTGTTCGATCTGCTCCGCGAGCGACATCCTGCGGCCCCTGAAATCCGTGGCCTGCTGGCCGTTTAGAGGGTCCGGCGCGGGCAGCAGCTAGCACGCGCGGCCTGACCACTCGATCAAATTCGCAGGCTGGATATAGCAGGTTGCGGGCCAACTCCGCAGGTGAAGGCAAATGAAACTTTCGCCACGGCCGCTCTGGCATCGGGCATACGGGGGGATGGCGCACAAAGCGGGGGCGGAGGTTGGCCCTGTTTCGGTGCCGGTATAAGTGCAAAAGGGGCCGCAACGCGGCCCCAAAACATCAAACCTCAGTAATCGAAACGGTCGACCGCACGCCTACGTTCGTTGTCGTCACGCCGGTCATAGATGGCTGTGGTCTGGATGTTGACATGGTGCGCCAGCTTCTGGGCAATCGACAGGTCATGCTCTTCGATCACCCGGGTGATGAACGCCCGGCGGAAGTCGTGCGGCATGATTTTCACCCCCACTTGCGCACCGCGCTGGCGGGCAATGTAGTAAATCGCATGCTTGGTGATACGCGCCCGGGTAATGTGGCTACCGCGGCGGATACGGTTGAACAGGAACAAGTCGTCTTCTGCACCGGGTGGCAGGTCCTGACGGCGCAAATCCAGCCACGCCTGCAGCTTTTCGAACGCCCATGGCGGGGCGTACTTGATCAGTTGGTGGTTGCCCTTGCCCACCACCTGGAGGCTGCGCGCCTCGAAATCGACTTGGGCCAGATCGATGTCCACCGACTCCGACTTGCGCATGCCGGTGCCGTACAGCAAGGCGATGATCGCCGCGTCGCGTACCCCCTGCGGCCGCGGGTCGGATGCGCACACATCCATCAGTTCGCGAATCAGGCTGCGGCGCAGGTTGCGCCCTGGCGGCAGGCGGCTGCCAGTGGCCGGTTTGACCTCGCGAATGCGCAACAGCTGCTCATGGTCGATCAGGCCCTGGCGCCAGGCCTCGTTCATCACCCCGCGAATGGCGTTGACGTACAGCGACGAGCTGTTGGGCGCGTAACCGTCGGCACGCAGGGCCGACACCAAGGCGATCACGTGGCCGGGCTCTAGCCGATGCCAGGGCACGTCGACGACATTGCAGTCGACAAAGCCCAGCCGGTCGGCAGCGTCCTGAAGGATGTAGCGCATGGTTTGCTGGCTGGATGGGGCCAGACGGGCCATGTACTGCAGCAGCGGATTTTTCGAGAGATCGGACAAAAGGTGAATCCTGTAGCGAAGCGGTCGCCGGCAGCGAACCGGCAAACGCTCAAGCGAGTCAAAACGAGCTGCGAACAAGTCCCAATGACCGGCAAGCGCGCATGCCATCAGGACCCTGAACGGTGCCATCACCTTGATATTCAAGAGCTTTGCAACTGGCACGGTTCGTAATCTTACCCCAATTGAAGCCTACCGAACGAACCGAGGATCGCCCATGGCAAGTGCAACCCATCGTTCCTGCTGTAGCCCAGACAGACGGCATGCCCGGCTGACGCGTTCATTTGTGGCAGCGCAAGACAGGGATTGCTAGAGGATGGCTGCCGGCCACCATGTCGGAAACATCTGCTGCACGCGGGGTTCGGCAAAGCGTTCGTCTATCAATACCAGCACGCCTCGATCCTGGTCACCACGGATAACCCGGCCCGCCGCCTGGATCACCTTGCGCACTCCAGGGTACAGGTAGGCGTAATCGAAGCCCGCCCCAAACTGCTGCCCCAGCCGCTGTTTGAACTGTTCGTTGACCGGGTTGACCTGCGGCAAACCCAAGGTGGCGACAAACGCGCCGATCAACCGGGTACCTGGTAAATCCACGCCTTCGCCGAACGCACCGCCCAGTACGGCGAAGCCCACGCCTTTGCCATCGGCGACAAAGCGGTCAAGAAACCCTTGGCGGGCCGCCTCGTCCATTCCCGGTTCCTGGGCCCACAGCGGAATCTGCCCATGCCGCTCGGCCAGCAGACCGGCCACTTGCTGCAGGTATTCGAAGCTGCTGAAGAACGCCAGGTAGTTGCCCGGCATGCGCTCGTACTGTTGGGCAATCAGCTCGACGATCGGCGCCAGGGAGGCGTGGCGCTGCTGGTAACGGGTGGACACCTGGCTGGCAATCCGTACCTCCAGCTGCTCTGCGCGAAACGGCGCAGCTACTTCCAGCCACGCGGTATCGGCCGGCATGCCCAGCAAGTCGCTGTAGAAATGCCGCGGGCTCAACGTGGCGGAAAACAGTGTCACGCTGCGGGCCGCCTGCATGCGCGGGGCCAACAGGCGTGCCGGGGTGACATTGCGCAGGCACAGAGTAGCCAGCCGACGCTTGCGCGGGCCCTGACGCTGGCTGATGTCGAACAGAAAGTGCTCATCGAACAGCTCGGCAACCCGGCTGAACTGCAAGGCCTGGAAGAAGAACTGCAACACCTGCGGGTCCATTTGCGCAGGCGTCTGGTTGATCTGCTCCTGAATCAGCCCGATGCATTGCTGAAGGGCGCGCAGCAGGCCGTCTGGCAGCGACTCGCTGGCTTGATAAGGCGCGCGCTGTTCTTTATAGAGGGCGTTCCACTGCCGGTTAAGGCGGGCCAGCGCACTGACCAGCCCTGGCGGTTTGCTCTGACGCAGGGCCAGCAGCTGCCCTTGGTCAAGGGTGGCGCTGTACATGCTGCGCCCACGCTCGACAAGATTATGCGCTTCGTCCACCAGTACTGCCACGCGCCACTGGTTGAGCTGAGTGAGGCCGAACAGCAAGGCATGCGCATCGAAGTAGTAGTTGTAGTCAGCGACCAGCACGTCGACCCAGCGCGCCATCTCCTGCCCCAGGTAATACGGGCAAACCTGATGCGCCAAGGCCACTTCGCGCAGGTTGGCACGGTCAAGCAAAGGCAGTGCTGCCGCAGCCTCACGCGCTGCCGGCAAACGGTCGTAGAAGCCTGCGGCCAGTGGGCAGGATTCACCATGACAGGCCTTGTCCGGGTACTCACAGGCCTTGTCGCGGGCGATCAACTCCAGGGTGCGCAAGGCAGGTTGTGGCGTGGCATCGGTGATCTGGCTCATGGCATCGAGGGCCAGCGCCCGGCCCGGAGTCTTGGCAGTGAGAAAGAACAGCTTGTCCAGCTGCTGCGGCACCATGGCTTTGAGCAGCGGGAACAAGGTACCGAGGGTCTTGCCAATGCCGGTGCTGGCCTGGGCCATCAGGCAACGCCCGGTACTTACCGCCTTGTACAAGGTTTCGGCCAGCTGCCGTTGGCCCTGGCGGAACTGTGGATAGGGGAAGCGCAGCGCCTGAAGCCCTTGGTCACGCTCGGCCAGACGCCGTTGCTGGAATCGGGCCCAGCCCAGAAAGCGCTGGCACTGGGTTTCGAAGAAGGCCCGCAATTCAGCAGCCGTGTAGTGCTCACTGAACAGCGTCTGGTCATCGCTGTCCACGTCCAGGTACACCAGCGCCACCTCGATGGCTGGCAATTGCCGTGCCTGGCACATCAACCAGCCATAGACCTTGGCCTGGGCCCAGTGCAACTGGCGGTGATTGGCCGGCTGACGCGCCAGATCGCCACGGTGCGTCTTGATCTCTTCCAGGCGATTGCTGCCAGGGTCATAACCATCGGCGCGGCCTCGCACCTTGAGGGTTTCGAACTGGCCTTCAAGGGTGATTTCCGACTCGTAGCCCGCAGCACGCCGTGCCACCACCCGCTGGTGCCCTTCGATGCCCTCCTGGGCGGTGGGCGACGGCGTGAACCGCAGGTCCAGGTCGCCGACCTTGGCGCTGAACTCGCACAAGGCACGCACCGCCACGCTGTAGCTCAAGGCGTTTCACTCCAGCGCACATGGCACACCGCAACGGGCAGGCCGTGTTGCCTGCAGAACTCCAGCCAGCGCAGCTGGTTGTCCTGCAAACGGTCACCGGGCCCCTTGACCTCGACCATGCGATAACGGCCCTGCTCGGGCCAGAACTGGATCAGGTCGGGCATGCCGGCGCGGTTGCTGCGAATGTCCTGCAACAAGCGCAGGAAGCACTGTTTCAGCTGGGCAGCCGGCAAGCAAGCCAAGGCCTGTTCCAGCAGCTCCTCGCTGAGCATGGACCAGAACACGAACGGCGACTGCAGGCCCTGCTTGCCCTTGTAGCACTCGAGAATCGCCTGACGATGGCTGCCATCGTCGAGCCGCCCCAGGCAAAGATCGAATAGCGCACTGCGCCGCTGCTGGAAGTCACTGTCGTGCAGGTCCTGTGGCGCGGCCTGGAACGGGTTGAAGAATGCGCCAGGCACAGGGGCGAAGATGGCCTCCCAGCACAACAGGCCAAACAGGCTGTTGAACAGCGTGTTCTCCACGTAATGCGCCTGGCCGCCCTCTTGCGCCAGGTGTTGACGCACAGCTTCCTCCACACCCAACGCAGCGTACTCGCGGGGCAGCTCGAGCTCGATCAGCTCCAGCGGTGTGGCACGCTGGCGCCGCTGTGGCGGGCCGCCGAGCTTGCGCGCCAGGCGTGGCAGCATCCGTTCCAGTGCCTGCACTTCCAGCGCGTTAGCCGGTGCCGCCGCGAGCTGTAGTGCCAGCGCATGGGCCTTGGGCCACTGCTCAGTGCGCTCAAGCACCCGCACCTGGCGAATGCGTGCCTGGGCATGGCTGCACTGGCCGTACACTGCCATGGCCTGGTCCCACTCCCCCAGGCGCTCGCATTGCTGGCCCAGGGCGAACTGCAGGCGCGCATGGCGGCGGGCCAGCCACGGGTTGTCACTGTGCAGGCCCTGCAGGGTACCCAGAATCGACACGGGTTCGTCGCCCTGCTCCAGCCGCTCGGCACACTGGTGCAAGGCCATGGCCAGGTCGACTTCGGCACGTTGCTGCAGGGCTCGCGAGCCCGTGCTGAATGGCACCTGCTCGTAACGCAACACACCGAGGTCGGCGAGGACGAACTCTGACCAGTCCTGGTACAGGTTGCCGAAGAACAACAGGCGCATGCGGTCGCACAAAGGTTGCAGGCACCACTGGAGGATGCGCACCTCGCTGTCGGGAAACCATTCGGCCAGTGACCGGCCCATCAGCCCTAGCGGTTGCAGCTGTGCCAACAGCTCATGCTTGGCGGCACGCGGGCGGCTCAGTTGCAGGGCGAAGCAGCGGGCCAGTTCGTCTTTGCGCAGCAAGGCGAACAGCTGTTCCAGGCTCAGTTGCTCGGGTTCCCGCACCCAGCCGAGCTTCTGCAAAGGGTGCAGCGCCAGCGCCGTATCGCCGATTTCGGCGTAGTCGAGCCGGTCGCTGCGAAACAGCTCGCCTTTGCGCATGACCATGCGCACCATCAAGGCCTGGGTTGGCGCTTGCAGTTGATTGAAGGCACGGATGAAGGCCAGTTCCTGGTCATCGAGCAGGTCCTGGTAGCGCTGTTCGACCCACAGCACTACCTGGCGGAAGTTATGCAGGTAGTAGAACGGGTCGTCGACGGAATGGGCGATCACTGGCGGAGGTCAGGTTGCGGTAACAGGCACTGTTTATACATACAGATAACCATGCCTGACAAGAGCCGTGGGTCGCGTCACGATCAACGATCCGCTTGGGGCGCAAGGCGCCCCCAGGATTTATGCCTGCTCAGTCGCTCCAGGCATCTCCCCTGCTTCGTCCTTGGCACTGCCAATCGGCGCCTGCAGCAACAGGAAGTACGCCACCGCCGAGCACAATGCCACCACCGCACTGATCATGAACGCTGTGGTGAACGAGCCCGAGTACTGGATGCTGAAGCCAGTAGCGATCGGCGCCACGGAGCCGGCAATGTAGCCGCCGAAGTTCTGGATCGAGCCAAACGAGGCCACGCGCGGGCTGTCAACGATGGTATTGACGATCATCCAGGCAGTGGCACTGGCCATGTTGATGCTGAACAGTGCCAGGCACAGCAGGATGACGCAGCCTGTCAGGCCGGTGACGAACGACAGCGGCAAGGTGAACAGCGCCGCCAGCACCAGGCCGGTAATGACGCTGAACTTGCGGCTGCCCAGCACAGTCATGCCACGCTTCACCAGCCGGTCGCAGAAGCGCCCGGCAACGATTGTACCCGCCGCACCAAAGCCGTAGGCCAGCGACACGACCCAGGCGGTCTTGTACAGGTCCAGGCCGTGTTCACGCTCGAAGTAGCCCGGCAACCAGGTCAGGTGCAGCCACAGCATGTAGATCACACCCATGAAACCCAGCACGGCACCCCATGTGCTGCGGTGCTTGAACAGGTCCAGCCAGCCAGCGAAGTACGAAGCCTTCGGCGTTTGCACCGAGGCCACAGGCGCCTTGTGTTCCGCTGGCAGCGGCTTGCCTTCGGCCTCCAGTTCCGCCAGGTAACGCGCCTTGCTCTTGTAGAACGTCAGCCAGCACACCGCCAGCACCATACCGATCACGCCGGTAATGATGAACATGCCACGCCAGCCGAAATTGACCATGAACAATGTCAGCAAGGGCGGCGCCAGGCACGGGCCGAGGCAGGTCGATGACCAGACCACGCCGGTCGGCGTGCCGCGCTCATTGGCATCGAACCACTCCGACAGGGCCTTGGCCGCCGACGGGAACATGGGCGCCTCGCCAATCCCCAGCAGCACCCGCAAGCCCATGAAACCGGCAAAGCTGTTGACCATGCCAAACGCCGCCTGGGCCACCGACCAGCCCAGCAGCGAGGCGCCGAGCGCGACCTTGCTGCCCAGGCGGTCGATGATCATGCCCATTGGCAACTGGGCAAAGGCGTAGGCAATGGAAAACGCCGACAACAGGATGCCCATCTGCGACGGGCTGATCATCATGTCTTTCTGGATGGAGGTGTTGGCGATCGACAGCGCACTACGGTCCAGGTAGTTGACGATGCCGATCAGCAGCAGAAACACAACTGTGATGCGCTGGTACTTCTTCATAGGGTTCATGTGTCGACCTTTATTATTATTGTTGCCGCGCTGTCAGCGCTTTGGCGATCCATCGATGTGCCTGCGCCCCTCCCTTGCGCAGCGTGTCGCTCAAGGCTGGCGTGCGGTAGCTGCAACCTCCAGCAGGCCACGCCGGCCGAGGTTGTCGATCAACGCGCGCATGCCAAACGCCCACTGCGGCGCCTGGTCGCTGGTGGTCACGCGGTTGCACAGGGTACCCAGTTGCGGGTTGCTGATGGTCACCACATCACCCGGCTTGTGGGTAAAGCCGTTGCCCGGCTGGTCACGGTCCTGCTTGGGGGCGAACAGGGTGCCGAGGAAGAGCACCATGCCGTCGGGGTACTGATGGTTTTCGTTGAGGGTTTGCTGCACCAGGTCTTGCGGGTCGCGGCTGATCTGGCGCATGGAGCTGCGGCCAGACAGTATGAAACCGTCCTCGCCCTCAACCCGCAGGTCCACTTCGGCGTTGCGCACATCGTCAAGGCCGAAGCTTTCGTCAAACAGCCGCAGCAGCGGGCCCAGTGCGGTGGAGGCATTGTTGTCCTTGGCCTTGGACAGCAGCAAGGCGCTACGCCCTTCGAAGTCGCGCAGGTTGACGTCGTTGCCGAGCATGGCGCCCTTGATGCTGCCATCGCTGGATACTGCCAGCACCACTTCAGGCTCAGGGTTGTTCCAGCTGGACTTGGGGTGGATGCCGATATCGGCACCGTGGCCAACTGCCGACAGCGGCTGGGCCTTGGTAAACACTTCAGCATCCGGGCCAATGCCCACTTCCAGGTATTGCGACCACAGGCCCTGCTCCACCAGCACCTTGCGCAGCGCTTCGGCCTGGGCCGAGCCTGGCACGATCTGCGACAGGTCGGCGCCGATGCGGCTGGCCAGGGTGTCGCGGATGGCATCGGCCTTGGCCGGGTCGCCCTTGGCCTGCTCTTCCACCACACGCTCCAGCAGGCTGGTGGCGAAGGTTACGCCAGCGGCCTTCACCGCCTGCAAGTCGACAGGCGCCAGCAGCCATGGCTGACTCGGGTCGCGCTGGGTGGGGTCGCTGTTGTCCAGTAACACCGATAGCGCCACCAGCGGTTCGGCCAGCGGCAAGGCGCGCAGGTAGGCCACCGGGTCGGCCACTTCCAGCAGGGCCGAGACAGTCGCCACGTGGGTGCTGATGTCGTAGACCGCGCCGGCTTTCACCAGCACCACCGCCGGCCCCTGGTCCGCCAGCCACACCCGCCCTACCCAGCTGCCGCTGTCGAACACACTGGCATCCTGGCTCAGCGGCAGCGGTTGATTGGCGTTCGATCGGTCAGTCATCTGTGTACCCTTACTGTGCATCATTGGGAAAGTGCCGGCAGTTGCAATTGGCCGGCCAGGCGATCAAGGTCAGCCAGCAGCTGTGGCGAGAGGCTCACGCCCTGCTGCAGGGCCTGGCGGCGCAGGGCAAGGCCAGCCTGCCCCGGCAAGCGCACCGGGCGCGCAGGGTCGAGCGGGCGGCTGGCGAGTACCAGTCGGCCCAGGAAACTGGTTTCATCGGTGAACGCTTCCAGGCCGCCGAAGAAGCGCGGGTCGATGACCACGGCAGTGGCCGAGGCGCCCCACTGCTCAGGGGCATCCTTGCGCCCATGGCCGGCCAGGCCGGACGTCAGGGCTTCGACCAGCAGCGCCAGGGCAAAGCCTTTGTGGCCAAAGGCCTGGCCGCCGAGGGGCAGGATGCTGCCTTGCGGGCGGGTAAAGAAATCGACCGGGTCGTCGCTCAGCTGCCCGTCATTGCTCACCAGTACCGGGTGCGGCAGGCGGCTGCCGGCATCGCGGCACTGGCCAACCAGCCCGAGGGTAACGGTCGACATGCTCACGTCCAGCAGGATCGGCTCGCCCAGGGTCGGGATACCGGCAGCAATCGGGTTGGGGGTGTAGATGGGGTCGATGCCACCGTGGGCGCAGACCAGCCCCACCGAGGGGTCCGATGAATAGAGCATGGCCACCAGGCCCTGGTCGGTAAAGGGCTTGAGGTAGGCGGCCAGGCAGCCAATGTGCGAAGCACGGCGCACCACCGCAATGCCGATGCCCTGCGCGGTCGCACCTTTTGCCGCGCAGTCCAGGGCACGGCTGACGCAGTAGGGCCCCAGCAGGTAATGGCCATCGAACACGCTGGCGATGCCACTGTCCGACACCTGTTCCAGTGCCTGTGCACGGGCCTTGACCTTGCCTTCCTGCATGCCACCGATGTAGCGGCTGACCAGGTTCAGGCCGTGGGTACGGTGCCCGAGCAGTTCACCTTCGAGCAGAACCCGGGTCACCACCTGGGCGACTTCGGTATCGGCACCGGCTTTTTCGAACAGTTGCTCGACAAAGGTGGTGAGCGCTTGCACGTTGTGATGTGTGGCTTGAGTCATCGTTGTTATCTCGTAAGCGGGACGGGAGCGGTCAATCAGGTCACGGCGCCGATCTGCCAAGGCACGAACTCGTTCTGCCCGTATCCGTGCTGTTCGCTTTTGCTGCGTTCCCCGGAAGCAATGCGCAGCATCTGCTCGAAGATGTACGCGCCACGTTCCTCGATGCTGGTGGAGCCATCGGCAATACCGCCGCAATTGACGTCCATGTCCTCTTCCTGGTGTTCGAACACCCGGTTGTTGGTCGCCAGCTTGATCGACGGTGCCGGGGCACAGCCGTAAGCCGAACCACGCCCGGTGGTGAAGGCGATCAGGTTGGCCCCGCCAGCCACCTGGCCAGTGGCCGAGACCGGGTCGTAACCAGGGGTGTCCATGAACACCAGGCCCTGGGCACGCACGGTCTCGGCGTACTGGTACACATCGACCAGGTTGCTGGAGCCCGCCTTGGCCACTGCGCCCAGGGACTTCTCGAGGATGGTGGTCAGGCCCCCGGCTTTATTGCCGGCCGAAGGGTTGTTGTTCAGCTCGGCGTTCATGCGCTGGCAGTAGTCTTCCCACCAGCGGATGCGCGCCACCAGCTTTTCGCCCACCTCACGGCTGACCGCGCGGCGGGTCAGCAGGTGCTCGGCGCCGTAGATTTCCGGGGTTTCGGACAGGATGGCGGTACCACCGGCCGCCACCAGGCGGTCCACGGCGTTGCCCAGTGCCGGGTTGGCGGTGATGCCGGAGTAGCCATCGGAGCCGCCACATTGCAGGCCGACCACGAGATGCCGTGCGCTGACCGGTTGGCGCTGGACGTGATTGGCCTCGGCCAGCAGGCTCTTGACCTGCTCGATACCGGCAGCAATGGTTTTTGACGTACCGCCGATGCCCTGGATGGTGAAGGCCCGCAGCTGCGCACTGGCTTGCAGGCCCTGGGTTTCCAGCAGGCTTTCGATCTGGTTGGTTTCGCAGCCCAGGCCAATGATCAGTACGGCAGCAAAGTTGGGGTGCACGGCGTACCCGGCCAGGGTGCGGCGCAGCAAGCCAAGGGCTTCGCCGCTGGGGTCTACTGCGCAGCCGGCACCGTGGGTCAGGGCGACCACGCCGTCGATATTCGGGTAGTCGGCCAGTGCCTCGGGGTGAATGTCACGGCGGAAATGGTCGGCCACAGCCCTGGCGACGGTCGCCGAGCAGTTCACCGAGGTGAGAATGCCGATGTAATTACGGGTGGCAACCCGCCCATCGGCGCGCACGATGCCCTGGAACTGCGCTTCGCTGCCCGGCTGGCTGCGAGTGTCGACACCAAAGGCATAGTCACGGGCGAAATCGCCCATTTGCACGTTGTGCACATGCACGTGATCGCCGGCATTGATGGCCTGCGAGGCAAAACCGATGATTTGCCCGTAACGGCGTAGCGGCTGGCCCTGCTCCACGCGTTCGGTCGCAAGCTTGTGGCCCGAAGGAATCGGCTGGCGCACGGTAATCGCCTCGGCATCCAGGTGCAGGCCTTGCGGCAAGGCCTGGCGGGCGATAAGCACGTTGTCCAGCGGGTTGAGGCGGATGACGGCAAGGTCACCGGACTTGGCAATCAGTTGCATGGGACCTCTCAGGGCGGTGCGGCGGGCTTCTTGTTATGGCTGTTGCCACTGTAAGAAGCCTTGCGCAGCATTCCCAATGAGATGATCCGATCAATTGATAACCAGTGGTTATCGGAAGTTGTGATCGGGCGGTGATCCTTGATCGCCCAATAGACTGCCCAAGTGCTCAAACCAGCACATATCCTGTGGGAGCGGGTTCACCCGCGAACACCGGCGCAGCCGGTGCCATGCACCGCGTCGACTGCTTCGCGGGTAAACCCGCTCCCACAGGGGACCCCGTGAACCATCAGGTCTTGTCCAAGGCAGTTGCAGCCGTACCTTCCTTCTGTCGCTGTTTGGCGCCTTCCAGCAAAATCTCGACAAACGCCCGGGCCGAAGCGCTCAGCGGTTCATCCTTGCGGGTGACCACGCCATACTCCAGCGCGGGTACATGCAAGGGGCTGCGTAGCTCCTTGAACTGCCCGCTGGCCAGCTGCGCGGCAACCATCGAACGCGGCAACATGGCAATCATCGGCGCCGATTGCAGCAGCTGCAGGAACATCGGCATGGAGATGGTCTCGACGCTGTCGACGGGCGTGGCAATACCGGCCACACGGAACGCCTGTTCCAGGCGGTTGCGGATCGGCGTGCCCACCGGGTACAGCACCCACGGCCAGTCGCCCAGCGCCGACAGTGGCGGGCTTTCCAGCTGGTTGAGCGGGTGCTCGCTGTTGACCACCAGGCTGAACGGTTCGGGTTCGAGGGGCTGGAAGTCGAAGAGCTGGCTGAAGCGCTCTTCGGTGAAGCGGCCAATCATGATGTCGAGCTTGTTCTGCTCCAGCATGGTCAGCAGGTGATCACTGGAATGCTCCACCACTTCGATCGACAGCAGTGGGCTGCGCGCCTTGATCGCGGCAATGGCCTGCGGCAGTACCAGCGCAGTGGCGGCAAAGATGCCGCCGACGCGGATAAAACCGTGCCCGCCGTTGCGCAGGCGGTTGACCTGGTCGACGAATTGCTGCGACTCGGCCAACGCACCCTGGGCATAACGCACCACGTATTCACCCAGCTCGGTGGGCGGCATGCTGCGTGGCAGGCGCTCGAACAGGGCAAAGCCGAACTGCTCTTCGAGATCGCGCAGCATCTTGCTCAGGGCCGGCTGGCTGAGGTTCATGCGCGTAGCGGTTGCGTGCATGTTGCGGGTGCGCGCCAGGGTGTCGATCAGCACCAGGTGCTTGTAGCGGATCCAGTTGCAAAAGCTTGCGTGACTAAGTTGCAGCCCTTTAACCATGGGGGCTGCATCATTTCGGGAAGACATCCTTTAGGTCCTATTGGGGCCTGTATGGCTCGATAATGCCAGCTTTATGACAACGCAGCTATTCCAGCCCCCGGCGCTCTGCCGACCATTCCCCTTCCTTTATATAGCTACTCACAGTCGACGGTCATGATCCCGAATGCTGTGTGTGACCACACCCCACACCTCGAACCGGTCTCCTTCGAGGATGTACCTGGACGGGTACTTCGGGTTTTCCGACATCAGCACTACCTGCCCGTCACGAATGATCATGCGCTTGCAGGTGGCCTCGCCGTTGACCGCGGCAATGACGATGTGACCGGAGCGCGCTTCGACCAGGCGATCGACAACCAGCAGGTCACCCGTGTAGATGCCGGCACCCTGCATGCTTTCGCCGTCCACCTTGACCAGGTAAACGCTGGGTGCGCGCAACTTGAGCAGTTCGTCTATCGAAACCTGCTTGTCGTCGGCTTCGATGGGTAGGGTTGCGGTCATTTCGGCTGGCCATTAACTGTATATGGATACAGTATCTTATGGCGGCCCATGCCGGGGCAACTGCCGATCGACGGCCTAGTGCAGCGGCGGCAATTCCTTGCCCCGAGCCTTGGCCACAGCGCGAAGTTGGTAGTCGGATACCGCCTGGAACAGCGACTCGGCGAGCAGGCGCAGGCGCTCGATCTCTTCCGCCGGCGCCCCATAGTCCTGGGCCTCGTGGTAAAGGCGCATGGCATCGATGGCCTGCTGAATCAGCGGCTCGCCGGCCTCGACCATCCCTATGAAGGTGCGCTTGTCCACTTCGATGCCCTGCTCACTTGGTCAGGCCATTATAGATCGACTCGCACGCCAACCCAGCTATTCGACTTCGCTCAAGCGCTGCTGCGCAGCTGCCCGCCATTCGGTCAGCGTCTTCAAGCAATCCCCCGAGCACCACGACGGCAGAGGTTCCTGCCTGGCGCTGCTGGGCAGCGATGGTGTCGCAGGTGGCTCGCTGGCCATCCCGCAGTCGCTTGATCTCGTCGTACAGCCCACCAGCAGCAGACTCAGCAGCAGTGGCGCGACCTTGGGCCAGTTCCAGTTGTTGTCGTGCACGCTCTCCCTCCTCGTCCGCCAAAGCCTGGCGGCGCTGTTCTTCAGTTCTGGCCTGGGCGGCGGCGCGCCGGTCGCGCTCGGATACCTCAAGGCGGTAGTCGGCGAGCTCGCTACGCGCAGATGCGGTTTCGCCTCGGGCGGCAGCCGTCTCAGACTTTCCCGCTCCCACGCGAACTTCCTGGCCTCCACCCACCAGTACCAGCGCGATCAACCACCAGCACCAAGCCGGTACCGCGCCGAGCCAGGTCATGCCAGCGCCCCGCCGAGCTCCACCCAGCGCCCGAGCAGCTTGTCCAGGCGGTGCGGGTTCTGCCCGTAGGTGTTGCCCGGGAAACTTGCCCAGATGTTCGAGCACTTGGCGATCGCCTGCTGAATGCGGCCGGCCTTGATGTCGTCCAGCGCACGGCGCTCGCGAATCTGCTGCAGCGCAATGCGGTCCTGATTCTCCGGCGTGAAGCCTCCAGCCAGGCGCAGGCTTGCACGGTAGGCATCCCAGTAACGCTCAAGCAGCTGGTACCGGCCGGCAGCGGTGCTGGTCACCGGTTTGCCGTTGATTGGGAGCGTCAGCTTTTTGCGCGGATGGTCGGCATAGCCAGTGAACAGGCCGCCGCCATACAGCACGTTGTAGCCGTCGTCGCTACCCCTGACGGTAGAGGTACCCTCAGAGAAAGCGATCAGGTCCAGAAACCGGAGCACGTTCGCGTCTCCGGCCTGGGTTTCGGTGAGTCTGGCCATGTTTTCTCCAGGCACAAAAAAACCCGCACTTGGCGGGCATCGTGTTCAGCTGACTCGAACGAATGATCCGTCCGGCAAACCGTATGCAAAGGTGTTTTCACCTTTAATCTTCATGGCGATCAGGGAGTCATAGCCAGTCGGCTGCATGCCGTTCGACTGCCAGGACAGCCCTGCGCGGTATTTGTAGCCCGCTCCTGCCGCAAAGTCGTGCGGGGTTTGAGTTCCGCTAATTGCTGGAAGGACAACGCCCAAGTACCACTTGGTGGTGGCTTCGCCGCGCACCAGTACGCCAGCCGGGTCAACGTACTTGCCGTCCCCGTCCGCATAGCTTTTGTCCATCCATAGCGTCATCTGGCCGTGGGTGGGCTCTTGGAAAACCACGGCCCAGGCATTGGGATAGGCAGACTTCGCACCAGACTGCGACTGGGCGCCATTCACAAACGGCACGCGGGCATTATTCTGGCCTCCCAGTACCAGTTGCGTCCCTTGGTAACCGAAGGTGATTCCTTGCAGGCCGTAATCGGTAAGGACTGAAATTGGCTCCAGTGCAGTCACCGATGCTGTAGGCACCACCCCTGCCGGGGTCACATCAATGGAGTACGCGCGGCGAACTATGTATCTCCCAGTCGTTTTGGTGTTGTAACCCATCAGCTCCTCAACGAGCTGAATGTTGACGCAGGCCGCACGCCCCGAAGTCCCTGGCAGGATCGGCTGACCATCGGCATATGCCTGATAGAGAGTGCTGCGGGCCGTAGGATTGCCGGTGGCATCCCCGTTCGATCCGTGTGCGCCACCAGTGAAAGCCAGCGTTCCGCCGTCCCCGTTCGCCTGCGCGGCCACCTGCATTGGTGGCAGGTAGTCGCTGCCAGTCGTATTGAGAACAGTCCAAACCGCATTGGTAAGGTCAGCGCCTGGTGCCCAGCTGGTAGCCAGGATGTTCGGCATCTGATTTACGCCAAGAAGGCCAAACCGCACACGGTAGCAACTGTCCTTGCTTGCCCATGACACGATCAGGTTTCCCGAATTATCTAGAGACCATTGAACTGGCAGCGTCGAAGTCGATGCAGCTGTCGCTACGATGTAGCGCTGCGGGTCGATGATGAAGCTGTAGCCTGCCTGGAATGACAGATTGCTCGCGATCTGCGTGCCATAGGCAGGAAGCAATGCAGTGTCGAGGGTGATTCGGAACGACAAGCCCGCTACTACTGGACTGGAAAGCACAATGGTCTGCACGCCGGAACGCGCTATGGTCGGTGCTGGGTCCGTGTAGTTGACGACTGTAAGCGAAGGGTTTGCAGCGGTCTCGTAGTTGAGCGCGTCATACTCTTCAATGATCCACCCGTCAGCAGGGCCAGGTAGTGCGGTTGTCCCGTTCTTGAAGTACGCGACCCGATACAACTTCCCCGCCCTCGCCCCGCTCACCTGGACATCGAGGAGTGTGGCCATGAAAGCTGTAGGATCGGCACTGGTTGCCCCATTCCGAGCACTGGTCTTGAGCGGGTATACGCGATAACGGTTGATCGCTATCGAGTCTCCCATACCCTGAATCGCGAGATAGCCGGACTGTTCGATGATCCAGGAGAATCCGCCGAAAGGCGAGGTCAGCGCGTTTACTGGGGTGCCGGATGCTGGCAATGCAGCGGCGTCGATGGTGATGATGAAGCGCAGCTTGGGCCTTTGGGATGGTACGACAGAGAAGGTTTGAACCCCTCCCGTTCGGTTGATGCCAGGGTCCCCATCGGTGTAGTTGTGGATCGTTACTGCGGTTCCAGTAGCGGCGTAGGTCGCGGCATCGAACTCCTCCAGAATGATGCCGTTTCCGGTATTTCCTCCAATCGTTGCGCCGTTCTGGAAGTAGGCGACACGGAAGTATTTACCCTGAATGTACTGCGCGTCACCGACAACGCGAACACTCAGTACCAAGCGATTCAAAACATCGTTCGCTGACGAGACGCCGCCCGCCCGCGTCATCGGCTTCAGTGGGAAGGCTTTCCCGCGGTTTACGGTCAGTGCATCCGCCAGGAACGACAGGATAGAGTTAATTTCAACCGCTACCCCTGCATCGTTGCGGTACCGAGTTTCCGCCTTGTCGCCTGTTGCCGGAACACTGAAGAACCGATTGTTGGTTCCGGTGCCGCTGGTGTTAGCCAGGCCTTCCGCTACGGTCGCATAGACTCCAACACTGGCCAGAAACTCTGCATAGATTTTCTTCAGCGTCGGCTTGGTGATGCCATTGATGGTGACGAAGTCTTCGTCGGACAGGAACAGCGAATTTGCCGATGCAACAAGCTGGTTGAACAGCTGCAGAGATTCTGCGCCGGTGGCCATAGTCTTTCCTCTTTATGACCCTGAACAGGGACCGGTTTAAATCAAGCGGGTGGCGACTGGTCGTCGTAGGTGTAAACACGGGCGTCGTAGGGCATGCCCTTCATGGCGACGTTGCCGTTGGCTGGGTCTGAGCTGGTGATCAGGGTTGGGTACGCCCACCGGGCAGCCGGGCCGAACAGGATGTGCGGCGGCTCAAGCGAGCCGTCGACCACCGGCGTGAAGTCGAGCGCGTCGACCCTGGCGGTGTACTGGTCGACCTGCGTCGCCGTGAACGGTCCAGATAGCGTGCCATCCAGCTTGCGCATTCCTATCAGGTGCTCGCCGCCCGCGCTGAAGTCCAGCGGCTCCGAGGATTGCAGCAGGGTGCCGGATCCGGTAACAGCGAAGCCCAGCAGGATTGCGCTCTGGCACCGCTTCGGCGCGTCATCTGCAACGGCTGCAAAGCTCAGGTAGCCGCTGTTGCTGCCATCCATCTCGGTTTCCCAGGTGTAGATGTCGGTGCGGAACTTCTGGTGTCCGCGGCGGCGCATGCCGATACGCCAGGCCCTAGTCCTGTCACTGATGCCGGACATCTTGATCTTCTCGACCTTGGTGCCCAGGTCACCTGGCCAGCGGCACTCGACCGTCTCCCACGCCCAGGTGATGCGCGAGAAGTACTCCACATCCACGCCGTCGAAGTCGTTGATCGACGGCATGGATCCGCTGATCTTGAGCATCTTGGTCATGTTCTGCGGTGAGTAGGTCTGCGTTTTAGGTCCGTAGGTCACGTCGAACGCGGCCCGTGCACTGTCGCGAACCGGGCGCAACAGGCCCCGGAAGGTCACCAGCTCACCGAAGCTGCACGCCAGCGCGTTGTTGATCATGTCCTTGACCGTGATCGTCGCATCCAGGGTCTCATCGTACGTGTCGCCACGGGACACGCAGATCTCATGGAAGGCCTGCCACTCGGGTAGGTCCAGGTCATCATCCGTGTACCCGCGCTGCTTCAGCTGGTAGATGCAGTACGGCACGATGTCGCGGCTTGGCCCGGTACCGCCCTCCATCAGCGGCAGGATGCGGGTTGCCTCGACGCTTACCTGGCTCTCCGACTGAGCAGAAAGCCGGTCACCGCCACGGATGTTGCAGGTCATGACCGTCAGGCCGGGGTAACTGGTGGGCGAGTTCTGCATGCGCCCGCGCAGGTCCGTCCAGGTGGCGTCATCCCGCGCTTCATCGTTGATCCGGCCAGGCCGGTCCACATACTGCTTACGAATACGGGCCTCGGCTCGCATCGCGTATGGCAGCGACACGCGCTCGGTGAAGCCTTGGGCATCGAGCGAACCACCCGTGTTCATGTACTGAAGCTGCGTCCACGCCCCGGCCACGTCCATGTCGCGGTACTCGAACAGGTAGTAGGTCGGAATCTCGTAGATCTGCCCTTCCCGACCGATACCGGCAAGGCCGTTGGCGTAGGTGACCGTCCACTCCAGTTCTGTGACCTTCTCGTTCTCCGGGCAGCAGGCAAATGGCCCACGGTATCCGCCCTGCAGGTTGGAAGCGTCCAGCGTGATCAGTCCGTTAACGGTCTGCATGGCGTTGAAGCCAGGCCAGCCTGCATCGGTCGACCCGGAAGAGGTCAGTCGCTCCACCTCGAGCAGGCTCGTGCTGAATGCCGTGATCCGGTACCGCAGCCCGCGCGGGCCGATGGTGGCAAGACCCTGCCCCAGCGCGAGACCAACCACTGGCGAACCGCCGTCATAGTCCAGCGTCATTTCCGCCGGCTGCTCAGGAATGGCGCTGGTGGTGGCCGTGCCCGTGGCTCCCACAGGTGAGGCGCCCAGGATGGTTGTCGCGCCAGTTGCGGTGAGAGCCTGGCCGGCAAACGGTGTCACCTCGACGATACGAAGGACACTGCCGCTCACTTGTGCCTGGAACGGCTTGCCGCTGAACTGCGTATTGAGCGCTGACACAAGCCCAGCCAGGTTGGTGGTCGCGGTGTTCAGTGTTATCGGGTAGCTGGTTGCGCCACGGAACATGGTGAAGCTCAGCGGTGTGACGTTGAAGTCGTAACGGCTGGGAGCGGCTGAACCGGTGAGCGTCGATGCTGTTCCGGGGTTGGCTGGCACTGCTGGCGTGTATGGCGTGTAGCTGTGCACCACGTACAGGCCCGCGTTCGCTCCGGCCACCTCGATCAGCATGCCAGCTGTGGGGTTCAGCATTTCCAGCGGCCCGCGCACGATGTCGCGCCCTGCACCGCCGTCAATTACGGTGTAGGTGTAGGGGGCGAGCACGCGAACGATGATCCCGTTCGACCAGTCAGCGGGGAACTGGCCGGATCCGGCCGGCACGCTGATGGTGTCGCCAACGAACTGGTAGGCCGATGCGGTCGCCGATCTTGTCAGGTCGGTGGCCATGGTCAGTTCCAGGCCAGCAGAGCCGCTGGAACTGGCGCCTACCTCGGGCACGTTGAACCAGTTGATGTGGGCCGGATCGGCAGAGAGATCAGCGCCTGGCGGGTAGATCGTGAACGTCGCATCGGCGCCCAGGGAGATCAGCGGGGTTTCGCCCACCTTCACCTTGGCCAGCGGAATGTCGTACTCGCCTTCGCCGATGTACAGGAGCATCTCCACGCGCTGGTCGCGCGCCGCAACATGCGCCCGGCGAGGCTGGGCCAGATACGATCCGTACACCCGCTGGTGGCCGGCAATCTGCCGCACAGGGTCGCCCAGCTTGACCTTGTTGCCCTTGGCGCTGGCATCCATCAGCGGGTCGCCCTGCTGGGTGCCGGCGCTGGATGGCATGCCAGGCATCTTTGGCATGATCGCCTTGAGCACTGCCTTGGCGCCCTTGAACAGGGCGAAGGTGATCGAGAAAGGGTCGGTGCCTTTCGGCTCGCGGTAGATCTGGAGCAGGTCAGACGGCTTGAATTTCACCTTGTGCCACAGGTGCTGCTCGATCACCTCACCGTTTAGGACAACGCTGATCGGCGGGCTTTCCCGGCGCTCATACGACGGAGCCAAGGCCTTCAGCCATTCCTCGATCGACATGCGGCGGTCGGTCTTCCAGGTGCCGAGCGGCGCCGTATCACTCAGCTTGTTCGGGTAGAACTCGATCACGGTAATAGACCACCTTGGGATGAGCGGCTTCGAACTCGCCGGTTGTCCGGAGGCAGGCGCCCCCGGGGTTTGTGTCCAGCACCTTCAGTCGGCCTTCGCTTTCCACGACCACGCCTACGTGCAGGCACAGCGCACCGCGGAACACTGCTGCAATGGCGCCGGGCTCTGGCTGGGATTCCTCCATGCCATGGCGCAGATCGTGATAGGCCTCGGTGTTGGCCCTGAGCTTGTTCTTGCCCACGGCGCCGAGGCTGGGCAGCAGCGGCAGGCCGAACACCTGATGGCGCACCGCGATGCACAGCCCCCAGCAGTCGAAGGCAATAGGTCCCCGTGCACCCTCGCGATACGGGGCGCGCATGAATTTCTCGATCATGGTCAGATGTACTTCAGGCCAGGTGCCAGAGAGGTGGTCAGGACGGTGCGCAGACCGTTGGTGTTGAGGAGGTCGAAAAAGCCGGCGGTGAGCTTGGCCACGTCGTCCTCATATTCACGACTGAGCAGCGTCATGCGGTACCGCTCGCTCGGGAATGACAGATCCTCGGCCAGGTAACGCCGGAAGGTGATGATGAAGCGCTTGTCAGCCGCCTTGGCAGCCTCAACCACCTCCTGGACCTCGCCCGTCACGTTGTCCAGGCCAAGCACCAGGTTCTGAAACGCGCTGTTATCGTTCTTGGGCAAGGCCAGGTCCATGGCCATCGCTATGAAGGTGAGCGTGCGGCCATCCTCCGTGGTGCACACCCGGTCTTCCCATCCAGAGCAGTAGAGGTGGGAGACGGCGCCACCCTCCTCCCGCGCCTCTATGGTGTCGACCAGCTCCCCCCGCCCAGAGGCGTAACACTCTTCGATCAGGCTCATCCGAAGTACCTCGTGTACCACTTGTCCAGGCTGCCAGAGAGATTGGTGTTGAACTGGTCGAGCGGCATGCCGACCGACACGCCGATGTACTGGTCTTCAGTCTGAACAGGGCGGATCTTGAACTCCAGGTCGGCTGAGAAACGCCAGCGTTTGATCTGCGCAAGCTCGCCGCCGGTGTACATGCCCTTGAAGTGCACCTGATGCACCTGCAGACCCAGAGGGGTCTGTAGCGGCATCTCAAACCAGTCAAAGCCCAGGTTAATGGCCCAGGTGTGCCAGCCCTCGAACTGTGCCGCCTCTTCCGCACTGAAGTTGAAGGTGAACCGTGCGGATGTCGGCGGCTTCCTTGTCCTGATCCGGTACCTCGTCCGCCCGGTAACCATTGGCGTCGCCCGCATCGGATCAACCGTGCTCAGGCCATACCCCTCCTGCAGAGGAAGTGGCAATTCTGCCGGGTATTGAATCATTGCCATTCCTCAGCTGAGGTTCGTTTTAGGTGATCGGGCTGAGGCCCAGCGCTTCCTCGATGCGGGCGAGCCGCCTTTGCAGCAGAAGCTCTTTCTCGTCGGGCTGAGCGGGCTCAGGGTCGGGCACAGTTGCGCCCGGCCCGTCGTCGGCCTCTTCGGTTTCGGTAGTCATGGGCTTTCCTTACGTGGGATTGCGCGACAGGCCGTAGGCCGCTTCGATGGCCTGGGCCCGCTCACCACCGCCCCAGATGTCAGCGACGAAGGCGTCGATCTCAAGCTGGCCGTTTTCAGCGGTGCGCTGGTCGACTGTGCCGGCTCGGGAGCGATCTTCGATCAGGTTTACGGTGACGCTTGTCTGAGTCGTGACAGGCGCCTGGGTGCCGCCGGAGGCCTTGGTTGAGAGCATGGAACCGCCACTACCAGCTACCGAAACCCGCTCTCCAGCGTTGATTGCCTCAAGGAGAGCCCGATTGCGCTTCGTGCCTTCAGCGTTAACCACAAATTCCTGTCCGTGCACCACCCCGGCGACCTGCTTGCGCCCGCCACCACCGGTGTAGCCGCCAGACTCGAAGCCCTTGATGAGCGCGAACGCCGCCAGAAGCGCTGTGCCGCCAACCACTGCGGCCGCACCAAAGGACCCGATGGAGGCAACCAGAGCTGCTGGCAGCCATGCCGCTAAGGTGGTGCCAGCTGCAGCCGTTTGTGCGGCAGTGGTGGTAGCGGTTGAGGCAAGGCTTGAAGCGGTAGCTACGCCATCGGCAGCGACCTTTGCAGTGGCCACGGCGGCCGCACCAGATGTCTCTGCCGCCGTCACAGCGCCAACCTGGGCGATCTGCTGGGCTGCTACCGCCGCCGACGTCTGCCCAAAAACCACCTGCATTGCCTGGTTCACGGCCCACTGAGCCGCCATCTGGCCGAGCGAGTTGATGACGCTGCCGAACAAGCTGCGTGTGATATTCGAGACAGATTCGCCGAAGGTCTGGCCGTCCAGGGCCATGCTCTCGAAAGCACTGCCGACACTTGACTGGATGCTGCCGAACGCTCCGCTGAACAAGGCCTGCGTCTGCCCGGCCACGTTTGCTGCGCTCACCTGGAAGTTGGCCAAAGCCGCATTCCACCCATTGAGCGGGCTGGAGATCGCTGCATCGTACTGGGCGAAGCCCGTTTGCAGTGCAGCCAGGCGCTTGGGCAGGTATTCCTGCTCAAGGTCGATCTGCGCCTGCAGGTCCTGCCGCTGCTTCTCCGTCGTGGCATTGGCCAGTTCGGTGCGCAGTTGCAGAATGCGGTCGTTGGTCTGCTGCTCCAACTGCACGCGCTGCTGCATGCGCTGCGTCTGCTGATCGCCCATGCCGACGCCGGCTGCCGCGATGCTGTACTCACTGCGCTGCCCGGCCAGCTGCCGCTCAAGTTGCGCCCGGTACTGCTCGGCCTGAGTGAGGCCTTGGGCACCCTTGATGGCGGCGGCATAGTTCAGCGAGGCCTGGGCCAGCGCTTTTCCGTACTCTTCCTGGCTGATCTTGCCCTTGCTCAGGGCCAGGTCCAGTTGCTCCTGTTCCTTGGTCAGTGCACGGGCAGCCTGGGCGGCCGGGTCGTACTGGCTGTACAGGCGAGAGAAGGTGTTCTGAGCTTCAGCGACACCTCGATTATCCTCGCGCGGCGTCTTCGGCTTCGCCTTGTCCGCGTACTTGCTTTCGATCGCAACGATCCGCTTAGCGATCTCCTCCTCGCTTCGCCCTGCTTTCAGCCCAAGCTCTCGGGCTTCGGCGATCTCGCTGCGCTTTCTCGACTCTTTGTCGAGGTACTCAAGCTGTGAGCTTGCCCAGCGCGCAGCGGCAGCAATTCTTCCCTGGTTGGCATCCGTTTCGGCCGACTCTGCCTGGGCGGCAGCCGCTGCAGCCTCTCGGCGCTCCGTAAGTGTCTTGATCTGAGTGCGAAGAGCCTGGTTTGTGTTGTCCCCGAAGCTGAACAAGTTGGAAAGCGCGCCTGTGAAACCGCCCTGCTTCCTTGTATCAAGAATCCTTTGCGCTATCTCTATCTGCTTGTTGTCATCGGGGAACAGCTCGGCTTTTATCTTGCTGTAGGCATTGCTGATCGCAGTGCCTACATCATCCCAGTCGCGCTCAAGCTCGGACAAGGAATCTCGGTAACGCTGAAGCCTTTTTTGGGCATTGGCATTAAGACTCTCGCTGAGGGCATCCAGAGCCTCCTGCTTCCTTCCCTGGCTCTCTAGGCCAGCAATAACCTCATATTGCGCAGAGGTTATGAGCCCGTACTGCTCACTGATTTTTTGCGCTGCCTTGGTGGCGCTATCTCCAAGCCCGCCAAATGACTTCGCCACATCCGTGGCGCTCTGCCCAGTGAACTGCGCAATCGAAGCAGATGCCTGCGCAAGATTCCGGAATTGGATCTCGCTGACCCTCCCGCTTGCGCCAAGGGCTATTACTGCGTTTTTGGCTTCGGACAGGTCTCCAGTGATATCGGCAACCGACATGGCAATCACGGCCATGCTTTCTACCGTCTGACCGGAGTCAGCAGAACCAGAAAACAAGGCCTTATTGAACGCTGAGATCTGCTTTTCTACGTCATAGAAGACCAGGCCTAGCGTTGCTGCAGCCGCAGCTGCGACGGTAAATGGGTTGACCAGGCCAAGAATGTATCCGCCCATCGCTCTGGCAGCCGGGGCGATTCCGCCAAACATATCTTTGAGCTGCCCACCCTGTTGAAGGAACACGGTGAGTGGAGCCTGCCCTCCCTGAAGGCTCACTGCGATGTCAGTGAACTGCGCAGGAATTCCCCTGAGGGCAGCGTTGTAGGCTTTCGCCGACATCCCGGCCTTGTTCATGCCGTCCGAGGTTTCGCCCAGCGCGTCCCGCATGGTGTTGATACGCTGCGTGTACTCGACGAATGTGTCGCTCTCAACGATCCCGGCCTTTTTGAACTTGGCCAGTCGCTCCTGCATGTCGTCCAGCCGACCCAGGGCTGCAGTGGTGGGGTTGATCTGACCCAACAGCTGGGTGAGAGCCTTGCGCTGATCCTCCAGGCTGCCTGAGACGTCATCCGCCGATGCCGCTGCAGCATCCCCGGCCCGCGTCATCCCCTCAAGCGACCCTGTAAGGTCATCTGCGTTGCGCTTGGCCCCGCGTGAGTCGATCGTTACCGCGAGGCGGGATTCCTGCGCCATATCTTTCTCCAGGCGTAAAAAAACCCGCTCAAGGCGGGTTGTTGTTTGTCTTTCCGGAGGTCAGCTTCCGAGTAGCTTTGACTTTTCTCGGTTGAATTCAGCCTCGCTGATGTTCCCCTTTTCCTTGAGGGCAGCTAGCCTCTCCAGGTCGCCATAGCGATTGCTGGGTTTCGATTCAGTCGCAGGATGGGTCGGCACTTCAGTTTTGATTGCCGAAGCAGACCAGATAAGGGCTACCAGCCAGCCAACGAAAGTCCATCCAAGGAAAATATTCAACAAGGCAATGGGCGTGCCGTTCGGGTGTTTCCGCTTAGCCGCTACGAAGGTTGGCGCAAAATAAAGAATGAAGGCGGTGACTGCCATCAAGAAAGCGAGAAAATCCGACATGTTCGATCTCCCTGAAAGATGATCAGAATTTAACACATGTCAGCCGCCTGGATGTCACCGCCTCTTTGTCCCGCCCTTGCCTTCGGATTCCGCCCGGACCTTCTCCTGCTGCTCGTCCCAGCTCTTACGGAACTGATCATCCAGCGCGAAGACGGCGGCGTCGAGCTCTTCGCGGCATATCGCCGTGGGGTAACGGTCAAGGTATTCAGTAATGGCTGACGGAGGGATAGGTGCGGGCGCACCAAGCATGCCAACGTACTGCCTGGATCGACTGATGTAGGCGTAGGCCTCCAGGATCTCTGCGGTTACCCCGTCAATCTCTGGCGGCTCCTGAACCTTCACGCCAAGGCGCTCATGCTTCCAGCGCTTCTTCTCGTTCTCGGGCCCGGCCCACTCCCTGCCCCACAGGTATGCCGCGACTACTTTTCCACCGTGGCTGCGGCCTTCTCCTCGACGCGGCGTGCGATGTCGGTGCCGGTGCGCAGGGCGAGGAAGTAGACACTGTTCATCTGCTTGATCAGCTGGATGCACAGCTCGGGAGTGTATGGGGCAGGCTCGCCTGGGCGCTCTTCTACGTCAACGCCCTTCCAGTCCTTGATCAGGTGCTTGGCAGCCAACTCGATGAACAGGTCGTCATCGGTCTCCAGCTCTACGTCAGGGATGTCGGCCAGGCTGAATTCGGAGGTGCCGACGCGAGCCTGCTGGTTGATCAGTGCAAGGTGGCGATTGATCAAGGCTTGGTGCGACTTGTAGATCGGGCTGGCGATGGATCCGACCAGTATTTCGGCGCCCGGAGCGAACTCAACCCAGCGCTGACCATTGAGGTCAAGCTCAGGCTTCTTTGCAATGGTGATGCCCATGGTATTCCTCTGCGGTAAAAGGCCCGACGCACACCGCAGGGCGCGCCGGGCAAAGGGTTAAGCGGTGACGGTGACTGCGCAGGTGTCGGTCTTGGTGCCGTCTGCAGCGCTGGTTGCCGTAATAGTGGCCGTGCCGACGGTCAGGCCTTTGACCAGGCCGGTCTCGCTCACGCTGGCGATCGCCGGGGCGGAACTGGTCCAGGTGACCTGCTGGCTGGCACCGGCCGGGGTGACCACGACCTCGAGGTCGCCCGTAGCGCCAACTGCCAAGCTCAGGGTGGCCGGAGTGACATCCACCGCCGCCACAACGATCGGCGCGGGCAGGCGGGTGATGGTCGGAGCCACGCGGCGGGCGGTGTAGTTCAGTTCCACCTGGATGATGTCGGTCGATCCGCCATCAGGCCAGTCTGCGGTGACTTCCATCTCAGGTATCAGGAACTTGTAGCCGCCGTCGGCGTTGCCGATGGTGAATTCCAAGCTGATGGCGTCGTTACCCTTCTGGGCCTTCCACAGCTCGTAGGCCATCTTCGACCAGCTGATGGTGATCGATCCGGACGGGGTGAAGGTGGTGGCAATGATGTTGCCCGGGTACGGGTTGCCGTTGCCGATACAGCGCTGGGTCTGGACCGCGTTGTCGAACTGCAGGTTGAAGCTGTCGACGCAGGCGTTGTCTTCTCCCACCTGGACGCCGTTGATCTTCAGGCCGCTGATGTCCTTGAAGCTGAATCGGCGCTGGCTGGCTTCAGACTGGGCGTTGACGATGAACGACGTGTTGTCGCCCTTGTCATCCCAGGCGCGCGCGGCCATGGTCGTGGTGACCGTAACCTCGTTGTCGCCCGGGAAGTCGAAGTTCATGGTGGCGACTTGCACGCCGCGGGCAATGGCCGACACACCGATGTCGGTCGCGTACGAGGCGATCGAGAACGTGATGCGGTCGTCGCCCATGGTCAGGACGTTGGCCGCCCAGGCCTTGCCGAAGCAGGAGGCCATGAACTCATCCAGTGCGCCGTAGCGCCACTTCGTCTCGATGTCGCCGCCCACGTCCACGGTAGTCTGGGCAGTGCCCTGCGACATGCGGGTGAAGCCGATCTCGTTGTTCTCTTCCGAGTTGAAGGTCGGCATCAGGCCGTTGCTGATTCGCGTCAGCACGTTCCAGTTGCCTGCCGGCGTTACGCCGGGTGTTGCTTCTTTGATCCAGGCCAGCTGGACCTTAGCGCCCGAACTCATCGGTGCCTCCTTAGATCGTAGTGATCCGGGGAGGCGTGGCGACCAGAGGGGCCTTTCGGCGTGTCTGGTCAGCGTGCCCGGTGGTTCAGGTTGTTCAGATGTTCAGTTCTATCTCGACCGATGCCAAGAACTGGTGGCTTGCCCCAATCAAGGGCTTGTGGTCCAGGTAGTTGAGATTTACGTACTCGACGTCAAGACCGGTCTTTTCGCTGAAAGACTTGATCGCGCCAAGTATCTGCTCGGCCAGCATGCGGCGCTCTTCGCGCACCGACTCAATGGTCATGCTCTCACTCATGGCTGCGCACCCTGATGATGGTTGGAATTGGATCGCCCAGCGCCCACACAACCTGCTCGCCATCGAGCAAGTCAGGCTCTTCGCGCGTGGCGCTACCGAAAGGCCCGCGCTCATCGTCGCGGACTAAGTAGCTGGATCGCTCGACGACCTTCCCGTCAATTCGGACTTGCATCGCCGCCCTCCTTCGCTGAAAGCCAGCGCTCCCAGGCGGCAAGCGCAGCCTTAGCCGCGCGGATCAAGCTGCGGTGCAGCTCCACGGTTGTCTTGGACATGCTTGCCTCTCAGTAGGCGCGATAGGGTATTGAAACGTTGACCTGGTACCAGCCATGGCCGTCATCGCCAATCGTCGCAGCAGATGCCGCGTAGCAGTCGAATGGCCCGGTCGGGTCGCTGTAGAACTCAAAGTGCTGCACCAGCGTGTCGGCGGCCTTGGTGATGGCCAGGGTGCCCTTGTAGCTGGGCACGAACAGCTGAACCATGATGATGCCGGTGCGGCGCACGCACGGGCCGATGCCGGTCTCTGGAGCGCTGGCCGGGCCTGGTACGTCTGCCAGTCGTGCCCATATGGACTTGCCAGCCGGGTTGAAAGGCCCTTGCGGATTGTTCGGGTAATCGACAGCGTCTGCGGGAATGCCCGCCCACTGCGTCATGCGGCCAGTGACGATGGCCCTGATCTGTTCGAAGGTCATGTCCTGTAGGCCTCGGCAACGCCGTTGAACGACACCGCGTAGATGCCGGCCGGGGCCTGCTGGGAATGGCCATCCTCAAGCGGGCCTGCATACGGCAGATTGTTCTGGATGAAGACCTGCGTGTATGGCTCCAGGCCGGTGACTGCCCGCACACCCGCCTGGAGGGTTTCTGCGCCCGTTGGGTCGACGTTGACGGTGCTGGTGTAAACCGGCGCGCCGACGCTGACGATGTTGTTGCCACGGAAACGCCCGGTGTCAACCGGCGAGCGCAGAACGATTTCGTTGAGGAGCGCGATTGCGATGACTCGAACGCGCTGGCTCAGTTGCTCCTCCACCACGCCAGCGAACAGGCTGGGCGGTGTGCTCCAGCCCCTTCTGGACATGGTCACCTCCTCAGTTGGATCTCGTAGTGGGCCTTGGCAGGGTCGATGCCGGGACTGACGATGCGGTATTTCACAGGCTCACCCGTGATTAGGTCGTCGGCGGTGATCTCGTGGCCGACCGCCGGCTTATCGGTGACTTCGTTGGCCAGGCAGATCAGCAGTACGTCACCCACCAGAATGTTGATGTTGTCGATCCGACGGCTGTCGTAGTTATCGAAGACGCCGCGCCCGCTGTAGGTCACAGGCTGGGCAGTGGTGGTCTCGTTCACTGGATCCCATACCCCTGGGCCCATGTAGGAGCCGGCGAATGGGAACACGGCATCGGCAAGGTCATCGTCAAAGGCCGCAGCCAGGTCGATCTGAACGTCATCACGCAAGCCCATGGCTAACCCCGATCAACTGCGAAGGTGAACGGGTTGCAGCGCCAGGGCGAGACCAGGGCCAGGGCGAACTGCACACCCTCTGGCTGCGCCCCCGTGCTGCTCCGGTCGAGCGTGGCATACGTGCGGCTGGTCGACACTGAGCCTGCCTTGACGCTCTTGGCCTCGAGCGAGCCCTCGGTCTGCTGCTGGTACAACTGGCCGGTGGACGCAACCAGGGCCAGCTGAGACCCAGCCTGCTTCACCTCCTCCGGCACGGCATCCATGTTGATGCCGCACAGCCGCAGCGAGGTGAGGTATGCGTTGGCCTGCGCTACCGCCATGGCCTTCTTGTCGTCGGGCGCCCAGGTTGGACCCAGGATGGCGTCGACGTCATCGACGGTAATGTAGGTAGCCATCAGGCCTCCGCTGAGATGAATGGGGCCGAAGCCCCGGTGTTACTTGGGCAGGTCGTCTACCAGCTTCTGCAGCGACTCTTTCGAGGCGTTGGCGCGGTAGGTGACGCCGGCGGCGTCGAGCTTGGCCTTCAGCTCTTCGACTTCCTTCTCGGCAGCCAGCCGGTCTTGCTCTTCCTTCTCAGCCGCGAGGCGATCGCTTTCGGCCGATTCAAGCTCGGATACGCGGGCCTTCAGTTGCTGATTCTCGGCAGCCAGACCTGTGTTTTCGTCCTTGAGCCGCAGGAACTGTGCTTGCAGCTCGCCGCCGCCGTTGAAGTGCTCACCACCTGACTGGGGATCTGCCGGAAGCAGTTCCGAATCGGGCACATCGGCAGACTTGAGCTTCACCTGGCCATCGCTGCCGACTTCAAGGCCATCGAAACGGGTTTTCTTCACATTGTTGTCGCTCATCACGCGCTCTCCAGTGCTTTGATCCGCGCGGCCAGCGCGCTGATGGTGGCTTGAAGGTCGCCAGCAGTGACGCCGTTGGTTGCATCTGCGGCAACCTGCACGGTCGACGCTGCGGGCTTTGCATTCTTCATGGATCGGGGCAGGCCCTTGCCAGTTTTCGGGGTAGCCATGCGTTCATCTCCTGATTGGGGCGGCGAACCGCCCCGGGTGGATTAGGCGGCAGGTACGCCGGTGACCAGGAAGGCGACTGGCACGTGCTTGCGCTCGACCACTCGGTTCCAGTTGGTGGCCAAGGCCAGATCTGACCACGACGCGGAGCGCGGGGTGGTTTCGGTGCCGTTGCCGGTGATGGTGGCACTCAGGAAGCTGTAGCCCAGCGGGTGCAGCAGCCAGGTTTTGCGGGACCACAACACCTCGACACCGCCACCATTGCCGCGGGCCGCCTGGCGCTCGTACTCGACCGGGTGCTGTGGGCTTCCCTCGCCGTAGCCGATGGCGCCGCGACCGAAGATCACGTTGATGAACTTGCGGGCGTTGCCGGTGCCGATCACGGTCATCTGGTCGTCGATCACCAGCTGATAGCCCTGGTAGGTGGCAATCTGGGTATTGTTGTCGGCGTCACGGATGAAGTCGATCAGCTGCTTCTTGCGCATGTCGCCGTACACGAAGCTGTGCATGGCCATGACGCCCAGCACCTGGCCAGTTGGCCCCATCAGCGCATCACCCATGGTCTGGGTGGCGTCGATGAAGGCGCCGGCATCGAAGCCACCGGCTGCCGACACGTCGATAACCATGTCGTTCTGGGTGTGGTAGGCATCGGTTGCTGCGATGTTGTCGTTGTACATGCCCAGCGAGGTCGCCAGCAGGCGGCGCTGGGCCTGGCGCTGCCAGAAGTTATCGAGGCGGGACGCCACGGACTGCAGCGGATTCTGGCTGGTGAGCTCGACGGTCAGGTCAGCTTGGCCGAAGCCTTCGTTGAGGTACGCAACCCGGGCAAGCATGTCGCCCGTGTTGATCGCGCGCGGTTCGGCAACGTCGGCGTACACGTCGTTCGAGTAGTTCGGCTCGATCGATGCGTCGATTGCCTTCCAGAACGGGATGTTGGCGATGTTCGACGGGCCGTTGGCGATCTGGGAGGCGTACGGGGTCGGGGTCAGGATGCCCGAGGTGAAGAAGGCGGTCTTCTCCACCGGGTCCTGGGTGAGGTACGAGGTGAGTACCGGGATGTTGCCGGTAACGATGTCACCAATGGTGGTGATAGGCATGGGGCCTTACTCCTTACGTTTTGCCTGGTCCAGCAGTCGCTGGAACTCGGATGGGTTATCGCGCTGCAGAGCAATGCGCTCTGGCTCGCTCATGTCGTTGAGGGTTTTGGCGGCCCCGCCACCTTTGCCACCAGCAGCCCCGCCGCCGTTGGCTTGGGAGCCGCGCACCAGGGAGGCATAGCGCGGCTCTTTCTGAAACTCTTTCCCGAGATCCTCCAGCGTGGATACCGTCAGGTTCCCGCTGGCATCGGTGACACGTACCTGGCCATCGACAATGCGCAGCCGGCGCTCGAGGAACTCGGCCAGGATCTCGGCGTTCGGGCCGTCAGCGATCAGCGCCGCGACCTTGGAAGCTGCCCCGGACAGGTCGCGCTTCTCGATGCCCGCCTGGAGATCTGCGAGCTTCTGGCGCTCGGCGGCCAAGGCCTGCTCGCTGCTGGTGTAGAGCGACTCGTAGTCGCCCCGGGCCTTGGCTGCGTCCAGTTCCTTCTGGGTCAGCTGATCCTGGGCTTCGCGCGCTTTGCGCTTGGCTTCCTTCGCTTCGTCCAGCAGGGTCTGGTTCTGGCGCTTCAGGCCTTCCACGTCCTCGGACTGAGGCAATCCCTCAACCGCCAGTACGTAGTTTTCGCCCTGGGCCTTGTAGAGGGCCTGCAGGGCTGGCTCGAGTGCGTCGAATGCTGCTTTGTCGATCAGGTATTTCATGTCATCCCCCGGATGATTTGCCGTTGGCTCAGCCGCGGGCGTAAAAAAACCGGCTCATGGCCGGCTGTTCAAAGTCCTGCGCGCTCGAAGGCGCGCGGTTCAAGCTGTCTAAGCTCGTCCAGCGTGATCTGCTTGCCGTTCTGGTCCACGAACTTGTCCAGGGTCAGCTCGCCCTTACTGAACAGCTTGTAGCGGGCCGGCCCAAGGACATCGATCTGGAACGCGACAGGCTGGCGGGCGAGCCACTGCTGGTATGTCGTCTTGCTCGACACCTGCTCAGCGCCATCCGGCCCCACTGCCGGCCTGACCGAGCCCGGTATCTCACGCTCAAATTCGGGTTTGAGCACCGGTATCTCGGAGGTCCGGCAGTTCCAGTGGAAAGGCGGCGACGGTGCGCTGAATGGCACCACCGTGTTATCGATCGACCGGCAGAACGGCGATGTGCGCCCGTCCAGCGTGGCGATGCGTCGCTTCCCGGCCAGGATGTCTTCGTTGGCCTTGAACGTCTCGGCCCGAGCCGTGCTAGCAATGTGGTTGGTCATGGTGCGCACCAGCGCTGATGCCTGGTCCTGCTGCAGCTGGTGCATGCTGGTCAGGCGCCGGGAGATCTGCTGGCTGGTCTCGCCAAGGGCGGAACCGATCTGGATTTCACCCACGATCTGTGCCGACTTGGCAGTACCGAACTGGTCAAGAGCACCGGCAATGCTGATTCGCTGCAGCCCAGCCCGGGCCTCAAGCTGCATTGGCTCAGCCAGCGCAGCAGCTGCGACAAGGTCGGCGGCCGGAACCTGTGTCTGGACCACTGCGGTGACCACTTGACCAAGCATGCGCGCGCTGAACGCCGATTCGTACCCGGCAAACTCGCCGAGATCCAGCATTGCCTGGCCCTTGAGGTCGCTGTAGATGCCCTGCAGGTCGCGCTGCAAGACTTCAATCTCGCTGGTGTAACGGCGTGTTCCGTAGGCGCTCAGGCCGCCGCGAACGGCAGTCTTTGCCGTGTTGATGGCCTTGGTGATGAACTTGGCCACCCGCTTCAGGTTGCCGGCCGCGTACCGTTGGACGTAGACCTGGTGGCGGGTCGCCGCGTCAGCCAGATAGCCTTCACTGCTCATCTTCGCCACCGGTCACGGGATCGCTGGTCGCTACCGGCGGCTGGGCCTCGATGTCGTCGTCGATATCGTCGTCCGTGCGGTCCGACTCGATGGTGCCGGCCTGGCGCAGGTTGGTGCGTAGGTCGCGCTTGGCGATGATGCCCTGCTGCCAAAGCTGGACCTGGGCCAGGATCATCTGGGCATCCATGGCCTCGTCGAAGAACTCCTGATTGAGCCAGAACACCGTCCCGGTCAAGTCAGGTTGGCCAATCATGAAGCGCTCGGCGTCGAGGATGGCCAGTTTCAGCGCCTCGGATACGTTGCCGGCGATGGTGCCCAGCACGCTGTTGTCCGAGCTGTAGCGGATGCGCACGGCCTCTGCCGTCTCGGCACCGCCGCCCTTCTGGACGATGCGGGCGCCGATCATCAGCATCTGGTCCTGCTTGTCGCGCATCAGCTCCAGAGCGAGCTGGGTTTCCTTGGCCTGCAGCATGGTGGCGCTGCCTTGGGCGCCCAGGTTGATCCCGCGTCGAGAGCCGATGTGCACGCCGTTCGGGTTGAACTTGGCGAAGTCCTCCGGCGTGATGCTGGTGGTCATGAACAGCGTCGGCTGCGAGCTGATGAAGCCTGCCTCCTCCACCGTGGCGCTGTTGCCGTAATGCAGGATGTTGACGTCGGCGATGTCTTCCAGCGGCCCCTTGTCCACCGCAGCGTCATTGTTCTCGGCGCCGTAGAAGTGGAACGGGATGTGGTCAAAGACCTGGCCCGCCTGGTCGGCGGGAATGCTCTCCTCGCCTTCCTGTGCGTCCTCGCTGTAGACGCGCTGCTTGTAGACGCCACCTTCGAGAAAGAGTGCCCGGTACTGCTCCACCGGGTCGAAGGTGAAGCCATCTTCGCTGGGCTTGTTGATCAGCTCACGCAGCACAACCAGGGTTAGCCGCTTGCGCCCCTGAACCACATCCTCACGCCAGTTGACGATGCTCTCGGCCGGGTAATGGTGCACCCAGGCCTGATTGCCAGCTGACTCTGCAGCTGTTCGTGGCCGGCCGCTCTCGCCTTCAAGCTTGGGATAATCGGTCAGGAACCCGCCGCGACCAGTGTCCAGGCACTCGCCTACAGCCTCCTTGGACAGTTGCTCGAGGCTGGTGCCGTCGCCGCTGGCGTTCTCCAGCAGGTACTGCACGCCAGCTGGTAACTGCACCTCAGCCGTTTTGCGGAACACGGCGCCCAGCAGGCCGGTGCGCGTGCGCCCGGTCACGTTGAGGAACATGGCCCGCTTTTTCAGCTGGCGGTACCGCTCGAGGTTTTCGGCCGACTGGTTCGTCGGATCCGGCATTGGCAGGTATTCGTCGTGCTTTCGCACCTCTCGGGCGCCGGCCACGCATCGCTTGACCAGGCGCCAGCTCGGCAGAGCGTCGTTGTACTCCTGCCGGGTAGCGCTGTAATTCGGCATGGTGGCCTCAGAATGTGAACGTGACGGGTATGTGCTCAACCCTGGAGCGCTTGGTTTTGGCTACGGCGAAGTAGCGGAAGGCGTCGGACGGGTGGGATGACCAGTCATGGAGCGGCTTGTCTTTCCAGCAGCCGCGCTTGTCGTCCCATTCCTTGCGGTAGCTCTCCAGGGCGGTGATGCCCTCCTCGCACTTGGCCTCATCGAAGGCGCAGCGGGGCAGGATCTCCCGAGCCTGCTCGATGCCTTCGTCGATGCTCAGCTTTGGCACCACCTGGAAGGTGAGTGAGTAGCGCTGTCCGTCGATCTCGTAGCCCTCTCGCGCGATTTCACGCCGAGTCTTGCCGTCGCTACCAAATTCCCGGTTGTCGATGTCGTGGGGGCCCCAGTGCTCGCCGTAGGTGTATCCGCGATCCTTCAGCACCTTCATGTAGTGCCGCAGGCCTTCGCCGCTGTTCTGGTAGAAGTCGATGACGTGGAATTCTTCACCGACGATCCGGACGAACCAGATCGCAGTGGAGTCGCCCACACCGATGTCCCAGAACGTGTGCACCGGCAGGTGGCTGTTGTCGGGCAGCTTGCCAATGCGCTGGGCGGCGTAAAGCTTGGTGAACTGCTTGGCGTAGTAGGCGCCCTCGATCGTCTGCTGGAATGCCTCGGCAGGAATCGACGGGTACTCGCGCTTCATGTCGTCGCCGAGGGTCTTTTCCTTGGCGCTGTACCAGGCGCGCTGGCCTGGATTGGTGACGATGCCGTGCTTGGCGCCCAGCTCGTCGAAATACTTGGTCAGGCGATCAGGGATCGTGACGTCGGTAGGGTCCAGCCAGTACAACGGGTTGCGCCACCAGCTGAAGAAGAAGAACTTCCAGTCCAGCAGGCCCAGAGGCACGCCGGCCAGCTGCTGCTTCTCAGCGCTCTGCGAGTAATCGAAGAAGTAGCCCGCCCGCCCCTCCGCCGTCGACTCGATCGTAACGAAGCACTCTGCGGCGACAGCCTCAAAGGCGCCGGTGACGATCTCTCGGGCTTTGTGAGGAAACTTGGCGCAGATCTTCCCGAACTCGGAGACGTGCAGGTAGCGCAGCGTGCCGCCCCGGAAGGAGGTGGACACGTACAGCGACCCGCCCTTGCTGAACACCAGTTCCCCAGCCGCATCGTTGCGCGCCGGGTTTGCTGCCCTGATCTCCTTGGGCAGGTGATCGTAGGCGTACTTGATCTTCTCCCGGAACAGCCGCTTGGCATCGTTCAGGGTGTGGGCGATTAGGGCGCACTTGGCAGCCTCGAACAGCGCGGCATCGAGCTGGACGATGCAGACCAGAGTCGTGAACCCCAACTGACGGGCCTTGAGGATGATGTTGCGGGTGTGCATCCCCTGGAAGTAATCGATCTGCTCCTGCGTCATGCGGAAGCGGACCTTCTTGCCCTGCTTATCCGTGATGAAATACAGGTTGTTCAGCCGCCAGAGCCTATCCCGGAGCAGTTTCATGTGCTCGGGCTTCATGGTCAGGCATCCTTCGATAGTTCGTCCATCAGTGCGGCCAGATCATCGACCGTGCGGTTGCCTTCCTCGCTGTCCAGGCCGTATGCCTGGCGCTCGCCTTTGATGACCTTGAGCTGGGCATCGACACCGGCGTTAAGCGCTCTGGAGAAGTCACCCAGGTTGTCTTCGTTCACATCGATCTCGGCCAAGGCCACTGACAGCTTGTCGGCTATGGCACGCCAGTTGGCCAGACCCGTGCGGTGAGCCAGCACGACAGAGGCGGCCTCTGTGGCTGCCTCCTCCACAATTTCATCATCAGTTCGCGGTTCGCAGTGCGAACCTTCAGTGCGAACTTCGGTGCGAACCAGCTTGGCTTTGGCTGCCTGGCGTACCTGGTCACTCAGGTCTCGCGTCCATCCGTTCTTTCTCGCCTTGGAGCGAATCGCGGTGTCGCTGATGCTATGACGCTCGGCGATAGTGCGGATAGAAAGCGACCCGGCCCGGTAGGCTCGTTCTATCGCCTCCCAGTCGGGTTGCTTGATTGTCATTGGATACCTCGCGCCACGAAATGGCGAACCTCTATTTTGTGGCGCGCGGCCTTTGCCTGGACTGATCGAACAGCCTGGCCACGTTGCCCCTTGAACGCAGCGCCAGGATGAACAGGATTCCAAATATCAGGGTGCTAGGCAGTGATGTAGCCGGCCACTGCCCGTACAGGAGGATTGCACCGATGATGCTCAGCCACTCCTGGCCGAACAGGGAGGCCAGGCAGAAGGCGCACAGGCTGGGCAGGAACTTGTAGCTCGAGTCGCCCCGCCGATACATGAACGCGATGACGAAGCAGATACCGCCGCAGAACCCGGCGTGGGCCAGGGTGATGGTTTGGTCTAGGGTCATTGGCCCCCTCGCTTGGGGAACAGGCTGCCAATCGCTGCTGGCAGCTCGGTTACCCACTTCGGCAGTTTGCCGGTGTTGAACGACTCCAGAACGCTGATGCTCACCAGGACCGTCACGAGGCCGCAGCCGAATGCCGCGATGCCGCTGGTCTTCGTCCAGGCCTGGGCCAGGATCTCGGCCGAGCCGTAGTACCCGCCGATCCAGCCGACCAGGAGGTAACCCAGGCGCTGCCATAGGGTCAGGTCTTTGGCCCAGAGGACAAAGAGCAGAGAGCTCCCGAACGCACAGACGACAGCATTCAGGTCAATCGTTGGTAGGCAGCTGGCAAGGGCGATACCTCCAGCCCCTACAACCGCGCAAGCTGCTGGGGTAGCGGCATCGGCCATGTTCAGTCCCTTAGTGTTTGTAGCGGAATGGCGCAGGGCCGCGGAAGTCCACGCCCGTGGTAAGTGCCCATACCGCAAAAATGAGGATGCCGACGCTGAGCGCTGCAGCCAGGAAGAGTGCCCGGCGCTCTTGGGGTGAGCCGTCGGGTCTTTTGAGGCCCTGGATGATGAAGAGGCACCCGAGGAAGATGTTCGCGCTGATGTCGCGATGCATGGCGTAGCTGGCAAGAGCCATGGCGAAGGCCAGGAGGCTCCAGCACGTTGACCGGGACATTCTGCCTCCGGGACTGTTGAGGGCCTCTTTGGGCAATAAAAAACCCGCTCAGCGTTAACTGGCGGGCTTCAGGGATTGAGTGTGCCGGACAAGCGACACTTTTACTCGTTGAGCATTCTCGATAGATATCGAGGAACTCAGATGGTCAAGGCTGGCAGGTTATTGACGAGGAAGGCTGTTGATGCATTTGCTGAGAAATTTACCAACGTTTTCTTTACGAGTGTCTTCATCCGTCCGTCTCCTTCTTGTCCAGGTTGTTGCGTAGCTTTTGGTGTGTCAATTACTGCTTGCAGGAACCACATAGATACTGCCAGCCCACCCAATATCAACAACCCGCCGAACCCGGAGCCGCAGCTTCCTGCTCGATCGCCACTCCTACTGATGCGCAGGAATGACAGGATGGGGCAAATTTACGACATGGCGACATGATATTGCAAGGCCTAATTTGGTCTGATCAGGCCTTCTCCGCTATGCCGCCTCACCGGATAAAACGCCAATCGCCTCAAGCATGTGCTGCGCCTCGGTCAGCGCCTCATTCACCAGCGCCTCCAGAGCGCCCTTGATGGCCCGATTCCAGCGCTGGTAAGTGCGCTCGGTCAGGCCTTGTGAATCCCAATTGGTCATGTCGTAGTTCGACTCGGCCAGGACGATCATCTCCCCCGGCTTCACCTCGGCCACGGCCCGGGCGTGCTTGTTGGCGCGCTCAGCGGCGGCAGCAGCAGCCTTGTTTCGCCAATCCCACTGCCCTTCCCGTTCGTTTTCGAGAGGGTCAGGCGCCTTGAACTGCGGCACCTTGCGCTGAATGCCCTTCGTTTGCTGCGGTACCGCCCAGACCAGAACTGCCTGCTGAGTGAAGCGCTTCGGCGCCGGGGTTGGCACGATGGCAACCAATCGCCCAATGGAATCGATCTTCCGCCCCTTGTGCGTGCTGTACTTCGCCACCAGGGCATTCCAGTGTCGCGGGCTGAGCTGGGCATGCAGCAGCTTGTGCACGATCGAGTCAGCAAGCAGTGCGGCATCCTTACCAGAGATCTCGCCCTTGAGCTTGCTCGCCTGCACGCGCGGTTCGACATTGCAGCCACCGGCGCTGTTGATCGTCTCGGCCGCCAGTGCGCGGACCACTGCCGATACCACGTTCTGATAGTTCATTGCCCACCCCCTGCCCGCCTGGCCTTGCTCAAAATGAATTCTTCGTAGTACCGCTTGCGGCGAACCGCGCCCGCCCAGGACAACGCCACACCGCCCACTACCATGAGGGTGGCCAAAATCAAGAATCCCCATGCTGGTGTCATGCTGCTGCCCTCCTCAGGTCTCTGAGCTTCTGCCTGTACAGGGCCTTGATGGCCTGCAGGTCTTCGATGGTGTAGCGCCGGACTGATTGGTCCCTTTCCAGGGCCTCTACAGCCTCGATACCGATACGCTGAATTAGGCCGATGCGGTACTCAGCCACATTGCCCGACAGGTAGCGGTTGTCGTGCTTCGACTGGGCGTGGCAGTTGTTCTCGTCAAAGCGCAGGTGTGGCGCAGAACCCCGGCTACGGAAATGCCCGGCATCCACCGCATTTCCGTTCCAGTCGAGCGGTCGGCCGCTGGAGATGCACGCATACCCCGCCAGGCGGTCCCTCTCGCGGATGTACGCGTTGAACGCCTGCTGAGCCTCTCGCAGGTGCTCCCCCTTCGTCTTCAGCTTCTCGCGGCGCGCCTGGAGGTCCTGACGGGCCTGCGCGGTGATGGCCCTGGCCGCCACCTTCTGCACCTTCGAATCCTTCGACACAGCCAGCGCACAGGCGATGCTGCACACCTTCTGCGTGGTCATTGTCGGCCTGAAGGGCTTGCCGCAACCTGGCGCCTTGCACTTCTTCGGCTTGATCTCCTTGGCAAGCATCAGTAACGACCCTCCCACAGATCCTTCTGGCTCCAGCGCACCTGGTGCTCGGCGCCGAAAGCTTGAATCCACTCCAGCAGGCTCGCGCACTGCTTCACGCTGAGCTGGCTGGTGCGCTCGTACACGACGTCGAAGCCGTTGCCGTCGAGTGCCGGTATGAGCTGAGGCTGTTCGCCCGCCTCACGCAGCCAGGCGGCCGTCAGGAGGCGCTTCCAGATCAGGACATCCCATTTCTTCCCGGCGTGCTCGACCTGCTTGGCGATATCGCTCAGGCAGGCGTGGAGCTTCTTGTTTTGCTCGCCGCTGCGGTCCTGGTCCTTGATGACGATCTTCTTGGGCTTGGTGAAGTCCTGGGCCTGCAGCAGGCCGAACAGCCGACTGGCGTCGGCCATGCTGTGCATCACGAAGTCAGTCATAGCGCTTCCCCTTGAGGGCGCAGATCTGCTTGTTCTGGCGGCGCAGCATCTCCTTCAGCCCTTCCTCCTGCCTCTTCGCTTCAGTGCGGACGGTCTCTATTTCCGCGAGCAGGGCCAGGATGGTCTTGGGCATAGCCACCTGGAGATAGTCCTGAACGGCTTTTACCTCAACAGGGTCTGCACCAACGGCCATGGTGATGTTCACGTCCGTCGTTACTGCGTTCGCGGCCGCGGCCAGCGCCTTCAGCTTCTCTTTGTCGATGGTCATGGCGCCACCTTCATGCCCTGGGCCTCGATCGCTTCCTTGACTTCAACCCTGCGGCACAGGCCGAAGATCTCGTCTGCATCCTCAATGTCGCTCATGCTCGGGACGAATTCATGATGGCGGTACGAGTCATACGCGCCCTCGAAACCAACCACCCTGGGAAGTTCCACCACCACGGCCTCGCGGGAGGCCTGCCAGAACACCCAGGCTTCACCCGTGGCGCCCCAGTAGTAGGACTTTCCATCTGACGCCAGACGAAACTCATCATCCGACCAGTCCAAAACATCGCGACCGAAGCTCTCAAACTGCTCGCGCATCTTGTTGGTGTCCATCAGTGCTTCTCCTCGGCGTACCACTTGGCCTTGTACTCGGCGATGAAGTCAGCCGGGAACTGAGATACCCAGTGACAGCTGTTGCACTTGAACTGGCTGCCAGTCCAAACGGTGCGCGGCATCAGGCCGCCGCAATAACCGTTGCCGCAGTAAGGCCGGTAGCCTTTTTCCTTCATGAGGTTCTCGCGAATAAGGCTCACACCCCCTCCCCGGCCGGCTGCCCGGCGCGCTTGATGTTCAACTTGGCCAGCAGGTGTGCACGGCACGCGGCGGCGCTCGATGGGATCTGCTGAAGGTCCAGCAGGCGGGCCTGGCGCTGGCTTGCGTACTCGTCGGCCAGATCGCTCAGGCTCTTCTGGCTGTCGTGGCCGATGCCGGTGGCGATCTTGCCGTCCAGAGGCTGGCCTTCCTTCGCCCGGCGCAGCACGATGTCGTAGGCCCGGTCGAAGCGAGCCTGCAGGCCCTTGTCGCTCTGCTGGGCAGCGCGCAGGTCGAACAGGCCAGTGGCCACGGCGGCGATCTTCACGCCCTCGTGGCTGTACACACCCAGCAGGGCTTCGACCCAGGCAGCGGCCGGCGCCGGCATGCCGAAGTCCTCGGGCGTCGGCTGGCACATCGCAATGAACTCGCCCACGCTCGGCGCGAAAGGCTTCTTGAGCTTGCGGCACTTCTCGATGCCGAACTCGATCTGCTCGAGCGTGCGGATGCCCTCCGAGGCAAACTCCTTGATCCACTCCTCCTTGGCCGCGGCCAGGGCCTCGGTGGACGGCCAGGCTTGGCGCCAGGCCGGGAAGATCCCGCGCAGGCGGCGGAACAGGTCGTTGACCACCTCAGCAGTCTCCAGCGACACCACCACGGGACCGCCGTGCAGCTCTGGCGGACGGTTGGCCATCGCAGCCATCAGTTGGTTTGCTGATTTCATGTGCGCACCATCAGCCCTTCGGCCCAGGATGAGTCGTTGAAGTCGGGTTCATTGCTCTGGCGGCGGGGCGCGGATTGGTTCGCAGCTGCTGGCTTGGGCAGCTCGTCTTCCCAGCGCTTGCCGTTCAGCCAGGTGGCGGCGTGCGGGATGTACTGGCCTCCATCCTTAGTCCAGTCGGCGGATACGGACCAAGCGGCCAGGGACTTGACCATCAGGCCGAACAGGTCATCAGTGACCTTGAGTTTTCCCCAGGACTTTTCAGCGGCGGACTTCCCGACCTTGCGGGGGTAGAGCGTCCAAAACCGATCGAACCGGACCGCCCCTGGAGCGTCAGCGACAGAAGCTTTTGGTTCTTTGATGGTTCCTTGATGGTTTATTGATGGATTGGGTGCAGCTCCTGCACCCCGTTCTGTCGTGGTTTGCACCCCGTTCTGTCGTGAGCTGCACCCCGTTGTGTCGTCATTTGCACCCCGGTCAGAACCGGGTGCAGCTGGTGCACCCCGTTCTACGCACAGGTCATAGACGGTCGGACGGCGGTCGTGACGGTCGATGTAGGCGCCGGCAATTGCCTGATTTCCAAGGCGAATTACGCCGATCTCCAACAGGTGGTCGAGCTTGTACTTGACCGTGCGAATGGACAGACCGGTGTCTTCACTGATGCTGGATGACGACGGAAACGCCCCGCGACCGTTCTTGTCGGCGTAGTTGGCCAGGACCAGCAGCACGTAGCGCGCAGTGGCGTCTACGATGTCGCGCTGCTCCAAGGCCCAGGACATGGACTGGACGCTCATTGGTCGAGCTCCTTGGCCATTCGCTCAAGGCGCTCATCCACCTGGCGAACCAGGTCGGATTGGTCATCCTCGTTGAACACAGGAACCGGCACGAACAGGATGCCGTGCTCGGCATACGTGCGCGCAGCCTCCAGGGCGCGGCGCATTGAAACCGGGGTCGCGCGCATCATGGCGCCACCTTCGGCAGGACTTGGCGACGGCCCTCTGAGTCAATTGCGCTCACAACGCCGTCAGCAACCAGTCGATCCATAAGCCGGCACGCAGACCCATAGGCGATCTTGAAATGCCGCTGAAGGGCGGAGATCGAGGCGCGCCCCGATTCGCGGACGAACGCTTCAGCCAGGAGCGCCTGGCCACGCTCCTCGTCGTCGATACGCTGCATTAGCGCCGCGACTTCGAGGCTGATATCGGAGACCTGTACAGCCTCGCGGGAGGCCTGCCAGGCCCATGCGGCAGCCTTAAGCATTGCGGCGGCATCATCGTTGGCCGTGGCCGTCATCTCGCCGAAGCCGAATTCAGCGCGGAAGGCGGCCAGGAACTCGGATTTCATGCCCTCCGGCATGTCATGAATGCTCATGCTGCACCCCCGGAGACGATCAGGTCGGCCAGTTCGGCGAAGCGATCCTCATACCAATGCGGCTGGGTTTCGCGGGGGCACTGGGGGCTGGTCAGGTTCTTGCCGTAGCGCAGGCCCTTCTCGGTGATCGACCAGAAGTAGACGGTCTCCTTCTTCGAGTTCACCCGGGACATCTGCTTGATGATCCCTGCGTCGCGCAGCTTCCAGTTGAACGGCGCAGCCGAGCACTTCATGCCGTGCAACTTGAGGAGCGCGGTCAGCGGCTTGGAGGCCATGCTGGAGCCATCAGGCGAATCGGGGGCGGCATCAACCGCATACCCAGGCAGGAACTGGGCATTCAGGCCGTTGTTCTCAGCGATTTTGGTCAGCATCTGCATTTTGCTGGACGGCGCCGGCTTGAGGAGGCGGTCGAAACACTCAAGGATGGCCAGCTCGCCAACGATCTTGGAGTTGTTCGGGGCCTGCACGGAGAAGCCGCCAGTCTTTCGGATGCTTGGCAGCACCTGGCCAACGACCCACTCTTCAAAACGCTCAGCCGCAGGAAGTTTCGACTTCATCACCAGGCGATACAGATCTCGCTCGGGGATGATGGTCATAAAGCCACCACCCTGTTTCGGGGTAGTGGTTGCCGCCTTGCAATGCCGGGCCACTGCGTTTTCTGGCTTGGCATAGCCCAGGGCCACGGCGATGTCGTTTGCTACGAACCATGGATCGCCGATCTCATCGGTGATGACGCGGACAGCGGCCCCATCGAAGTCGAACGGGATCACATCAGAATTGCGCACCACAGAATCGAGTCTCGCATTTTGTGGCGCGGGCCGGTTGAGGGCCTGTACACTTTGGGTCTGCATATGCATAATTCCCTTCACAAGTTGTGTATTGCAGAGAGCCGGGCCGCGAACCCGGCTTTTTTGTCTCTGCGATTTGGCGTCCCTTATGAGGGACTGGCGCCCGGGTCCCTAATTAGGGATCGGACGGTTACCTCGGCGCCGCGAACGGCACAACGTTGTTGCTCTTGGGCTTGCCCCTCATCGAGAGGAAGCGGGTGGCCATGCCGACGATCTGCGATGCAAGTTCGTCGGGGGTCAGGCCGGCCTCCTCCGCCCAGGCTTCCAGCTCCCGGAAGTCGGATCGGCGGAACTGCTCGACCTTCACGTCGTGCTGTACTGCTTCGTTTGCAGGCGACATTCGTCCTCCCCTGGACCCATTCAGGCCCTGGCCTTCTTCTCGTTGATCAGCGGCAGGTGGCCGTGCTCTTTCTTGAACGCCAGCGCGGCTAGGATGATTTCCCGTGCCAGCACGCTGTGCTGCGCCTTGAGCTCCAGGGCAAAGTCCTTGAGCTCGTTGAAGTCCTCGTCATCCAAGCGGACCTTGACCTGGTGGTCGTGGCGGTGGGCTTTGTCGTCGTAGGCCATCGGGTGATCCCCTGCGCAGTGCTTGGTCGACCAGTTGAAAGAGGCACTTGGTTGCCCGCATTTAGGCCCCCTAGAGGGCCTTTTTGTGTCCTACCAGCCCCAGCACTGGGGCCCTGTGTCGCATTTGTCTCAATTGCTCCTGGATGGCTAGCGATCGACTCATCTCCAGGTACTCATCAGTCGATCTCTCCAGGCTCCAGCCGAGGTCGGCAGCCAGCTGTCGAACCTCAGCCTTCACCTCGATTGGCAGCAATTCGAAGGTGGTTTCAGGCATAGGCCCTCCATAGGGTCCTCAGGCCGATTTATCCTGCTCGCCGGCACCGTTCATTTCTCGAAGCAGGTCTGCGGCGCCAAGACGACGGCCGAGGTTGGCCAACTCGTGGACGTAGGTAGCCAGTTGCATGCCGGCCATGCGGGCCTCCATGCGCAGCTTCCTTACCTCCTCTGGCTTCCAACGCGACTTGATCACTTCGCTGCGTTTGTTGGCGGGGTCCAGGTGCATTCAGGGATTTCCTTGTGATTTAAAAATGGTTAGGCGGCGGACTTTTGGGACGGGAACGGACGCTGCTCTTGCGCGGTAACCGTGCCGTCTTCGTCAACAGTCACGTAAACATCGCGGCCTACGCGGATGGCCTTGCTCAGGCCTCCCTGCGTACAGCCGAGCATCTGAGCGGCGCGTGTGTGGCCGTGCTCTTTTGCGAATTCTGAAAGCGGGATTCGGCGCATTGCGACGTCCTCAACAATGGATCTACGGCAGCAGTATGACCGCCGGTATTGTCGCTCGTCAATACCGCCGCTATTGGTGCCCTCAATACCGGTGGTCATATCATTCGCAGATGACGAAAAACTCTCGAAAAGTCCCACTCGCTGATTGGCAGGTGGAGGACAGCAAGCGCCTGAAAGCCCTTTACGCTGCGAAGCGCGCTGAGCTTGGCCTTACACAAGATCGTATCGCCGCAGAGCTTGGCGATGGCGTCACGCAGGGTGCTGTCAGTCACTTCATGAATGGGCGCACTGCGCTAAGCCTCCGCGCGGCCTCGGTTTTTGCAAAGGCCCTGCAGGTGCCGGTATCTGCATTCAGTCCAAGACTGGCAGAGGATCTGGATGCACTGCTTTACCATCCCAATGTCGGAACTCCCACCAAGGAGTGGAGCGAACCCCTTGAACATGTAGGCCAGACGCCTGCCGCCTCCCCTCTTCCGGAAGGCTCTGACGAAGAAGAATTAGACGGCAAATACGCCTACGTACCTCAGTACGATGCAAAAGCGGCTGCCGGCCTGGGCAGCGAGAACCCGCATGTCGAAATCCGCTCGACCCTAGCGTTCAAGCGCGAATGGCTTAAGGTCAAAGGCGCAAAGGCAGACCAGCTGATCGTGATTTATGCCGAGGGCGAGAGCATGTGGCCGACCATCAATGATGGTGACGTGCTGCTGGTTGATCGGTCCCGCATCGATCCAGCTGATGGCCAGGTGTTCGTCCTGGCTGGCTCTGATGGTGCGATCGTGAAGCGCCTGATACAAGGCCCACTTGGCCAATGGGTGCTGCGCAGCGACAACGAGGACAAGGGGGAGCATCCGGATCGCTCGCACCTGCGTAGCAACGGCAATGAGCATCGGATCATCGGGAAAGTGATCTGGCGCGGCGGTGATTTGTAGCTAGGCAATAGACATCATGAACCAGCCCAATAGGGATATTCTGTGGCAGACGCAATCAAAATCCGAAATGAAGACGACGCATTCAAGGTCATTCAAGAGTTTCTTGACGGTGCGCGCTTCAAGGGTGGCGTAGAGCTTGAGGGCTGGCCTAAGCTCAAGGTCCGCTTGGTTGGCGACAAATTTGAATCCAGCATCACGCCAAGTGTGATGAAGTCCTTCATTGAGCTGCAAAATGTCATATACAAGTCATATGCCATTGCGCAGTACGACACTGATGACACTCGTCGCCTGTCCAAAGAAGAGAGGGACGAGCTCGAAATCGAGGTCAAAGTCGAAGAAGGATCATCGATTTTCGAGGTCGACTTTCAAGAGGTCCTGATCAAATTCGCCGAGAAAGCCGGAGAGACAATGCCGCCAGAAATGATGGTAGTGACGATATTGGGTCTTGGCGTGCTATGGGCAGGCAAGACCTCGTATGCCGCGTACCTCAACTATCGCAAGGACGTGAGGTCGGCAGAAGCTAAGACCGAGGAGCAGCGGGATTCCCTCTCTACGATTGAGGCTCTCTCTAAGCAGGAGACGGCCAGGCTTGAGGTTCTTAATAGGCTGCTGGTTTCCCAGCCTCGCCTTGAGAGCGTCAGCCGCCAGGTTTATGACGCCCGCACCGAGATGCTCAAAGGTTTCTCGACTGCAGATGAAGCAACTGTGAGCGGAATTACAGTATCTGGCGACATCGCCCAGGAACTTGTGACCAATGCTCGCAGGAAGGCAGCAGAAAAGCGCCTAGATGGTTTTTATCGAATTGTACGGGTTGATTCTTCAAACCCTGACGAGTTCAAGGTCAAGGTCAGAAAGCATCGATCCTCCGATGAATTTGAGGCGATCGTTGAAGACACATCGCTGAACGAGGAAAAAAAGGACGTGCTGCAATACGCTGAGTGGGAGCGAACCACGGTCTTTTTGAGCATCAACGCCAAGGTACTTGATGGCGCGATAAAGCAGGCAATTGTCGTGGGTGTGGAACGGCGAAATCCACCGGATTGAGGCAGTCCCTCTCCACCTTATTGAATGGCCCGCCTCTGCGGGCTTTTTCATGCCTGAGTGATGGCGGATAGCCAGAATGGTAGGATGCGGACTCAATACACAGGGAGTTCACCATGATTCACCAGATCCGCCGATTCCTTCTAGTGGCTGTAGTCGTAACCATGGCCGGATGCGCGGGAACGCCATTCACCTTCGGCCAGGCCAGTCAGGTTAAGGTCGGCATGACCGAAGATCAGCTCTACGAGATCATGGGCAACCCCTACATGGTCACATCCCGAGAGGAAGGCCAGATGTGGGTGTACAGCCACGCGACCGCGTTCGGGGGCGCCAAGTCCGTCTCGTTTGAGACCAAGGACGGGAAGGTCACCAAGGTGCCGTACATCCCGAAGGATTTCATCGCCAAGCCAAGTCCTGACGAGTGATCCGGCAGCACTACTGGAAGCCCGCCTAGCGCGGGCTTTTTTGTGGGCGGAAGAAAAACATGACCGGAGGTATTGACCGCATGAAATACCGGCGGTATTGTTCGCCCATCGCAGTCACTCACCAGGGACTGCGGAGGCCCTCAAGCCTCACCGCTCTTTAACAACCAGCGCAACAACCAACAGACCGCATTGCCTCTACCGGCGACCGGCGATCAGACAGCCCCGAAAGGCTGCCCACGACAGGGACAACCCTGTACGGCTGACGAAGGTGAAACGCCTAAACCGAGAGAACGACCCGGGCATGCAATGCGCCCCGCCATCCCGGCGGTAATGGGACAGAACGATTCACTGAAGCACCTGGGCGACCGGGTGCTTTGGGAATCCACTGGAGGAACACAGCATGACCACGATCATCGAGGACTCCTTCACCAGCGGTGCACGGGTGAGCATGGAGATGGACAAGGACGCAGAGGAGCTTTTCGTCTTCCACTGCCCAGCCGGCCAAGGCTGCATCGTCAGCAAATGGCCGCTCGACAGCCACCACATGCCGATTGCGATGGCTCATTACGAGGAATGCTGCGTGCTGGAGCGCACAGTGTGATTTCACTGGCTGGCCTTGGCGACAGGGCCGGCATCAAAGCCACTTCACTGAGGCGGCTTTGATGCACAGGAGGTCCCCATGGGAAGAGCATTGGTTCTTGGGGTCGGTATCAACGATCTGCCCCGCTATCACAACTGCCCGTTCTACAGCAGGTGGAAAGGGCTTCTCCGGCGCTGCTTCGGTGAGCGCGATGACCGCCACTATGAGGGATGCCAAGTGGCCGAGCAGTGGCTTCGGTTCAGCGCCTTCAAGGCGTGGATGGAACAGCAGCCATGGCATGGCAATCACCTGGACAAGGACATCTTGAGCCCCGGCGAGAAGATCTACCGACCGGAAACGTCGGTGTTCGTGCCAAGCATCCTGAACAATCTGGCAATCGACAGGCCATCCCAGCGCGGTGATCTGCCCGTAGGCGTGGCTCGCACTCGGCGCGGAAAGCCATTCATGGCAAGGGTTCACTGGCTGGATGGGAGCCGCACCAGCGTAGGCAGCTTTGACTGCCCGCACGAAGCGCACAGGGCCTGGGCCACAGCCAAGGCCGGCGTCATCCGGCAAGCGGTCGACCAATACCGTACCACCGACCGATTCGATGAGCGTGTCTGCGCTGCCCTTCTGGATAGGGCGGATCAGCTCGCCGCAACCTGAAATCAACCGCCCCGGAGGGCAAAGCGATGAACGAAGTTTTCGAAGAAGTGAAAGCCCAAAACAGCCATGCCTGCGGTCAGCTTGAAATCGAGCCAGGCTTTGCCCTGGTCCGGACCGGTACCGAAGTCGGGATTTGCCTTGAGATTGAAGATGCCGAGGCGCCCATCTTCATCAGCGCGACTCAGCTCAGGGCTCTTGCCGACGCCGCAGAGCAACAGTGACAACCAGCGCCACGGCCGCCTGCCGTTAACTGCCCGATGCCCTGCTCCCCATCGCAGGCTGCATCGGAGTGTGAACTGAATCCTGCCGCCAAGCAGCACAGCTTCTATCCAGCGAGATCGGGAGGAGCGAACACCGGTCGATGCAGAGATTGGCTCCTGCCAGTTCACACCCCGATGCATCCCGCATCCCCTTCCCTTCACATAACGACCGCATTGGCAGGCGCCAGGCCACCTTTCACGGTGGGTTTGGTCACCCGCGCCTGGCTCCTGGCCAATGCGGTCCTGAGGATCACCCAATGAGCGGAATGAACGTTTCCGGCCAGGTCATGGTTCAGGAGCCTTCAGGCAGCGGCTTTTCGGCCCATGTCTACCCAACACGCCTTGATGCGGCCATTCAGTTGCTGCGCGTGATGATTCGCCGCGCCGCTGACGAGCAGCAGGCCATGGCCCAAATCGAAAGTGCCGTAGCTGAGCTGATCAGCGAGGAGCGACATGATTTGGATATGGAAATGGCAACCGAGCGCCGGCGCCGGCTGGATCAAGTGCAGCGACAGGCTGCCAAGTTTGGAAGGCAAGCCTAATTGGGGTTGCGGGGAAACGGTAATCGCCCTCCAGGAAGGGTCTGTTCGACCGTTGCGATATGAGCGACAGATGTACAACAAGACAGAGAAAGGCCGCGAGCCGCGTTGGGTTGATATGCATGGCCGGATCACTACCGCGCCAACGCACTGGCATCCACTCCCTTCCCCACCCACCGAGTAACCCACCACCTGGAGGCGACCATGAGTCGCGAGCATGAACTGTACGCGGACAGCGCCCAGGCGCGCGAGGTCGACCGCCAGTACCAGCTGTTTGGTGACACGTCCTGGGCAGACCACCTCACCTCAACGCAGGCAAGGGCTAACAACCAGGCCTGGAACACGATGATCCGTGAGCGCGACGAGCGCCAGCGGACTGAAAGCCGCCGGGTGATCGCCTCGGCGCTCGACAAGATGGAAGCCATGTGCGGCTCAGGCGCCGCCCGGAGGACAGCATGAACAGAGGCACACGCCAAGAGGTTGTGGCCATCATCGACTCTCGCTTCGAGGCGATTGACGCCTCATTCAGTGAGGGCCTGCGCGGTGAGCTGATGATGGCGATCGACCTGGCCGGGCTGACCGGCGCAATCGACCTGCCCAAGCAGCGCAGCTACACGGAGCGCTTGAACCGGGCGATCGCCCGCAACAACGAAGCATGGCTGGAAGCGAACGGGAGGGTGGCATGAGTACCGCGCCTGTGAAATCGCTCATTGATGAGCAGCTTGAGCAGATCGAGCGCACCCTGGCGGTGATCAGCTTCGGCCTGCCGTTTAACGAGGCCGTCGGTCTGCCACGAGAGACACCAGTCTCCAGCCTGACCCGCCGCCTCGGAGCCACCATGAAGGGTCGGCGCATTGCTGTCCGGGTGCGCCCATGACCGGCTACCAGCGCGCCAGGCGATTCGCCATGTGGCGCGGGGGCTTCTTCACCCTTTCACTTTGCACTGCTTGGATGCTCGCCAGCGCGTACGCGGGCTGCATCACTTCCTGAGGCAACCATGAACACAACACCCCGCCTGGCCGCCCAGCTCGACTGGATGACGGTCGGATCGTTCTCGCCTGAGCGGTATCAGGGCGAAGAGCGCAAAGAGTACGAAGACGAGGCCGCTCGCATTGAGCGGCAGTGGGACAACCAACCGAACTGAGGGCACCCCATGTTCAAGAAAGCCGAACGCAAGCAGGCCAAGCTACGGCTGGCACTTGCTGGGCCATCGGGGTCTGGAAAGACCTTCTCCGCGCTGCTCATGGCCAAGGGCCTGGGCGGTCGGATCGCGGTGATCGACACCGAGCACGGCAGCGCATCGCTGTACGCCGACATCGCCGACTTCGATGTGCTGGAGCTGCACGCGCCCTACTCGCCGGAGCGCTACGCCGAAGCAATCACTGCCGCTGAGCAGGCCGGGTATGGCGTGCTGATCATCGACAGCTACTCGCACGAATGGACCGGTTCCGGCGGATGCCTGGAGTCGAACGAGAAACTCGCGCACCAGAAGTTCAAAGGCAACACCTGGGCTGCCTGGAACGAAACCACGCCGCGCCATCGCAAGCTGACCGACAAGATCCTGACCAGTCCGCTGCACATCATCTGCACCATGCGGAGCAAAACCGAGACGGTCCAGGGTGAAGGCAAGAAGGTGATCAAGCTCGGCATGAAGTCCGAGCAGCGGGACGGCACCGATTACGAGTTCACTGTGGTGCTCGACATCACCCACGACGGCCACGCCGCCATCGCCAGCAAGGACCGGACGAAGCTATTCGACCAGCCCGAGGTGATAAGCGAAGAAACCGGGCGGCGCCTGCTGGCTTGGCTCAATGACGGCAAATCGCAGGCCGATCTGCAGGCCACTGCGCTGCAGGATGCTCTATCAAAGATCCCGCTCACCGAGACCATGCAGGAGCTGCAGAGCGTGTACTCGGCCGCGTACCGAATCCTTGAGCAATCACCTGACCACCTGGCGAAGCTGAACGCCGCCAAAGATCAACGCAAAGCCGAACTCGCGGAGAAAGCAGCATGAGGGGCATCAACAAAGTAATCCTGGTCGGAGCCTGCGGCCAGGATCCCGAGGTCCGTTACCTGCCCAATGGCAACGCGGTCACCAATCTGAGCCTGGCCACCAGCGAATCGTGGAACGACAGACAGACCGGCCAAAAGATCGAGAAGACCGAATGGCACCGCGTGGTGATGTTCGGCAAGGTCGCTGAGATCGCCGGCGAGTACCTGCGCAAGGGCTCCCAGTGTTACATCGAGGGCAAGCTGAAAACCCGGGAATGGGAGAAGGACGGCGTCAAGCGTTACGCCACAGAGGTGCACGTCGACATCAACGGCACCCTGCAGCTGCTGGGCGGCCGGCCGGATAACCAGGGCGGTGGTCAGCAGCAACAGCGCCAGCCCCAGCAGCAACGGCAGCAGCCTCGCCAGCAGTACAGCCAGCAGCGCCAGGCGCCGCACCAGAACCAGCAGGCCGCGCCGCCCGACCAGGAAAGCTTCGACGACGATATCCCATTTGCCCCGCTCCACCACCTGGCAGGTGCATAGCCATGTCACTCGCCACCATCCTCGACCTGCTCCACCGCCGAAAGGAACTGGAGCAGAACCTGCAGTTGCTGTTCAACCGTAGCTGCCAGTGGAGTCGCGCCGAACGTGTGCGCGGCGCTGCGACCATCGAGAACCTGACTCAGCAGCTGTTTGAGATCACCGAGCAGATCGACGCGGCGAGCGCGGCATGAGGCGGATCAACAACCTGGTCCGCCAGCGCCGGCGGCAAGAACAGTTCCACCTGCCGCCCAGCGGCCTCAAGGAGCACAGACATGCAGAAAGCACCCTCTGGAGTCGTCACCCTGCCGGCCTGGATGAATCGGCCGGTCAAGAAGCTGTACAACACCCGCAGCGGCGGACAGTACCGGCCTGATGATGTGGCCCTAGCCTTTGCGCTGAGCCTGCGGGAGCACGACAGCGCCGATCACCTGCGCCGACTGGCCCGGCGCCTGGTCGACAAGGTCTGCCTGGAGCACCAGCCAAACATGAAGCGCCTGGCCCGCGAGCCTGACGACGCCAAGGTGTTCGACGCCGCGCTCAAGATCATCAACCGGGTTTGCGACCTACTCGACATCGGGCCGGGCTCCACCTTCTTGCGCAATGGAGGCGATGATGGCTCTGACGCAGCAGCAGCGTGACGAGAAACGCAGGGCCAAGGCCGAACGCCTACAGGAAGAAGACCTGCGCATGAAAGCCCGCCCGGGCACCCGCCAGGCCCTGGCCGAAATCATGGAATGGGCCCAGGTCGAGGAAAACGGCGAGGCCATGACCCTGCTGATCCACCGCATCCATGAATTAGGGCCTGAAGCGGCCCGCCATTTCCTCAGTGCGCCGCGCCACGAAATTGTTGTTTCGGATTTTGTGGCGCGACGGCTTGATCAGTTCCGCATCGGCCGCGAGCTACGCGCCTCTGACCTGATGCTCGGCGACGACCCGGACGACACCGGCCTGCTGTTGCTCGCCAACGCCTGACCAGCGCTGCCCGCCAGCGCCTTCCCCTATTCAACGATAACGCCTCCCCGGCGAGGGCGGCGCCTGCACGCAAGGACCACAACATGACCTGTATGACCTCCCTCGCCCTGCCCTTCGAAAAGGAGCTGGTCGTCGATCTCTTCGCCGGTGGCGGCGGCGCCAGCAGCGGCATCGCCGAGGTGTACCGCGAGCCGGATGTGGCGGTAAACCACAACCCAATCGCCCTGGCCGTGCACCGCGCCAACCACCAGCAGACCGAGCACTACGTGGCGGATGTTTTCGAGGTCGACCCGGTCCTGGCTACCAAAGGTCAGCCGGTCGGCATCTTGTGGGCATCGCCGGACTGCCGGCACCACAGCAAGGCCAAAGGCGGGAAGCCACGCGACCGTAAAATTCGCGGCCTGGCATGGGTAATCATCCGGTGGGCATACCAGACGCGCCCGCGACTGATCTTCCTCGAAAACGTGGAGGAGTTTGCCGACTGGGGGCCGCTCGACGATGAGGGCAAGCCGGTCAAAGCCGAAAAGGGCCGGACATTCCAAGCGTTCGTGAACGTCCTGGGCAAGGGGATTCCAGAGGATCACCCAGACCTGCCTGAGATCTTGGCCGAAATCGGCGACCACGTACCCAAGGAAGCACTGGTGCGCGGCCTGCGCTACAACTTCGAGCACCAGGTGCGCGTCGCAGCCGACCAAGGCGCGCCTACGATTCGCAAGCGCTTGTACGGCATCGCCCGGCGCGACGGCAAGCCAATCGTCTGGCCCGCGCCGACGCATCACAAGACCCCCGGCAAGGGTCAGCAGGCCTGGCGATCCGCCGCCGAGTGCATTGACTGGGAGCTGCAGGGCCGCACGATCTTCCGCGACGATGCTCTGGTGGAGAACACCATGAACCGGATCGCCAAAGGCCTGTGGCGGCACACCCTGGCCTGCAATGACCCGTTCATAGTCCCGCTGCGCGGAACCTCGAAGGCGCACACCAGCACGCACAGCGTCGATGAGCCAGCCTCGACCATCAGCGGTGGCGGTACCCATCACGCCCTGGTTCAGCCGACGATGGCGATGGCGGGATGCCTTACTGAGCATGCGAATGGGTCGACCCAGCGCACTTTCGACACTCTTGAGCCACTGCGAACCCAAGTTGCTCAAGTCAAGGGAGGCCACTTTGCGTTGGTCGGCGCGCATCTGACACACCTGACGCACCATGGCGATCGATCAGGCTACCCTGCCACGGACCGTGCCATGACGGTAACAGGCGCCAATCGCGGTGAGCAGGCACTGGTTTCTGCCTCCCTAGTGACGTTACGCAAGGGCTGCGTGGGTAGTGCCACAAGCGGCCCTCTCAGTTGCATAACGCAGAACAGCGGTCACCACGCTATCGCTTCCGCCCACCTGGAGCAGGCCAATGGTGGCTTCTATAAGGGCGACGGCCGCGCAGCTGACGATCCGTTTTCGACCGTCCTAGGCAAAGGCTCAAATCAGCGCCTGGTCACTGCCTACATGGTGAAGTACTACGGTGCCGAGAAGGACGGGATCTCACTTCGCGAGCCGGCCCACACGATCCCGTCCAAGGATCGCATGGCTGTGGTTGAGGTCGTCCAGTTACACAGCCACACGCTGACAGACGAACAACTGGCCAGTGCCCGCAAGTGTGCGGCGTTTCTCCGCAAATACCTGCCGCAGCACTTCACCGAGCACGCCGATCTCGTCATGGTCGGCGACTACGTGCTGATCGACATTACCCTGCGCATGCTGCAGCCGCACGAGCTGAAACGCGCCCAAGGCTTCCGACCGGACTACATCATCGACCGAGGCCTGTTCCTCGATGAAGTGACCGGCCAGCTTTACTGGAAAGCCATCAGCAAGACTGACCAGGTGAAGCTGCTGGGCAACAGTGTCTGCAAGGACGAAGCCCGGGCCCTTGTCGCGGCGAACGCATCCGACCTCATCGAACTCTACCAGCGCCTGGCGGCCTGACGCCGCCAGCAGGAGACACCCATGCCCACAGAAAACCGATCCAGCACCATCGAGCAGCATGACCATATCGAGGGGATCATCGATATGGTAAGCGTGCCGCGCGAGCCAACGCGCAAAATGCTGGCTGCAGCGCAAGAAGTGAACGGGATTTTCCCGACATGGCGCGCGATGCTTGCCGCAGCGCCAGCCCCGCAGCCCCACCCCGAGCCTATAGCCTGGATGGTTGGTACTGCCATCTGGTGGACCAAAGAAGAGGCAGAGCGGGATGCGGCGGCGACTGGGCTGCCGATTGTTGGCCTGGGGCCGATGACCGGCGCAGCACCTGCCGAGCAGCGCCAGAGCGAGCCGGCGGGTTGGCAGTTCTACCAAGACGGAAAGTGGTGGAACGGTGACGACCGTATCAAGGATCACCGGAAGAACACTGAGGACGCTGGATACCCAGTGCGAGATGTTTTCGCCCAAGCCGATCCTGGCGAGGTTGAGCGGCTGCGCGCTGCCCTGAAGTTCTACGCTGACCGCGAGCATTACCACTTCGAGAGTGGTGATTGGGACACCGTGAGCGGCGAGCCCCTGAACATTCTGTGGCGTGGCGAGGAGCCGGACTTCATCGAGGATGGCACGGTAGCGAGAGGCGCCTTGGAGCGGCAGCTATGAACAGCCAGACCCAACTGCCTGACCAGAATCAAAGCGACCACCTGGAGCGGCTCGTCGCTAAGCTCCAGGCCGATCTTACCGAGCGCGATCAGCGTATAGATCAGCTGGTCAACGGCGAGCTCGAGTGGATGGACCCGCGCCGTGCCAAGGCCTTCGCCGATGGCCGCAATGCCGGACTTAACGAAGCGTAGGAGCTCTGCAGCCGCATGGGGTGGTCTGCCTATTACCCGCCCGGCACACGGTACAGAGCTTTTGTGCCGAAGGCTCGCACCGCCTTGGGTGACCTGCTGATCAAGGCTGCCAACGCCATCGCCGACTTGCCTGACGGCCCATACGAACGCTTCAAGGCGCGCCAGGCCAAGAAGAAATCCTGACTGGAGCACATTTGTGCTCCGCCCAGATGTAACCCCTCTCCCCTCTATTCACTGCCGCGATATGGCGGCCAAGGAATCACCATGTGCGAAGAAAAAGTCGTGATGTACGAATCCCCCGAAGCCGCCAGCATCCAGACCGTTACTGGCTGGGTCGATCCTTCCGGCCGGTTCTGGGGGAAGGACGAGCACATGGCCCGCTACTGCGGGTCAACGCATCGGCGCTGCGCCAAAAACCCGGAGCATCCCATTCATGCAACGAACGGGTGGTGCGAGACCTGTCATGCAGAGAGCCGGGCTGCCAAGTTCGCAGCCATGCCTAAGCGCTTGTGGGCCGGCGAAGCGATCACTGAATACGACGGCGACCAGTACTTCTTCGACGAGGAAGATCTGCGGGACTACCTCATCGAGCATGAAGTGGACCTGGCCGACCTGAGGCTGGTTTTCTGCACCCCGAACTATCCCAGGCAGATCGATCCGAACGACCACTTCTGCGATGACCTGCCGGAAGACGGCGAGGTGAATGACGATCAGCTGCTTGCTGCGTTCGAGCTGCTTAACGAAATGATCGCCAAGTGCCCGCCATTGTCCTGGTCGCCAGGCTTCGAAGCGGTTGAACTGCCCCAAGCATTCATCGATATGGTTGCCAGCGAGCGCCAGGAGGCCCAGGCATGACTCGCCTCGCCCTCTGCCTCCTGCTGCTGGCCACCGGCGCCAGCGCAACCGAGAACGTCATCGACGTGCAGCACGACAGCCAGCGCGGCGTCACCTGCTACCTGCCCAACGGGGTCGGCATCAGCTGCATCCCGGACAGCCAGCTGCAGGCCGGCAACGATCGCCAGCTCTCCCCGCACGAAACACAACCCGAACCTACACCCGCACTGGCGCCTGGGCGTTGGATTGATGAGAGGTATCAGCTGTGACTGAATCTTCTGTAACCAGCGCAGAGCGCACCGTGCTTCTCACCGAAGATCGGACCAAGCGCGTCTACATCGCCGGACCCATGACCGGCCTACCCGAGTTCAACTTCCCGGCTTTCCATGCCATGGCTGCGGCCATGCGCGCCGAGGGCTGGCACGTTGAAAACCCGGCCGAGCACGGCCACGTCAACGGTGCCGAGTGGGAGGACTATCTGCGCTTCGATATCGGCCGGCTCTCGACCTGCGAAGCGATGATGCTGCTACCGGGCTGGTCGCGGTCGCGCGGCGCTCGTCTGGAGGTGCACATTGCTAAGGAGATCGGCATGCGCATTCTGCTTGCCGATGGCGCTGAGCCGGTCAGCATGCAGGAGGCAGCATGATCGCCCTCGCCTACATGGCCTACCTGATCTACAGGGGGCCGCGATGAGCGAAGTCAGCCTGTACCACGGCGAGTGCCTGGAGGTGATGAGGTCGATCCCAGACGCCAGCGTCGACCTGGTGCTGGCTGATCTGCCCTATGGCACAACGCAGTGCGCTTGGGATGTGGTGATTCCTTTTGCCCCCCTGTGGGAGCAGTACTTTAGAATTGCCAAGCCCGAAGCGGCCATCGTTCTCTGCGCGGCCCAGCCGTTCAGTTCGCTGGTGGTAGCCAGCAACCCTCGCGACTACCGCTACGAGTGGATCTGGGAAAAAGGCAACGCAACCGGCTTCCTCAACGCCAAGAAGCAGCCACTGCGGGCCCATGAAAGCGCCCAGGTCTTCTACCGCCGACAGCCTGTGTACAACCCACAAATGACCAGCGGCCACGAGCGGCGCACAGCCAAGCGCAAGACGGTCAACTCGGAGTGCTACGGCAAGGCCCTGTCGCTCACCGAGTACGACTCCACGGACCGGTACCCGCGCTCGGTGCAGTTCTTCTCGAGCGATAAGCAGACCGGCAGCTTCCATCCGACTCAAAAGCCAGTCAGCTGGATGCGGTTTCTGATCGCTACCTACACCAACCCCGGCCAGGTAGTGCTCGATAACACGATGGGCAGCGGCACGACCGGCGTCGCCAGCATCCAGCTGGGCCGGCGCTTCATCGGCATTGAGCAGGACGAGGCGCACTTCGGTACCGCCCAGCAGCGTGTTGCCGATGCCATCACCATCCGCGATACCCCGGCGGCGCAGATCGACCTGTTCGAAGCGCGCGCTTAACCCCCCCCTAAAACTCAAGCCCGCTGACATGCGCGGGCATGGAGAGCTATTGCCATGACGAATCACAAACACACGCCCGGCCCATGGGAAGTCTTGAACGAAACCGAGGTCTTCACCGGCCTGGGCGCCGACAGTGGTGATGGCGTGAAGGCGCTTCCCTCTGACGGCTGGATGATCGCTGATTGCGGCGACTGCGTGACCTTCACCGAGATCGGACCTGCTGAACTCAGCCGGGATCTGCGCCGGGCCAACGCCAAGCTGATCGCCGCGGCGCCCCTGCTGCTGAGGGATCTGATCGAAGCCGCTGCCCAGCTGCGCAAGTACGAAGCCCTGCACCGTGCCAAGGGCACCGCCGACAGCCTGGCAAAGGCCGAGGTCAACGCCGAACTGGCTTCGCGCTTCGAGCGGACCATCACTGCGGCCATGGCCTGACCGCCAACCTGCCGCCACTGGCGGCGTGGAGCCATCCATGAACCTGATCGACTGCTACGTCACGAAGATCCTCGGCGAGCCGTACCGCAAGTTCGGCCACTGGTGGGTCGATGTCGAGTACAACGCCTGGGGCAGCACCTGCAAAACCCAGCTCATGTTCCGCACCGAGGAAGCCGCCCGGGCGGCGAAGGTCGGGCACCGCTTCTTAGCCTGAGGAGGCCCGCAATGGTCCGATACAAGACCGTGGAACAATTCTCCCGAGAATCTGGCTACACACCTGACGCCATAAGGACCAAAATCCGCGACGGCAAATGGCCGAAGCACATGGTCTGGCGTAAAGCGCCTGACGGAAGAATCCTAATTGACGTTGAGGGGTATTACTCATGGGTAGAGATGGGGGAGGCGTCAGGCCCGCGTCTTCAAGTAGTATCGAAATCACATTCCAATACCAGGGCGTCCGGTGCCGGGAGCGGGTCCAGCTCAAGCCCACCGCCGCTAACCTGAAAAAGGCGGAGCAGCACAAGTCGGCAATCGAGTACGCCATATCAAATGGAACATTCGATTACGCCGCCACATTCCCGCGATCAAAGCGCGCCGCCCAGTTTGCCAGGGCCAGCTCAAACCAGAATATCGGCGTCTACCTGGACGAATGGCTGGAGCGGAAAACGAAGACCTTCAAATCGAGCACCACGGCCCTATACCGGTCAATCATCAGATCGATACTCAAGCCAATGTTTGGGGATCTGTCGCTCGGAGAGCTCAACAAGAAGGTAATCAAGGATCAGTTGTCCGATTACCAGGTTTCGAACAGTAGGCTGACCACAGTTCAGACCTGCTTTCGGTCGGCGCTCAATGACGCAGTAGAGGACGAAATCATTGAGAGCAACCCGCTTTCGGGATGGGCATACAAGAATCGGGAGAAGATCAAGGAGGAGGATGACGTAGATCCGTTCACCCGGGAGGAGCAGGAGGCGCTGCTCAGGGCGGCGCGGGGGGAGACGTGGGCTCAGCTGCAGTTCGCGTTCTGGACGGGCCTTCGTCCTAGTGAGCTAATCGCGCTGGAGTGGGGGGATATTGATTGGATCGCTGGGGAAATCCGAATAGTTCGGGCCAAGACCAGGGCGGCCAAGGTTCCCGAGTCGACCAAAACCGCATCTAGCAGGAGAACGGTTAAGCTGCTTGGCCCTGCAAGAGAGGCACTGCTCAAGCAAAAGGAACTGACCTTTCTGGCCGGAAAGCATGTGTTCCTGAACACCATCACTGGCGAACCATGGCGACATGCCGGCTACATCTACCGAGTGATTTGGGTTCCCGCAATGAAAAAAGCGGGCGTACGGTGGCGGCGCCCTTACCAGAGCCGACACACATACGCCTCGATGATGCTCAGCGCTGGCGAAAATCCGATGTGGGTTGCTCAGCAAATGGGTCACAAAGACTGGACCATGATCGCCAAGGTTTATGGTCGCTGGATGCCCTCTGCCGACGTGGGAGCCGGAGGGCGCGCAGAGGCTCTTTTTGCAACTAATGCCAGCGTTATGACAACATCACCTCTAGACACCGCGTTGTAAGCCGAAAAGATCAAGTTGCAAAAGCTGGAATGGGTCAGGTCCGGCGACATCGGCAGCAGGCCTCAGGCAGGTGAAAAGGCAGGGTTATTGCGCCCGCAGGTAGCGCAGCAAGGTATCCAGGGCAACCGAATTGGGCCGCGAGCGCAGGGTCAGCACGCCCAGGTTGGCCATGGTCAGCGGCAGCTCTACCGGCAGGATGGCAACCATGCCATAGCGGGCATAATGCTCGGCCACGTCATTGGGTACCACCGCAATCATTTCGGAGGCTTCGAGCATGGCGGTGGTGGCCAGGATCGAGGCGGTTTCAACGATGTCCAGTGACTGCACCATGCCCCCGGCCTGCAACGCACTTTCGACACGGCGGCGCATCGGGCTGCCGATGGGGTGCAGGATCCAGGTCAGGGCCACCAGGTCACTCAATTGCAACCCGACAGCCGCCGCCAGAGGGTGCCCTGCGCGGGCAATCACGCGCATCTGCTCACCGCCCTCAAACAGCTCGATGTTCAGGTCCTGGCTGTCGCTCTGGTCTGGCAGGCGGCCCACGACCATGTCGAAATCGCCGCGCAGCAACGCGGGCAGCAAGGTATCGCTGGTGCCCACTTCCAGCGAGATACGCACTTTGGGGTGGTCGCGCTTGTAGGCCAGTACCGCCTTGGTCAGCACGCCCGGCACCGGGCCCATGACGCTGCCCACCCGCACCAGGCCCGAGGCCCCGCGCGCCAGTTCGGCGATTTGCGCCTGGGCATGCTCGAACTCATGCAGCGCGCTTTGTGCATAGCGGATCATCACCTCACCGTAGAGCGTTGCTTGCATGCCGCGCGGCAAGCGCTCGAACAAACGCACGCCAAGGCGTTCCTCAAGCTGCTGCAGCAACAGGCTGGCCGCCGGTTGCGTGGTGTGCATCGCCGCAGCGGCGCGGCGCAGGTTGCCGAACTCGCCCAGCGCATTGAGCAGCGTGATCTGGCGGCTGGAGATTCTCAATGCACCAAGGCTGGCAGGCGCCTGGGTTGGGTCGATTGGCAAGCGAGACATATCGAATCCGGTATCGCTGATTAAGAATTGGCGATTATGCCTGTATCGCTCGACAACCTACAGTCAGGTCTCCCAGCGCTTGAGCAGAACAAGAGTCGACCATGAGCATACGTATTACCCACCTGAGCGTTCGCGACATTCGTTTTCCTACTTCGCTGTCGCTGGATGGCTCCGACGCCATGAACAGCGCCCCCGACTATTCGGCAGCCTACGTGGTGCTGCACACCGACGCCGAGGGCCTTGAAGGCCACGGCCTGACGTTCACCATTGGCCGCGGCAACGAGATCTGCGCGGCAGCGGTGCAGTCACTGGCCCCCCTGATCGTCGGCCTCAGCCTCGAAGAGATTACCGCCGACATGGGCGGTTTCTGGCACCGTTTTACCGTCAGCGACAGCCAGCTGCGCTGGCTCGGCCCGGAGAAAGGCGTGATCCACCTGGCCACTGCGGCCATCATCAACGCGGTGTGGGACCTGTGGGCCAAGCGCGAAGGCAAGCCGGTGTGGAAACTGCTGGCCGACATGACACCCGAGCAACTGGTGCGCTGCCTGGACTTCAGCTACGTCACAGACGTGCTCACCCCCGAGGAAGCCATTGCCCTGCTCCGCCGCCAGGCCCCAGGCAAGGCCCAGCGTGAGGCGCAGATGCTGCGCGAAGGCTACCCCGGCTATACCACCGCGCCAGGCTGGTTGGGTTACAGCGAAGAAAAGATGCGTAAGCTGGCCCGCGAGGCCGTGGAAGATGGCTGGACCCACATCAAGCAGAAGATCGGCGCCGACCTGGAAGAAGACATCCGCCGCGCCAGCATCCTGCGCGACGAAATTGGCTGGGAGCGCACCCTGATGATGGATGCCAACCAGGTGTGGGGCGTGGAGGAGTCGGTTGCCAACATGCGCCGCCTGGCCGCCTTCGAGCCGCTGTGGATCGAAGAGCCGACCAGCCCGGACGACATCCTCGGCCACGCCACCATTCGCCAACGCATCGCGCCAATTGGTGTCGCCACCGGTGAACACTGCCACAACCGGGTCATGTTCAAGCAGATGTTCCAGGCCGGTGCGCTGGATTTCTGCCAGCTGGATGCCGCCCGCCTGGGTGGCCTGAACGAGGTGCTGATCGTGCTGCTGATGGCGGCCAAGTACGACGTGCCGGTGTGCCCGCACGGCGGCGGCGTCGGGCTGTGCGAATATGTGCAGAACATCGCCCTGTTCGACTACATCGCCGTGTCTGCCTCGCTGCACAACCGGGTACTGGAGTACGTCGACCACCTGCATGAGCACTTCATCGACCCGGTGGTGATCCGCCGTGGGCGTTACATGCCGCCGCAACGCCCAGGCTACAGCATCGAAATGCATGCCGAGACCCTGGAACGCTACCAGTACCCCAACGGCGCGGTGTGGCTCGATATCAACCGTTCCTGAACAACAGGCCTGGGTGTGCCCCCAACCGGGGGCACACCACCAGCACTTTTCATGGGGAAAAAAATAATGACAACCCTCACCAGCGCAGCGGCTTCGGCCCCTGCCACCACCACCGAGCAGCGCCTGAACGGCCTGCTGCTGCGCAAATTGATGCCACTGCTCATCGTCGTCTACGTGATGAGCTTTCTTGACCGCACCAATATCGCCCTGGCGAAAGCCAGCATGGGCATCGACCTGGGCCTGTCGGCAGCGGCCTATGGCCTGGGTGCCGGCCTGTTCTTCCTGACCTATGCGCTGGCCGAGGTGCCCAGCAACCTGATCATGCACCGGGTGGGCGCGCGCTTCTGGATCACCCGCATCATGATCACCTGGGGCCTGCTCTCGGCGGGCATGGCCTTCGTCCAGGGAGAAACGTCGTTCTACATCATGCGCCTGCTGCTGGGGGTGGCCGAAGCGGGCTTGTTCCCCGGGGTGATGCTGTACCTCACCTACTGGTTCGACCGCGAACAGCGCGCCCGCGCCACGGGTTACTTCCTGCTGGGCGTGTGCCTGGCCAACATCCTCAGCGGCCCGCTGGGCGGTGCGCTGCTGGAAATGGACGGCGTACTGGGCTGGCATGGCTGGCAGTGGCTGTTCGTGCTCGAAGGCTTGCCTGCCGTGGCCTTGGCCTATGTGGTATGGAAGAAACTGCCCGATGGCCCGGCTTCGGCGCCTTGGCTGTCGGCCGCCGACGCCCAGGACATCGAACGCCGCCTGGCCGCCGAACGGGCTGCCGCGCCACAGCAGAACAAACTGGGGCAGATGTTCCGCGACCGGCAGATCTGGCTGGCAATCGCGGTGTACTTCGTGCACCAGATCACCATCTACACGGTGATTTTCTTCCTGCCGGGTATCATCGGCACTTACGCTGCGCTATCACCCTTCCAGATAGGCCTGCTGACTGCCGTGCCGTGGATTGCGGCTGCCATCGGTGCTGCCACCTTCCCGCGCCTGGCCACCTCGCCACGCCGTTGCCGCACCCTGCTGTTCTGCGGCTTGCTGACCATGGCGACCGGGTTGCTGCTGGCGTCGCTGGCCAACACGTTCATTGGCCTGATCGGGTTTTCACTGACCGCCCTGATGCTGTTCGTGGTGCAGTCGATCCTGTTTGTCTTCCCGTCCAGCCGGCTGAGTGGCAACGCCCTGGCGGCGGGCCTTGCGTTTGTCACCACCTGCGGCCTGCTGGGTGGCTTCGTCGGGCCGTCGGTGATGGGCCTGATCGAGCAGGCCACCGGCAGCACCCGCAACGGCTTGTGGATCATTGCCGCTTTGCTGGTGCTGGCAGCGGTGCTCAGCACCCGCTTGCGCCAGGGGCAAGAGCAGGCATAGTCAGCGTGAAACGCTGGCAGGTCGCCCGCAGCGCGGCTCCAGTGCCTGCGCCAGGCGCTCCACCGCCTGTTGCAGGTCATCTGGCTGGTCGCCCAGCCAGACCAGTGCCATGCACTGCTGGTAACGCCCCTGCAGGCTGAACTGCCTGCCCGGCAGCGCATGCAAGGCGGAACCTGCCAGCGCCGCAACGATGCAATCCCACCGCAACGGTTGGCGAAAACGCACCCACAGCATGCGCCCCCCCTGGGGCGTCTGCATCGCCACCTGCTGACCGAACTGCAACGCCAGCGCGCGTACCAGATATTGCGTGCGCCTTTCCAGCTCGGTACGCAGCTCTACCAGGTGTATCTCGATTTGCCTTTTACCCAACATCAGGGCAAGCGCTTGCAGGCGCAGCGGCGCAAGCCGAAAGGCCCGTTCGGCAAATGCCTTGGCCAATGCCGCGTCATGGCTTAGCACATAGGCGTAAGGTGCCTCGGCCCCCACTGCGGTCTCGAATGCCCCCAATACCAACAGCGAGCGAGGGTCGACCCAGTCGCGCAAGCGCGTGCGTGGCGGCCCGCTGTAACAATGTTCACTGTCCAGGTCGTTTTCCAGCAACCATACAGGGTGCTGGCCCAGTAGCTGACCAAGCTGCTGCTGGTAGTGCGGCGACACCAGCCGCCCTTGCGGCATGCCCAGGCAAGACGGCATGACCAGCATGCACACCGGCTCGGCGCCCAGCAACCGGGCCAAGGCCCGCAGGTTCGGGTTGCCGCGGCTATCTGCAGGTACTTCCAGCACCCGCATGCCGGCACGTGCCAAAGCGTGCAGCACCTGCCAGCAACAGGGCGACTGCACCAGTACCGTTCCGCCCTGCAAGGCAAGCCCCACGAGCACTGTATCCAGCAACGCTTGCACATCAGGGGCCAGTTGAACGTCCTCGGCACGCCAGTACAGGCTGGAGGAACGGGTATAAGACTCAGCCACGGCATTGCGCAAACGGGTATCGCCGAGTGTTTCCCACGGTGCAACACCGCTGGCGCGCTGACGGGCCAAGCGCCGCTCGTGGCCTAGCAGCATACGCTCCAGCAATGGTTGCACCGGCAAAGGTGACTGCGGGTGCATGGGCGCTGCCGCTGCCTTGGAAGCGACCTGTGCGTAATAGCCGGACCTTGGCAGACACTGGACGCGGCCTTCTTCCTCCAGCAGGTTGTAGGCACTCTGCACGGTAGCCAATGAAACCCGCAGCCGCCGGGACATTGCACGCAGCGACGGCAACTTGCAGGGGCCACCGCCTGAGGCCTGCTCGATCAACGCTTCCAGGTAGCGATACACCTTGCGATAGGCGAACTCGCCAGGAACCGCTTGCCCCATCAAGGCAACGCCGCTGGGCCACGGCGGCGCCCCGACGACGGCCTTGGCAGCAGCCTGAGGTGCACGTCGCGGCGGGCCAGGTGGCTTTGCAAGCGCCAGGCCGTCAGCGGCGTGCGCCCTTCATAGATCGCCCGCAACTGCCCCAGCGGCAGGCCACTGGTATTCACCAGCCAGTCCCTCACCGCATCGGGGCAGGGTTTGCCTTGTAAGGCCCGGTGCAGGTACGGCAACGCTACCAGCATGTCGGCATGCCTACATTGCAGAAAACGCTCCAGCTTCTTCCCCTGCCGGGCGAACGGGCTGAACAGCAGGCACACCAGTTGGGTCTGGTTGATACCGTAGGCTTTACCCAGCGGTAGCGTTTGTACATCGCGAGGCTTACTGTCGGCCGAATGGTCTGCCAGCCGCAACGCCGGGCGAGCAGCCGGCAGCTCAAGGCTGCGTGCACGCAGCTCGCGCAATTGTGCCGGCGCATACGGGTCGACGAATGCCGACAAAGGCCAGGCATCCTCGGTAGTTTCGAGCCCACCACCCAGCATCGCGTCAAGTTGCTGCCCTTCAAGTAGCTGCGGCAGCAGGTCATCCATGGCAATCACCCGCAACGGATCCTCCTCCGTGACAGCGCACTGTGTCGGCTTCGCCAGGCTGCCCGGAGAGACTTCGATAACAGCCTGCAACCGGCTCAGCCCATGGGCCAGCGTCGCCAGGCACTGATGCAACACATGAGGGCCGCGCTCACCTGCCAGGCGCAGGCTACGCCGGGCCCAGGCCAGGTATCGGCGCCGCTGGCGCACGGGAATGGCGGTGATCAAGACGTCGGCCGGTGTCGGTGCCTGCAATGCACAACACACGGCATCCGCCAGCTCCAGATGCAGGCGGCTACCCAGCAGGGCTTCGGGCCTGGCATCGACCATGTGACCAAACATCAGCATGGCGTTCCTCGCCAGCAGCCCACGTTCGGGCGCAGCCGAAGGCCGACGGCTGAAGGGCACCACGTCGCGCCCTTCGATCATCTGCAACTGAACCCGCGGGTCATCCTGCATGAACAGGGCACTGAAACTCCGCTCGTGGCCTTCGAGCGTATCGCTGGCGGCCACCGGCAGGCTGACCACCAGCACCCTCAACTGAAAGGTTACCGGCGCACGCAGGGCGATGCTCAGTTGCGCCGCACGCAGCATGGCCAGCAGCCGGACACTGCGGCAATCGCCGCCCTGCAGCACCAGCACGCGGAACGTACCGATGCACTCGAGCCCACCTGCCGCCACCAGCAATCGCTGTATCAGCAATTGCAATGATGCCCGCTGCGCCTGCGACATCTGGCTCAACAAGCGCTCGAGCACTTGCTGGTAGATATAGTGCATTGCCTGATCGTGAATAGCCGTCACGAAATCACCTCATCAACTTCATGCAGCCAACGCGTGCTGAATCTTGTGTTCAAGTTTCAATACGTCCTGTGCTTACCCCGAAGAAATTCCCTACAACCAAATTGAAGTAATGACGTAACGCATCACTGTCGCCAGACCATCGAAAAAACATCAATGCCGCGACGGCCCGTCGCTACCACACATAGCCGATCCTCAGGCATAGCCATGCTCATCCCACGCTCCTTGCGCAAACTATCATGGGGCTATTATCGGGGGATGCAGAGCGAATAGAAGATACAGATCGAGGTAAAAAAACCATTCAGCAAGATTGCAGAGACACACTGAACCTCTAGCAGGAAGCGTTCAAGGCTGAATAGTTGGCGGAATATTTCCACACAATCACAGGCCATTGCCTTATATGTAGTCCGCGTCTGACTTCAATGTAGGAATGGTCTTTTTATGAGGGCTGAAATAATTCTGCTCGCCCACAAAAAACCCGGGACTCTGCCCGGGTTTGTCGGCATTGCGAACCGCTGTCAGTGTTGCGCCATGTCCAGCACCACTCGCCCACCGCACGGGCATTGGTCCATGTAACGATGTGCCTCCACCACCTGCTCGAACGGGTACACCTTGATGATCTGCGGTGTCAGCAGCTGGTCAGCGGTGAACTGGTTGATGTCGCGCAAGGCACGCTGCAACGCCACCTGGTCCTGGCTTATGCCGAGTTCCGGTTTGCCGGTGAAGTTACCGATGCAATGAACGTAGAACTGGATATTCTTCTGGAAGGCTGCACAGGCCGGGAAAGGCGTCTGGTTACCGCCCTGCAGGCCATACAGCACCAGGCTGCCACGCGGCGCCAGCACATCGCCCAGCAGCGACATCTGCGGCCCGCCCATGCCGTCGAGGACCATGTCCACGCCGCGGCCATCGGTATACTTGCCTACCTGCAGTAACAGGTCCTGCTCCTCGGTGACAATCACCTTGTCGGCACCCAGGCCCAGCAGGTACTCACGCTGCTCAGCCTCTTTGGTAGCCGCGAACACTTTCAGCCCCAAGGCCTTGCCCAATTGCACGAAGGCGGGGCCGGCACAATGGCTGGCATCGGTCACCAGCGCGGTCTGCCCGGCCTTGGCACGTGCCAGGTCAACATAGGCAAAATAGGCGATCAGCAAGGGCGTGTAGTGCACGCTGGCCTCGATCGGGGTGAGCACATCCGGGTAGCGGGTAATGGCGGTGCGCGGCAGCACGATGACATCACCGTACACCGGGTGGTCATTGGCACTGGTGGCCGGGAAGCTGGCGACCCGGTCGCCCACCGCAATGTCCTCGACCCCTTCACCGACCGCAGTCACCACCCCGGCCATTTCGTGGCCGATGCCCGCCGGCAGGCGTGCCTGGGACGGCGCCAGGTTCTGGCGCCAAAGCACGTCATACCAACTGACGCCAATCGCCTCGACGCGGATCTGTACCTCGTCGGCGGCGGGTGACGGTTCGGCCTGCTCCTCGCAACGGAGCACATCGGCAGCGCCGAACTTGTGGAAACGGATCATGCGGGACATCGCATACCTCGCCTTTGTGAACCTCTAATTACCACTGACTTTATCCGGGCTTTGGCGGTTAGACCATCAGTGGTCATTAATAGTCGACATGCTTGTCATCGATTGGGCACCTGACTTTCCCTGCAATTGGTCCCCCTAAACCCGTGCAGGGTAACAGCCTTTGGCCGTAAGATTCACCCCTGCCCCACTTTAGGCGAAGCGCACCGATGAATCGAAACGACCTGCGTCGTGTAGACCTCAACCTGCTGATCGTGTTTGAAACACTG